>Ga0307978_1002884_pt1 | contig 11877 bp, 7 predicted proteins | sample OrgLakmetage1056_FD_203151 | JGI IMG/M metagenome (GOLD analysis project Ga0307978, IMG submission 203151) | Saline water microbial communities from Organic Lake, Antarctica - #1056 | ecosystem: Environmental > Aquatic > Non-marine Saline and Alkaline > Saline | place: Antarctica: Organic Lake...
GCCAGTGCCTTGGAAACCACGCTTGCCTGTGCAAAACGGCCTTCCTCTGGATATTCAGGCTTTTCGGGTCCAGGACGAGGAAATTCTGCGACTGGCACGAAAAGAGGAAAGAACGTTGGTCTAACGAAGGATACAAAACTTCTCAACGGTAGCGGCACTTCTCAAACGACCAGTTATCACTTCATGCTGGGCCCAGCAAAGAAGGCCTCAGTGCCAGCAGTGTCGTCTGCAAGACAAAAGAATAGTACGGACCTTTCTGCAATACAGAAGAAGGGAACGAACAGCATGCTTGGCGCAGCAATGGGGCAACAGGCCCCTGTGCTTATGAAGCGCCAAACTTCAGAGCCAGTGGAGCGCCCAATCGACACGAAGAAGTTCAGTAAACCTCATGGCTATGATAAACTTCCAATGACACAGACACAGCAACGAAGTGCTCCTAGCGGAGTGAAATATCCCGCTGCCCACCGGGTGTCTCGAAAACCTATCAGCCCAGAACTCCAATATGGGTTGGCCGAGGGGGTGCAAGCAGGCTCACTTAATAACCCTAGAGTGGCTCGCCAAAAGCGAACTGCACAGTCGCACACGCCTGCGAATCAGTCCTCTTCTCATGGTTCGGTGCTCGTGAAAACTACCGTGGCGAGCAGCAGCAGCAGCAGCAGCAATAGCGGCAATTGGAGAAAGAGCAACAACAATGGCGGCAGTCTTAGCAATTCAGATACCTTTAACAAACACAAGCGTGCGGCTATGCAGGCAGTTGCTAAGCGCACCGAGCGCGTTGCTGCAGCTGAGCGCAAAAAGTCGACTGCGGGCACCTCATCAGAGCACGCCCTCACGCTCGATTCGTCCAGCGACGAAGAGAGCGGGCCACCGGACCCCAAGAAGCCCTTTTCAACGGCAGCCGCGTTTTGTTTTATTGGGAGCCATTCTCTAGGGGCGTGCACAATACAGTGGCCAGCGGCGGCTCCAAAAAAAGGAGAAGGCAGCAGCAGCAGCAGCGGTGATGGTCGCGCTGACCTTGGAGGAGGAGAGGCTAGCAAGGCCGGTACCATTGAGATTCATCTGGAGTCCCAAGGCACCGTCAGCATCGAGGCCTCAGAAATGGTGAGCTGGTTTGTGGATCGCCCCAAGAGCCACCGCGTGCCGCTCCCCATAACGCTGCGCACGGCCGCGGGCCAACCTCTCCACCAGCGCTTCAAGGAGGGTGACGGCGTGTACGACCCAACCAGCGACGACCAAGTGCTGCTCCTGTTGAAAGCGGATGATTCAGACAACAGCAGCAGCAGTGCTAGTACTTGGACTATTGAAAGTGAAGTTCGACATCGGCTTGCTTCGTATTGGCGGGAAACAACAAGTGCAGATTTTCAAGACAGCAGCGGTGACGTCGTCGTTGGCGACGACGACGACGATGGCGAAGAAGCGGCCAACTTCGACCCGAAGACCCTCGCGGTCGATCGGCTGGAAGCTGCCGACCAGGGCACCGTGGCCAACGCCCTTCATGCCCCTGTGCCGAGCCCACACCGACGGTCGCGCCGGTCGAGCACCCGAGCTGCATCAGCAGCGTCGTCGTCGTCGAGGCGGCTCGACAACACTGTGGTGGTGCAGTACCCCAAAGACAAAGACGCCAGCGACCCGGTTCGTGTAATTTTTTAATCTATTTCAAACGATGTCATTCAACTTGAAATCCAGTAGAATGCTTCCCCCAATCGGACTATTAAAATTGACCCAGAGTACTATCTAGAGCATTGCACGCACCGTGGTAGTGCTGCAATTGTTTTGACTTCCTCTCATATTCATGCGCGAATACAACGCTGCATTTTTTTTAAATGTACACATAGGTGATACTCACGCGGGGCGACTACGGGCGGCTCGAGCCCTCGGAGTTCTTGAACGACAACTTGGTGGACTTCTACCTCAAGCACTTGACCCGCGAGCGGTTTACTGTGGGGCAAGCGGGCAAGCGCCCGGCGGGGACCCCACTGCCGGCGGCAGCCCACGCGAAGGCTTTCCACGTCTTTACTGCGCACTTCTACAAGAAGCTCACCGGCAAAGTCGACCAATCGCTCATTGAAGCAGCAGCAGCAAGCGCATTGACAGCGAGTGCTGCTTCAACTGCCTCCCGCAGTGCTGGCAGCGACGACGACGACGACGAAGAGTGGCGCCAAGAGCGCCGTCCTGGCAAAGCACAAAAGCGCTCTTCGTCTTCGGCTGCTACCGCTGCCAAGGCCGCTGCCGTCAGAGAAGCCAAAGAAGCCGCGGCCCACGCCAACGTTGCGCGGTGGACCAAAGAGATGAACTTGTTTGAAATGCAGTTCGTGTTCGTGCCCATTGTCGAGCATTTGCACTGGTCGTTAGCGGTAGTTGCGAACCTGGACAACTTGGAGAACCACTGGAAAGCTACTCGCCGCCGTGCTGCGGCTGCCGCTGTGGCTGCAGCAGAAAAAGAAGCAGCAGCGGCAGCAGAGGCAGAGGTAGAACTTGTCGAAGTAGGCGATGCAGATTCACCTTCTGATGCCACACCTGACGCAGCTGAGCCACCCGCTGATGAAGGACATAAGGAAATTGAAGAAGGCGCTGATGCTGCTATGGGTGTAGAGGAGGAGATCGAATCTGTTGAGGAACCAGGCGAAGCAAAATTAGGAGGAGATGCCATGGAAGTATCTACATCCGCCGAAGGTGAAGGCAAAAGGGGAGAGAACAACCATGGCGAGAGCGGAGCAAACGAAGGTGCGTTGGGAGAGAATGCAGAACAACAACTTGAAGATGTGCCGGATTCTCCGGTGCCAGCCTTACTGACGAATCGGTTACGAAAAAAGTCCGGAAAGCAACCTTCGAATGCCGCCCAGCTCTTTGACAACGTAGAAGTTGCTGAGAAGAGTGAAAGCAGTAAAGCAGCAGTTGCGGCAGCGCAATCGCAACCAGGAGACAAAGAGGTCGAAAACCAAGACAAAGCTACGGCAGATCAAGCTACTAATGTGCTTGGCACTCGTGCACAAGCAACTACAGCGATCTCTATCAACCTTGAAGATGGCGCCGCCCCAAAGGCTGCTGCTGCTACACCGGATGATGTCAGTGGCGCTGGCACTGAGGCTGTGGACGACTCCGAGCGCGCGCCTTGCCTCGTCTTCATGGACAGCCTCAACATGCACGCCGCTAAAAAAGTCGCGCTCCACCTCCGAGCCTACCTCAAGCACGAGTGGCGCGCCAAGCGAGCGAGTCGTCAGGCAGCTGCAACAGCAGCTCTCGCTAAAAGTACGACGGCTGCGACTGCTGCGGCTGGTTCTGGTGGTAACAGCAAAGGCAACAATGAACCAGCAGGTGGTGAGAAGGTGGTGGAGTCTACGGGCAGTGATACCAGCAGCAGCAGCAGCAGCAGCAGCAGTAGCAGTGACAATAATGAGAGCGACGTTGACGACGAAGCGGCATTCGAGGCTTATGTAGATACACTCTTTGGCGGTCCCTCCGGCTCCACCATAGGAGATGCGCGGGTTGCGCCGCTGCCGCTGCTCCGGCCGCCCGTGCCCAGGCAAACCAACTGCTGCGACTGCGGCGTGTTTTGCGTGCAGTATGTGGAAGAGTTGCTGTTGCGGTGGCCAGCCGTTGACGACGCTCAGTTGGAGAGCGGGTGCATCGAGGGCTTCGGCAAGGCTATGTTTAGTGCGTTGCAAATGCAGCAGAAGCGAGACGCGATCCGGCGGCGCATCGATGAATTGAGCCGCAGTTGAGATGCGAACGCAGAGAGAAAGGAGTTGTAAGTGGGCTACGAAATTCCGTCGTACATGCCTGACCGAGGTATGCTAATAGAGGCTTGGCGCACGTAATCGCTAGCCGTTTTTAGTAGAACGGAACTATGCGGGCTTAGCGCCGAAATTAGTCACACGCAGGTCACTTGGAATCAGAGTTTCGCATGTAGCCACGAATAACCTAGCGAGCTCAGGTAGCAGCTAGGTCAATTAAAACCAAAATTGAAGCCGTTTCGAAGTAAAATACTGGGGGTAAAATCTCTATTGAATCGTTATCTCCAGACCTACAAACTTAAACAGTATTCCTGAAGAACTGAATATGGGAAATGGAAATAGCGTCCTAAATGCACCGGCTTAGAGCAATAAAACCAGAACAATCAAACCAAAGGGGCGTTGCAAAACCGGGCGACCTCCAATGAAGCCGAAATCTAAGTGAAGCCACATCGATGCTTCACAGTTCCCCACCGCCACCCGCAGGTGAGCGCATTGTAGCCCGCACCACCGAGCAGCTCTCGGGGAGCGCAAAGACCGACCCTTCCACTTCAGGTACTCCCAGAAATCGACTTTCCGTGACGGCCGAAGCCGCGGCGCCGCGACTTTCAGAGCTCAATCGAGCATGGTCAAAAGTAAACTCCACAAAGGCGGTCACGAACACCCCGCTGCTTTCGCCTCCTTCCCCGTACAGCGCCTGCTCTTCGCGCACTGGCCAGCCGGTCCGCACGCTCACGTACACCTTGTGGTACCCCACTTCCGCGTGGCTGCTGCTGCTGCTGCTGCTGCTAGCCCCACGGTTTTCGTGCTCAAACCACCCCCACACGGACGCTCGCCGCCTCCCACCCGGCACATCCACGTCCTCGTAGCCCAAAAACTTGTCATCGCGCCCGCCCGGAAACAGCCGCGCGTCGCGAGGCAAAAAACTAGAGGGAAAGAACATGGCACCACGCACAGAAAGCAGCACAAGATGATGAAGCAAGGTCAAAAAAGATACGAAATTGGACGCCAATAGCTCATAACACGCATCACCATTCAAGAACTCCTAACTATTCACCGGTTCAGGCTGCCCACGGCTGCACTGCCGCTGAAGGGAACTTCCGAAGGGGCTCCGTCACAGCGAGCTTCTCGCATGTTGGCAGATTCGCTCACAGTCTCGTAGGTCATGCCTTGTGCAGTCACCTGCCGAGCGCTGTGAAGCGAGAAGAAGTGGTTCGGTGGCGCGCTCCGTTCCCACACGACAGTGTCGAGCCGTTCGCGCTGGTGGGTGCCGTCGTGTACCCATTGGCCCGTTAAATTAGTGACCTGGCAGCGAGTGAGGAAGTGAGCATAGCGTAAGGAACTGCACACACAAATAAGCTATAACCCACCCACTTCCCAAGAAGATCAATATTAGATGTTCACAATGACATTATGATTGGTGGCACCCTAGCCTATTATTGTGCTCTAGTTTTAGTCTCGAAACTTACCGAGCTGCCGTCGTAGAGTCCTCCCGCAATCGTCGCCTGAAAGGTGTCACTCGGGTACCGCGGCGTCGAGTGCGGAATATTGCGGCATGGCACGTCGTCTTCAATACAATTCCAACTTCGATCCGTGGCTACGAAGCGCGGGCATTGGCACGCCGTGCCCGTGGGGCAAGCTGTTTCTTTGCCGCTTTGGTTGTCTCGCACAGTTGCGGTGTTCACGCAAGTCGCAGTGAAAGGCCACCAGTCAGGCGGCATTTTAGTGACAGCTTCAGCCGTGCTCACTGCTGGATCGCTTTCGCCTCTAGGATCATGTTTAGGAGTCGTTCGCTTCGACCGGCTATTCCCAACTGGAATCGCCTTTCTCACGTCATCCGGTGTTAGCACATTCCTTTTCTTCAATACCTCGCTTCCTCCGGAGGTGTCGTACGCAGTGCCTCCAATTGTCAGAGAGAACAGCAGAGCTCCGAGGATAAGTGCGCCTAGGCTCATGCTGGTCGGTGCCATTCTTATAGCCTTAAAGATGGGTTGCTATCTTGAAGAAGTGTCAGGAGGTCAGGAGAACGGCTTTTCGGCTAATCTCGGCTGCTCAGTTCTCAGTTCTCACATACATGAGTCGTCAAGAAGTTCAAAAATGCAGTAATTACTCGAATACTACACAACTCCTTCTCATTCGTTGGTGTTGACCTCGTTGGCCGGCACCAACCTCTAGCTACGTACCGTAGCATCAACTCATCGAGAGGTCTCGTTCTTCGCCTTTCACCAGGTTCTCAGGCTTGCTATTGAAGAGCGAGCTAGTGCTCATTAAGTCATTACGCTGTAGGCTAGTTTCGGATTTGTAGTATCGTCTTGCGAGCTGGGTATAGCAGATTGCTGAGGAACGCTGGTGTAGGACTTGTTTGCACAGGTTTAGAACCGAACAATACTTTGACCTAGGCATGGTGCGCATTCTTTCGGCTACGTTGTGGGCCATCGCTCTTCAATTTTCTTTCGGATTCAGTTCGCATAAGTTGCATCTTCGAAATCTGGTTCGTCAAAGGCTAGCTCCTGCTTTTGGCAAAGGATTTGGGCGCCCATCTCCTCCTAGTAGAAACAAGGATAGCGGTAAAAATCCTAGTAGTCCAAGTCCCTTTGATCAGAATAAAGATGTTGTAGTGACGCCAGGCGACGTTCGTGCAGTTGCAGTCGCCAAAGCTGCCAGTGCCTACAGAGGCCCCAGCCCACCTTCTGGTGATGTGGCGAACGTGCTGGCAGCGGTAGAAGTTGAAGCTTATGGTGTGATTCTAGAAGTGGGCGAGTCAGTAGTGGTGCCAGGCGAGCTCGGGCTATTTCTTCGTCTCGCTCCAAATGTCGCGGAAGCTACTCTACCGAGTGGGCTGGTGCTCGGCGGCTTTGCCACGGGTGACCTGCGCAATGCACCGCCGCCACAGGAGGTACTGATAATCTCTACGGAATCTTGCCAATGTTTATACGTATGAACTTGAAACTCTTCGTGCGATATGCCAATCATTCTGCATGACTGCATGGCCAATATAGCGCTTTCACAGTAGAATTTGAGCATGTGCCCTATCCCACCTAAGGTCTAGAGCATTACGCCTACCGTTCGTTTGTTATGCATATTGCCAGGACCCGCAGTCGGGCCGCGTGGTTCGCTTTGAACTCAAGGGCGATGCTGCGGACACCACGGTGCTCTTCAACGGCCAACTCGTCCGGGTGCTCGACTTGCTGCGCCAGAAAGCGCCGTTTTACGGTCTCGTAGCCCACGCAGGAGTGATTCCAGACGCTGTAGCGAATGCTGATGACGGCGGTGAGCCAGCTCCAGACGCAAATGCATCCGCAAATGCTGCTGCTACCAAGGCTGTAAATGCTGCTGCACCCGAGAGTGACCCTGATAAGGAAAACACCAGCCCTGAGGCCTCTCCTTCAGCATCGCCGTCAAGTGAGCCTGCGTCCACTCAGGAAGTCCGGAGCGCGCGGCATGTGTTAGTGGCCCAAGCTGCAGTGGGGGCAGTGTCGGTGGCTGGCCACACGTTGCTGAGGTCCGCTCGTGCCAGCGACGGACAGCTCATGGCAGCCACTCTCATTCCAGGTGAGCCCTCTGCCGTTGTGACACTACCAACAGCTGCAGCAGCAGCAGGGTCAGGTACTCCAGCAGCTGAGGTGCCTACATCTGGGGAAGATATGGAGAGCAGTAGTCCCTCAAAGCCGATCTCATCACCACCACCGTCATCACCGCCACCAGTGGCGTATGTGCCGCGGCCTTTGCCTCAACCGCAAGGCAACAACGACGAAGCCGGCTCCCCAGAAGTGGCATGGATTCGAGAAGTAGGGCAGTTTGCAAACGACCTCGTGATTGAACGGTCCGACGACGACGGAAGTTTGGTGTGCCCACCCATTGAGGAGGCTTACGAGGAAGCTTCGAGGGTGCGCAACGTGGCAGTCTTGCAATGGCGGCTAGAAGCAGTTCAAGAAGTGGGCGCAAGCGAAGGAAAGATAACGACATCGCTTCGTCCAACATTTCCCGTCCTTGCTATGGGTGAGAACACAGTGCTCCCCGTTGTCACCCTTTTACGAATATGTTCATGCGTTCTTTCTCTATTCGTTTGCAGGAGAAACTGTCACTTTTGACAACGAAGCAGCAATGGAAATTGGTTGCCGTTATGGCTATGCCTTCTGGGCAAAACCAAGGCCGGAGTCAGGGGATTAAGTGGCAGAGCCCAGCACAAGTCGGATTCACGATTTCTATTTAAGTCCACCTCCCGATTTTTTTTCGATTCCCTACTTACTGGTGTGCCCGGTGCTCGCTGGTTTATACCACCCGCAGACCGCAGTCATATTGATTTAAATGCCTAACACTTGGCAGTAGTATGGGAAGCAGGAGTTGAAAGTTTACAATGACTTCCGAGCTCACGGCTGGGAATGGCGCAGGAGTCAACTCGATATTACGTAAATTTACGCAAATTGACGTAAACTTTATCTCGTAAAAAACAAAAACTTCAAAAAAGGCCCATAAGCACTACGCCCAGAGGAGATTACGCAAAAAAAGCGCAAATAAACGCAAATAGCGATTTTAGGTAAGAGCTATTCACAATTCAAGAGATATTTCATAGGTTATAGGGATAGGTCTAATAGGTGCCTGATTCCCTGTCGATTTTCGATTTCCCGTAAACCGTACTTCTCCGTATACCATTGGCCGCTGGCCATGTGCCATGCTGCATACAGCAGTTGGAGTAACAGGCAGCGACTTCTTACTTTGCGCATAGTTTACACTGGCATAACATATAACATATATGTGTTCAAATTGCATGTGCATTCGCAAACTTCAGCCTTCGCTCCTTGTTTTTTTTAGCGTTTTTCCTTCACGAAGACCTGCATCACTACCAACACGGCCACAAAGTACGCCCCCGCCATCGCCAGAAGTACCACCGTGTCGAAGCCCACTTCGTCCAAAAAGCCAAAGCAATGCGCGAGCTCGTCGCCCGTAAACGGCCCTGCGCGAATAGTTTCCTCCGAAATCGTGGAAGTGATGTACAGACCCGTCAAGTTGTGCATTTCGTTGAAGACCAGTGCCTCGTACGCATAACTGCCGGGCGACCAGTACTGGAGCCACTTGAAGCTGTTGGGGGTGGCCGACTTGGACAGCAGAAACCCGCAGAAAAGCAGTGACGTCAGCATGGCCAGGGATCCCGCAGCGTTGGCGGACGCGTTGGTCTTGGTGAGCACTCCCACCAGCATGCAGACCCCACTCAGCGCCAGGTTGGCCGCGACCATGATCAAGAAAAACGTCCACTTGTGGCCTTCTTGGTCGTTCAAGCCAATCAACGGGTAGGCAATCCAGGTAAACGCCGCCGGGGGCAGGAGGCGGTACGGCAGCACGTCAAAGAGAATGGTCGCCACAACATAAGGGCCCGTGGAGTAAATCCCACTGCCGCGCTCCGCCACAAAGAGTTGCTGGTCTTCGCGCCAGATGGGCAGAGAGGTCAAGCTCAAGAGGCTCAGGTACAGCACGAGAAAAAACATGATCCCAAACCGGTCTTGGGTGCCCGCGGTTTCTTGGTCCAAATGGTGAATGTCTTTGAACACCAGGCCAAGCGCGGACGCCGCCACCACCGCAGTGACCCCGTGCAAGAAGAACGGGAAAGGGTTCCGCAAGGTGTTCCGCATGGCCCGCGCGCTGAGGTGCAAGAACTGCGCCGGCCAATGAGCGCGGTGCTTGCCCCGCTCGGCAATTAAGCGCCGCATCAGGCGGCGCTCCCCTTGCCGAGACGCTTTACTGCTACTGCTAGCAGCAGCAGCTGCAGTGGCGGTTGCAGCACTGTTTCGAGAGGCAGGCGAAGCAACAGCCAGAGCCGCAGCTTGAGTGTCGGCGCCGCCATACGCAAGTGCCCATTGCACGCACTGCTGCACTGCCACGTTGGCGTCGCTCTTTTCCCATTCGTGGGCGAGCACGCCGGGCTCCACCACCGCCATCACGTCAAGGAGCTCGTCGGCCGGGTTGCTTGCCGCACTGCCGCCTTTTCCCTGGCCATACGAGGAGCTCCTGGGCCGGCCATAACTGCTATTATTGGTGATGCTGTTGTGGTTGCTTCCGTGGCCTAACTGACCCAATCCCCGCGCGATAGAAGACGAACGGCGGTTGCGGCCGCCTCCTCCGAGCACGTTTTTGGTGTAAGCAGCAAGCTCGCTAGTCGGGCCGCAGTACGCCACGCGCCCTTCTCGCGTCAAAAACATGACCTGGGTCATCATTTCAAAGATGTCAATGCGCGGCTGGTGAATGGACATCACGACCGTAGTGCCGTCTTTCGCAATGCGCTTGAGAGCACGGCACAGCGTCACCTGACACAAAAAAAGAAACGGCAAGATTTCCGGGAAAAGGCGGAGTTTAGAGTGGCACGTGCATAATATTTTGATACTAAGCTTGCGCACAGCCATTTGCCGCCGAGAACAAACGAAAACGCGTCTATCATTGCTAGATGCGTGCGCGTAAATTCACTGACCGCCGTGGTGCTGTCTTGCCCTGTAGTGGGCTCGTCCAAAAACAGAACTGCGGGCTCCGACAACAGTTCAATGGCCACCGAGACCCGCCGTTTCTCACCGCCCGAAATGCCGCGCACCAAAGGGCTGCCAATGGGGGTGTCTTGTTGCCTGACCAGCTTCAAGCGCTGCAGCACCGCGTCGACTCGTTGGGCCCGCTGCGCCATGGATCCAGGCACTCGCAGTTGCGCTTGGAACTCGATGCACTCCCGCACGCTCAGCAGGCCCGGCAAAATGTCCTCCTGGACCACGTACCCGCTCAAGAGCCGGAGCTGCGCGGGCGACATGGCTTTGCCGTTCAAGCGCACTTGGCCAGTCACAGTGCCGACCGTCTTGCGGCCCGCCTGTGCACAAAGAAAAGAAGAAAAAGTGGGCGATGAAGAAGTACAAGAGCACGAATAGGTCAGGCCCCAAACATGCACCCACTGGGCTACGGTTGTGCGGTTAAAGAAAGGGAAGAGAAAGGAAAAGGTATCCTTGAAATGCTCGAGGACGGTAGAAAAAAAAGATGCGAAGATTTATGAGTTCAACAGGCGAGTGTAATATGTGCGTTTGTCTTGTGTCTAGTCATGTTATCATACCAAGCAGTCAAGCAGCGATGTTTTGCCCGCGCCCGAAGGCCCCATGATGCCACACACCATCGGTGGGAGCCGAGCAGAAGAAGCCATTCCTTCCCTACTCTCACCGCCGTTTCTATTACCACTAGCAGGACGCTCTTGAGCTTGGCGGGCAGCGCGAGCGCCAGCGCTCACCGAGGCCAGCGTGGCTCCACTCACGTTGCGCAAGACCAGTTTGGCGCCGTGGTGCACTGAAGGGACAGCGGCGTCTCCGCGGGCCAGGAGCTCGTGCACTGAGGGCACTTGCAAGCTTGCGCGGTCGCTGGCAGGGTGGTTGCTGCTGCTTTGGTAGCTTGGCCGCCCTTCGCTCGTGCGTTGGTGCTGCTGGTACGCGCTCGCTTCGCTGCCTCTGCCATTGTCGAGCTCATCCTTGTTATGGTTGTTTGAGCGCCGCCGCCTTCGCCGCAGGAAGTCCAGCTTCACCGGGCGTGGAGCTTCTGCGAGCGCGGCGATAACTTGACGGTAGGCCGCAAACTTGCGCCCCCCCACGCCCACCAGGGCATCCCCCGGCTTCACGCCATGGGTGTGGGCCCAGGACTTGGGCAGCACCGCGCGCACCACCGGCAAGCCGGAGTCGGGGGACTCTTCCAGGTTCAACCCCAGAGCCTCTCGGCCTTCCAGCACGCAGCTTAGTGGTACCAGCACGACTGGGGCACTGTCCTGACCGCCGCTAGCGCTGTTGCCGCCGTTGTTGCCGCCGCCCAGGTTCAAGAGCTTGGCCATGGGTGTGGCGTCCTGAGGCACGGAGAGGCACACGTCGTGAAAGCTCAAGACCATTGGAGGTGGCCGCGCCACCGCGCCGCTGTTTCCTGCACCAGCACTGGCAGGAGCACCACCAGCAGATGCAGCAGCAGCACCAAGAGGGTGAGCAAGCTGGTGCGCGAGAAGACCGACGAGCGCAGCTGCGTTTTTGTCTTGTTCCCACCCAAAAACCTCTGTTGCAGCAGCCGCAGCAGCTCCCGGTGCCAACGACGCAGAGCCACTGGGGGTGGCATCGTTGCCGCCGTTGTTGGTGTTGGTGTTCTGGACATC
>Ga0307978_1002892_pt1 | contig 11854 bp, 10 predicted proteins | sample OrgLakmetage1056_FD_203151 | JGI IMG/M metagenome (GOLD analysis project Ga0307978, IMG submission 203151) | Saline water microbial communities from Organic Lake, Antarctica - #1056 | ecosystem: Environmental > Aquatic > Non-marine Saline and Alkaline > Saline | place: Antarctica: Organic Lake...
AATGCTTGTAGCTGAAGGGAGTTCGGAAGGGCACAGCACCACCAAAGAATAACAAGAGCCCGTATTTTTAACGATACTTACCGCGCGTATGGCACACGTAAATTGCGCGTAAATTACGCGTAATTTTCACGTGAAGTAAAAAATATGCTCCAGGCGCGTAAATTACGCGTGTACGTAAATCGCACCCTTGCTCCTAACTCAAATTAGGGACCTGTTTGAATTAGGCAATGGGCTTTCGTTCGGTCTCGATTCCGATTTCTCATTTGGCATTAAAAACGAAACACACACGCCGCACCAACGCGGAATTAAAATGGAAAAACATCGAAGTCACCACCAAAACCCACAAACACATTGCACACAAGTGTGCGCATTCGCCGGCTCTCGAAAGTAGCGCGCGTATTTCGCAGCGAACTGTTCAACGCCATGCTGTTCCATAGGATTGTATACGTTCGCTTTCACCCCCGTCGATCTGTTTGTTCCTTAAACAGCAGCAGCATCCAACATCTTTCAAACGTAATCCTGGCGGTTCGGCCGGCCTTGTTCCATGTCCACCTCAGCGTCACTGCCACTGACACCACCGCCGCCACCGCTGCTGCTATTGTTGGTGGCATGGTCACTGCGCACGTACTTCTTTTTGCTGCTGGAATGGCTACTCGGGTTCGGACTCGACAAGACACTCAGGAGTTCGTCTCCTCGCGCGTCAGCTGTGGCATCTTCATCTTCTTCGGTGGTTGGAAGGCCCTGTAAGACAAAGGAAAGAAGTCATTCAGTAGTTGACGGAAAGGCACACACATACATGCATACACACATGCATACTATTACATACTCGTACTAATCCTCAAAGACATTCTTTTTGCACGAGAGAGCTGCAATTCACCTTGCTGATAGCCGGCAGAAGGCTTTGTTGCGCATTCTCGTCCCCATTGTTGCTCAAGCTGCTGCGGCTGCGCTGCTCAAAGAACCCCAGCAAGGCTCCATCAGGGGTAGTGGAGCGCACAATCCCTTCGCCTGCTTCACTCGCATCACCAGCGCCAACATCGCCATCGCCACCACTATTGTTGGTGTTGCCACTTTCGTCGCGTGCATCGTTGCCTATCGTTGTCGTTCTTGCAGCAGCAGCGCTGGGCGCCGGGCGAACCAGCAACCGAGACGAGGAAGAGGGTGCATTGGGAGTGCTCAAAGTGCGCGGGGTGTGGAGAGGGCTGTAGCCGATGCTGTTGGCACTCGAAGTAGCGGGCACGTTGCCGCTTAAGCCACCACCACCACCACCACCACCACCAGTACTGCTGCTGCTGCTGCTGCTAGTGCTGTTGCTAACTCGCCCACTGTAAGTACTACTATTCCTGTTGCCCAAGTTGGCCCTCGCCGCCAGCGAAGGCACGCTCGGGAAACTCGTCAAACTAGGCGGCAAATTCCGAGCCCCTCCTCCGTCGCTCAAGCTCCCCACGCTGCTGCTCCGCGAATGCAAGTCGTCGTCGTCGTCGCTGGCCGCACTGCTTTTGCGCCGGTACCGACCCTGCTGGTCGTCGGGAAATTGCAAAGCCGAGCGCAGGAGCAGCGCAGACTGCTCTTTGGTGTCAACCCGGGGCCGGTTCCCACTAGCACCGCCGCTCCCTCCACTTTTGTTGCTGTAGTTGCTGCCACTGGGATAGTTCCGCATGCTTTGTGTTTTTCGAAGGCCACCGCTGCCACCACCGCGAGACTGCGACGACGACGACGACGAAGGAGAAGTCGACGGAGGCCGCGCCCGCTCCCGCTCCCCAATGTAGGTGCGGAGTTCGGTGACAACGTCGCCGAAAGAAGGCCGAGAGTGGGCTTCGCCCCAGCACCGCACCTGATATTGTGTTTTTAAATCATCAAAAATAAGGGTGCAAATATCAGCACCACGTGATGCTCTAAGGGAATTAAGAATATTTCAATGTCGAAACATGAATAGAAAGACAGTAAGAAATGCTACTGAACACCTCTTCCGATGGTTTTGAAAACACATGGGCGCATAGTAAAGATGAATAAGAACAACAAGCGAATGTAAGCTATTCATTGAGCAATGCATGGTTTCGCGGGAGCGTGAATGGCAGTGGCTTATAGGGACAAGTGACACCTACATACTGAACACAGGGAGGGTTCACATAGAACAAGGTCTCACCATCAAGTCTAGAAGCAGCGGGGACACGTCACGACCGTTGCTGGCCGCTTTCGCTGCGGCCGCTAGTCGCTCATGCGGCGTCCCCAAGAGCGGCACTTGCGCTTGCTTCACTCGACTGGACAGCGTCTCGTAGCCCGAAGCAGAGGTCGTTGACCTTGACAGGGCGCGGTTCAAAGACGCGAAAGACGGGGTGGCGGAGGACATAAGCGCTGAAGATGACGAGAACGAGGAGGATGATGAGGACGAGGACTGCCTGTTGGTGTTGGTGTTGGGTCGTGGCACGGTTCGATTGGACGACGAATTTGAGAGCAAAATGCCACTGCCGCTGCCGCCGCCGCTGTTGCCACCGGTACTGCGGTGAAGCGGGTTGCCTTCTGCGCCTTGCTCTTTCGCAACTCCTGACGATGTCACATCGCCAGCAGTAGTCGCAGCAGCAGCAGTGGCACCAACCTGACCGTCGGCCACCTGCATCAAATGACTCAGTGGGCGATAACCGTCCACGACCAGGGACAAAAGAGCTTGCGGCTCGGCGCGGCGCAGCTCGCGGTAAGGTTCCTCACATGTAATGAGGGCATAGAGCAAGATGCCGTAGGAATACACGTCCACAGAGGCATCGGGCGTGGCGAACCCAGCGCCGTCACCGCCAAGGCTGCTGGCGAATTCTTTGCCTTCGATCAACTCAGGAGCCACTGTGTACACAAATACATGCAGCGTACGTGACAAACAGTAAATATTGGATAAAGGACAATTGCTTTAATCAAAAGTGAGAAAAAACAAATTTAAAAAGCCTGCCAGAAGTCGGCCAATTTATGACCAACCCAACATGCATCAATCGTAATATCTAAAGTCTTCGAGATGGCGCGCTTTTAGAGTTGTGGCATAGCAACCACTTACTGTACGCGGGAGTCCCGACGCGCGACGTGAGCTGAGCCCCAGCCCCGTTGGCCGCGGACAGCGACCCGCCACCGTGATTGGTGCTGGCATGCCAGTTGGAGGTGGCGTAAGTGCTGGAATCGAAGAGGCGGCTCAGCCCAAAGTCACAGATTTTCACGGTGCCTTCCGCAGTCAGCAGCACGTTCTCAGGCTTCAAATCTCTGTTGCGTGAGAGTAGTGCAGCAGTGATGGCCGCGGCAATTGATTAGGAAATGACATATTACCAGAGCATCAACAACCATGCAACATATTTAATGTCATCACAGATAAGAATTAAACCTATAGTGGTATAGTCCTAAGAAAAGCAAAAATAATCCTAGGACTCGTGCAGCTGTGTTTCTGGCTATCATGTGAAATGCACGCTAAATTATTCACCGATGCACTACGCGCTTCGCGTGCAGATACGACATGCCGACCGCAATGGAAAGCGCGAGGCCGAGGACGTGGTCGTCGTGAATTTTGACGCCTTTGCGGCGCGACGCACTCAGCACTTTCCCCAAATTCGACGGGCAAAACTCGGTCACGATGTAGAAGGTCGACGCCTCGTAGCTCACCCCAAAGAACCGCACGACGTTAGGGTGGTTCAAACGCGCCAGCAAGCTGGCTTCTTGGGTGAAAAACAACCGCACCGACTCGTCGCTCGCGTCCATGTTGTCGGGATTCAGGCGCTTGATGGCGACCTCCCCGTCCGCGTAACGGCCTTTGAAGACCGTGGCGGATGCCCCACTCCCAATCGCGCTGTCGTAGACGTCAATGTCGGAGAGTGGAATGAGCCACTCGCCGATGCCCCCCGTCTGACCGGCGCCGTTGCGGTAGGTGAAAATACCCTCTACCCCCTTGAGCTGGGGGAAACGCTCGAGCAACTGCTGCCGCATGGCGTCTAGCTCACCGTGCCGTTCGGCACGCTTCCACCGAGCTCGCATCCCGATGCCGCACATCAAGAGCAGCAGCACGGCAGCTCCACTGACGCTGGCGTAGAATATCAACTTGGAACCAGTGGCGGATTTGGTGGCCACGTCAGAGCACTGCGCGCCCGAATAACCGTCCTTGCACACGCACTGGAACCCCGCGGCGGTACTGGGCGCGGAAGTACACGCATACAGTGGATCGCCACTGGAAGTGGTCAAGCCGTCTAGCGCAGTAGCTCCTTCAGGGTCGCAATCGCACACCAGGCAGGACTTGGTCCCATTGTGCGCTTTGCTGCCTTTGTTGTTACTGGACTGATCAGCTGGAGAAGGTTTGCTCGGTGCACTATAGAATCCAGAAGAACAAATTTCTCCGCTGCAGTTCCCTACGTAGCCCTTTTGACAACTGCACAAGCCGCTGCCCTGGTGTCCCGATGAGCACGTGCCATGCCCAAAACAAGCGTCCCCACTGCTCATCCCAGGGCACAGCTTCGAGCACGCATCTCCAAAGAATCCGTACGTGCAATTCATGCAGTAGCTCTTGGAGTCGTATTCCGGCGGGCAGGAGCACGTGAAGTTGCTGTATTGGCTGCTGCTGTCGCTGGCGTCCGTGGTGACGGTGGTAGCGATGTCTGCCGAACAGTTGCCGATGCCAGCACAGGCATACGGGCAACTGGCTGTGCAGGCAGGCGGCGCCCACCCAGTTTCGCAAGTGCTGCAACTTGGGCCTGTTTGCGCGTCCACAAGCAAGATGGAGAATGAGAGGACAAGACGCAAGCATGAGCTGTACAATCACTATCAGGCAATACTTATGTGCAACTCGCATAGGTCCTGGTCGATGTACGCATTTCTACAGACTACGGTAGAACACGTGTGGAACAATATATCGAGCGAAACACTGCACCTTTGAAATGCAAATCGGGGTCGCAGCTGCAATACAAGGACGCTGCGCCTGTGTTGGACTCGTTTACTTTGTTACAAGTACCGTGATTGCTGCACTCCTCCGTGTTCGTCGAGGGGCAATGCTGTTTCACAAACGGTCAGGGAAGAAGGTCCATAAGTAATACATAATTCTTACAGGGACACCAACATTCATTTAAAAAACACACACGCAGACGGTGCATTTGTAGTCCCTCAAAGCTTACCAGGCACGCAAATGTTTGACCGGTGGAATAATTCGAGAGTTCCACGGAATGGTAACCCGGCACGCATCGAGAGCAGTCTTCGTCCATGTAGCCCGGTTCACACTGGCATGCGGTAGCACCCGTTTCAGACGCATTCGTTGTTGTGCAGTTCCCAAACCCGTTGCAGGTTGCAAACAACTCGCCTGCATCGGGCGAGTCTGCAGGGTATTCGACCCACCCAGGGCATTGATTGCAGGCATTGCCCACGTAACCGAAGGCACACACGGAGCAAGTCTTGTTCACTGGGCCAATCGCCCATCCTTCGTTGCACACGCATTTCCCGTTCACGCATTCGCCGTGTTGGCAAGGGTGTGGGCATTTGTTGTACACCGATACATTGAAGACTGCAAGGCCCAGGCAAAAGGGTTCACTGGCGCCAAAGCTGTAGTCATAAAAACCACCACCAAAATTATCATAGACTTTAGTGACCACCACGTCAACGAATTGAAAGGAGTCATACTTACTGTGCCCGATAGTAAGAGCAAAAGCAGACGCTTGAGCATAGTTGCTTTGCTTATCCGTGTGAACTGGAAGCAAAAGTACTGCTGGCTGCACCAGCGTCGAATAAGACGCATTTGCATATTCCGGAGGCAATTCCACGCGTTTATACACTGCCGTGTCGTCTGGATTTGGGTTCACAGTCGCCGCGAATTGGCGATATTGGAATGTACTATCCCCGCCCTCGCCGTACCACATCCATTCAGATTTCCCACAATCGATTACGCTAAGGTCGTCATCGCCAATGCTATTTTGGTGGTCATCGTTACTATTGCCATGGTCATCGTTGCTATTGCCATGGTCGTTATCGTCATTGGCACCCTGAGTAGAAAGAAGCCTGCGATGGAGAGTTGGAATTACCTTAGAATGGCCTGGTGGCGGGGATGACACTTTTAGTACAAGGGCGGACTGTTTCACACGCGTTGGTTTTGGTGTTGGTGTCGGGGTAAGGAGCGATGGCATCTGGTGGAGGCTTGGCAACGGCGAAGGCAATGTAAATGACACTTCCGTAGGGGCGAAAGACGGCTGTGGAGAAATGGTCGGTGCGGGAGTAGGCGGCACCGACAGAAGTTTGTATACTACAAAAACTGGCTCGTTCCACCTAAAAAGGAAAGGACGTTCTTGTTTAGAAATAAAGGTACAAGCTTAAAATCTAAGGCATTATAAGGCCGATGCAGGATTGCCTACGTACACGTCTTCGCACGGGTTGACAGCAATGCCCTCGTCACCGTTGCTAGTCACTGGTGCGCATTCATGGGAGCACCCGTCAGGGCAAAGCTGTGACGACGCCCCCACAACTGAAAATTGGACGTAGTCCGCTGTCAATCGGGCCACCGTGACTGACGCTGCTTGTCGCAAACCTTGACCTCGTGCTGACGCCACAATGACATAAGTTCCTGGAATTGTAAACTCTGCCGTCACCAGAGCAACTACGGATGCCTGAGGTGGAACCAGGATCACGTGGCCATTGGCGTCACTGTCATCGTCGTTTGCCCCCGGGGACCATGCGTAGTAAATGATTGAAACCTGTGGGAAATCACTGGCGTCGTCGTCAACCGCACTGCTGCGAAGGGCCACAGAGTTGGGTTGCACTCCAGCGTAAAGAGGGGTAACGGTAAGGATCGTGAGAACACACCGCGCTTCCGTAACAGAGCTCTCTAAGACGCTCACAGCCAAAGCTCCCGCAATACTATTGCCCTGTATAGACGAATACACCGAAACGCAGGAGCAAATGCCAATATTAACGCCTTAGCAGATATTCAGTTGCAGCACTTAGTACTGCTATATAGGTACAGTATCTGTTTGAATATGGAATGAAGTCAATAATATATTCGAGAGCACCAGTGCTGCGCAACCAACTGCTTGAGTCACACCAAGGGATAAAAACCAAAGTCTAGCTGAACGCGTATTCTCACCCCAATGTCGGTATCGGTGTTGGCAATATATCCGCTTAGCAAGACTTCAGGTGCAGCCTGTATATCGAAAGAGCGCGCCAAGTATGTATGTAAGCGAGGCAAAATATGTCTCTGAATATAAATTAAACCTAGGTTCTGGATTTGTTTACCTGAAAAGCGTGGTCGAAAGTAATGGTGAAGTTCAGAGAGTTGCCAGCAAGTAGCTTTCCATCCGTGGTATAAAACGACGACGGCAAAGGGAGAGGCCACTTGCCACGTTGGGCATTTGCAGAACTTGTCGAGAATGCCGCGGTTACATGGAGGCATACGGAGCAAATTAAAGCCAATACGAAGCTCGAAATCGGCATCACCATCAGTTCGATTTGGCTTAACGCTATGCGATTACCGCATAGATTTGCTCAACCTCCCGCCCTACATTGCACTATTTTTGAGAGTGTCACCAACTCGACAATCCAGCATTAGCAGCGGACGGAGGAAAAGTCCCTGTTGGGGAAGATTTGAAGACTTCCCATTGGTGCAGACAATCGCAACATAGCTACCGATTAATATTATATTAGCTCTTGACCTAGCGCAAAAGTCAAAATCGTAATTAGGAAGTGTGTAGAGGCGAGGAAGTCCCCCCCCCCTCTCTAAAGTGGAAACTGTTCATGAAATTAATTTGGGGCCAGCCGTAAGTCCCTTCTGCGTCTGCTTCTGCGTTGAAGAGGGCGCGCCGTTGCTCCGTCTCTTGGGCGCGCCGAGCCAAAAACCTCCGTTTTCTCCTCAGGCGTAAACCTAGTGTCGCACCGGGGTGGCCTTAGCTGCGGTTTGCCAATATTAAAAGGCACTTTCGTGACGAGCTTCAGCCAGCCAGCGCGGTCCTGCGCCAGGGTTGCCCATTCCGAAAAGGTGATCGCTTTTCCGCCGTCGTCCACGAGGCCGAAGTGCTTCAGATGCCGCGAGATGACACAGGCCCGAGGCCCCGAAGGCATACCACACCCCAGTCGAACTAATTTTGGTTTACGTTTGGTTTACAGGGTGGGGTTAGGGTTAGGGATAGTGTTAATTTTTGTCTAAATCGGACTACATGTGGCTTAAATTAAGTGCTTAATGGAATTTAAGCCCCACTGGGATGTGCTCTCCCCGAAGGGCCGAAATTAGAATATTAGAAGGCCAACAGGGAGAAATAAAAAGCAGAGCAGCTTAGAAAAGGGGCAAAACAGGTATAGATTCCCGAGTGGCCATGGAGGTGGTTGTAGGTATCTCGACTTGCGCGCGACGCACACGCACGCGCGTACATTTAATGAATTGATTGGCCTATGGGTCTTGTTCCTATCATTCGTGAGGTCTCAATGATTATTGATCATTGAAGATTGAAGGGAAGGAAAAGGGAAAATCCTGATTGCAGACTCACGGCCCATTTCTATTCCGCATCTTACTGCTTAAAAACCAGGGACTGGCGCAGCAGTGACCTCCCCGTAGGCGGCGCGATTCCTCTGTCACTTGGAGACTCTGCCTCATTGATTCAATTGGCACTATCGCTGCTGTTGCTGTTGCTGAAGTTGTTGCTTCTGTTGCTGTCAATTCTGCTGTTCTTAACGGATTCCTCGTTCGAACTCCCTGGCAAATCTCGCTGTAAGCTTTCCGCGTCGGCAAACATGACCGACTTGCGCCTTGAAGGTTTGGGCTTATTGGGCGATGCGAGGGCGCTGGGCACTACGGTGGGTGTTGAATTGTCGGCTTGGGCTGCTGAGGGAAGAGCATTTGCAGGAACCAAGAGGGAAAGCAGTGATGAAATGGGTCGAAGGCTCTGCGCTGATGATGCGACCAATGTATACGTACATGAATTCAAATGCCAAACAAAACAAAGCAAACAATTCGCCTTCAACAAGTTTCGCGTTCTTTATCGGATGATTACCTGGCTCTTGAGTTTCTGGCAAATGATTCACTGCACTCGTCGCAAACACTGGATCGACGATTCCGCCAAGGGACCTGGTAGGATTGGTTTCAATAAAAAAAATAAGGAAATAAATACTACTCTCAACTTACACGGATCGAATGAATGTTCGCAACCAATAGAAAATCGACCTCTCATGTTGCATATCGCTTTTTATCCCCTTGATTTTTTTGTGATTGTATCGCACTTAAGATCACCAGAGTTTCGAAGCTGCGGAGGGATTGCGCTTGCGTGGTTTAGCGGCAGGTACACTGTTGGAAGTGGTGATCAAGGTTGACTTTTCATCGGTTACTGCCGTTGCTGCTGCTGTTCCCGCAGGAGTAGTACTGTTCTTCGCAGCGGTGGTGGAAGCAACACTGGCGGTAATGATCTCGGGTTCATCGTTGCTGGCTTCAATAGCTGCTCTTGCTGCAGCGGCGCCTGCCACCATGTCCGCGCTCAAATCCTGTTCGGAGATCGAAAAAAGCAGAGCTGAACGAAGAAGAGAAGCCATGTCTTGACAGAGGAAAAAAAAGGGTTATAAAGAAATGGCTCCATCTCCAGAACAAACATGACACTTCGCTCTCTTCTGCGCACCTCTAATGAATAGCTTCCGCGGTTACTTCTTTTAGTCGACGCAGAGGATGCCGGCTCGTCTTTGCTATTATTGCGGGCCTTGCCTCCTCCGAGAAATAAGTTTTTCGCGGAAAATTTGGTGGTAAGTGTTGGCGATGGCGGTGGTGCTTCTGCTGGTGGTCGCGAAGAAGGCGCAGATTTCGATGAACTTGATAGCATCCGCGACATTGGAGGTGATGGAGCACGAGACGAGGTGGCAGCAGAAGGGTTCTGATGTGAAGATGGCGACGACGACGAAGACAGCACTCCATAGCGCTGCTCGTGCGTGTCGTAAGCATCTTGCAAGTTCTGGTCTCCACCCCAGAGCACGCTCATAACGAGCAATTCCATCCGTGCCTGCGGTGGGAGCACGGCGAGTGTGCGCACCTAAATCCGTGGTAACATTAAGTAGAAAGAGCGACATAATTATAGTTAAAAAAAAGAAGACATTATATGAGCACTGTACAAGTACATCAATATGCAATTAGTGCCTGGCCTCAAAATTAGTCGTCAAGCCAAACAAACGTTTGCATAAAAGATTAGACAAAAGATGCAATCAGGGCGCTGCAATAAACTTCAAACCAATTAAAAAAACTTTGCTCTGTCGTACCTGACAGTCGATGTCGAGCAGTTGGAAGGGGCCAGAGCGCTTGTTGGGCTCAAGCGCCAAAAGGATCTCACTTCGAGCGCCGTGAGTGGGCAACTGCAAGAGCATTGACGCGAGAGCGTCGGGTCGCACCTGCACGTAGAGGAGCATCAAAGGAGTTGGGTTTTCGGCATTCAACAACCTTGAAAGAAATCTTAAGTTACGAGATGGCAGAGTGTGTGCGCATATACGGGCAAAGAAACTCCACGACTATGCTACATAAAGGTATAAGGAATGCACAAGTACGGTTGTGTTTGATACAATGCACGGTGGCACACAACTCACCGACTCGAGCATCGTCGCCGACGCAGCAGCATGGTGGCCGAACACTCGCCAATTGTTGGCTTTCACCGAAGGTCGAAACGCCCCGCGCTCCAGAAACGCATTCAAAAGGCTGGAGCTTCGCGCAGGAGGCAGTGCCGCGAAAATGGCTGCGGTGCTCGAGGCTGACCAACAGGCACCCTTGGCATCGGCTTTGGCTGAAGTCACTAGACGGCTGCAGTCTTCGGGCAATTCGAGAAAGGCATCATCAGCGAACAAATCCTGCCGTCGAGCGGAAAGAGAGCACCGGATACACACACGGACATGTATGAGATGAGAGATGAAGAGCTAAGTGCCACGTAACTCTGATGACGTAAAGAGTGTTTTTTTTCGAATAGAACTTTTCAGGCGCATGTCAACGGACAAGATAGAGAATTCAAGTGATAGTTGCTCAAGTGCACCTGAGACGCCGCTGCAGCAGCAATCGCACGGCACGCGCTTTTCACGTTCAAACGCGTTTGAGCACTTTCGAATGCTTCTAAGACGTCTCCCATGTCGCCACGCAACCGGAGCTCGATCAGCACCAGTGCCTACGACGATGATACACCACAAGAAAGTTCGAGGAAGAAGGGATATCGATATCAATGTCTCCTTTAAAATACTTCTGCGTTCATTATCTCATTGCAGTCAACGTTGTCTGCAATTCTCTCCCGGTAAACGAATTCAAAGAAATAGCATTTCATGTATTTTCTGCTCATGATAAATCACCTGAGTTGTGGCATTCCCAATCGCTTCCAAGAGTTGAGCTCGCTCCGCCGAAGTCGGCAAGCTTCGCACGCATTCCACCTGTGACGTAGAGTAAAAGAAAAAGAAACATGAAATACGCTTGAAGCGTAAATGCCAAGGGACGGAATTGATTCATGAAGCATAATGTATATACAAGATTAAAAAAAACTTACAACGTCGAGATTTTCAAACTTGTCGAACGAAGGGCCGCTGTACACCCACCCTCCTATGGGCACATAGCTGCTGCTGTTGCTCTCTTCACCGATGTCAACAGTATTACTGCCCTCACTGGTGGCATCAAAGGCCGCCGAGGTTACGGATGGCCGAAAGTTTTCAATATCGTCGTCGTCGTCGTCTTCATATTCCTCGTCGATGTTGGTGATGGTTGACACGATTTCCCCGCTAAAAGCAGCGCCTGCGAGTGACTTGCGTCGGCGTGCTGCGGCGTTGGCCGTGGTGGGCGCAGCCACCGTAGCGCCAGCACTCAAAGAAGAGCGAAGGAGGCTGCCATCAGTGAGACCTTCAAGGCCTATTGGGGTATAACAAAGAA
>Ga0307978_1002896_pt1 | contig 11846 bp, 8 predicted proteins | sample OrgLakmetage1056_FD_203151 | JGI IMG/M metagenome (GOLD analysis project Ga0307978, IMG submission 203151) | Saline water microbial communities from Organic Lake, Antarctica - #1056 | ecosystem: Environmental > Aquatic > Non-marine Saline and Alkaline > Saline | place: Antarctica: Organic Lake...
TATATTCGTCTCATCGCGGAAGGCGGCTCGAACATCCCGACTCGGTCGGGGTCGGATAGTGGCGCGCACAATCGCTCAAGCGAGGAGGCCGAGACTGCCATCAACAAGGCATGGGATATCTACTACACAGTCTTTCGACGTATTAATAAGCAGCTCCCTTCACTCACAAAGCTGGAGCTCACCGAGTGCTCTCCCGCTTTGAGTCGAGCCCGAAGCCTCGAACTTGGTGTACCGGGGTCGTACCGCGTTGATGGTTCGTACGTGAAAATTGAAAAGTTTGTACCAAGCGTGCATGTGATTACCAGCAAACAAAGGCCACGGAAGATTACGCTGCGAGGCGGTGACGGCAAAAACTATGTTTTCCTGTTGAAAGGGCACGAAGATCTTCGGCAGGACGAACGAGTCATGCAGTTGTTTGGACTTGTAAACGCTCTTTTAGTCCGCGATCCACAGACCAAAAAGCACGACTTGAAGATTCAGCGCTATGCAATTTCCCCGCTTTCGCACAATTGTGGTGTTGTCGGCTGGGTGCCCCACTGCGATACGCTACACAGTCTCATTCGAGACTACCGTAACTCCAAGAAGATTCCTCTCAACATGGAGAACCGAGAAATGGTCAAGATCACCCCTGACTACGACCTTTTGACAATCATGCAAAAGGTTGAAGTTTTCACCGAGGCGCTCAAGAAAACTAGCGGCCAGGGTATGGATCTTTACGAGATTCTTTGGCTGAAAAGTACTAACAGCGAAGAATGGTTGGAGCGCCGCACCAAGTTTACTCGGAGCTTGGCAGTCATGTCGATGGTTGGGTACATTCTCGGTTTAGGCGATCGCCACCCTTCGAACTTGATGTTGGACAAGCTGTCGGGCCGCATTCTGCACATTGATTTCGGAGACTGCTTTGAAGTCGCAATGAACCGCGACAAGTATCCAGAAAAGGTGCCGTTCCGACTTACGCGAATGCTCATCAAAGCTATGGAAGTGTCGGGGATCGAAGGCAGCTATCGAAGCACTTGTGAGCGTACAATGTCTGTGCTTCGAGACAGTCGGGACTCGCTTGTAGCAATGCTCGAAGCTTTTGTCTACGATCCTCTCATCAGCTGGCGTTTGGTAGACCTTTCTCCGGGTGGCTCCGAGAACCCGCCTGGAGGCGGCTTGAATGTCAAGCGGCCAGCTAAAAGCAACGGTGGGGACACTGCTGCTGGCGTTCTAATTGAATTGTCTGGCCGAAGCATGATACCCGCTCCCATTACCGAGCATCCAGACGAAGACGACGACGAGGCTGATGAACAGGCAATTGCCGCTGTACCCATGAATATCTACGGCGTACCACCCCTCCCGATTCGCAGATCTGCCAGAGAAGAAGCGATGAGCACGTCCAGGGCGCGTTCGTTGCAAATGTACAACAACATGCAGAAACTAGCGGCGAACTTGACAAGCGACTCGCGCATTACAAGCATCGCTGGCGATCGAACAGAGCAAGTTGCTGTCGAAGGATCCATTGCCCGATCGCGTATCGAGCGCAGCATGAAACAACGAGAACTAGTGTCACTTCTCGGCGGCAAGGACGGAGCTGCACACGAGGAATTTCTCAACGAAAAAGCTTTGAAAGTCATTCGTCGCGTGCAAGACAAACTTACCGGAACTGACTTTCCGGAATGCAATGACGAGCCGCTTGATGTCACGGACCAGGTCCAGCGGCTGGTGGTTGAAGCGACTAGTCGCGAGAATCTCTGCCAACTCTTTATTGGATGGTGTGCCTTTTGGTAGCCTCGAGTAGTCTAATGGTGATATTAAAACAGTTTACATGCATACATGTACGATACACAAAGGTTTTAAAAGTGACAAAAGGGCAAGGATAGAACTACTAGACTGGTCTACTACTTAGTCTCCTTCTCTCCTTCGCACGTTACATGTCAGAAAAAAAGTCACTGTTCATGGCCTGTAGTTTCGCCATGCCGGTTTCCATGGACGATTTTTTGGTTTCCAACACGGGTGCTTTCTTTGGCACTGCCACTGGTTTGGGTGCCACGGGCACAACGATTGGTACAACGACTGGCACAAGAGCCGCCGCCACAAAGCCATTGTCCATTTCCATCTGCATTTTGCGGGCAATCCTTTCATCCTCGGCGATTTGTGCCGCCGAGACCGCAGTCTCGGCCGAGTTTTTCTGAGTGGCTCCAATGTCTTCAAATCCCTCATCGTCGCTCGTACTAGTACTACTGACAGTCTTGCCCTGGGCAGACAGCTTGTTGATTCTCAATTTGCTACCTCCCCCGCCACTGCTTGTTTTCTTGGTGAGCATATTGAGCGATTTCAAGTTGGACGTTTTTTTCAAAGAAACGAGCTTGGGAGCGTTGCCACTACTGGGAGGCGTGGCGAGCTTGCCCTTGGTATTAGACAATTGTGAGGCCAATACTGCCTTGGACTGCGCGGGTGCCGAGTTGGCGGCTCTGGCCTCGGCTAGTTTTTGTCGCGCAATGTCGTCTTGCTGCTGTTCCGGCGACAGACTGTCCAACCCGTTGGACTCTATGGCAGCTGCCGTAGCGACGGCTTCCCCTCTCTTGACCGCTTCGGCGTCCATGAGCTTGATTAGCTCGACACGGTAGGACTGCGCGGCCTTGCTCTTGTATTTCTTGTCAACTTGCCCGTGAAAGTCGGTAAATCCGTACTTGCGAAAGTAGTTGCGAGCGTTGCCGTTGCCTCCGAGCCGCATGGAATCAATCTGTCGCTGCGTCCATTCGTCCAAGTCGACGGAGCGAACAAACGTAGTGTGCACTCCCATGGAACGGTGCGTGGCCGAGCAATCGAGGCAAAGAAATATGCCTGCAATATTATTGCGTATTCGTAATAATATCAATAACAATAATAATAACAATACATGCAATACAGATAGAACATGGTAGAATGAAAGTGGTTGTTGGTTGTGAGCGATACGAATGCAAGAGCAGTGCGATTGGAAACGAATCAATTTAATGGTGTAAACTGTGTCTGTAGCGTTTCAAGATCGAATGAATGAACCAATGAATGAACGTACGTACCGTAAGTGACACTAGCCCAAGTCGGTCGCGTCGCGGGACAATCAAAGCAAACCTGATTGTCCTTGCTGGCCTTGAGCTTTCGAAACTGGAGATTCTTGTCGGCCGTCGGGAGGCAGACTTGACCGCGGCCCGCTGCCGTGATCATGCCGTCTTCGCGCAGGTTTCCCGACTGCGTGTGGTTCAATGGGCGAGACATGGTCCTAACGAGTGCTCTACTGTGCTCTACTGTGCTCTACTGTGCTCTACTATACGATCAAGGCAATAACAGCCAGGCGCATATCGTCAAGATCTATGATCTTCTTATGTATGGAATACCGTTGTCGCTGTCGGTTTATTTGGTTGCGTCGCAGCGTGAAAGAAGGCAAGTGCCGACCGTTGGCTGATGCATGGGGGAATGACCGGAGCAGGAGGAGGAGGAGGTGTGGAGTCCCACGTAACGTTACGACGGAACGGAACGTGTGACTGACTCGACTAGAGCGATTGCACTGACGTCATCGTGCCACACCCACACCGGCATCGTAGCCGTAACTGGAGACTACTACGGTAGACTACGGTAGACTACGGTAGACTACCGTACTACGTACTTGTACTCAGAACCTCCACGCATCACACGGTTTTCAAGAAACGCCTCACATTTTTGTTCTTCTTTGATACCGGATTCAGTCAACAGAAAACAGAGGACCTGTTACTGTTACAGCACGACCATGACCATGAACATGAAGACGACCACGAACACAAACAGAAACACTCTTCTCCTTATTCTATCGGCCTTGCTGATCAGCGCAGTCGCTGGCTTTTCAATAACGCCACCAGCAGCATCAGCAGCATCAACAGTAACAGCTGCAACTACCTCACAAAATTCCCGTCCAACGAGTAGTCTCTTTCTATCGTCGGCTGATGACGACACTGACAACAGCAACGCTCCTCGTCGATCGTCGCTGGAAGGAAACACGCGACCCCCCACCAAACAAGAGCTCGCCCTCATGGACGAAATGATTGATAAACTGGCAGACGCAAAGGCCTACGACCTTCCCAACGCTGTCAAGAGAGCCTTTAGGGTCATTAGCAGTCCCCAATTTTTCATGCGCATTGCCGATCGAGCCGACACTGCCACTGGCGTTCAAAAAGAAAAACTAGTAGCACTAGCGGCTAATCTGGTCAGCACGTTAGAGGCGGTCGTGTCCACCACGGAAGATCGCCTCGACGAACGAGCCAAGGACGTGGAGAGCGTCATCAAGGCGGCGGCGGAACCGGATTCGGGAGAATTCATGGTACCGCTATTGCCGGCGCGAGTCGACGCCATGCGATCCACGCTGCAAGCCTTGGATCATTCGTCGCTTGACGAAGGATTTCTCAGTACGGTAGACGCTTGGATGATGAAGAGCCAACAAGATGGCATGGATCTCATGGTGGGCATTCTCCAAAAAGCCTTGCAACTGTACGCGGGCACGGTCATTCTGCGGTCGAGACCGACTGCTACTGCTACTGACGACACGTCGTCTTCATCATTGTCGGCCGCACAAATGTTGGAACGACTTTTGGGCAGCGACGCGGAGAGCTGGGACGCGGAGATTCAACAAGGAATCAAAGAGGACGTGACAGCCCTGGCCTTGCAGAATGAAGTCCAGCGAACCATGGAAACGATTGTTCTTTCCTTGGAAGCTGGGTCCATGGCGCAACGAGTGCAAGCCGAATACCTGCAGGAAATGGTGAAGCGTGTCGAGCAGTACATCAAGTAGTAGTCTAGTAGACTATAATATTACAGTAAAATAACCAAGATTCAGCTATTGGAATAATTGAACCATCACGCATTGCATCTATACATATATCTGTAAGTCTATAGAGACAGTCGCGACAGGAGGGCGGGTAGACTTAGTCCACGATAAAAGACGCCCAACAAAAAAGCAACACTGGCTTGCACAATCAAAACGGATTTAACTGAACCGAATGTACTTTAAACAGAAAAAGGTCAAGACGCGCGTAGCGATGAGAAAGAGTGTCAAGACGAGAACATCTCGGGGAATATTGCCACGTTCAAATCGCCCACCAAAGAACGACTGGATGTACTGATCCACCGTCCCTTCGCAATCCAATTGTCTTTCGAAACAGCAATTCAGACCAACTTGACCCGCGAAGCAGCAATTCTGATCCACTTGTCCCTCGGGACATGCCGGTAGACTGTTGTCGATCAAATATTCAGCGAATTCGGTATCTTGATCGGCATAAACTATCCGCGGGTCGTTGGAAAAGAGACTCATAACAAGGCCTTCGTAGACGTAGTGACCAGGAGCGATATAGTATGGCAGTGCGTAAAATCCTCCCACCATGAACTGGGGGCGCACAATCAGACCCGCGAAAAAGTTGTTGAGACCGATAAAGACACTGGAAAGAATAATGGCCGTTGGCATGGGTTTGACAAGGCACACAAAAGCCTGCCCAAAATAGGAGTAAATGGCAAAGTTGAACGTGAAGAAACCCTGGGATCAAAGGAAACAAACATGTGAGCTATCGGCCGGGAAACGTACGCATAGCTAGAGCTTGGTAGCACTTACAAAGAAACCGATAAGAGAGGAAATATCGTCTGTCATTCCACTGACACCAAGGAAGACAATCGTGAATAGGGTCGAGATCAAAACAATAAACCACTTTTCAGCAACACCCAATGCCCATCCAATCGACATACTGCCGTACATGCCTGCAGCTCGGTGTCGATAGAACATGTCTCGAATCTTTGTCATGACGGGTAGGACTGACAAGATCGCAAGGATTCCCATGATAATGAAGGTGAGAAAGATAACAGAAAGACGCGCTCGCATGTCGTTCTCCGTAAAGGTTTCTTGGTTACGTTTGGTAACAAAAATAGAACCAAGAATGAAGCCGATGACGACTGCCACAATCAGCCGCGAGAGGTTATACGCGGGCGATCGCCAGTAGACAAGACTAAGGCGCCTGTCAACCAATTTTTGTCTATCCATCCTTATGGTAGCGAATTCTGATTCGTATTCGATCTTACGCTCTAGGTCGGGAGCTTGCTTGATCACGTCCAGGTTCTGCTTTAAGCTCTTGTGTCCTTCAGATTCAACGTATGCTTTGGCCAAGTCTCCCATTTCCTCGGATGTCATGACCTTGAGCATCCAATTGGCCGGATTCTCGCCAAGCTCAATCTTTGGCGCGCCTCTAGTCTCGAAATAATCCAAAAGATTTCGGCAGTTTTTGCCGAGAGCCCCGTAGAAAACAGTCTTTCCGCCTCTCTTGAGCAAGAGCAGATCGTCCTGTAAGCATTGAACCATTTGGTTAGTGATACTAAGGAGACAAGCAATCGAACGACCGTGCTGTTGATTCGAAAGCGACTTACAAACATGCCAAAGACAGCGGACGACGGCTGGTGGATCGTTGCGCATACAGTTCGACCAGTATTCGCAATCTTCCGCAAGGCTCGGACCACCAGAAGAGCACTCCTCGAGTCCAATCCACTCGTTGGCTGAAAGTTGTTGTAAGAGATGGATAATGCATTAGTGAGAAAGTGAGACGATTCCAACGTCAATAGCCAAGAAAGGCCCTTTATTTACCTCATCCAAAAATATAACAGACGGCGAAGCGGCCAGCTCAACGGCGATCGACAGACGCTTCTTTTGTTCGAAACTTAGACCTTCTCCCTCATCTGTTCCAACCAATGTATCGGCAAGATCAGTAAGTTCCATATCCTTGATAGTCCGATCAACAAACCTTTGCTTCTCTTCGTCGGTCTTGACAAGCGCCGGATCAAGTCGAAGTCTCGCTGAAAACAAAATCGTTTCACGAACGGTCAGTTCTGGCGACTGCACGTCAAACTGTTCGACGTAACCAGAGCACCGACGAAATGAAATAGGGTCTTGTGGCCATCCATTCAAAAGAACCTCGCCTGTAATTGTTCCGCTGCTTTTCCGTAGAGCGATCACATCCTGTTGCAAGCAAAGGTACCGACAGTGAGTAAGAGAAACGATGTAGAATAGGACCATACAAGTCAGATCAGCGGGGCACTTACCATTAACGTCGTTTTTCCAGCTCCCGAAGATCCCATGAGGGCACACATGCGTCCAGCTTGAAATAACCCATTCACACTGACCAGTAGTTTGAGTTTATCCTTGGATTTGGAAGCTGTGACTTCGTAACAAATATCCTGAAAGGACAAGTCGACAGGCTTGAAGGGTACCTCAATTACAGCCTCGTTCTCTGACGCATCAACTCCATTGCTGGCAGAAGGCGGTGCCACCGTCGCGGCACTCGAAACTCGAACATAAGTCAAGCCAAGGCCGGTTCCAGCGATACAAAAGACAAGATACGGAAGAATGTAAGCAAAGCTATACCCAATCCAATCCTTCCCAAAGGGCTCACCGTCCAAAACAAACCCTAACGTGATGAGCACTTGGTCTGGGTCTTCATATCTCCCGCTTCGGAACTCGTTCACAATGAGGGCTCGATACACCCATGCAAATGGATTCCACCAATAGAACCAAACGTAAAAGGTAGGTATAATGTCGGGCGCCACTATAAAACCACCAAAGAGAATTAGCAACAAGAGCAAGCAGGCGCTAAAAGCTTGCAGCGACGAAGAATTCGAAAAGGATGCAAATAAAGCCAATTGCTGATTCATGAGAATAGCAAAGGACACCAAGATTGAGAGATAGACGAGGTAGTTGATAAAATCACGGTTGGCAAGCCCTATCATGAAGAACATGATAGTAGCAAATATGAAAGTCTCCATGATTGTCTGTGGGCTTGGCGAGAGCAGAGTTGGGTGAGATATATAATGGGTCTGTCAGAGAAAATAGGAATCTCTCCTGAGTCATAATACGCACCTGGGGGAGTTGCGACAAGCTTCTTCCGAGGACAAATGGTGCAGCCGAATAAAAATTGGCATCTTTGTGTTTGTAAAATACGACGCGGTCCGTCACGAGAGCAGATGCATTTTGCATGGCACCTGCAATGAACACGGAGAGTTAGAAACCGAGCAAGCACTTGACAATAGAGCCAAATACAGCAAAAGGAAACGTACCGAGCATGATAAAGAGACCAGTCTGGAAAAGAGCGCCCTGGATTGAGATGGGATCCTGTATATTAAAGTAAACGCCACCAACAGAAACACCCATCAGGGCGTTCTTAAAAACGCCGGCAATAATGACGCGCTTGTCTCGAACCCACAGCGTAAGAAAGCGATGCATAATCAAGCCTGAGGAACGGAAATACGAATTGGCGTACTTGTTCTTCACCTCATCAAGCTCGGCAACCTCTGATACAGACTTTTTTTGAGAACCCGGGTCGGTAGGACTCCATACGTACGTATTTTCTGACTTGAGATCGGATTGTATCTGTTTTGCAAAGATGCTATCTTGGTAAAGGTCAGCAAGCTGGGACAGAGTTGGGGCATCTGGTCGAATCTTTTTGATCTCTGGTGCAGGATCGTACAAAGTCGCGCCGTCTTCTGTCGAAACCATTTGGAGAAAATCGGCCACGTCCATGAATGGCGGAGACTTGTATCCAATCAATGCAAAATAATCCTCAACTTCTTCAATGGGACCAGCGAAGATAATTCTGCCTTCGGTAAGGAGGATCACTTCGTCAAAAAGACTCACAGTATCAGGACTAGGCTGCAGTAGTGCAAATATTCGAGTCATTCGTTGCATCTTTCCAAAGTGCAACATCACTTGGACCATATCGTACGTTGAAGCAGCGTCAAGACCAGTTGAGATTTCGTCACCGCACAAAACAGGAGAACGGTGCATCAACATCTCGCCGACCGTGACACGACGGCGCTGTCCACCACTCACACCTCGAATCTCTGTATCTCCAACAAATGTATCCTTGACATCAGTCAAACCCAGCATCGAAAGCACAAGCTCGAGTTCTATGTCTGACTCGACGATCTTTTTGTACGCGGCCTGCCCCTCCTCAGAGTCTTCAAAATCCGAGCTCTGCAGCAGCTTCCCACCGGATTTGCATTGCCCCGCAAATTCAAAAGTTTCGGCAACCGACAAACGCGGCGCATGCTTATCGAGTTGATCAATGTACGCAAAGGCATTTTCAATGTGAATGTTGTCGCGTCCCTGTCGCAAAACGAAGAAATGCACAAGTGAGTGAGTATGTTAGTCTGGTTTCGGTGAGCCGCCAAGGACGATACGAAGTGAAGAGGAGGCCGACACAAGTGCCATACCGGTACGCACCTTGAGCGTTCGACCATTGTACTCGATTGCACCAGTCACTTTTTCATGGTTGCTTTTATTGGGATGCAAGTTTCCAGTCATGGCTCGCAAAAGAGTAGACTTCCCCGAAGCGGGCGGTCCCAACAAAAGGTACATTCGCCCAGGTTTCAGGACCAGATTAATATCTTGGAGAATGTTTTTGCTACCGACAATGTTGCTTTGCTTTTTCTCGCATCGCATTGCACGCTGAAGGAACTTGGTGGCCGTGTAGAAAAAGCTACTGTTGTAGACCGTCTTGACCTTTCCCGCGTCGGCAGTAATGGGTACGCTAAAGGTAAAGTCCTTCATGCGAACTTCGAGCGGCAATATTTTCAAGCCAAGTTTTGCGTATCTGTAAAAGTCGTGGAGAATTTTGTTGGTTTCGACAATCTTATTGCCCACTTCGGCCTTGTCAATTTCTTCTTCCACTTGGGCTTTCAGTTCGTCAAAGAGTTCGGTATCCTCAGTTCTTTCATCTTCCTCGCCGGATACCGCGGCCCCTTCCAAGTCACTGACGGATCTCTCAACTTCCAAACTCCGCAGAGCGACCATGGAGTTTCGAATCTTGCGTTTCAGATAGAGTTTATGGAAATGATCTCGGCGATCCGTCTTTTTCGTACGAAGCAGCGAGCCTCGACGGTACTGTTGAATCTTTGTGCGAATGGGCCCCCGGACTTTTGTTTCTCCTTGGGATGGCTCGTCATCTCCGCCGTAGCCATAACTTTCCACAGAGTCCGAGTTTTTCAATGACGACTTATGCAAGCTCGAGTCTCTCGGATCTTGCGATGGCGTCGTTGTATCCTCGTCGTCGGACGGCGGTGGCTGTTCTTTAGGGTCGTTCTCGTTGGACATGATTGCGATGAAGGAGACGATGAGCTGTGCTCCCGTCCTCTCTTTCTGGAGATCGTCCTCTTTTCTTTTTCGTTCAAGAGGCGTATCAACATCCCTCTACTCGAGTAGTACCGTACTATAGCAACCACATCAAGTGCAGGCTACACTTGTCAAGTGCCTTTCTTTGAGAACACGGCTTGGGTGTAACCGTAACGTGTACCGTACGGTACCAGTGACCAGTGAAGAAACGGAGGGTTCGCATCCGCGAAGAAATCTTGTTTCGACTTACGTCGTAGGCTTCGCGCCATTTTCTCCTCTTTTCTCACTCGCTTGACCATTCCGACCGTTGCCGTAGGAATCAGTACAAAAGTCTCTGTACATCAGCGACCAGCGATTACAGCGCTAGCAACCGGTCGTTCGAATGATTTCGTCCAAAAAGCAAGTATACTCGTGACCATGGCGCAACCCCAACTCATTGGCGATCAGCTCAAGCAGGTGCTCGCGGATACACTCTCTCCCTATGGAGAGACCCGACGAACAGGTAAGTCATCGAATACATTAAACAAGACGAGCGTTTGCTAAGTCTTCTTGAATCGATCGCCGCGCATTCGCTCATTCGTCCTCTTCATTCATCTCGCGCAAACGCTCGCTCGTTCGCTCACCTTTTCCTCTCCAACTCGTTCTCCATCCTTCACGATACAGCCGAAGCTCGATTGAAGGAATCTCAGACAGCCCTCGGTCACCTTTTGGAAGTTCTCCGCCTTGTTGCTAGCTCTGACGCGGCCGATGCCTCGGTGCGACAAGCCGCAGCCGTGCACTTCAAAAACACTGTCAAGAAGGGATGGGACGTCAACAGCGAAGACGGAACCGCTGGAATCGTCATCTCACCGGAAGATCGCAACACTATCAAGAGCCATCTCGTTCAGCTCATGTGCACCGTTTCTTATCAGATCCAGGCGCAGATTTCCGAATCCATTAGCCTCATTGCGGCTGTTGACTACCCCGACAACTGGCAAAACTTGCTGCCCGAGTTGGTCCAGCAGTTCAATTCCACCGATCCCAATGTCGTCGTTGGTGTTCTAAAGACGGCCAACTCGATTTTCAAAAGCTTTCGCTTCGTCCAAAAGAGCGACGCCCTCTACAAAGTCATCATCTACACGCTCAATGGAATCCAAGCTCCACTGTTGGATCTCTTCAAGGCACTTCGTCAAGCTGTCGATGCCCTGGCCAACGATCCTGTCCAGCTCAAACCTCGTTTCGAAGCACTCCGCTTGATCTGTCGCATCTTTTACTCGCTCAACTACCAGGATCTTCCCGAGTTCTTTGAAGATCACATGAAGGAGTGGATGACAGACTTTGGTACGTACTTGCAGTACAAGAACACCAGTCTCGATGACCTCGACGAAGAGTCGGAACCCAGTGTGATTGACAAGTTGCAGTCGGCAATTATAGAGAATCTCGCTCTCTATACCGACAAGGACGAAGAGCCCTTTTTGGAGTACTTGCCAAACTTTACTTCCTTGGTGTGGAACTTGCTCATGGGCGTGTCCGCAATGCCCAAGCATGATACCCTGGCCACTACGAGTATTCGCTTCTTGAGCTCGCTCGTGCAAAAACTCATGCATCGCGATCTATTCAAGGAAGAATCTACCTTGCGTCAGATTGTCTTGAACATTGTCATTCCCAACCTAAAGTTTCGCGAGAGCGACGAAGAACGCTTTGAAGACGATCCCCGCGAGTACATGATTACCGAAGT
>Ga0307978_1002897_pt1 | contig 11846 bp, 8 predicted proteins | sample OrgLakmetage1056_FD_203151 | JGI IMG/M metagenome (GOLD analysis project Ga0307978, IMG submission 203151) | Saline water microbial communities from Organic Lake, Antarctica - #1056 | ecosystem: Environmental > Aquatic > Non-marine Saline and Alkaline > Saline | place: Antarctica: Organic Lake...
ATTTTCCAGCTGTCTCGGGTGTCTTGCAAACATTGACAGCGGCGTGTACTATTGCTCCGGATGATATACCTACGGGCAAACCCATCATCCAAAGTTCATGGCTCATGTCTGTTGCTTCATCAGAGTGCACTCCAATAAATTCATCAATCAAGTTCAAGTCCAGCACTTTTGGAACCATTCCTGGCCCCATTCCTTGAATGCGATGTGGTCCCTGGGGTCCCTTCTTTTTTCCACCTTTGGCTCCAGTAATGAGCATTTGTTCCATCCCTGGTTTCAACAGCAATTGTGATAAGGCCAGGTTTTTCCCTTGATAAACTGACTAATACCAGTGATCGTTCCACCTGTTCCACATCCACTGACAAGAACATCCACGAGACCATCTGTATCCTTCCAAATCTCAGGACCAGTAGTTTCCCTATGTACCTTTGGATTAGCAGGATTCTCGAATTGCTGCAACATGAATCCATCACCGTTCAAGCTCACCGTTCAAGCTCTCGACGATTTCATTTGCTTTAGCTAATGCTCCTGGAACCGCAGTCTCTTTGGGTGTCAGAACGTCTTCTACTCCAAGTGACATGAGCATAATCCGTCTTTCCATTGACATGGACTCTGGCATTGTTAGAATGCACTTATATCCCCTTTCTCTTGCGATAAATGCAAGTGCAATTCCAGTATTTCCCGAAGTAGGCTCGACCAAGACAGTTTTTCCAGGTGTGATCAATCCCTTCTTTTCAGCTTCGTCGATGAGAGATCTTCCAAGTCGATCTTTGGCAGAGCTGCATGGTCCGAGACTTTCAAGTTTTCCCACAAGCTTGGTACCATTTGAGGTATCAACACCGTGGCTCCTTAGAAGATTAGAGAGATCGATCAAAGGAGTATTACCAACCAAGTCAGAAGGACGAGAGACTATATTGAGTTGTCTCGTGGTGGTGTTAGTAGTAGCATTAGTATTAATATCAAGATTCTGGGTGCAGGATGAAGTAGCTACGAGCGAGGATCGGTTGAAGCAGATGCGATTTTGAACATGCGAATGGCTGTTGCTAAAGGATTTCCAATGATGATGAGTAAGATATAACCGTCACTAGCATCATCCAAATTACCGTTAGGGTTTGGCGACTTTTTTCCGTTAGGTATTTTGTAACTGTTTGTAAAATGACAATTTGAAAACCTGTGAAAACCCTTTCTGGATGTTCGGTAATTAGTAAATATGATATAATTATTGACAGGAAGATAGATAGTAGATAGACGATAGATCCCACATTAATGGAAGTGCAACGATTAAATAGTCAAATGCAACGCCAACCCTCTAGTAATAGTAATGTTGGAGCCAACGCTTCAAAATCGCTTCGATGGCTTATTGATGAAGACCCGCTCCTTCAAGAATTACACCTAACCACACTTCAACAGAAAAGTAATGCAAATACCAGTGAACCCGCCTTTGCCTATGCAGCTGAACCGGCCTTTGCCTATGCAGCAGCACTCATCAATGCAGATAGTCACAATGCTGATGAACTGTGGGCATCTTCTGATTCATCGCTTGGAGGAAATGTCCAGCAAAAGGCCAAAGATGCATTGTCGGAAGTGGACCGAAAGCTGGCACTCGTTGAAAGTCTCAGTGAGAGAATAAGCAGGGAGAAACCTGAACATGTGGCTGCCCCCCTTTTGAGATTGCATGGATTTTCTCCTTTTCTAGATGAACAGGGAGATTCATCATCTAATGCTAATGGGACAGGCATGTCCCCAGGGTTAACTTCGACCCTTGATAAATGTGACAGGATTGCTAGGCAGTCACAGGTACTAGATTCGGTCGCGAATAGGGTGGAGACGACATTGGAACGAGGTCTAGGTCGAATGAATTGTGCAACTGAAAAGTTAGAGAGGGTGCTCAAGACATCTCAGGTTCTCAAAATGGTCATGAGGTTGAAGTTCGAGGCGAAGAAAGTATTAGGGAGCGGTCTTGATTTTGAAGCATTGGAGAATGCTAGTGATGATGATGTTTTACATGCGGCACATGTTGATCTCAGAGATTTGACTAGAGCAGCCGCAAGTGTTGCAGTAATAGAAGAATTGTTGAACCATGAAGATTTGAAGAATCAGGGCATTGATATTGTGGAACAAATGAGGCCCGAGGCGGAAAGAATTTCGAGGGCTGTAAAAAAGGCTGCTGCAGGATTATTGGCAGAGCAGCATGGCGGATCTGGTGTTGGGAGTACTACGAGGTTACCATCAGCTACCAAACTTGGTGCTACTCTTCAAGTGTATTATCACCTTGGGGAATTACCTTCTGCTGCGTGGAATGCAGTCTGTCTTGGATTGGATCGTGCTGAAAAAGCAAATGGAAAGTTCTTGAATCCTTCAGCCATGAAGAGGCTGATTGAAAGTGCAAAAGTTGAAGCTAAAGCTGATGCAGAAAAGGAAGTTACTGCGACGGGAGGCAATAAGAGGCAAAGAGATTTGGCGTATGACCGATTTCTGAAAGTGAAATTAAGAGAAAAAAAGGCAGAAGATTCTTCGAAATGGGCATCGGGTGTAGCGGAAGCTGCGTTGCAAGTTTTCAATTTGCACCGTGTCCTAATGCGTAAATCAGATCCTGTCACAAGGCAGAACTTTATGGAGGTTGTTAGTGCAGCTCCCATTCCTGAAAATTTTGCTGAAGCACAAGAGTTGTCCAATGCTGCTTTGAAGACTCAAAAGTCGCAGCAGCAACTTTCGATCTTTTCGTTATTTTGGAATCAAATGTCTATCAATCTAGGAACGCGCATGCAAAGATTACTGAAATATGAGAATGGTGTTATTGCAGCTGAAGTTGCCACCTTTTATCCTGCGGTGCGTTCAGCCGCGTTGGAGATGTTGAGTTCTGTGCAAGATGCCATGCAAGCAGGAGCTCTGTCGTCTTCCACCATGTTGAATGAGGATACTCAGGCAGATGGATCAAGAATTTCAGGCGGAGGAATTATGGGTGGATCAGCTGCTTTAGAGGACTCTCTCTTTTTTGATTTTGAAGGAAATGACAGGGATGGAGCAGGCTCGAATTATGATGCCTTGGAGGTTGGCTTTGGAACTGTGAGTGCGGATCAATGGACAAAGAAGCATACTATTTCTGTTGTTGATAGAAGTGGAGAGCATTCCAATCGTGCTGGAGGTCAAACTCAGACTTCCTCTGTTGTTTCAAGTATCCTGACGTCACCAGAATGGATTGCACTACAGGGATCAGGTGATATGGGGCTGTACCCGATGCAGCGTGCTTTCGTTGTCGCTCTTCGAGATAGGCTTCACAATCCTACGAAGACTCTATTTTTAGAGAATAGAGTTGTCGACGAAAATGGTATCGACATTAAAATGTTACCAACCCTACCGTCTGAAAAGGACCTCCAGAATATCGAGAAGCTTCTTCGAAATGAGCTTGCCCTTGCTGATCCTAGAGAAGGTGGTGGTGAGTTCAGTATGACAACCATGATTAGCGAGATTATTGTTGATGTTGTGGAGGGTGTCTGTTCGATGGCAAGAAGTGCGACAAGTGGAGCTCCGGAAAGCATGCTTATCAATGCAAAGAAGGGAACTCCTTCAGAAGATCTGCTGCATGATATGAAAGTTGCATGGGTACTGTCAACTCTCACCTCTCACTTGCGAAGCTTGCCAGAAGACACATTTGTTGTACCTTATCGGCCAGCTCACTCTCTGCAGCACGAAGAAGCTGCAAATATGTGCCAGATTGCATTGCTTCCAGCAATCCACGAGATTGAAAGCTTGGTGAAACATCAGCTTATCACACCTTTGTGTAATGTTTTGAATCAAGGAATTGGAGCAGAAATTGCGTTGATGCATCGCGGAGTATACATTGAATCAGATTCATCAACACAGGGATCGTTCGTCCAACACCAATTGGTGCCAAAGTACGAAAGCATAGCCTCGCGTGTTCTTAGCAGCTTACCCGCAGAATATGGAGGCATGGTTGCTGCAACAATTTGTGCATATTCCATTTACTGTTTTGTGTCAAATGCTTCTCTTATCAGGCCATTGGGAGAGATGGGTCGTCTCCGTATCACTCAAGATCTTGCTGACATCGAGCTGACTCTAGAACAACTTGTATTACAAGCAGGAGGGTCCACACCCCTAAACCAAATTTGTGGAGGAAAACCATATGCTGAACTCCGAGCAGTTCGACAAATGCTATTCTGGGGCGGGCTTGAGAATAAGGCAATGTCCTCAGAACAAGTTTCTAAGGCTTTCTTTAGAGAATTTTGGGTTAAGGATGTTAGGCCGTCAACGGCATTTCACTTCCTATTTACCTTTGCACCGTCATTGTTATCTTCACCGCACCATGCTAGCCGTATGAGTGCTGAAGAATATGTCAGAAGCCTTGTAAAGTTTGATGGGTCGGTGGATGATGGAGAGGCGAAGGCGTGGATGACCACAATGAGCTGTTGCGATTCTTTTGCTCAAAGGGAATCCATTGATGGCGGAGTCAGTATTGGAGACAGACGAGTTCCTGCCATTCTAATGATAATTGGGCCAGAACTTTTGAGGCGGCGGCGTTATTAAATATAATGAATAGAATTGAAGCCAGGTATTCGAGATTCATTTCACATTGAATTTTAGTAGTTATTCCATTGAAAAGAAAAATGGGTTAATCATATCGCTCGCGTGCTGTCCCTTTAGCTTGCCTGCAGTGCTTCATCGAGGCGCAAAGCATTTTCCCAGTCTTCAACTTTTGCCATGGAGCTTGTCTCTATTATGGTAGAGCGTCTTTCCCCTATACGACTTCTTGCTTGTAGTCTGGTGAGTAGAAGCCATTTGTGGAAATCACGCTCTTCGATATCTCTTAACGTGGAAGACCTATTATTCTTTCTCAAAGTGATGAAATCTTTTTGTGCCCTTTCGAGCAGACTTTTTGGTAACGAAATTGATTTTTGCTCAGTGTTCTGATTATTTGATCTGCATGTCACAAGGTATCTACGAATGCGTAGAATAGTGTCGTCGGGGATAGTATTAACTAAATCGACATCCGCTGCATTCGAACTCATAGATTCCATCTTCATTGACATGGAACATGGCAAAAGCTTGCTCCCTCTACCGCAAGAATCGTTACAAGACAATACGATGATACGAAGATCAGCCTCAAAGTCTATTTCCATCAAACCATCAAAGCGATAAGGGATAGAATGCGTCATTGTCATTTTTGACAATGCTGCCAGAGTTCGCTGGCCACTTTGGTTCAAATTTCCTTCCGAAAGCGCACCTTGATTGATGACTATACATGATGATTTGGGCAACTGTAGAACTGAGGGTTCTAGCCTGTTTGCAGCAGTTTTTGTGGGTGCGGTAATTGTATTGTAGTCAAGTGTGGCAAGATGATTATCACCCACATTCAATGCGGATAATGATAGATTAATATGCGCAGCAACTGGAGCAATCATTTTCATCAAAGAATCCAACTTGTTCTGCAGTAAGAGACAGGATCGAGGATCGGACAAGATAAAATTCATAGATCCACAGCCTAGTGTTTCCCCTGATGGCATTTGGATTGCTTTATTTTCATAACGCGTATCCCTTTCAGCCAATGACATCAATGACATGAGAAGCGCCTCCGATGCAATCTTGTTTCCTCCAAAAATGTACTTTGTAAAAGTATCAATTGCGAGTTGTCTCTCGCCGTCCGTGTGTACTGCTTGCGGCTCTAACGCCAGTTGTGTTACTTCTTGCACCATCATGTCATCTAAATCTAGATGATTGTATTTGAGGACATGAAGACGAGGTAAAAGACTAGGCGGAGGTAGAACCGTATGATCCATAAAGTCATGAAAATAGTCATCTTGTTGAGTGTTAAAGTCTGCGTTGTCTGAAGTGGTGTTTGTTTGACTGTTTCTGGGTTTATTTTCGAATGAAGCTCCAAGCGGGTTTAGCGAAAGGATTCCATACACTTCAACAATATCATTCAGCTGCAAACGCCGCTGAGATCGACTTGAGCTGCCTTCTTCCTTTTGATCATAATACATTTTGGCTAGAATAGAGCAATCTTCGTGATGACTATTCATGCATCCCCGAGGCCACCAGTCGTATTTGTTGATAGAATTATTCTTGCCAGAGCCTCCGGCATTGTCACCATTAATATATTGTTCCTTGCTGATACGTTTCTCGTCGGAATCATCTTCATCGCCGGTACCCATGATTTCCAGAGATCTCTTTCGGCCGAACGAGTTATCAGCAGCCTCGTGTTCCATTATTTGTTCCTTTCCTAGTCCGTCTTCTTTACTCTTATGACATGTAGCAGCAAGATGTTTGATCAACACCTCGGTCGCGTGTGGTATAGGAACAATGACAAGAGGCTGCCTCTCATCCAGCAAATGATTCATGGCAATTTCATCATCGATGTGGGAAGAATCATCATTGTCATCATTGAGACAATAGTATTCACGATATTTCGTGTGAACTCCATTAATCTTTGTCACGTAGTACTCTGGATCTAACATATCCTGAACCATGCCGACGTAGCGCACCAACGTAGAAGGGTTGCTAGCACATGTTGAGATGTAATTTCGATTGGCAAAGGGGATGGAAGTTTTGTCGGAAGTTTGGATTGCCTTGTTGAGATTGTCAAGTTCCTCTTGAGTGACTTCAATTCCTGATTGGATTTTATTCACAACTGATTGAATGACATCAGCAGGAGAATCTTCCTTCGCTTGCGGTGATGGTGGGATCAGTACTGCAGGCATTGCTTTTGAAACGGCAATATAAGATATACAATATTATGGGTTGCTGATTAATAGGTGATTAATGGATGATGATTGATGATGTCGCTTATTAAAAGATAATCCAAGAAAATGATCAAAAATTGATGGAAAATGAGTCTTGTAAATGATATTCCGCCCCAAAGTGAAAGTAAGTATGTAATGCGTGAAAGCAAGCGACAAGCGCTTTGTTAGATTATGATGAATAATGATGTCATGGCCATCATGAATGTCCTTTGGCAACGAATCCATTTCTAGTTAACAAGTACGGTAGTAGTATGTAAACACCAACTGGAACGCACGGCCCAACACTAAACGTGGCAAATACTTTTCTTGCTCGCAGGAGCGGTATATCTAGTACTATCTATTATCTACCTTTTGTTGTGTACTTTATGCAGATCTATGCGCATTCTACTTTGTGTTTTATCGCTGCATGATATACTATATTACGGGGCATGTATGAATGTGGTAATAAAGTTAATTCGACAATTCTAGACTGAAGATGGTCCTGTCAAAAAGCAATGAAGTTTGTATATGGTAGGTAGTCAAGTCAATGCCACTGTATTGTTTTTAATTTCGATTTACTTAAAATGGAAGGAAACATTCTTGTTGGTCAACTTATTGTAAACACTAGCATATGTCGATATTCTTGCCTCTACGTTCGCCTGATCTTTGGAACTAAGGTAAACTTTCAAGACTTTGGATCCGTCAACCTTGCATCTAGTTCTCTTCCCCTCAATCTCGGTGGGGTATACAATATCATCAAGGATAGCATCCTGTACAGCAGTCAAGGTACGACTACGAGGACGAAGTCCCGTGGTCTTATGTGATCTAGCAAATGATTTTCCAAGAATAGTGCGTTGGGCGATAATCAATATGTGAGCACCGGAAAACTTTTTCTCCAACTCTCTGACAAGACGGTCCTGAATAGCACGAAAAGACTGTGCAAGTTTGAATGGTACATACAAGACAATTGCCTTGTTTGCCCCACAGTCAACTTCTTTCGCAGCGGTAATGTATAGATCTTTGAGGGAAGCCTTGAGCTCAACAGACGAGGTTTCAAGTCTGAGGAGTTCTTCCGCGATGGAGAGTTCGAATTCATCAGCGCTTACCTATGAGGAGATGAGAGAATGAGGCAATTTCCATTTTGTGGAAATGCACAATGTGAACAGAGATGATCTTTTGTTAGTGACTGGAAAGGCCAAGTCTTTGTCATCCCAACCCACATGTGATGCTCATAACAGCTCATGCACATGTATCGTGGTTTGTTGTGTGGTTTATGTTGTGTGATTTAATTAATGCAACCACAGGGGTCGTTGCAGTTACTGTTATTGATAACCCTAGTCACTTACGCCGGCAGCTTTGCAGATCTTGGATGACATCTTGTTTGTTGGTTGGTTGTAGGTAAAGGATAAGGATGATATGTGGATGTTCATTTATTCCAGGATTTCCCTTTTGAACCGTCATGATGATGTTGTGATCTTTCAAGTAAGGAGGTAAGTAAGTATAAGGCCTTTGATGATGTCATTGAGAACCCAAAACATGATGTCAATCATCAATCTATCGAACGCACCAGACATCAGTCACCAATCAATTAATTAATTAATTATTTTGCAACTTCAACACAGCACACAGCATCTTGTGTGAATCTGGTTTCCGATTAATCATTACCCTGCTTGCACCAGTGATCCGTGATCCTGCCACTACATCGTCCTCTACAAAACCACTTCAAAATGAAATTTCAGCACTTGGCCATACTTGCCTTGACACAAATCGGCTCAACTGTAGCCTTTATACCTGGAAATACCAGAATCAGCCAAACTTCTTCTACTCCAAGCTCATTCTCATCCTTAGCCCTTAATGCGCTTCCTACTCCTGAAGAATCCGCAAAAGCTCTGACTGCGTACATGGCAAAAGCCCATGAAGAAAAGATCAAAGCACTCAGGAATCTAGAGGAGAAAAAGAATGGTGAAATTGCTGCTCTCAAATCACAAGTAGATAACAGCAGTACTGCCATCGTACAATCTGCCCCAGTGATGGGTGATATAGAGGTTCTTTCCAACAAACTTGTCTCATATCAGAAGTTCATGTCGGGATATATCGTCAAAGCTCAGGAAGAAAAAGCGAGGGCTGTGAAAGAGGCAGAGATCGCTGTTGCAAAGAAATATGAGGCGAAGTTGAATGCATTCATGCTCAGCCCTGCAGCTGAATCAAGTGATGCTGCTGCCGATGAGTCGACATTGTACAAGGAGAGAAATGCCAATATTGCAGCTGCTGCAAAGGCTGGTAAATCGAGATGGGGTGATAAAGAAGTGGAGAGAGCTGGGGCCAAGGCTCCCCCTTCCGAGCTCATTACTCCAATTACTAATATTGCATCATCCTCTGTTAATGGTGCAGTTCCAGAAGAAGTCATCGCTGCAGATCATGGACTTAGAGCAGATGGTGAATTGAGTCTTGCTGATAGAGTTATGAATGGTGCATCGACACCTGCTTCTGATTCCATTGCTCTAATTCATCCAGATTTTGAAAAGAGGAATGCCAAGATTGCAGCTGCTGCAAAGGCTGGTAAATCGAGATGGGGTGACAAAGAAGTGGAGAAAGTTGGGGCCAACGCTCCCCCTTCCAAGCTCATCACGCACGTTGCTGCTATTGCATCGTCATCTGTTAATGGTGCAGTTCCAGAAGAAGTCATCGCTGCAGATCATGGACTTAGAGCAGATGGTGGAGTAGGTGGCTTGAGTCTTGCTGAAAGAGTCATGAATGGTGCATCGGCACCCATCTATCATCCCATTGCTCTAATTCATCCAGATTTTGAAAAGAGGAATGCCAGAATTGCAGCTGCTGCAGAGGCTGGAAAGCAGAGCCGCTGGGGAAGCATGGAGGTTGAGAAGGCAATAGATTTCTTAGCAAATGTTCTTCCTGCTGCAAAGGTTGCAGATGTTGTTGTTCTTCCAGAGGTTGAAGCAGCAGATCATGGATTAAGAGCAGATGGAGGTGTTGGTGGACCTTCGCTGGCAGATAGGGTTAATCTTGGAGCTCGATTGTTGCAATAATAAGAAGTGAAGAGTGACGTTTGACAATATCATGCGACATGTGTTGAATGCATGGTGTTGGATGATCACAAAGAACATTATACTGCTACTTTTTAGATTTTCATAAATGCACAAACCTGTGCGTGTATTAAGAAAGAAATAGGATTCATGCATTCCGTATATTTTGTAACACGACATAACTCATACTTAGTCCACATGAATGCCGTTGCGCATATTTAGATGGGTGATAATGTACATTATGGTGGTCAATTTATGTTCATCCTAAACCAAATTCCTCCACATATTTTATTTCGATATGATCTCAATTCGTTTGAGGGCACAACCCTACTCCTTCTCCAACATTCAAGGCTTCTTCCACTAATTACACATTTTGAGCCGAGATATGCTGGCATTACTCATCAATCTGTCAACGCTTTGCTACCTGGTAAGTGGTCTCACTGTCTGCTTCCGCTAGATATAGTGCTTCTGCCATTCGCTTTATTAACACCATTCACACTTCCATTATTTGAAGGCGTTCTCATCATCGTCTCCTGCTCTAACTGATGAACCTCCTCCATGTCCATAGGAGGATCCTGGAACAAACTGTATTCTTCTTCGACCAACGTCCTAATTTGTTCTGGCAACTCCTCAAAGGAATCCAATCTATGCCCAAGAAAGTGCATGACCCCCATCCCATCTTGGATGAATGGCGGATTGGAACCTTGCCGACTCCATGACAACGATGGAGGACGATTGGCATCATGAGTCAAATCAAGGGTATAATCGTAAATTTCCCATGCTTGATATGTCCCTTTTGGCGTTTCAATATCTATAAATAATGGACACTGATAGTGAATCACATCACTCCCTGCATACCTTGGAGTAACTGGCATACAAGGCACAGACCTGGGTCCTTTGACGACAGAGGGTAATATAGGAGCCATGGATGGATCATTGGGATTGTATCCTCTTTTGAGATCAAAGACTTGCCAATCATATTTGATGGGTTGCACGGGCTGCCCATTGTATTCAGTGAGTAACTCATTTGTGTTGGGATCTCGGAACCAGAATATTTTCCTACTGAATTGTCGAATATGGTTTTGGTCCATGAAAACTCCCTTGGAGACGTCAAATCCTTCAATGTTTGCGATAATTTTTCCAGATGGTGATTCGTACAGTTGCCCTTCTCCCACCCAGTAGACTGCTTCGCTGGATCCTGGTGCTGGGCATTCGGCTTCTTTCCTGTTTGTTTCGGTCTTTGATTCAGTAGTGAGATGATTGTTGAGATCGATACCTGTTCTCATTGTAACAAATGATTCAAAAGTATCATGATCGTGTTTGGTGCGATACTTCTTGTAGTTTTGGTGATTGTTCATGTTTGGTAATGAGAATGCTGCTGCGCAGCTCATGTAAGAACATCTCGTTGCTGTATCGATAGTTCTGGATGTTAATGTATAACATAAGAATGGAAGAGAGATTGTGAGAAGAATCTTAGATATCATTTTGTAATTGATGCCCGCCTGTAGGTTGATGTAACGTATAGCGTATGAGTATAGTTTTTGTGTTTCCTTTCTTTTATGATAGAAGTTCGAATTCGATCATAGAAAAATGCGATTCGGTGGTAAAAGTACTACTGTTGTGAGAAGGTGGCAGAAGAATTGGGAAACGACACGACGATCATCGGACATCGCCACGTATAAATTGGTTGAAGAGTTTATAGCCTTAAAGAGCTCGTGCGCTCGTGCCAATGTTCCATCGATAATGAGATGTTTGGGAAACGTTACTTTGGGGGTGGTGGTGGTGGGGGTAGGTAATCTGGGGTAATGCGTTGTTACAGCACGCCAATTATTTGTGTCGTATTTATTTAATAACTTCGACACCAACCAGACACCAGACACCAAACACAAAATTGCAACAATCAAAAAGAAGAGACATTAGACATAATAGTAATATTAGAGAGTACTCTAGAGATAGAGTGTGATTGAAATTGTCAAATAGAATAGCTCAAGCCTTCACTTTTACTGCTAATTATCCAGCAATGCTACTAGTTCCAGCGCCAACGGACTCTTATGATCATGCCAGTTCT
>Ga0307978_1002898_pt1 | contig 11835 bp, 6 predicted proteins | sample OrgLakmetage1056_FD_203151 | JGI IMG/M metagenome (GOLD analysis project Ga0307978, IMG submission 203151) | Saline water microbial communities from Organic Lake, Antarctica - #1056 | ecosystem: Environmental > Aquatic > Non-marine Saline and Alkaline > Saline | place: Antarctica: Organic Lake...
AAAAATAGGGTATACGACATTTTTGAGCCAATCAGATTGCAGATGGAAACAAGGCTCATATTGACATCGATTAGCCAATCAGATTGCAGATGGGTGCCATATTGGCGACTTTCATTTTAGCTACATTCCATCGAAACTTGACTGTCAGCTACGAATTTAGATCTAGAACAAGAAAGAAGAAAAAGATCTGGGAATCAGTTGGAATGGGAAAGATGAAATGCAATGATTAAGTCCACGGGAGCGACAACCAGCAACAACATCGTAAAATTAATTTGAAATTCATCGACTTACGCTCTCCGTCAATCAATTGAATTCATTCACATCCCCAATGTTATGCTAGATCCTCATAGTGAAACTAAATATGTTTTCCTCTTCCTCTTCTGGTATTAGCGGGCTCACAGCTTCAAGTAGCGGTTCTCGCAAGCGCAGTAGCGTTGAGTCACAAAAAAAAAATGATCGTAAACGTTTCCTCCGATCCAAGCTATCCGACGCTTCAAATCAAAATCACTCCAATATTCCTTCTAACGTCATGTTGAATCAGTTCCAGCATAATATGACTTCATCCAATCACCATTTGCCACCATTTTCTCAGCAGTCAAATTTTGACAACCAAAGCCAGCAGCAACAACCTTCTATGAATGACAGGAATCGCTTTTCTCAGCAAATTTATTTTGACCGCGCACAGCAACAACACCAGCAGCAACAGCAAAACCAGATGAGCCAAATGAATTATCAACCTGACGAATATAGACATTCACGCAATACGACCGAATTCAGCAGCAGCAGTAGCAGCAGCAGCAGTAGCGCCAGCCTATTTCAGCACCAACGCCAGCAACAGAGCCGAGTCTATTCTCAAACCGTACGCCAAAGAAGACGTCAATGCAATACAACCCTATTTAGCAGCAGTAGTAGCAACATGAACAGTAGCAGTAGCAGTAGCAGTAGCAGTAGCAATAGCAGCAGCAGCCCGCTAATTCAGCAGCATCAGAGCCGAACATATTCTAATGTCGATGTTCAACAAAGAAACCAACGCACTTATTTTCGCCAGCAAGCTCAACGCAGAATACAAAATTCCTTACAAGATGATGTTTCGGCTGGTAATCGTAGTTCAGCCAGCTCAATTCGTACCGATTCGCAAAACGTTCCAGAACTCGAAATCCCTGATCTCACACTCGAAAATTGTTTTGATACTATCGCAGAAGGCAAACTTCCATTGCAACCTATGCACTTGCTCAAAGAAGTAAAGGGTTTCAAGAAGAAATTTTTGACATCCATTTATAATGATAATGGCGGCAGAGCCCCGAGAGGAATGATTCATTGCGGGATCTGCAAAGAAAGATTTTTTGATACTGTGATTCATTTGAGGAGACGCCGCGAACAAGACTACTCTTGCGCGAAGTGCGGCAAAAACGATGGAAAGTTTAGCTGTGATAACGATATGGATCCTTGGAAGAGATTGGACCATTTATTGCTTCCAAAATTGAGTGATATCGAAGAAATGCTAATTTCGTTGGTTCATTCGCACATGCGTGTTTATAGATTGAAAGGTGAGAAAACATTTGCTATTTATTTTTAACATGACTCATTGCATCTATGAATGAGTGTACTAACTTATGATTATGATACACATGATAAATATTTCAATACATTTTGTTCTCATCTTTTACTTTTTGTTTCTGTTTATTATAAAAGGCGGCAATGGAGGTGTTGCTTATCAAGGCCAAGTTTTAAATGTTGAACAAGACATTTCAGTCATCACAACACAATTGCCTCTTATGCCTGCAGAAATTCCCTGCTTCATCGTTCGCAAATCTAATCAGAATTCTATTTCCGGATACCGTGATTTCAAGATTCATAAGCAAAACATTTATCTTTGGCTGCAATTTTTGAAAGCAAACAATCGCTTCTACTGTGATATTGATCTGGGAGTAGCGCAAGACAGATTGAACAATATTGAAACTGATGATCAAGGATCTATTCACAATTCAATGAGATCCATGGAAGAAGAAGATTTGGAGAGTGAATTGGCGAGTGCTGGTTTAAGTGGAGATCGCAATCAAGATGAAGTAGATCCTTTAGATCCTTCACTCGCTACGAATAGAACTGCTGCAGATGCAAATGCAAATTCAAATGCAAGTGATGAATTTGTAAACACCAACGAGCAGTCAATTGGACCTTCCACGGGTGGAGCTTCTGGCGAAGCCCTTGCAGCTGATGTTGTCCACGAATTTGCTTCTTTACCCCCCGGCACTCGCGAAACGGAGCAACAAAGGAATATTCGCATATTACAAAATTTGGCACCAGAAGCTCGTCCTCCACCCACCGACCCAACTCATTGGCCTCCTTTAGGCGCTTTTGTAAACGACTTTGATGAAGTTGGCTTACATTCGAAAGCGTTTCCAACACTGTATCCGTACGGTGCAGGCGACCCGTCGTGCAGAGACAGAAATACTGAAGTGTCTATGGATGACGCAGGCAAACATCTGATGAAGTATGCAGTAAATTTGAAGAAAGCAAAGGAAGCTTTACTTCCAAAATGTGAAACTGATGCACAACGCGCTGCTGTGAACGCTCTTTATCCCGACGAAAATAGTATACTATTTTTGTATCCATTTGTTGTCAATGATCGCTTTGTGCATTTCCAACAGAATACTGTTGAGCGTCACAGAGCCTTTAATCAGCGTAGCTTTTGGCTCTCAAGACATACTGAATATTCGACAATGAATGATAACGAAATTGGTATCGTGATCAATAGTGGAGGGGAGCGATTGCAACAACTTCTCGGCAGCATGCAAAGTTTCAACGCTAACATCAACGGATCTCCGCAATATCTATATAAAAAGAGACAAATGTTAGAGAATTTAATTGAGCAGAGAGGAATGTGTACCATGTGGTACACTTTATCGATGGCAGACAACCATTGGGACGACTTATTTCATTTGCTTCATCGTGACGAAGTTGGAAAGAAGCAAACTTTTCCCGTTTTCGCGACACCTCGAGCAGAAGCAAGCTGGAAGAGAAAGTTTGTCCGTACAAATCCTCATATCGTTGATGCATACTTTAACGAACGAGTTCACACTCTGTTTGATAAAGTATTTTCAAAGTCAGGCATTGAGCTTGAATGGAATTGGTATCGCATTGAATACCAAGGCCGTGGTGCCCCTCATGTCCATGGTTGCCTACGTTTGAAAAGAGATCCTGGCATTGCAAAGCTGTCAAAGACTATTTTACATGGTCGACTCGCTTCTATTCAGTTACAAAAAAACAATCAGACTGGGCCTTCTGTCTTCATTCCTGCGTACCACATTCAGAGTGATACACATAAGGCAGGTGATACTGTTGTTGAACTGGATTTGTCAATTTCTGGGTTGAAAAAGGCTGTGGATGATGGTATTGCTGCTCACGATATTGTGGTTTCGTTTCACGACTTTTTATTAACCACGATGAATGATGCACCTCCTTGCGACGCATCTCTCAATGTTCGCGATGAGTCTACCTATTTCGATCCAAGAGTAAGTAATGATCGGCATCCTTCTGCTTGCAATCCTCTTGATGTGCATGATAACGAAGCAGCTTCGTCAGAACTTTACTGCAAATCATGCAATGTCCAATCTCGACATAAACATCAAGCGTATTGTGACAAAAGTCATCGTACGCGTGAGCTTGCAAGAATTGCTTTCCGAACTGATCCTACGCTACCAAATCCTGATACCATTCCAGTTGATTGTCGCTTTAGTTATGCTAAGAAGATAATGGAGAAGACACACGTTGCGATAGAAGTGTCAGGTGAAGAAATCTACCGTATCAAACTCGTCAGCAAACGAAATGACATGTGGATGGGCTCACACATTCGTGCTATTATGGAGGTAAGAAAATTAGTTTAATTCAGTCTTCATATGCCGTTTATGTTACTCATTTTAACTTCTTTATCGCATCAGATGTGGGGCGCAAATATGGACTGGCAGCTGATTCTTGATCCTGGCATGGTCATCGATTATATGACCAAGTACGTCACCAAGTCCGACATGTCTAGCAACAAAGCTTGCACATCTTTGATGAAATCACTGTTTGATAAGACAGTGACCGAAGAAGGGCGGTCTGTGCAGTCCTTACTTCGGCGAATCATGAGCAAATTATTAGGAGAAAGAATGATATCAAAACAAGAAAAATGCCATCTAATGCTTGGCATTTCTATTGTTTTTTGTTCACACAGTCAAGTAAATATTGACTTGGAGGACGAAGGTAGATTGGTTATCGTTCAGAATGAGAATGAGAATAACGCCGACCCAGTTGGCGATTCTATTCTCGAAGAACAAACGAACATTATAATGTCGAGAGTAGATGCGTACGCCAATCGCTTGGACTCAACGAAATGGTCATCAATGGAACTATTCAACACCGAATTTAATGAAGATACTCTCCAGAGCATGAGTCTACTCCAATTTTCATTGAAATACAAAGTGACGACGAGAGGTTCTTTTAAAAACAAAATCACTTTGGATTCTGGAAAGACAGTCATCAACTTCTACCCATCCGTTCCTAGTGATCCAAAGCATGACCGTCATGCTCAATATTGTAAATATGCATTAATGAGATTTCGTCCTTGGGTGGGTCAATCAGCGAATGCTTGGGATCAGTCTACTACTGACGAAGAAGTAATTGCACTTTGGAAAGAGTTTTGTTGCCAGTGGCACAGGAGCGATGCAAACGAATTTGATACACCAGATTTCCTTCAACGCGCATTGAACGATCATGTTCGATATGCCACAAGGGACTCGAGAGATTTTTATGCCGAACGAAATGAAGAGTCTTCATTCCAATCTGATAACGCTTGTCCACGTCCTGGCGACGATCCTCTCTGCGACAATCAAGTTGACCTTGCTCAACTCTTACTCGACAGAGATATTGATGACATTGATACTCTTGACATAGATTGGGATCAAACTGAGGATTGGACAGCTCCACCCACATCATTTGAAGCTAACGAACATTTTGTTACAAACGAGGTAAAGGAAAAAGTGCAAATAGCTAAAGAACAAGATGGAGCTAGCGCAAATCGTCGACGTGTTCTTGTCGCTGATTTAAATGCAAAACAACGCATTGCTCATGATATGATGGTACGAGCTTGTGCAATTGATGAAGGTGATGAATCCGAAACTGAAGGAGGAACGGAAATAGGAAGATTGCAAATTCTATTAGGAGCTGGCGGAACTGGCAAGTCATTTGTCATTGACGCTGTGATAACCACCCTTGCCGACAAATACGGATGGAACGACGAGCAATTCTCTATTCATGCCACAACAGGTAAAGCTGCAACAAATATTGGAGGCACAACTATACAGAACTATTCTACAGGCCTTGGTTTTAACGCTGATTGCTTTCGACCACTTGGATCACAAACTCTCCTTCGATTTCAGGAGAAATGGAAGAAGCGTAAACTCATTATCATTGATGAATTCAGCATGTTGAAACAAAAAGAGCTTTACTACCTTGACCAGCGGCTAAAACAAATCATGAACTCATTACTTCCGTTTGGCGGCCTCGTCGTAGTGCTAGCAGGCGATCCTGCTCAACTTCCTGCAGTGAAAGGGAATTGTTTGTGGCATGAAAACCCAAGAAACGGAACTACCGATCTTTTTGGCAGATTGTTATATAAGTTATTTACTGCTGCTGTGATACTTACCGAAAATAAACGAATCGACTTCACCGATCCCGGAGCAGTAAGGTACGAGCAGTTTTTAAATCGGCTCCGTAATGGAAATAATACAATCGAGGATTGGCATTATATTAGGAATATCGGAAGTAGAGATTCGATTAGTACTGACGCGTGGAGAGACTTTGAGGGAGATGATGTTGTGCATCTTTATCCTACTAATAAAGAAGTGAACGAACGAAATATTGAGTGTTTGCAACGAAATGGGAATCCGATTGTGCGAATCGACGCTCTTCACACTGGTGCTGGCAAACGTGCATCTTCCCAGCAAGCAAGAAATTTAGAATCAAAGGCATACCTGTGTAGAGATGCATTTGTTCTGCTCACTCAAAACATATGGCAGAGCGCTGGTTTGTGCAATGGAGCAACTGGGAAAGTAATTGATTTCGTTTTCAGCATTGAATGCCCTCCTCCAGGCTTACCAGAATACATTATTGTCGATTTCGGTGAACATTATTCTGGCCCTCCAATTTTCGGTGAAAATGAAAATCGCAAAGGATGGTTCCCCATTTTCCCCGAATGCGCTACATGGGAATCCTCTACTAATCAGTCAGATTCAGGATCACGTACCGATTCTCGTACAATGATCCCTTTGAAACTTTGCTACGCTTGGACGATATGGAAATGTCAAGGCCAAACCATAAGCTCGAAAGTTGTTGTGTCTCTTGGGAAAAGAGAACGAGAACATGGATTGACATATACAGCATTCTCACGCGTTCGAAGGGCAACAGATATCGGCATTATCAATGGTTTCCCAAGAGATCGATTGCTAACAATGATAGCAAAACAAGCGAAAATGAAACCCAGAATAAAGGAGGAAAAACGTCTCAAAAAGATTGCAAAGACAACGGAAACATGGCTACAACGCAACGCTGCTGTGGAGGAATGACACACAGGTAATTATAGACTATAATTTTTATTCATTATCCAAGTAAGTAGTCTCATGAATGATATTGTTGTTTATGCAGGTCGGTTGTGTTTTTCCTGTGTTGTCTTCTCATCTTTGAATGAAAACGATTGAGACAGGAAGAGAAGAAAAAATACGAAATTTAATTGGCTAATCTGCATTCCCAGGGGCTCTTTTTCGGGGATTGGGCTTCTGGCCGGGCTTTGGGTTAGGTCTATCATCGTCTGGGTGTCCGTGTCGGCTTTCTTCACAATCTTATGGTATGGTAGCGTTGATCGCCGATTACTAATTGTCCCCTTGACCATTAGATTACCATCTACTTTATAGCTTATTTATAGCCACTTTATATAGTCTCATTTCTGTCGTCTCTCGTCTCCTCTTTCCTGTTCGTACCAGTCCAATCACTCATCACGAATCATCACGATGTTGGTGTGAGTGGCATCGAACTTGACGTCTTTTTTCTAGAATTACAGAAGAACGTAATACAGTGAAATAGTCATCATTGATCATCTCCGGTACTGGTTTCGAATTGCTCAGTATCAAACCAGTACTTTCGAAAGAGCCAGCCTGGCACAGAATTTAGGAGTATTAATGATAGTCATTGGCGGTTTCTTATGTTCCTTCTTCTATGCGTTACTTTGCCTTTATCCTGACCAGTCTTCTGCTAACTTTTGATAAATCTTCCTCTTCTGCAGCACGAATAGATTGTACGCCACGATCGTAGAGACCAGCCTCTTCTCTATTCTTGTGCTTATTCGAATGTTGGACAATTAGTGTGACATTTGCGTCTCAGTAGTGTACCGGTCGGTAGCATACTGTAATACGAAATATTTCTGATTTAAACAGATTTAAATTGTTTTCTACATTCGAACTTCTGTCAAAACTTCATTCGGGTAGAAAAACATACTGCGTAGTAGTCGTTAGGAAATACATACTTCATATGAACTTCTATCATAACTTTATTCGGGTAAGAATTCACACTGCCACAAATCGTCGAGCCTCCTTGGGTTGGCATCATCTCCCGTTAGTCCTCCGTACAGAAAGATGCGTCCCTCAGTGTTCACGGTTGCATCCGACCAGCCACGAGATTCGGGCCAGTTTTCTCCTGATGCGATAATCGTTTGCACGACTCCACCGGCAGTATTGTCCAGGATTACGATATCGTTCGTAAACCCTCCAGCTCCTTCATGCCCGCGATCGGAAGGGTCCACTTCACCACCGAAAATTACGACTCGATTCTTACTCGAAAGGGGTGCACAAGCACTGACGCTCCTAGGGCGCATCATATTTTCATCTGTTGTATAATCCAAAAGACTTTCGCTCCACTTGTTCGTCACAAGGTCATACACGTGCCCATCTGCCGTTTCTTCTCCTGCAAAACCTCCAACGATTCCTAATGCGTTGCCCTCCTGGAGCACAATTAAATTAGCTCCCCCCCTCCCTCGCAACAATGGTGATTTTCCGAGAGCATGCCACGTGCTTTCGTTGATATCATATCGGTACAAGTCGGCGAGACGACCGCTCGGCCCGCACCCTCCAAATACATAGAGGGAGTCTCCCAAACACACCATTTTGTGAAATGATCGAGGCTCAGGTGCCTCTCCCTTGCATTGCAGCTCCTCCCAAACTTCAGTTTCACAATTCAATTTCCACATATCATTAAAGGGCTTTTCACTCATGGTGATGCCGCCCCTTCCTCCAAACACAAACAAAGTGTTTCCTTTGTGTACTGCCTGTGCGTGAGCGATCCTGGAGGGAGGCCCATCGGGAAGCTTTCGCCATTTGGGATTGCCCTTGCTATCATCAGTAGTAGTAGTAGTAGTAGTAGTAGTAGTAAGGGAGAGAGCCCATGCGGCCTGATCACCGTCCAGGGGGGTCCGAGCAATGTGCTCGCCGCCATAAAGGATCAATTTTCCACCGGCATGCAGGTACGATAGACCATGAGAGCTACGACTGCATGGCTTGCCGTGCTCCTCATCGGCTTCGGTAACCAGCTTGGTCCAAACGCAGCGCATATTCATTCCAATGGTTGCCTATTGCCTACGATAGCAGAAGCTTGTTTGAGGTTTTAGTTGAAGTCTGTATCTTTATCTCTAGAGACTAGAGAGAGAGGTATCGTACCTTCGTATTGTATGCGAATGTTGATTTTGGATTTCTAACGTAACAATTAAGAAAGTTTACTATCTGGTTTTCTATTTTTACCCCAATGGCAAGGGGGTGAGAAATCATCGAAGGTATCAAGTAATAAGAGGTAATAAGTACGAACCAACTAGCAACAACCAAGCAACAACAATCTCAATCGCAATAAAACACACAAGCTATGGTAGTCGCTAGTCGCTATGGTAGTCGCTAGCGGGCAACAGAACCTCAGACACAAGACACGAGACACAAGAAATAATACAGATACACACAAACAGCGCCATATCCAACTAATAACCAATCTATCCATCCAATCCTAACAAAACCAATCATGTTCCATACCCCCGCAGCTTCAACATCATTCTCCTCAACTTCCAGAAGAACAACGCGGGCTTCCCGCAATTCAACAGGATCCGTGAGCGCAGTCCAGCATTCCAAGAAGAAGAAGAAAGCATCCCTATCCCTCCGGCGAAATACCACCACTGGACCCGTCAGAAAATGGACCAAAGCCCACCGCGAACCCGCAGATAATGCAGGCTTCAAAGTTATCAAATGGGTTCCAATCGAGGATCTCACCTTTGATGAAAAGATCGCCTGGGATGAGGAGCATGGAAGACAGAAGGGTACCGTGATTACTGAGGGCGGAGAGGTTCCTGTTGTTGCAAAGGGTGCAGATAGGGCTGAATATGAAACTCAAAATAAAAATGAAAGTGCTGAGAAAGTTATAGAACCCAGTACCCATGGCGAGGAAGATCTTGGTGGTGGTGCAGCTGATAGTGATGATTCCACCTTGAACGATTCCAGGCATATTGATGATGCTCATAAAAATCATGACGACAATGATGAACCACCCGCCAAGAAAGTTAAAATACAACCAGATGACAATGGAATTGCAAATGCAAATGACGCGAAACAATTGATGCCGTCAGAATTAGAATGAAACCGCTAGTTTCTGAATTACGAGATGCCATATCTGGCATATGCAGCGACAAGGATTAGTGGCGAATATGGAACATGGTTCACAAAATCAACATGGAAGCGCATATACCCAGAGAAATGGTGAGAGTGATGATATATATATATGTATATATTATATATATATCGCTTGGAGCAGCCGATGGCAGTATTGCGGTCTGCATTTTCATCGTGAAATTTTTGATCATCAATCCATTCAAGGAATCATCGAGAGTTGATTGTTTTCAATGGCGGACTAATAGATGTTAACTTTGTGATGTGCACCGACACCACGAGAGCGCCAGGCGCGATCTAGTGCTGATGCTGAGAAATATCTTATCGTTTGTAATATCCATAACAATTATGCTTCAGGTCCTTATTTGATAAACTCGCAGAATACTGATATCGTACCTTATCAGCTTGCATTTCATATTTATATCGAAGAATTTATCACATTAGGAGTCAGGAGTGTAAAAGTAAAGGTTTATTTACCATATTATTTGTGCATAGTGCTGAATTTTACACTGTACACCACAGCATATTATATATACCAACAAGAGAGAACAACAAGTAGCAAGCAGCGAGCTACATACCATAACGAGCAAACGTGACACACATTGAAAAATTTACAAAAAAGAATTGAAAGAAAAATTGTTATCTAGAGAGGGAGGAGTGGTGGGTGTTATTTAGTTGTTATTTGTAATCCTGCGAGCTGCGAGTTCAAAATTCATTCACGGTAACAAGCTGTAACAAGATCCAAGATGTGTTATTTTGTATGGTACCAGCAGGCAGTATCGTAATTTCAATTGGTAAAACAACTCATTCCCGTCCATTGGATCGTTCGCTGTCATAAAAGCTCATAAAAGTATCTATGTACTTTGGTTTGAACTTCAAACTAGGTCCATCCACGTATGATGTCGCCAAAAGCAGGAACGGCGTGACGTGCATCCATAAGACGACTTCCGAATTCAACAAGGATTTTTGCCAAGACTCAAAATTTGATTTATACGTGTATGTCCAGTCACATTAAAAGCATAATATTTGCACACAAGCATTATTGCCTCATCATAACATTGTTGTCACAGCACCTTTACAAGTTCAACTCCACCCTCTCCAATTCAAAACCACCGTTTGGCGGTTCTTACTAAACAAGTTCACCATCCTCATCTTCATTGTCACAACGTTATACACACAGTCAATAATCAGTTGCCATTGAACTACTTCTGTTCTTACAACAATAGTCAGCAACCAACAGCACACTAGCAATCTAGCGTCTATACCTCTCCTTCATCTAAAACATCTATCATGAACAAACTTGCAACAACGATTCTTTGTGTCCTAGCATCGCTTCTTCCGGCTTATTCGCACAATGTGACAGAGACGGCAATACCAGAGTACTATGATCATCATCACGCTCAAGCCTCATTGGGTTTATTCCAGGGTGATATCAAGATATTTGATGAATTCGACGCCCATGGAAATACAAGAGGCTACAATGCCAACAGAACGCGAAACCTCGGCGGTCAGGAACTATTGAAGTGGGATAATTGGTTGAAGAACGATTACTACTGGATACGCGTATATATCGACAACAGTGATTTTAACCAAGTTCAAACCTCTACCATTATTGACGCGCTACGAAAACTGCAGTGGACTGGCAAAGTTATCAAATTTCAGTTCCTCAGCAACAAACCTGGTTCCTCAAATCCGAACCCTTATATTTGGGTGAAGAATGATGGTCAAGGCTGCTCGAGTTACTATGGAAGAATTCCTACAGCTGCAAAAGGGCAGGCCCTAAGCTTGGAATCTAGATGTCTCACTACAAGGACAATCCATCATGTTTTCTTCCATGCTCTTGGTTTCGCACATGAGATCAATAGACCCGATAGAGACAATTATATCGACATCTTCGAGGACAATATCATGCCAGGAAAACTGGTTGAATTTGCAAAGTTTGAAGATGTCGACGCTCTAGGACTTCCATTCGACTACATGTCTGCCATGATGTATAGTGAAAATACCTTTGCCACTCGAAGCTGGTATAAGACAATAGCATCCAGCACAAATCAACAGATATCACAGAGAGAAAGCGGAGCGACATGGTGGGATTACATGAAGATTA
>Ga0307978_1002899_pt1 | contig 11834 bp, 12 predicted proteins | sample OrgLakmetage1056_FD_203151 | JGI IMG/M metagenome (GOLD analysis project Ga0307978, IMG submission 203151) | Saline water microbial communities from Organic Lake, Antarctica - #1056 | ecosystem: Environmental > Aquatic > Non-marine Saline and Alkaline > Saline | place: Antarctica: Organic Lake...
AAGGAGGACGCGGATGAGGCGTTTCATCATATGCTGCGGAGAGAGATCTGGGAAGTCGTGGTGCCGGAACTGGTCTTCCAGAAAACTCAAGAACCTTCCCGAACGCTATACTGACTCCCAAGGCGAGCCAACGAGCAAAGCGTTGTCACAAGCGGATAACGACGACGAGAGAGGTGGCTCGGTTTGTCTGAACAGGTTCCGGGCTCGAACGGCTGGAGGATCGCTCGGGAATATTCTCCACCGAGAAGGTCTGGACATCCGCGCCTGGTGAGGGACCGGAACAGATCGCCCGGAGCGCGGAGAAATGGGGCGTGTCGGAGTTCGACCTCCTGCAGGTGCACAACCTGCGCGCATGGGAAGGGCATCTCGAGCATCTTTTCGCGATGAAGGACGAGGGGCGGCTTGGCCATGTCGGCATCACCACCTCGCATGGGCGCCGCCATGACGCGCTGGAGCGGATCATGCGCGAGCATCCGATAGATACCGTGCAACTGACCTACAATGTACTCGACCGCGAGGCCGAGGCGCGGCTCTTGCCGCTGGCGCAGGAGCGCGGGATCGCGGTGATCGTGAACCGGCCCTACCGTCGCGGGGCGCTTATCGACAGGTTCCAAGGCGAACCGCTGCCCGGCTGGGCATCCGAGATCGGCGCGAAGAGCTGGGCGCAGGTGCTGCTGAAATTCGCCTCTCGCATCCGGCGGTCACCACAGCCATTCCTGCCACACGACAGGTCGCCCATCTGCGCGAGAACAAGGCGGCGGCACGTGGCCCATTGCCGGATGCGGCCCTGCGGCGGCGCATGGCGGATGACCTGTCGCGGCTCTGATGGGAACATGGCTGACCTACGCCCCGAGCGATTTCCTGATGTTCGGCCCCGAGACCTACTGGCGGTTGTTCGAGCTTCAGAACAGCGCGCTCTGGCCGCTGCCGGTGATCGCGGCGATGGCCGGGATTGCCTGCCTGCTGCTGGTGGCAACACGGCGACCGGTTGCGATCGAGGGCGTTCTGATGCTGGCTGCGCTGGCCTGTCTGGGGGCGGCGCATTTCCTCGCCACGCGCTATGCGCCGATCAACGGGCCGGTGTTCTATGCTGCCTGGGGCTTCGGTCTGCAGGGTTTGGCGCTCACGCTTGTGGCCGTGATCGGATCGCGGAAGCTGTCCAATAGACGTGGTGCTGCCGCAACCGGCACGGGGTGGTGTCTCGTCGGGTATGCGACGGTTCTGCATCCGTTTGTCGGTCTCGCGTTCGGGCGTCCGCTGGCGCAGGCCGGGATTGTCGGGATCGCGCCCGACCCGACCGCGTTGGCCTGTCTTGGCCTGCTGAGCCTCATGTGGCCGGGGCGGTGGGGCATCGCTTGTGCGATCATCCCGTTCCTGTGGTGCGCCTTCAGCACGGCGACACTGCTGACACTGGGCGAGCCGCAAGGCTGGGTGCTGATCGCGGGGATGTGTCTTTGGGTGTTCGGTCGAACAATACCCGTTTTCCAGCGCGCGTGATCGGCTGGGATGCCGGTTTTCACACTGCACGTCTGCTCGCGAATGTGTCATGCCAGATCATGGTCCGGCTCCGGTCGCGCGCCTCATAGAGATTGATCGCCGCCTGGCGTAGCGGATGTTGACGGGGTCCATCAGGATCACTGCGTCGATCTCGCGCACAGCCATTTCCCGACGCACGCGGCCCTGTCGCCAGGCGCGTACGGCCGCCAGATCGATCCCCGTGTCTTCTTGTGTGCGGTCGAGCAAAGCAAGCCCGTCCAGATCGCTGCGGTCCGCGTGCCAGTCGAATTCCGCCATGATCACCTCCGTATCGAAAGGTTTGTTCAAGTATACCGGTTTCGACGAGGCCAGGGAACGCTGGAAATCCTCAAGATTATGGATCACCAAGGGTCATGCCAAATCATCATGCCTGCGCCTGAAAGCGCCTATCGGTTTCTTGTGAAAGGCCCTTGGCGCAAAACATCCGGTGACGCGGTCCATTACAGACCGAGCGCAAGCCCATCCTTTCGATGATCGGAGGCGCCAAAGAGCACACCTCGCTGGTGATCGATCCAGATTGCCTGCGCGCCACCTATGGCTTGATCGGCTAGCTTGACACAGTGACCGCGCCGCGCAAGTTCGGCCTGCACGCCCGCGTCCATGGTAAGCTCAAGCGACAGCTCCCCGTCGAAAGCAAAGGATCTTGGTGCGTCGGAGGCGGACTGAATATCGTGACCCAGATCGAGGACCTGCGTCAGGAAATGCGCATGGCCGGTCGCCTGATAATGCCCCCCCATCACACCGAACGGCATGATCGGGCGACCATCCTTGCACACCAGTCCCGGAATGATCGTATGCAGGGGGCGCTTACCCGGAGCAATCGCATTGGGATGACCCGGATCGGTACGAAACGATGCCCCGCGGTTCTGCAGCATCACGCCGCTGCTCGGTTCGAAAATCGCGCTGCCGAAGGGTGCGAATATCGAGTTGATGAACGACACAGCGTTATTGTCGCGATCCACGACGCATAGATAAACCGTATCCTTGTGCTCGGGCTCATCCCACATCGCAGGCGCAGAGGACGTTTCGCGCTGGATGCGCGCGCGGATGTCGCGCGCGTACTCGGTCGACAGGAATCGCTCGATATCGACCGGGTGCTGGGCCGGGTCACAGAAATGGGCGTCGCGGGCGCGATAGGCGGCCTTGGTGGCCTCGGCGAGGTAGTGCGCCCTGTCAGCTTCCGAGTGTTGATCATCGGTCATGTCGATCAGTTCGAGCACGCGCAGGATCATAAGCGCGGCTAGACCCTGTCCCGGCGGTGGACACTCGAAGATGTCGTAGCCGCGATAGGGAATGCTGATCGGCGTTACGTACTCGCAGGCAGCAGACGCGAAATCCTCGACCGTGTGCAACCCACCGGCCCCGCGCAACTCCGCGACGATCGCAGCGGCGACCTCGCCCTCGTAGAAGGCCTGGGGGCCCTCGGTGCCGATCCTGCGCAGGGTATCTGCCAGCGCGGCGTTAATGAACCGATCGCCGGCCGCCGGGGCGTTTCCCCCGGGCAAGAATTGCGCCTTCGCAGCGGCTTTGGCGGCGAGCTTGTCACGGTAGACGCTCCAGTCATGCGCCACGCGCGGGGTGACGATCATCCCCTGTTCGGCAAGTCGCGCGGCGGGCTCGAGAAGCTGCCCGAGCGGGCGAGATCCATAATCGCGATTGAGTGCGGCCCAGGCGGCAACTGCACCGGGGACGGTCACTGCATGCGGCGAGTCCGTTGGGATCTCGTCGAATCCGTTTTCGACGAACCACTCCGCCGTTGCCGCCTGGGGCGCGCACCCCGCCCCGTTGATGGCGACAGGTGGGGCGCCATTCCATGAAAAGAGCGCGAAGCAATCCCCCCCGATGCCGGTCATATGCGGTTCGACAACCCCCTGGGCGGCGACGGCGGCGATCGCGGCATCCATTGCGTTGCCCCCTTCGCGCAGGACATCGAGACCGATTTGCGACGAGACTGGGTGCGAGGTGCAGATCATGCCCTGATCGCCGACGGCCATGGATCTTCCCGGGTGTTGGAAGTTGCGCATCAGAATCGATCTCCTTTTAAATGCTGTTTCCGGCGCAGCCTCGGTGCGGGCGGATCTGCCCCCGAAACTGCCCCGATGTTCGACGTCTTAGGACAGCTTGCGTGGCGGTCGTGTCAAGCCCGCATGGGCGAATATTGCCTTTTCTTGCCGCAGGCGGGGTGACGCATTTCGCGCTTGGCCGGAACGTGCCTTTTTTCGGTCACTTGCAGCGCCTCCGCGGATGGACCTCTCGAAGAGCAAACACCAAAGCGCACGATACTCAACCGCCTTTTGCCGGGCCTGAACGGAGGCTCTCGGCGATGCGGCGGTTCTGGATCAGAGAGATCACCACCGACAGCACCGCGAGGCCAAGCAGCGTCGCTGAGATCGGACGGGTGAGGAAGGCCATCCAGTTGTCGTCGATCTCGAGCGCGCGAAAAAGTTGCCGCTCGAGGCTGCCACCCAGCACCACCCCAAGCACGAGCGGCGTCAGTGGCACTTCCGCCTTGAACAGCAGATAACCAACCACCCCGAACGCAAACAAAACCCAAACATCGAAGAGGTTATTGTTGAGCGCGAAGGAGCCAACCGCGCAGAGCACGAACACCACCGGCACCAGGATCTCCTGTGGAATAAGCGCGATCTTGGCAAACCAGCGCACGAGCGCGAGCTGGCAGATAACCATGATCACCGCCCCGATCAGCAGGCTTGAATAGATCGCGCCCACAAGGATCGGGTTCTGTTCGAACAGGAGCGGGCCGGGATTGATCCCGTGCAGTATCAGGACGCCCATCATGATCGCCATCGGCAGATCTCCGGGAATACCAAGCGCCAGGGTAGGAATGAAGGCCCCGCCAGCGACGGCGCTATTGGAGGATTCAGAGGCCACGATCCCCGAGGGTATGCCCGAGCCGAACTCATGGGGCACCTTGGAGAATTTCTTCGCCTGATCGTAGCTGACGAAGTTTGCCACGGTGCCGCCGGTTCCGGGCAGCGCGCCCACGAAGCTGCCAATCAGCGAGGAGCGCAGCACGTTGACTTTCTGGCGCGACATGTCACCGAGGATCTGCCGATAGGGTACGCTGACCCCTCCCGTGACGCCTTGTCGGGGGCTCTGCCCGCTCTTGCGAATTTCGAGGTTCTCCATCAGCTGCGAAAACGCGAAGACGCCGATCATCACCGGCAGCATCTCAAGCCCGGATTCAAGCGGGGCATAGCCGAAATCGAAGCGCGAATTGTTGCTGCGGTCAAAGCCCACTGTCGTCACAAGAAGGCCAATCGCAGCCGCGATCAGTCCCTTGAGCATCGCCGCACCCGAAAGCCCCGCCACGAGCGTGAGCGCGAAAATGATCAGCGCCGTCAGTTCCCACGGGCGGAAACTCATGCTCAGCGAGGCGAGTGCCGGCCCCACCGTCACCAGTACCACCACGCTGATCACCATGCCGAAAAACGAGGACAGCACGCCGATGCCAAGCGCGCGGCCGGGCTCGCCCTTCTGCGCCATGGGGTAGCCGTCATAGACAGTGGTTATGGAAGATGGCGTACCCGGAATGCCGAGCATCACTCCACTCACGATGCCGCCGGAATAGCCCCCCGCGAACACTCCGACCATGAGCGACACACCCGCGATCGGATCCATCGCGAAGGTGAATGGAAACACGACGAGGATCGCCATCGTTACCGTGAAACCGGGAATGGAACCGCCGACGATGCCGAGCAGTACCCCGATCACGATCAAGCCCAAAATGCTGGGTGATAAAACGATCATGAAGGCTTCGGCGAAGAATTCGGGCATGCGATCGTCCTTTCTCGCGCGCGACTTAGGGCAGTCGGATGCGCAGGCCGTAATGGAATATGGCGTAGATCAGCGCGCTCACCACAATCGCGAGGGCGATCGCCGCCAGTGCGCGCCTCACCGTGCGCACGTAAAGCAACGCAAGCGCCGCGAGCAGGAACCCCCCGGTTGCCCAGAGGTACCCCACCAGCGGCAGGACGAAGACATATATCCCGAACAAGATGAACAGAACGAGAATATGCTTGTTGCGTTGCACGAAACCGAGCAGCTCAGGAAACACCGGCGGGCCATTCACCGCGCCAGGCAGGAAGCTCTTGATGAGCAGTGCCGCGCCAAGCACCCCAAGCACCGCAAGCAGAATTTGCGGCATCAACGCCGAGCCGTATGTCTGCCAGCTCGACGGAGCCGGTATTCCGCGCGAGTCGATTGCCAGCACAAGAGTGCCGAGCAACACCGCGAGCGCAAGTGCCCTGTCGCGGGTAAGCATTGAAATCTCCGCTGTCGATGATGGCGACGAGCGTGCGTGGTGGGGCACGCCCGTCGCTCAGACCTTGCTGTCAGACTTAGCCGTCGAAGTTGATGTTCTTGGCGGCCTCGGCCAGATTGGCCTCGTTTTCCTCGAGGAAGTCAAGATAGTCCTGTCCGGCAAGGAAATTCACGATTGTGCCGAACTCGTTCTCTATGCGGGCTTGCAGTTCCTCGTTCTCAAGTGCACGCCCGAAGGCGTCGGCGAGGGCCTCGATCACCTCGTCTGGTGTTCCCGGCGGCGCGAAGAGCCCGCGGCTCGTGGCATTGTCGAGCTCGATCCCGACCTCCCGCAAGGTCGGCGCGTCCGGAAGTCCGTCCAGCCGCTCGGGATGCGCGACCGCAAGCGGCACCAACGAGCCGTCTTCGAAATAGGATCCGCCGGACGGCAGGTTCAACATGGCAAAGTCGATGTCTCCGGCCATCAAAGCGGAAACCTGTTCGCCGGTATCGTCATAGGAGACAAAGCCGATGTCGGCCATGTCGATGCCAGCAGCTCCGAAGAATTGCGCCCAGAAGAAATGATCGGTCGAGGTCGGGATCATCGAGAAGCGGACCTCGCCCGAATTTTCCTCGACGTAATCGGCGATATCGTCAGCACTCTGGATCGGATGGTCGGGGTAGGTCGACGGGATGTTGATCGTCTGCGTCAGCAGAGCGATGGGCGCAAAATCCATGTAGGAATAGTCGACCATACCCGCGAGGTTGGACAACGCGATGGTGTCGTGGCTGCCAAGCAATGTGTAGCCGTCGGGATCGGCAGCGAGGACATGTCGCGAACCGCGTGTCGCTCCTGCTCCGGCCATGTTCACGGGCACGATCGCCTGGCCGAGATACTGCTCTGCTTCGTCAGCGATCAGACGAAAAATTATATCCGTGGCGCCACCCGGGCCTTAAGGGATGATCAACTCAATTTCTTGCTCGGGATAGTCGCTCGCCGTTGCGGGCATGGCGGCAGATGCTGCTATTGCGAGCGCAGCGAGCTGCGACACCTGTGGTCGTCTGGACATCTGTTCCTCCTCGTCGGGTTCTTTTCGTTTGGACCAAGTTCATGGCACCGATCCTCGCCAGTGCCGGACCTTTGGCAGGTTGAAAGTATCAGGGTTCCGCCACCAATCAACATCAGGCCACCGCTGGGGTGGCAGTTAGCGGGTGAGTGAGAGATCGGCTGCTTAATCTCTGAGCACCCAGCACTGGTCTGCGTTCGGAGGACCGCAGTTGCCGCTGCTGGGCTTTTGTTGCGGGCATGCGGCGGTGCATTGGCTTCTCTGGATTTGACACGATCTGAATGTCCGCTCCCATCAGTTTGGCTCGATCAGCCCGCATCTGCGGCAAATGATAGAAATCCGCCCTCCATGTAGATGGCCCATTACCTGCTGCGCCCAGCCCGACCGACTGCAAATGGCTTATTCTGTTGAAAAACTCCACCGCGCGAAAATTTCTTTGGAAACATGGAACAACGTTCTCTCCTTGGGCCAATTCGCAAACCCTGTTCTGAAAAAGGGGCTTTCGCGGGAAGGCATGCTGGTCATCCGGGCCGTTCCGGCGCGGAGTTGAGTTTTTCAACAGAATAGGCTGGCTGCAGTCGGTCGCTGCGCCTTGCCTGAGCGACCGCATTGGCGAACGCCGAGCGAGCGGCTTCGTCCATGCGCATAAAGCACCATTTTCAAACTCAGCGTCGTAACGCGATCCGTCGCGATTTCATGCTGCGCCACGCAACGAATGTGAAAGGCGCGTGACGACGTGTCTGGCCTGGTGGCTCAGGGGGACTCGCCAAATCTTGACCAGGTGTTGACCAGAATTGCGCACGCTCATACACAAGTGAAAAAATCGGGTTCTAAGTATCTGATTTTTTGAAAATTTGGTTGCGGGAGTTGGATTTGAACCAACGACCTTCAGGTTATGAGCCTAAGCATCCGGATTTTCACTTATCATTCGAATACAATAGCTTAGCTGACAAGCCTCTGAAATCAAAAACGATAATGGGCGACACTCAGTTGCTACGGACGGATTCTGAAGGGTTTCAGCGGGTTGGAACGGGACAAAAAATGCATACGTGGGTTGAGGTGGCGTTGAGGTGAAACGCACTGATCTGTTCCACAAATAATCGCCGCGCGGTCAGCGAGGCCGCGGTCGGCCCGTTCTGTTGAAAAACCCATCTCCTATACCGAACGACCCGGATGACCAGAATACCTTCCCGCGAAAGCCCCTTTTTTCAAACAGAGTTTGCCATTTGAACCGTGGTGAGAACGGCGTTCCAACTTTCCGACGTGATTTTCACATGGTGGAGTTTTTGAATTGAATAGGCCGATTAGAAACGTACACCAAACAAGCCACCTGTTTCTGTCTCATCTGTTAGCCTCGCATCTAAGATGTAGGAATTTACATCGAATTCCGATCGGTAACCGTTTTCCGGCAGAACATCGGAATTCATGGTGACGATGTACTGATATCCATGCTCGGCCGCACGACCCGCGCCTAGCTGGAGTGCCTTCGCAACTTGGCGTTCATCAACGCCATCGAACAGGTGGCTGTCATGGATCAGGAAGCCCGGCGAATTCCCACGCCGACTGCTTAATTCAATAAGCATCAGATCAAAGCAGAAAATCTGCATGTTCGTGATGCCTTTACTTCGCTGACCCTCGATCTTCACCTCCATACTCGGTCCGTTCGCAGTTGCGTCGATGGTAAGGCTGCCAGCGGTTTCGTACAGGGCTTCCGAAAGCTCTTCAAATGTTACGATCGCCTCGTTTACAATATCTTCCCGTTCATGGATATCATCTCTAAGAGCTTTGGCGATCCGTGCCCGTTCGATTTCGAGCTCAGCTTTCGAGCTTTCAAGCGTTTCCGCCGCTGTCAACCTTTGACGTAGACTTTCAAGCTCTGCCTCTGCGCGTCCAAGCTCCTCTCTCATCGCCGTGTATTGCTCCAGGGCACCGCCGGATCGTAAAATGCCCATAATCTGCCGCCGCCGCGCATCGAGACCCAACTGTTTTCGTTCCCGTTGCTGAATACGTTGAGACCCCGAATCGATTTCACTGGTAAGGTGTGAGCGCCGATTTTCGATAATCGCCCTATGAAATACTTCCACCTCATCGAACCTGCGGCGAACCATATCCGGTAGAACGACGCCAGCTTCTTGGTAGAGCTTTCCAAGTTCAGACAGGTCTGGCTCCCGCTCTTCAACAAGTGATGCTTCAAGGTCGCCTATCAGGCCTCTGTCAATGAAGTTCTCTTCGGCAAGGCTGTTGATCTGAGCCGTGATGTCGTTCGCCTCACCCTCGAGTTCGCGATACTCGGGAATGACCTGAAAGTTCTGTAACTGAGACGACAACCGCTCGCTTTTGCGCTCGGCCACGGCTAGGCGCGTTCTAATGTCGGCCGCTCGCCCGACGAAATTTCCTAGGTCGCCAGATCGCGCGGCCCGTCCAAGTTCTTTGACAACCTTCTCCTTGCCTCTCAGGCTCTGCAAATCGCTGGCAATACGCCAGTCGAGTCCGAGCAAGTATGAAATGGCGACTTGCTGGTCCCATAGCTGCTGCTGGCTAGAGTGTTGCATTGGCGTCTGAAATGCACCGCTTCCCTGACGGCGAACAAAGTACGAGAAGAGTGACCGGAATGTCGGGGTGTTCTTGTCGTCGGGATTCGGAGGCGCTTCCAGATTGAACCAACACGCCCCGAGGTTTGATTTCCAGTTTTCATTTGAAATTTCGTAATGCCCATCACGCTCGATAAACTTCGGCTGGATCGGTAGCTCATCTGCCGGTCCGTTGAGTATAATGGTACTTGGCTTCTTGCCGGAACGGGCAACGGAATATTCGTCGTCACCGACGTCCATGACGATTTCAAACTCCGAGTCGATCAGTGCTGGCGTCCGAAAGATGCTATTTTTTGGAGCATTTGAACCACAGAGAAAATGCACAAGTTCTACGAGACTGGTTTTCCCTGCCCCGTTCCTCGACTGGCGATCTGTCGCACCCTCGCTTTTGTCCGCCAGAAGGATGTTAAGTCCCGGCTGGAACCTGAGGGTCTTGAAAGATGCAAGGTCGCTGCTGATCCTTCGCATCATGGCTCAGCCCTCACAACCAAGCCCCGCCTGCTTTCGACCGCGCCAACCAAGAACAGGAAGTCGAGCGCGAGCACGAACCAGTCGTAGTCGATAGGTGCGGCCGGCACGGCGACCGTTCGCCGCTCGCGGACCTCGTCCCATAGACGCGATACCGTCATGGGCTCACGCAGCAGGTCCAGCAGCTCACCGCCTATACCGATGAGCGCCCTTTCCGTTCTGACGTGTTTCGTCGGCAGAATCATGTGCTGACCACCTTCTCTTCGGGGTCTTCAAAAATGTCACAGCGATCAAAGAAATAGGCTAAAACAGCCATAGCCGCCGCCTGACGCTTTGGCTCGCCCGACACACCGGCGAATTGTTGAAGGTACGCGAAAATTTGGTCGCCGGACAATTCGAGGGCTTGGAGTTCTGCATAACGGTCTCGGAACGCCTCTGCGATCTTCTCGCCGAGTTCTACGCGCACGTTCTTGGCGAAATATGTTTCAACAAGTCTCACTTTCAGTCGGCCGAACCTTAAAAGCGCGCTCGCTTCATCAGAGAGCGAATTCTTTTCGAGCTTCTGCGATGATGGCGGAGGCGGAACGTCGTCGCTAGGGTCCGGCTCGCGGTTCTCAAGAGCAGAGATCACCGGCTCGAGGTCGAAGAGGCTGATCGAATGGACAGTCCCTTGAGTCGGCGCAATGCCAAACATCAGACGCTTAGCGTCCGGCGTCATTAGTCCAAACAATTTCACGAGATTTGGTTCCAGCCAAATCTCGATTTCCACATCCGGATATTCCGCTCTCTTGACGTCCAGATGGGTAGCGACCGCTGGCGGCACGCCCCGCGGATCGTTATGAACGAACACCCAACTTTTGATGAAGTCCGGCCATTTCTCGACCGCACCGGCAAGGTCCATGTCAATCTTTGTGATAGTATTCCGATCGCTCGCCGACTCCGGGGCGTAACATTGAAAAATCGTCCCGGTGCTCAGCCGGCGTCCGTCGCACTTCCAGTCACCCTGATTGCCATAGGGGCGCACAGCCTCAAAGTCGCTTCCGAGAGCGAGCCCAGCAAGCTCGGCAAACCAGTCCTGGAATGCCGTTCCCTTCTTCGTCAGGAAGGCGATTTGGAAGTCTTTAGCATAGAAAGCATCGGAAATCGGGTCCATCAATACGCCTCCGGCAGAAAATCACTTCCGTCGGTGTCTCCAAAAGACTCTAAAATTGAAACCGAATTTTTGACAACCGTCACTTGTGAGCTGCTCCTCTGCTTCCCATCAGTATGACCTTCTAAAATGCCGGTCAACTCGGTCTTTGCTGCGTGAATTTGTCCTGAACCCGAGTTTACGGGTGTAGCGAATGGCCGTTTCGACGAACCTCATCGCAGCATCCCAGAGCTGCGCTCGCACCTGTTCAGGGCCAGTCGTGTCTGAAAGGCCGACCACGTTTCGCAACTTTACAACTCTACTTCCTGCGCATCAGGGTCATTCGAGCCTTATGGGACAAAAGTCAGTTCCAGCCAAGACTCGTCGGCCAAAACCCAACCGGAACGCCCAGCCCCACCTCAATTCCGGTCTCTGCCTGCATTCCGGTCCTGCCGCCATGCTTTGCTTGATACGGGCGCGAATCCACGCCTCATGTCGTGACGAGCAAAGGGGAGCCATCCATGGTCAACAGGCTGAAACTGAATGAGAAAAATGTCCGGGAGGCCGAGAACCTCGGGCGGGACTACCAGATCTTCGATACCGACGTGCGGGGGTTTTCGATCACCATATACCCTTCCGGCAACCGGGCCTTTGCCCTGGATTACCGGATCGGCGGGCGGCAGCGGCGGATGACCATCGGCCGCTGGCCGGAATGGAACACGGTGGCCGCGCGCGAACGGGCGAAAGAGCTGCGGCGCGACATCGACGAAGGCTTCGATC
>Ga0307978_1002901_pt1 | contig 11829 bp, 12 predicted proteins | sample OrgLakmetage1056_FD_203151 | JGI IMG/M metagenome (GOLD analysis project Ga0307978, IMG submission 203151) | Saline water microbial communities from Organic Lake, Antarctica - #1056 | ecosystem: Environmental > Aquatic > Non-marine Saline and Alkaline > Saline | place: Antarctica: Organic Lake...
GAAAAGCCTCTCCCCTCCTGTCAACTGCCCACTCATTGTCGTCCCCCTACTTCCTCGTCCACCTAGCGTGGGACTGGCTCTCGGTCACTGACCGGCGCTCCCTCGCAAGTGCCATGCCAACGATAGCTAACTACGCCAATCTTCGGGTGGCTGCCACACACTTGGACCTGTTGTCTCTACAAGCGAGCCGCCCCTCATCGGATGCTACGCCGATCTGCAAAGACAGGGCATATCGCATGGCCGCGGCCCTCCTTCGCTTTAATTTTAACTACGGCGACTTCGTCCGCTGGCTAGGCGGCGAATACACGGGAGCCCAGCAAGATTGGGACGCGACCTTTGACATCGTAGACAGTGTCCGAAGCTCTTCAATCCCCCAGGGCTATCCGGCCATCAACTTTGATCGAGCCGTGCGACTCGCCACAGAGGGCGTCCCACTCGCGGGTCACTTCGAGTGCAGCTTCGCCGCCGTCAAGCAACGCGAGCACCACGACAACGCCTCCCTCCCTCCCGAAGCAATCGCGCACGGACGAAAAAAGTTTACCAAAGAGGAAAAACTCTCTTACCACATCCTTTTCCCTCGATTCATCTGGGCTTTCATCCCGGGACTCTTCCTCTCCCTCATCACCTGGATAGCCCCAAAAGGCCGCCCCGGCGACGATGGGCGTTTGTGTATCGATCCATCAACGATCCTCGATAGCGAAGGTGATGCTGCTGGTACCCCGGATGACGGCGCCGCCAACGTGCAGCTTCCTCGCACGGGAGCAGAAGACAAGGAAGACAAAAACCCCCCAGTCTATTACAATCTCCGCGTCGACCACCCAGCTGAAGACATCTGCCTCTCCGCTGATGACATCACGGCAGCGTTCCGCCGCATCCTCTATCACCCAGACATGGCTATACTTTGGGCCACGGTGTTTCAAGAGTTTCTAGTTATACCGTGCGGCATGATCTTTGGGGGTGGCAACTCCCCATCTTTCTATATGATTCCGGGTTAACTCCGAGCTCACGTGGCTTCCGCCAGTGATTTCCGCCCCATCACCACTGATATGTCCGAGTCAATACTGCTTGCCACTCCACCCTCGCCCCGCGCAGCCCTCCAGCTCGCACGCGCCACCCTGGACGACAAAAACCACGGTGCAGCCTTGCTCCTCAATGATCCCACGCGTCGCTACGCCCACTCCAGCTTTGTTGACGATACGGGCAACGCTCACATTCGCTTGCGGATTGTGGGCGCCATCATCAACAGTATCCTCTCGGCCTAATTTGTCTTCGGCTTCCCCTCGGAGGACCAACGGGCGCCATGCCTTAACCCATTCAAGTGGACGCCTCAAGGTGGCTTCACTCTTCGCTTTCTTGGCTACCTCTTAGACACCCAAATCATTACGGTACAATGGCCAGAAACAAGCGCGCGCAGCTTGCAGCCATGTTAGACGACGAGTGGCTGGCACCCTCTCTCGGAAAAAACCCCTCGCTGACGCCACGAAACGTGGCGCGCCCGCTCGGACTCATCCGTCACGGTGCTCTCGTCTCGGTGATTGGCTCCCACTTGTCGATTCGGCTTCAACACTCGCTGAACAACGCCATACGCGCTCAAGCCGTTCGGGGTAAGGTCACCAAGCGCTGGTGGCACACGTCTCGGGTCCGAATTCCAAACGACGCCATGACGGACATTTGTCTTGTTCGAATGTTCTTGGCGCTGGAGGGCCACAGCCGCGTCTGGACGCGGCCCATCGGGCTCCTCATCCCTCGTTCCCCCACCATCACGCCAATCTCGGACGCGTGCTACGGCGGCCTGGGAGGCTGGGCACAAGGTCACCCTCTCATCTGGCGCCTCAACAAGGCTGATCTCGAAGCTTGCGGCTTTATCCTTCCAACCGGTAGAGAGCCGTCGGAAGCCGAGAAGAAGGAAGTGGATTTTGATCACATCAACATCCTTGAGTTCGTAGCGGTTATCGTAAACATCGGGGTAGCGGTGCGCTACTTGATGCTCCAGCCGCGTCGTACTGCGCACGTTATCATGAATGTCCTCTCCGATAACACGTCTGCCCTCTCGTGGATGAAACATGCAGCACGAACCAAAAAGAAAACCTGTTCGTCGACTGGCACGTTTTCTCCAGGCCCTTCTCACATATTGTCCACTTCCCATTCGTGTACAGGGCAACCACATCAAGGGCGACGAAAACTCAGTGGCGGATCTGTTGTCACGATTCTCACTCGCCCCACACTGGGCGCCCGTTATCGCGCAAACCTCCCCAACGCTAGATCTATCCAGAGCCTGCCAAGTCCCGCAAGAGCTGCTGTCCAAGCTTGCGCTCTTGCTCAGATCCGACGGCGACGCGACGATGTCCGAGAGCGAAATGACAAGACTGTGGACTTCCGAGCTCAGGTAATTACCTCCTGGCTGGCAAGCCTCGACTTCGATGACGAGTCTTTGTAAGAAATCACACCGGCCCAGGCCCTCCCACTCTTAGGCGCTTTTATTCACGCCGTTGCCAACGAAGGTTTTTCCAAAACCAGGGTACTTACTCTCACAGCAGCCACCATAAGCGGCCACCTGCAGGCAGCCCGCAACTGGCTTGCAGCTGAACTTGGAGTCGTGGTCGACATCTCCGCCGACGATGGCACCCCCAAGCTACACCCGTTCTTGGCGGATACATTTGCTGCCCGACAAGCTTGGACTGCCCCAAAGCCAAAACGGGAGCCCTTCACGTCGGACATGTTCATCTATATGTTCGACGATATTAGTAAATGTGCGGCCGCCATGCTGTCCATCCTATTCGACCTCAATGCGGCGATTTTTGACTGGACGCGCCTGGGTACCTTAAGCGGCTCGCGAGTGAGCAAATACGCCCAGACTTCGACGCGAAAGGGAACTTTCTCCCGCGTTCCGGACAGTCTCGATGCAGGCGACTGGAAAAACACCCCAATCGAATTCATATTTAGTGATTTTACCTTCCTCACCAAGGCAGGCCGCGTCGCCCCTCACAACCGGTTGCAACAGCTTGGATACACAGTGCACGAGCTCCACATTCGCTTTCGGTTTGACAAGAGCACCCGAAACTTCACTATACGCAAGTTTCGCCGGTCCGGCCATCATTTTCTTTGTACCATTCTCGGCGGCATCTCAGTCATCTCCCGGGCAATAGCCCTGCGAGTACCACCCAATGAGCCAATTGGCGTGTACCGTACCTCAAACAAGGGCACGTACACATATCTCAGATCATACAACGTTATCACTCGGATGCAAGCGGTCTGCAGACTCGCCCATCCGGACAAAGATAGGTTTTTCAAGAAGAACGCGGCGCTCATGGTATCGCACTCCAATCGCGTCACGGCTGCAGTTGCGCTACAAAATGCTGGCCTCTCTATCGATGCTATCGCGTTTTGTCTTCCATGGTCACCCGAGTCAGTCAAGGACTACCTTCGGGATTGCTCTCACGCGGTGGGCGAACTCACTCTGCAAGCTGTCAAAGGGGCTCTGTTGATCTGATGTTGATATCGCTAGCATAAGCCCCCAGTCACTCTATACACTATACGATGCTTTACTCCATTCATTGTTGTGTACATTCATTACTTTAAAGACTTAGTCTACTCACGCAGCCGCAGCAACATCTGCTGCTCAGTTGTCAGCGGTCGCGGCGCAGCCCGTCCCGGGCACGTGATCTCCGACAAGATCGGGTGCACTTTGCTTCATCAATCGAACGCTTGATTGAAACACGCGCACAACCGGCTCCACGCCAACGAGTTTGACATACACCATCGCCAATGTACATCCACGGCAGTCCACAATACCTCACTGACCCTTGTACGAGCCTCCGACGACTCGAACAGCGCCACCAACTCGAAGCCCACATTCCTTCGACGATCCTTCAGGGATCTCCATTGGCGGTTCCGTGGCCCTCTCCACAATAACTCGGCGCACACCACCCTGCATCAGTCGCACGGTAGACCCATAGTCCAATTCAACATACACCATCTTAGCAGTGCGCTGTGTTTCCAAACCGCACTGCCCCCGATACGACCCAGCGATTACCCTCACGGGCATTTCGTCGGTCACACTCAACATTTCTCACTTTTTTCGTGTCTCAAGTTACCCTGACAACGCATTTGCTAATAATCAGGGAGAGCCTCATCACAACTATCGCCAGATTGCCAACATGGTCACACCAATGCGCGCATTTTCAGGCTCAAATTTTTTCAGTCACGACCCGGGACCCACTCGGAGGTCACGGCAAAAAACCTACCCGGTTCAACGACTCATTACGCTACACAAGCTTGTGCTTCGGAAGCTCTCTCAGGTTAGGCCCTTGACGGGTATTGCCTGGATCTTCACGCGCTCTCCTTGCTTGTGGAATGATTAGTTGCGGGGAACATTCACAGAAAGGATCGGGGAACCAGAGGACAATTTTTTCTTTTGTGTTTGTTTCTCATCTCTTCTGGGGTGTTTCTCACCCATCCTGTCTCTCTTCTGCTACCAACCCTGCGGGTTTCTTGGTGCACGTGTCATTCTCTCGACCTTTTGTTCTGGTTGTGTGGATTTCCAGGCGCCTGGATGCTCTTTCGGAGTGGCGGTTTCAGCCAATCCCACGGGACTGACTGTGCTATCTCTTGGAGATAGGTTTGTGTGTGCTCTTGGCGGCTCTGCCGCCAAACAGCCAACAGCCAATCACATCTCACTAGCAGTTAGCATCTATCAGGCTCTGTCCTCCCACTGGAGGCAGGGTTCACGACAGCAGTTGAGGGACGGGGGGCAATTGAGGGTCTTGGCCATCGATTGTCCGGCGCAGATCGAGTGCAACGAGGAGACGATTTGAAGGAGGATACGAGCTCTGAGAGCTCGTAGGTCTTCAGAGCCACGCTCATGCTGATTCATGAGATGCCCAACCGCGACAATGGAGAGAGAGTTCATTCTATTGTCTTCTTAGCCTTGTTACTTCGTACCAAGTCTTCGTAAGACATCTCTTTGAGCTCCCGTCCGCCCGCCCCTTTGCGGTTTCAGCCAATCCCACGGGATTGACTGTGCTATCTCTTGGATATAGGTTTGTGTGTGCTCTTGGCGGCTCTGCCGCCAAACAGCCAACAACCAATCACATCTCACTAGCAGTTAGTATCTGTCAGGCTCTGTCCTCCCACCGGGGACAGGGTTCACGACAGCAGTTGAGCAACGGGGGGCAATTGAGGGTCTTGGCCATCGATGTTATAGATAGACTACCGAGAGTCATGACACACTTCAGCTGAGAATTGAAGGGTCGAGGCGTGATCAGATTCTCCTAGAATCAACAATAATCAAAAAGAAAACGACTTTGTTTTCTCAACGCTCGTCGAAAACAGCGTCCTTTCTGATCCACCTTTTCTGAACCTAAAACACTCCATCATGAGTGAGACTGTTGCATCTCCTTTGATTGTCCCCAGCAGCAGCACTGCTAGCAGACGTAGCAGCGGACAAGGACGCGAACAAAGCGGTAGCCACGGTTGCGGAAACCGTCATGGCAGCCGCGCAACTACTACACCCCGTGTTTGCTCTACTTTTAAGGGCAATACCAAAGAGATGAACGGCCACGTTTTCCAGTGTTACATCGAATGCGAAGAAAGCATTTCTCGAAGACTGTAGAAGCCCTTGGAGAATACATCGCCAAGAAGCTCAAGTATCCGGGCGACATGATTTTCCTTACAAAAGACTTTGTCAGGCCCAAAAGTTCGAAGCCCACGGAACTCGAAAATTCTGAGACCAACAGGCTTGTTATCGCTATCTGGGAAAAGAAGGTGTTTGCTTATTGCAAGACCGCTTACGCGGTCATTTGGGGCCAGTGCAGCAAGGCGATGAAAGCGAAACTCACTTCTCTCAATAATTTCAAGACAAAGAGTCACGAAGATGATTGCGTTTTGATTCTGAAGGAAATCAAGGGCTTCATGTATCGTTTCGAGTGTCAGTGTTACATCTAAATTTCCGTTGACAACGGGCGCACCTCCTACTACGCCTACACTCAAGGCGCCGAAGACTCGATTTCCTCCTACCTCGAGCATTTCCGTTCCCTCGTCAAGGTCCTGGAGCACTATGCCGCCATTGGCGAAGACCCAGGTTTACTGGATGCTACTGCCGCTATCTCGTCCAATACAGACGGCGCAACGGAACGCCTTAAGATTGCGCGTGACCGCACTCTCGCTTTGGCTTTCCTGAAGCGAGCCAACCCTCGTCGTTTTGGCACCCTTTGGGCCAACCTCGAGAACCAGTTCTCCCAAGGAAACAACCTGTATCCCATCGACTTGACCGCAGCCTACAGCCTGCTTGTCAATCTGAAGCCTCCCAAGCGGGAAGAACTGTGCCGCAATGCGCGCAGTCAGGAGGCGGCAGTTGAGGAAGAAGATGGCATCTCTTTTGTGCAATCTGGTGAAGTGCTTGCAGGCGCTGACGGCGTCACGCACACCGGCGTCACTTGTTTCCGTTGCGTGTACACAGGACATTACGCTGACAAGTGTCCCAACGGTTGCAACGCCACTCTCCTCCAAGTTGAAGGTGCTGCCGCCGTGACGCTTCTCCAAGCCTCTCACACCAAGGCCATTGTCGCTGATGATGACAACACGAACCAAGAGGTGTTGGCTTTTACCTTCACCCAGTTGCCCTCGCGTCACGAGCTCATCCCATTGTCCTGGGTGCTTCTCGACAGCCAGTTGACTGTTTCGGTTTTTAAAAACCCGAATTTCCTCTCGAACATCCGGCGCAGCAACAGCCAGTTGAAGGTTCACACAAATGGTGGCCACCAGATCTCGTTGCTTGTTGGCGACATCAAGAATTTTGGGACTGTCTGGTACAATCCCAACTCTTTGGCCAACATCTTCTCTCTTGCCACCGTTCGCAAACGGTGTCGCATCACCATGGACACGTCTGTTGAAGCTGCCCTTTGCGTGCATCGTTCTGGCGGATCAATCATGAAGTTCATCGAGTAAAGATCGGGCCTCTACTACCACAACGCCGCCGCTGCCGTCCAGCCTAATTCTAAATAATGTTATTGACTACTCTTTTGTCTCCACTGTAACTAATAAGAAGGCACAGTTCCTATGTCGCAAAATTGAAGGAGCGGACAAAGCTTGAGCCAGTTTTGGCAATGTACAAGTCCAGGGGTTTCAACATCTTAGATCTGCACCCCAACATGGAATTTGAGTGCATCCGAAACAACATCCTCCCTTCCAGGCTCAACGTTACCGCCGCCGCCAACCATGCTGGCAAAGTCGAACGATCCATTCGGACAAAGAAGGAGCGTGTGCGCACCACCATCCACGGTCTACCTTTCAAACGTCTTCCAAAGGTGATGATTCCCAAACTTGTTTACCATGCCGCCAAAGGATTGAATCAATTCCCAGCGAAGAACGGCATTTCCGACACTCTTAGCCCTCTCACCATCATGACTGGGCGCGCGAACCCCGACTACAATGATCTGAAGCTGGAATTTGGATCATACGTACAGGTTTTTGAAGACGACACCCCCAGCAACACTACCCTGTCCCGTAACACTGGAGCAATCGTGCTGAACCCAACTGGAAACGCCCAAGGCGACTGGTTTTTATGTTGCTAGTCACTGGAAAACGCTTGTCCCGGCACCAATGGACCAAAATTCCCTTGACCAATGAAGTTATCTCTGCAGTCGATGCCATGGTGGAGAAGGAAGGCCAACCGCTGATCAAAGGCGGAGTCCCACTTTTCGAATGGCGACCGAACGAATCTGTCGAAGAATTTTTTGAAGAAGATGTCGAATCGGCCGACGAATATGAAAACTTTGCCGAAGATATTTTCGATCCGACCGAACCCGACAATGATGTTGTCGAGGAACCTAACAACTACAATGACATTGAACCCCTTGACAGCAACGATGTTGGCGTCCCGGATGACGATGAAGTTAATGATCCCTTCGTTTTTAAGCCCAATCCCGATGATTTTTGGCCTGATGAGCTTGATCCCGACGCCGACGAAGGCGCTGAGGCAAACGACGATCCCGGAGACAAAGATCCCGGAGGCAATGCTCCCGACACAATCATGGAGCTTGACGCAAACGAGGATTCGGATTCTAATCAGTACAATCTTAGGAGCAACAGAGGCAGATCCTACGGCCACCAACTCGATCACCAAATGGATGACCCCGTAAGCTCGAAAAGCTACGAGTCAGGCGTACAAATGTTACAGCAAGCAGCCAACAAGATGGATGAGTCGCTTGACAACATCTACAAGTACATTTTTGGGCATATCATGACCCAGATGACCGCAACTGCAGGCATCAAGAAGCACGGCCAGGCAGCCGTGGACGCTTTATTACAGAAATTCTGTCAAGAAAAACTTTTTTGAACCACTTGACTCATCTACGCTCACCGCCAGTCAGAAGCGAGAAGCCCTTTGCGCTGCTAACCTTATCAAAGAAAAGCGTTCCGGCAAGTTGAAGGGGCGCACGTGCGCCGACGGTTGGTCCCAGAGGTCCAAATGTACGAAGGAAGAGACGACGTCTCCCATGGTATCCACGGACGCTCTCATGATCTCGCTTATGATTGACGCCAAGGAGCGTTGTGACGTTGCAACGGCTGACCTTGAGGGAGCGTATTTACACGCGGACATGAAAGATTTTGTCCTTTTGAAGTTAGTTGGCGAAGCCGTCAACATTATGTGCCAAGTGAATCCCAAAAACGAGAATTTTGTCGTCATTGAGAAGGGGAAGAAGGTACTTTACCTTCAGTTGCTTAAGGCCCTGTACGGTTGTGTTCAATCCGCGCTACTGTGGTACAACTTGTTCACAAACACGTCGGTCCAAATGTGTTTAAAGTTGAATCCGTACGACCTGTGCGTTGCGAACAGCCAGATCAAAGGAAAGCAATGCACGATTGCCTGGTAAGTTGACGACAACAAGATTACGCACAGGTTTCTGAAGACAACACATCGGAATAGCTGTTATGTTCTGCCAACTTTTTTCAATTCAGAATTTTCGACAGAATAATTCGCATCTTTGCCCAAAAATGTCGGTATTTAGGGCCGCATAGATCAGGCAAGGAGACGTTTACGGTAGGGTAGCATCAGATTCAGTTTGCTTCAGCAGGGCTTTTCTGGTTGTTTTCGACTTTTGTCAAGGTAAATTGGTAAGCTTAATGAGTTGTTTCTCAAAACTCCTGATGGTTCAGTCAAGTTAATATTGTTGTTGCTATTGTCGACGGACACGTGGCAGACGACCAAGTGCGTACGAGCTCAATGGTTGCGCGAGGGACTCCAAAAGGGAGGTCATTGTCACCCGTTGGTACGTTTGTTGGAGCAATAATCAGAGTAGATGTCCTTTGACGCACTACAATCATCAAATGCTCTACAGTACTATTATTAGTTCCAACAGCATACTTAACTTTGTTTATCAGACCCTGGGTTTGTGGTATTGCATCGAAATTTGTCGATTAAGCGAGATATTGACGAGAAACGCTGACAATTCCAAAGGAAAGATCTTTTGACAGTAAGTCAAGCGCTCAAGGTACATGAGGTACAATACAAGGCAAGTCCAAGGAAGATAAGCTACCTTCACAACTCAAAAAGAGAAAAGAGAGTACTTTTGTTGGTACGTTAAGCAGTCTACGATGGCAGAGGCCGGAGTAGCACCAGGGGCGGTAATGGATGACGCGCAAGGTGAGAACCTTGGTGCCAATCAGGAAAATCCGCAGCAACAGGCGCAAGGAGAAGTTTTCGTCAATATCATGAATCAACTTTTTATCTGGATTGGATTCGACGTTGTTGCGAACCGTCAGGCTCTTTGCCCTGAAATAGCGGAGATAAAAGAGATGGTAGACCTAACAGAAAAGGATATCACAGAATTGCAGGAGTCGTATGCGAAGCGTACTTAGAATTCTGGCCGAATGTATTCTGGACTCCAGCGCACCTAACAACTCAAGGCCACGTTGCACTGGGTACAGGACTTTGCTCGAGTTAGCGAAGTTCCTACACTCGAAGGACTGACTCAGGAGTCATTCAAAGCAGTTATTTTTTGAGGCGAAAGACGCCAGTTCCGTTTCCAGTGAAGCGTCGCCAGGAAAGCTTAGGGACGATAAAAAGTGGCAGGAGTGGATCACGGGATTCGAGAACATGCTGTCAACTTTGCTCGGTGTGAATGGTGTACCTCTTTTGTACGTCATTCGAGAAAATGGGAGAAGGCTGAACCAGAAGGTTGCAACAGGTTTGTGCAGAAATGCATCGCGTGTGCCCCTTTGACTGGCTTTCACTTTGAGGCTGATGCAAGGAAAGTTCATCAGTTAGCCACGTCCTTCACTCAAGGTATAACATCCGAGCAATGGATCAAGATGAATGGTTGAGTTGACCTGAAAGCGCTTTGTGCGCACTACCAAGGAGCAGGAAACATCACTCGTAGGATAGCAGAAACGACTTGTTTGCGCGAGACGCTGCATTACAAGAGTGAGCGGCCGTTGTCCTTGCCACGTTTCTATCCAAGTTCCAACACATGTTCAATCTCTTCGAAGAAGAGGACAAACCTCTCACTGAGTCGGCGAAGTTTAGATTCCTAATGGAAAAGTTCAGACAGACAGTGACAGTAGCGCTTTGAAAGTTAAAAGCGGTCTTGGAGGAACAACCGTTTCGTTCACGGACGCAGCAAATCTTATCGCAGCGTCTGTTGCTACCTTGCCTGAATCGATTTCCAAGAGCGGGATTTTCTGGATGAACCCAGACGGATGCGAGCGATGGCGCTGAGTCTATTTATCGGAACGGAAAAGTTTACACAGGGTACTACAAGAAATTCCATGCTCTTTTGCAAGCTGATTGAGATAAGGTCATGGCAGAACGCGAACGTCAAGGCATCAAGAAGGGTCTTCAGAAGAAAACAGGTCGTCAAGTCTCTTCTGCCAAGACTACTGAGAAAGAAGTTGCCACTACAAAACGTAAGTTGAAGAAGGCAAATCGCAAGACATCCTCACGTCAGACGAAGTACGATTCCGGAAGCGACAGTTTCACTAGTGATGGTGACGAGCCTTCTAACAACGCTGGATACACCTTTGGAGGCCGTGAAGAGAAGAAGAAAGGAAAGAAGAGCAAGAAGAATTGAGTCTTTGTCCGTTCTTCGTTGTTGGCCTTTATGGCGCAGTTATGTAATGTTATAGGTTTTAGGTTGGAAACTTCTGATTGGATTGACTTCAACAAGGAGCAGGACCAGGAACGTCGCATTTGCGACTTTGTAACAACGGATCGCAGAGACTGTCCAGAGCAAAAGATCTCGGCGACTCACGCGAAGACCAGCACAAAGTTCATCATGGAAGGATCGAGTTAGATTCTCATGCCGACATGATTGTGTTTGGAAAGAACTGTGTAGTTTTGGCCTTCACTGGAAGAGAGTGTGACGTGTCTCCGTATACGGACACGTATGACTCTATCAAGAGCGTGCCAATTGCAAAGACAGGCACGGCGTGGACATCCCAGAGTCGGGAACCACATTTATATTGGTGTTTAACAAAGGACTTTGGATGGGCAACAAGATGGAACACACCTTGGTCAATCCCAACCAGATGCGTCTTTTCGGCATCACGGTGCAAGACAGTTCCGTTTGTGAGTCTCCGCTGTATCTTACAACGGAGGACGGTGATTTTGTAGTACCTTTACAGATGAAAGGGACTAACGTCATGGCAAATACTCGCACACCCATAGCTCAAGAGTTGCATGATTGCACTCACATTATTCTGTTGTCCGAGCATCCTTGGGATCCACATCGCGTGAAGTTTCCTGAGTCCTCTCGCACTGTGCAAGAGGAAATTGAGATGCAACAGTCGATTGGCGGTGTCTGAGTTAGCCGCGTGGGCTTAAGTCGGGAG
>Ga0307978_1002907_pt1 | contig 11804 bp, 7 predicted proteins | sample OrgLakmetage1056_FD_203151 | JGI IMG/M metagenome (GOLD analysis project Ga0307978, IMG submission 203151) | Saline water microbial communities from Organic Lake, Antarctica - #1056 | ecosystem: Environmental > Aquatic > Non-marine Saline and Alkaline > Saline | place: Antarctica: Organic Lake...
CAATAGCCGATAACTCGAAAAGGTTAGCCACGCCATTGGTTTCAGGGGTCTCGTAGCGCGAGCCCGCCTCCACCCATGCAGTCACGGTGGCGGTCTCGCCCGGAGTGGTGATCGAACCAATCTTCAGGCCACCAGCCGCAGAGGTAACTACAGCCTCGGGTGCGCCAGCGATAAACGCAGGCAGGGTAGGTGCCGCCGCTGCTGCGGCCCCAAACGAGCGCACGCCAGCACGCGTGGTAAGCGAGGAAAGGGACCGGAGTGCCGACATCTTGTGGGCAGGAGAGTCAGTGCTTTCTATTTTCTTCGCCCCCTTCTGAGGAGGGTTTTGACCAACTTAACTGTGGTTGTCTGTTTTGCAGAAGTCAGAATTCTCGTCACCTCATTTTTTTGTCCCGTCTCGACGTCTCGACGTCTCGACGTCTCGACGCGACGTCTTGCTGTCGGTCGTGTTTTCACAGCTACCACTTGCATTTGTCGCCCCCGGCCGCGAGCTAGCTAAAGACTAGTGGCTTCCACAACAATAACTTATATCTAGACCTCGCATATTCAAGAGCTTCTGTGATAATACGTGCGGTTCTGCTAGATAGAAATCGTCAAAGACTTTTAAGTAGCCTAGTACAAGCAAGTTTGAAGTTCACAACTACAGATAGAAGCAAGTAGAAGTATGCTAGGAACGCCGCGCTTCAGCCACTTGATTCGGCTTTTGAGCAAAGACCCTACTCAGGGCTTGCCGTTAGCTGAATGGTGCGAATCGGTGGACGTTGACCGCTTTACCGCTGAACGAGATGCAAAGCTCGTGGCGATTGGCCCACCTCCGAGTAGCGACGACGACAACAATGGCGACGACGGCGACGACGAACTTCCGCTTACATTTGCAGCCTTCGCAAAGTCTGCGGGGGGAGCCAAACCTACTGCTGAGGTGCGGGCCAAGTTTGCGAAGTTTATGGCCGTGGCGGAGAGCCTAGTTGGGAGCAGCAACGGAGCTGCCTTGCTGTCCGGGGTTAGCGATTGCCTTACCGCTCCAGAACTCTCGTCATTCAAGCGCGAGGTCGAACAGGGGTTTGGTCGAATGGAGTCGAAGCCATGGGACGAAGCCGTAACCCTCGCTCGTGAACTGAGCCGTTGGCAGCGCGGCCCTGTCAATGCCAGCGCAGGTGGGCGTTCGAAGCCTCTACCTCGTCACGCGCTTGCGCCAGAGTGGGGCCACCACCTCGACGTGCACCGGATACACGGCGCGCAGCCAGGGCTCCGAGGCCAACCAGCGCACGATGCGGCTGCTGTTGCTGCTGTCCCTCCTCTAGCTTCAGGAGCAGTTGGAGGAGAAGAGGGAGGTGCTGCGGCTGCGAGCAATACTGGAAGCGGCGGCGGTGGCAGCAACACGTTTGCTCAAAGCGGTGACGAAGACGCCGCTTGGCTGTTCCAGCTTTGCTCTAGCCACGCAACCATGCTCCCCGCGCGCGAAATTGCTTCGGGCATTCTGGCTGCTGTTGCGCTGCTGCCCGACGAGTCCGCGGTGCAAGCGTCGCTCTTTGAAGTGTTAGGCATGGAAGCCTTTGACAGCATGGCGGCGGTGATGCAGCGCGCTGCCGCCTTGATGAAGTTGAGCCTTGCCCGCGTGATGCAGTTTGAACCGGCAAAATCGTCACAGACATCGCAAGGCGCCTCTTCACACGCCTCAGGAGGGCTGGATAAACCTCACGTGCCTTCGTCGCAGTTCTCGATTCGGTCCCAGGCGGACATCAACGCCGAGAAGAAAGCAAGGAAAGACCGCCAGCGCGCCCAGCGGCAGAGCGGCAACAGCAGCAGCGCTGGCAATGGTGCTCTCGACGATGCCGCAAAAGATTGGCTCCTCGACTTGGGCTTCGATGACGTGTACCTGGACCAAGAACAGAACAAGAAGAGCAAAGACGACGACGGTGTGCAGCGGTACCAGAGCAGCGTTGAGATTTTAGGGGAGGGCCCACGGGAATGGGGCGGCGGGGTGGGCGACCGGGCCTTGCCCGCAGGGACTACCCGGCGGTGGCGCGAGGGCTACGAAGAAGTGCGCATTCCACCGCCGGTTGCGCTCCCGAAACCTGCCCAGGGGGAGTTGGTCGACGTGACCACCGCGCTCCCGGAGTGGGCGCAATTGGCGTTCGAAGGCACCACGCACTTGAACCGCATTCAGTCGGCGATTTTCCCCGTGGCGTTTCACAGCGCCGAAAACATGCTCGTTTGCGCCCCCACGGTCAGAATCTCACCTGTCGTAATAAAATTATTTTTTATTAGATTTCTTTGTCGTTGCTTGTCCTGATATTTCATTGTTCTGTGCGTTTTTCTTTGTTATTTGTGCTTGCTTTGGAGATTTGGCTTAATGAACTATCTCGCTTGCAGAATTCCTTATTGATTTAGGTTTAGTTTACAAAGTTACGTTCTTGTTTCGAAACTCTTATCTTTTATCATTTCCGATGTTTATGCAAATTATAGGGCGCGGGCAAAACCAATTGCGCGATGCTTGCGTTGCTGCAGCTGATTGGGCAGCATGTCGACCCTCTTTCGGGGGCCCTCGACAAGTCCACGTTGAAAGCGGTCTACGTGGCGCCGATGAAGGCCCTGGCCCAAGAAGTGGTCGAAAAGTTTACCGAGAGGTTGGCGCCCCTGGGTCTGCAAGTGCGCGAGCTGACGGGGGACACCCAGCTGAGCCGGGCCGAAGTGGAAGCCACCCACTTGATCGTGACCACCCCGGAAAAGTGGGACGTGATCACCCGCAAGGGGGGAACCGACGGGTCCCTGGCCACCCGCTGCAAGCTGGTGATCGTGGACGAGGTGCACTTGTTGGCGGACGAACGCGGCGCAGTGATCGAGTCCATCGTAGCGCGCACCATGCGCCTCGTAGAGTCGGCGCAGACCACGGTCCGTGTGGTGGCCCTCTCGGCGACCTTGCCCAACTACCAGGACGTGGCGCTCTTCCTGCGGGTCAACGTGAGCCGCGGCCTCTTCTTTTTCGGGCCCGAGTACCGCCCCGTGCCTTTGGACCAAACCTACTTGGGCGTGGCGGAAAAGAACCGCATGAAGTTGGCGGCCAAGCAGAACGAGCGGGCCTTCGAAGTGTGCCTGGACGCAGTCCGACGCGGCCACCAGGTGATGGTGTTCGTGCACGCGCGCAAGGACACGGTCCGGACCGCGCAGGCCATTCGCGACTTCGCGACCAAGGACGGCTGCCACGACGACTTCAGCTGCGCCTTGCCCGACAACCCCAACCAGGCGGCTTACGAGTTGTTTGGGAAGCAAGTGAGCAAGTCCAAGAACGCCGAGCTGCGGGAGCTCTTTGCCAGCGGGTTTCTGATGCACCACGCGGGGATGCTCCGCCCCGACCGCACCCTGGTCGAGCGAGCGTTCGCAGCAGGCGCTGCCAAAGTGCTGGTGTGCACCGCCACCCTAGCGTGGGGGGTGAATTTGCCCGCGCACTCGGTGGTGATCAAGGGCACGCAGGTTTATGACCCGGCCAAGGGGGGAAACGTGGACCTGTCGATGCTGGACGTGATGCAAATCTTCGGCCGGGCCGGGCGCCCGCAGTACGACACCAGTGGGGAAGCCACCATGATTACGTCAGCAGAAGCGCTGCCCCGGTACTTGGCCCTGTTAGGCCACCAGTCGCCCATTGAGTCCAACTTTTTGAAGTCTCTGCCGGACCACTTGAACGCTGAAGTGGCTTCCGGGACCGTCACCTCGGTCGACGAAGCGGTCGCGTGGCTCTCGTACACGTATTTGTTCGTGCGCATGCTGAAGAACCCTTTGGCCTATGGGCTCACCTTTGAGAGCCGCAGCAACGACCCCAATCTGAATGTAGCCCGTTTCGACAAGGTCTGCGCTGCTGCCAAGCTGTTGGACGAGCGGCGGATGTTGCGGTTTGACCCGCGGAGTGGCAATTTGGCAGTGACCGACTTGGGCCGCACCGCCTCGCATTTCTACATCCAGAACGAGTCGATCGGCACCTTCAACGATTTGTTGCGGCCTTACTTGAGCGACAGTGCCGCCTTGGACGTGCTCTGCCGCGCGACGGAGTTCGAGCAAGTGAAAGTGCGGCCGGAAGAGTTGGTGGAAATGGACAAGCTCGCCAAGGGAGCCCCTTTAGAAGTGCGCGCCCCCCTGGAAGAGTCCGCGGGGAAAGTCTCGGTGCTGCTGCAGTGCTACGTGAGCCAGCTGCGCCCCACCAGTTTCACCCTGATTTCCGACACCAATTACTGCGCGCAAAACGGCGCTCGCGTAGCCCGCGCGCTCTTCGAAGTCGCGCTTCGCAAAGGCCTCTGCTCCCTGGCCACCTGCTTCCTGCGGCTCGCCAAGTCCATTGACCGGCGGTGCTGGTGGTGGGAAACCCCCGTGCGGCAAATCGCGTCGGACTTGAAGCTTCCCGACTCGGTAGTGGCCAAGCTCGAAGCCGCGTCGCCGTCCTTGGACCAGCTCCTGGACATGGACGCCCAGGAAGTCGGGCAATTGGTGCGCCACGAGCGGCTCGGCTACAAGGTGCTGGCCGCGGCCCAGAGCTTGCCGAAACTGGCGTGCCACGTGGAGGTGCAGCCCATGACCCGCGCCATCTTGCGGCTCACCGTGACCCTCACCCTGGACTTCAACTGGGACCCGCGGCTGAGCGGGACCTTGGAGCCGTTTTGGGTCTGGGTGGGGGACTCCGGGCGAGAGCACGTGTACCACTCGGAGGCGATCACCGTGCCAAAACCAAGACCAAAGCGCGCCGTGGAGCCCATCGTCTTGTCACTGACAGTCCCCTGCCCCGAGCCGCTGCCTTCGCAGTACCTCGTGCACGTGCTCTCAGATCGATGGGTGGGGATCGACGAAGTGCACACGGTGTCGTTTCGGCATTTGGTGCTCCCAGACCAGCACCCTCCCCACACGGACCTGCTGATGTTGACCCCTTTGCCGGTGAACGCCCTGCAGCACGTGGCGTTCGAAGACTTGTACGCCGGGAAATTGACCCACTTCAACCCGATTCAAACCCAGGTGTTCCACACCCTGTACCGCACCGACCGCAACGTGCTTCTTGGGGCACCCACGTCGTCGGGCAAGACTTTGGTCGCGGAGCTGGCGTTGCTGCGTGTGCTCAACCAGCGGCACGCGCGAGATGCATCTGCCCCTACCATCCTTGATGACAATCGTGACCCCATGAAAACTTCTTCGATTGTCGATCCTGAAAAGAAAGGCAAAGATGCTCTTCTCTCTCAATCTAGCCGTGGTGGCGGTGGGTCAACCAAACACAAGAGCAGCTGCAAGAGCAAAATCGTGTACGTCGCGCCGTTGAAAGCCCTAGCACGAGAGCGGATGAAAGACTGGCGGACGCGGTTAGGGGGGCAGCTCGGCCTCGTCGTGCTCGAGCTCACCGGCGACGTGACCCCGGACCCGCAGAGCCTGCGAAATGCTGACGTCATCATCACCACTCCGGAGAAGTGGGACGGGGTCTCGCGCGGCTGGCGGTCGAGGGACTACGTGCAGGCGGTGGAACTGGTGATCATCGACGAAATTCACTTGCTGGGGGAAGAGCGGGGCGCGGTGCTGGAAGTGATTGTGAGCCGAATGCGTCACATGGCTGCGAGTCTCGGCAACACGGTGCGGCTCCTGGGTCTCTCCACGGCGCTCGCCAACGCGCAGGACCTCGGGGATTGGCTCGGGGTAGACCCTCGCCCCGGCCGCGGCTTGTACAACTTCCGTCCCTCGGTGCGGCCGGTGCCGATGGAAGTGCACATTCGGGGCTTTCCCGGGCAGCACTACTGCCCCCGCATGGGCACCATGAACAAGCCGACTTACAGCGCGATTCTGGAGCACAGCCCCAAGAACCCGGTGCTGGTGTTCGTCGCGTCCCGCCGGCAAACCCGCTTAACCGCCCTGGACTTGATTTCGTTTTGCGCGGCCGCTGACCACCCCAAGCAATGGCTGCACATGGGCGAAGAGGAAGCGGAAGCCATTGCGGAGACGTGCACGGACGAAGCTCTGAAGCACACCTTGGGCTATGGCGTAGGCCTCCACCACGCGGGGTTGAACGACCACGACCGGAGCGTGGTGGAAGAGCTGTTTGTGCATGGGCGCATTCAGGTGCTGGTGTGCACCTCCACCTTGGCGTGGGGGGTGAACTTCCCGGCGCGCCTGGTGGTCGTCAAAGGCACCGAATTCTTCGACGGCAAGCAAGGACGGTAAGCCAAACAAACAATACCTTTCAAGGATATGCCAAGAGAAGGCAGCACTTAAAGATAGGAAAATAAAATGAAACTTCTTTGCTAGATCTACGTAGTTCCACCTCTGTTTTTCCTCTAATGTGGCGGTTGGCGTTGTCCTCACGATTCGTGCTTTTCCTCCTCTCTGGTGACAATTTCAACAGGTATGTGGACTTCCCGGTGACCGACGTGCTGCAGATGATGGGGCGCGCTGGGCGCCCACAGTTCGACGAAAAAGGCGTTGCGTGCGTGTTCGTGCACCAGCCCAAGAAACAGTTCTACAAGCGGTTCCTGTACGAGCCGTTTCCCGTGGAATCCTCTCTGAAAGCGGCGCTGCACAACCATTTGAATGCGGAAGTGAGCGGGGGCACCATTCGCAACAAGCAGGATGCCGTGGAGTACTTGACGTGGACGTACTTCTTCCGCAGGCTGCTGGTGAACCCGGCGTATTACGGCTGCGCGGACGCGTCTACGGACACGGTGCAAGCGTACTTGCTCGATCTAGTGGACGAAACCTTGGCCGACCTTCAGGACCAAGGCTGCGTGGACCTTTCGCCCGGCGTGCCTCCAAACTCAACCACAGCCGGCGCAGCATCAGCGTCCGGTGAGAGGAGCGAGGATGTCTTGGTGGCCGACTTCAAGGTGCGCCCTACGGTAGCGGGCCGCGTGGCGTCGTATTACTACTTGGACTACCGGAGCATCGGAGTCATTTTGAACGGGTTGCGAGGCGAAGAAAAGGCAGAAGGGGGCCGATCGGGCGAAGAGCTCGCTTCGGCCGCGGCGGTGTGCCGGCTCTTGTCGCAGTGCTTCGAGTTTGCAGAGCTGCCGGTCCGGCACAACGAGGACGGCCTGAACGGCGACTTGGCTGCCCAGCTGCCGTGGCGTTTGATGAACCAGAGCCAGCCGCTGGACTCCCCCCACACCAAGGCGTTCTTGTTGCTGCAAGCCCACTGCTGCCGGGCGCCGCTGCCCATTTCGGACTACGTGAACGACACCAAGAGCGTTTTGGACCAAGCGCTGCGGGTGTTGAACGCGATGGTGGACTTGGCGGCCGACGAAGGGTTGCTGGGCCCCGCGCTCCACTGCATGCGGTTCACCCAGCTTCTGGTGCAAGCCACCATGCCCGACCAATCGGAGCTGGCGCAACTGCCGGGCCTCTCGGCGCGGCAAGCAGCTCAAGCGGAGACGAACCTGCGCAGCAAACAAGGCGGTGGCAACACTGGCGGGGGTGGTAGTCGTGGCGGAGGCGGTGGTCAGCAAGGAGCTAGTGGGGGCTTAGCAGGCCTAGTCGCACTCTACCGGAACCAAGGGGGTAAAGGTGGTAGCAAAGGTGGCGGGAACGGTGCCGCAAGCCTCTTGTCTGCGGCGGGCGCGTCGAGCAAAGCGCTCGAGGCTTTGGAGGCCCTGCCTGACGCAGCCATCACCGTCGCTAGCCTTCGAGAAGACGACGGCAGCAAGGACGATGACGACGACGATGATGACGACAGTGGCAGCATTTCCACCAATGCAAGCAGCTCAACTAGTGCGGCGGGCTCGCCGTCCTTTACCGTGACTGTAGACTCGGACTGTACCTTGACGTTGAACCTTTCGTTGAGTGCAGTGGCGTCAAAAAGCTATTCGCAGCGAAACAACAGCAACGGCAACAACAATAGGGCAGCCTCCCAACAAGAACAACAGCAGCAACAGTCATCCAACAACAGCCGGCACCAGAACGAGCGCATTCGGGTGCGCACGCCGTTCTACCACAAGGCCAAAGAGCTGGGGTGGTGGTTGTTGCTCGGCGTGGGCGACGAGCTCCTGGCGCTCAAGCGCGTGAACCATTCGCGCAGCCAGCAAGTCAGCTTGTCGTTTCTGGCCCCCGAAATGAGCGGAGACCAAACCCTGGATGTGTGGCTGGTGGCAGACTGCGTGCGTGGCTTGGACTTTCACCTCCCCATTTCTCTTTCCGTGGTGGATTAGGCCAGCTCTTGTACAGGTGCACAGCAGTAGGAAAGAGGAAAGGCCTCGTGGAAGTCCTGCTTTCTGCTCCCCTATTCTAGCCACTTCGTTTATATTCCCCTTGAACTTTAGGAAATGAGAAGATCAGTTGCTGTTGCGTAGGAAACCTTCCTGTGCATAGCACGAACACGAAAACTAAAAGCCCGTCCTCCGCGCTGAGATCGACTTGCGACTTGATAATTGGTAAGATTACATATTTTGATGCCCAGGTTTTATTTTCGATTTTAAATCAAGTAATCGGATCTCGATTTGCGAAGTTAAGAGTTAAAAGCCAAAAGCCAGGGTAAATTTGAATTGGATTTATTACGTCTTCTTGGTTGCCAAAAAAGCAGGCTTGTGAATTGAAAGGCAAAGTCTTCAGACCACATGGTGGATGCGAATGAGGGATACTTAATTCCCTGGATTTTACGAGAGCTTTCCTTCTTTCTCCTTAACCCGAGGTAAAGCCGCTGGCGCCGGTGCGTTGCGTATTCCCCTTCCTGGCGACGGCGCATGAGCATTGGCAATCAGCGGCGCCGGCACAGGCACAGAAACACCTTTACCTGTTCCAGGACCTCTGTTGTTGCTACTGGTGCTGCTACTGCTGCCCCAAGAGCTCCCTCCGTGCGGGCCCGAGTGGCGGCGTTCTGGCGTCCCAAGCGGCTGGCTGACGCCACGAAGAAGCAGGTCGCTGCGAGTACTGCTGCCACCGCTACTGCTGCAGCTACTGTTGCTGCTGGTGCTGCCGGTGCTGCTACTAGAGCCCCAACTGCCGACTCGGTGCACGCCTATGCTCGGGTCGAGGGACTCCGCCCCTAGCAACGAACTCCCTGCACGCACCAAGCCTGAGTCCGTGTCCGCTCGAGTGCGCATCGGCTGAGGCACAGCGGCCTCGAGCCACTTGCTCATGCTTTGTCTGGCATCACTGATGACAGTGCTGCTATCGTTGCTGGCGTGGCCAAGCTTAAATTCCCGGGCGGCATGAAAGAAGTCGTGAAGGCCTTTGGTGTCGAGGTGTGGATCTGTGGCGCTCAGCAAAACGTGCGGGTTTGTGTTGGCATGTGATTGCGATCGATGCGAAAGCCGCCGTTGCTCGTCATTGTAACTTAAAGCTGCCACGCCTAAATCCGCTTTGTTGCCTACGACAAGCATCGGCGTGCGCACCGGGGCCCCACCGCAACCGAGGCCTCTCCCGGGGCAAGGGCGCTGCACCCACCCAAAGCTACGCTCATTGTTCGCTCCGTTGGCCATGCCAACACCGTCGCCGTTACTGTCTACACCACTAGGAGCAAGGTGAGCTGCAGAACTCCCATCACCACCTTCGAGGTCGCTAAGGTCGTCCTGACCGCCATTTTCAGGGTCTCTGCCGCTGCCAGCAAATAGAGGATTCGCATTCGCGGAATGCACGCCTAGGACGTTGCTTTTGGATCGCTCACCCGCCTCCTCGAGTTCTCGTACCCAGCGCTGCACTGGGCTCTCAGCGTCTTTGGCTTTCCCACCGAAGCCTAGCTCAGACCAAGCGGCAGGCTGGGGGTTGGACTCAGAAGCGTCGGAGACAATGATGACTGCATCGTAGTTGAAAAGGAAAACACCTATGTATCAATTGAAGCGCAAATCCTTAGAATTGAGATAAATTTGGGAAACATAAATTCATGATGGGAATATATACCTCTTGCTGAAGCGAAGGCATCGTGTCCACCTACTTCATGCAGCTCAACTAGGAATTCCCCCGAGGGCCCGAACGACTCTAGCACTGCAAGTGCCATTCCGACTGTAGGACGCGGCCGTTGTTTAGGAGGGCAGCCGTGCTCCAGCCAGTGTATTAAGCTCGATTTGCCAGATCCATGATCTCCCACCACCAGAACAACTAGCGGATCGTCGCTGTCTCCTCCGTATTTAGACGGCCACATGGAACTAAGAATGCTGAATTCCTGAAAGCATAATGGGCGAGCTAATTGTTATCAATCTTTTGAAGAGCAAGCCGAAAATCGACCATTCTGATCATAGCTCTAGGATTTCCATGTGAACTTTGCCTCTGCCATTTTTCAGCTCATGAAAGCATGAAAGCTCATGTCTCATCACTCATCGCATCACAAGCTCGTCGTCACTCGTCGTCACTCGTCACACAAGTCACAAGTCAACATTATCGAACTGCTGGCTTTCATGTTTAGCCTTAACATCCCCGCCGCAGCCACTGTATTCCTTGAAATAGAATTCCACGGCTAGGCTTCAATGTATTAGAATTCAGAGTTGCTTGGTCGATTTTGCAAGAAGCCCAGCATTTGACTGATCATTGAGTCTTTCAACTGACTTTGGTGAACCAAGAGAAGTAATACATAATTTAGTACGTCAAACTTCAAGCTCTTATTACATATAGTAAATTAGAATCAACTATACTAGATACCAACAATGGCTCGTCTGTCGCTCTACCTAGCGGTTGCATTCGTCGCTGATGTGATAGCGTGGGTTCCGCATGCACGAGTACAGCGAGCTTGTCGAGTAGTAACACCAGCGAAACCCAAGGGCGACGACAGCAGTAATGGCGGCACCGAACTCGCTTTCGAGGCTGAAGATGACGCCCAGAATTTGTTTGCTGTTCAGAGCGAATACACTAGTCTCTCGAAGAAATTGTCTCCAGTTTTGCGGGATCGAGCGGGTGGCATCGCTGTGAGCACCGAGGGCAAGACATGGGTGGCTCTCCAGGTTGGTTTTGAACTTTTCCACAGTCGACACTTACTTCTTCCAGGATTGTCTCAATACAAATCCTAGACACTGCAACCGACCATTGTGTCTTTTCTCTACTGCAACGTTCATTTTGTAGGTGGCACTTGACGCTCTGCCGCCACCGCACCGTGCCTGTGCTGTTGCCATGAGGCAGGCTGCTGAAGTCGCGCCGCTCTTAGGCTTGGGCAGCGAGGGCGTGGACGGTGCTGGCGACGTAGCTTGGCTCTTGACGGGCCGACCGTCGGGCAACGCGAAACGTTTGCTCGGATTAGCCTCGCGCTACCAAGTGTTTCAGAGCGTGCGAAGCGCCGAGGAGTTGGTGACATTGAACGACGCAGTGCGCGAGGCCGCCGACGCGCGCGTGAGTGGGCCCGGCGCCGGCGCCAAGCGCGCACCCGTCAGCTCCGCCAACGTGCGGTCACGCAACGTAAAACCACGGGTGGAGCAGCTCGACGTGGTGCTTCACCCGGAGGCCCTGGGGCTACCTGGCTCGCTCCTTGGGAACGAGGCCATGGCAGCCGCAGCGGAAGAAACCGAGCCAGGTTTGTTGTCGTCGTGGCCGTACAGCAACCTTCGACCCGTTGGCATAATGGCTACTGCAAGCCTGGAAGCGTCAATTTGTGGCAAGCACCTAGCAGCGATGGGCTACCCGACCAATAGTCTTGAGCTCTTTTTGCCTCTCTCTGCGCTCGATGATGACGTTGACCTGTCGAGCGGCAAAGAGACGTCCTTTAAGCGCATTACTTTTGTGGAGGAACGGACACTGGGCTCAGCTTAGATTTAAATTGTGTTATTCTCATAGATCCATCGATTGAAGTAAGTGTTGAGAAAAACAAAAGATTTCATCCGCAATTCAATCCGGAGAGCACACCGCACACCGCAGTGTGCCCTAAATCAAAATCC
>Ga0307978_1002914_pt1 | contig 11792 bp, 10 predicted proteins | sample OrgLakmetage1056_FD_203151 | JGI IMG/M metagenome (GOLD analysis project Ga0307978, IMG submission 203151) | Saline water microbial communities from Organic Lake, Antarctica - #1056 | ecosystem: Environmental > Aquatic > Non-marine Saline and Alkaline > Saline | place: Antarctica: Organic Lake...
GCGCGACGATTGGGCAAGACAAATCTTGACGAGTATGACTTTCTCATGTTTTGCGTCCCAGACGGAAGCATGTTTGGCGCCGGTGGAAAAACAACTTGGGCCGCCTTTGGCTACACTGGCAGCCAGTTGGCCTGGTTCCAACGCGGATTCTGCAGCGTCTTGACGACCAACCAACACGAGCTGGGCCATGTGATGGGTTTTGGCCACTCGAACGAAGGAGGCGTCCGCCAGGACAAGTCATTAGTTCTCGGAACTTCCATCCTCGACTACGGTGGCCCAGAATACTGCTTGAACGGCCAAAAGTATGCCATGTCGGGCTGGATGGACGAGCGCAAGGAAGTTGTCACATTGAGCCGCGGCCAGAGCGGCTACACTGGACGCTTGGTTGCATTTGTTGACATGAAGGACGCAGACCTCAAAGACTACGACAGAACTCTGATTGAGATTGACACCAACGACGCCACGAAGGAGAACTCGTTTGCCTTGTACAACCGCGCCAAGGGTTTTAACAAGGGAACGCGAGAAAAGGGTGACTTGGTTACTGTGGTGCAGCAACAAGGCGACAGGCAGTCCTCCGAAATGGTTGCAGGTCTCGATGTGGGCGAGCAGATCACCATTCCAGGAACGCAGATTGTCTTCAAGGCTTGCGCAAAAGGAACTGAGAACGGCTTTGACTTTACCAAGATCAGCATCTACGACCCCAGTCTCGGCCAGAGCAAAACTTGCAACGTTGCCTTGGGCTCGGCCACCACCACCGCCAGTGTCAACACCCCAAGCAGCAGCACCAGTAGCGGTCTCATCAGCGGCAGCCCCCCTAGCACCACTGCCAGCAATATCGTCCTAAACCAGTCAACCAACATCAGAACACAGAGCAGCAGTATCCTCATCAACAATAATATTATAGTGGGAACGCCAGTGGCTCCGGCACCCGCATCGGCTCCCACGCTGGCAGCAGCGACTTGCTTTCTTCGCCAGACTGATGAACGGTGCCGTCGCGGTGCTACTTGCTGCTCTGGCGTTTGTAATGGAACGCGACGGAATGCCACGTGCACCTACAGTAGAAGCCCTCAAAGAATACATCGCCAAGAAGCTCAAGTACCCGGGCAACATGGCTTCCCTTACGAAAGACTTCGTCAGGCCCGAAAGTCCGAAGCCCACGGAACTCGAAGTTTCTGAGACCAACAGGCTTGTTATCGCTATCTGGGAGAAGAAGGTGTCAGCTTATTGCACGTGCACTGACTATCTCAATAGTAATTTGAAGACCGCTTACGCGGTCATTTGGGGCCAGTGCAGCGAGGCGATGAAAGCGAAACTCACTTCTCTTGATGATTTCGAGACGAAGAGTCACGAAAATGATTGCGTTTGGATTCTGAAGGAAATCAAGGGCATCACGTATTGTTTCGAGGGTCAGCTTTACATCTACCTTTCCCTCAACGACGCGCGCACCTCCTACTACGCCTACACTCAAGGCGCCGAAGACTCGATTTCCTCCTACCTCGAGCATTTCCGTTCCCTCGTTGAGGTCCTCGAGCACTATGGTGGCGCCATTGGCGAAGACCCAGGTTTACTGGATGCTACTGGCGCTGTCTTGTCCGACACAGACAACGCAACAAAACGCCTCAAGATTGCGCGTGACCGCACTCTCGCTCAAGCTTTCCTGAAGCGAGCCGAACGTTGTTGTTTTGGCACCCTTTGGGCCAACCTCGAGAACCAGTTCTCCCGAGGAAACCACCAGTATCCCATTGACTTGACCGCAGCCTACAGCCTGCTTGTCAATTTCCTCTCGAACATACGGCGCAGCAACACCCATTTGAAGGCTCACACAAATGGCGGCACCCAGATCTTGTCGCTTGTTGGCGACATCAAGAATTTCGGGACTGTCTGGTACAATCCCGACTCTTTGGCCAACATCTTCTCTCTTGCCGCCGTTCGCAAACTGTGTTGCATCACCATGGACACGTATGTTAAAGCTGCCCTCTGCGTGCATTGTTGTGACGGATCAATCATGAAGTTCATCAAGTACAGATTGGGCCTCTACTACCACAATGCCGCCGCTGCCGTCCAGCTTAATTCTAACGAGAATGTTATTGACTACTCTTTTGTCTCCACTGTAGCTAACAACAAGGCACAGTTCCCACGTCGCGAAATTGAAGGAGCGGACAAGGCTCGAGCTTTTTATTGAAAGATCGGACGCCCTTCTCAGCAACAGTTTGAACAAATCCTTGCCAAGAATCTCATCCGAAACTACCCCGTTACTGTTGAACCACTTGACGCATCTCACCGCCAGTCAGAAGCGAGAAGCCCTTCGCGCTGTTTTGTTCTCAACGGATTCACCGCCCGGCTTACGCCAAAGTTGCTCGAAGCACTAACTAAGAACCCCAATATTGAGCACACCGATAAAGACGCTGTAGCAACGACAAGCACCGTTACTCTACCGTGGGGCCTTGACCGCATTGATCAGAAATCTACACCGATGGGGAAACTGGTGCCGGTGTAGATGTGCACGTGATCGACACTGGTATCGATTACACACAACGCGAATTCACCGGCCGCCTCGGAAATGGCTACAATAACGCCTCTCAGAGCAGCCCTTAAAGCCCACAGGCGTGGGATGATTGCCAAGGTCAAGGTACCCATGTTTCCAGCACTATTGGTGAGAGAAATTACGGTGTGGCCAAGGGCGTCACTCTACATGGTGTCCGTGTGCTTGATTGTGCACAAACGGCAACATCCTTGAAGGAATGGACTGGGTAACTCAACAGCATGTCAGCAACCCAGGGCAGAAATCAGTTGCCAACATGAGCCTTGGAGGCGATTTCTCCTCCAGTGTCAATGCGGCTGTGGAACGTATGGTTGCTGCCGGAATTGTTGTCGCAGTTTCTACCGGAAACGACAACGGTGACGCCTGCAGCAAGTCTCCCGCGTCAGCCGCCAGTGCCATTACCGTACGGACAAATTTGACCGCCGTGCATCCTTTTCGAACTTTGGAACTTGCGTTGACATCTTTGCTCCCGGTGTGGGCGTTTTTGGAGCCTGGTTCACCTGCGACACGTGCACTGCAACGCTCAGTGGAACTTCGATGGCATCTCCACATGTGGCTAGTGTTGCTGCCCTATTTCTCCAGAATGGAAGCGTCAGCCCAGACGAAATCCTTGCAGCTAGTATGCTTGCCAAGGCGGTCGAAGATATTGTGATCGACGTCAAGGGTAGCCCGAATGAGTTTCTCCAACGTACCGCAGCTCCAGGAGGAGCGCCCGCGACCACATATTCTCCCACGGCTGCGCCCCAGGCTAACCCGACAGACTCTCCCACGGCTGCGCCTCAGACTAAGCCGACAGACTCTCCCACGGCCGTCCCCACTAGTACCCCTGTTGATCCGCCCACTCGCTTGCCCATATTTCCGCCCACGACGCCTCCTCCCCTTATTTGCCAAGATATTGGGGAGTCATGCCTCAAACAAGGTTGTCCTGGTCTGCTCGGGTGTTGCTGTGACGGTCTCAAATGCAATAAAGGCAGGAACGGTCACTGTGTGTGATTGCACTGAGGATTGCTGGGATGGATTACGGTCCATAGCCTTTAATGATAGTGGGAAATGAATGGATAGCGAATCTTTCTTGTAGAGCTACGATAGCGGAGAGCATGACAGCTCCTCGAACCTGCTCTGTTGCGGAGGACCCATCCTCTCTGTTCCGACCAAAAGTCCTCGTCCCAATCCGGCGACCCAAGCATTGCCCAACCCCAAGCTAGCCCCCGGACTCTGCAACGGAAATTCGGTCAAAAGGTCTTCGTCTAACACCCGTGCCCGTGGGCTCATAATGATACTGTATGTCGTCCCAGTCCCAGCGCCATGCGATGCGTACGTGTGGGAGAACGATATTTGAGCGTTTTCGTTTCTCTTCTGTTTTCCAACTCGTTTAGTCACGGATATGACAAAAGAAGACCTACGTACTGGTACTACAACTACAGTATAAGTACCGGTGTAACAGATACCATCACAAGTAGTAGTAGTCGTACCGTACTGTAGTCTACTATGAACTATAGCGCTACTGTACGAAATATGAAACGACTGCAGCGGCAAAAACAAATCGCTCAAAACCAATCTGTAACATAATCCTTATCGACATTGTAGCTTGAGTTTGATTGGGAGTCGCAGCTTACAAGATAGACCCAAGTTCTGCGGTGCGCGTGGTGGAACAGGGCTCCGTTTCCTTTGGAGACCGCATGGCGACCATGCAGCCAAAAAGAGTCACCATGACCTGGAGCAGTATCAAACCGAGAAACAGAATCCCGTCTGGCAATAACATTTCTATCATTATCCAGGCTAAGCCAACACCGATAACCCCGCCCGCTCCGCAAAACCGTTCCATGTGCCTCGAACAAGAAGGCCGATTTGTGCACGTTTTGGTGTGCTGCCTGCGAACGACCAGAGCGGACGCCCACATCAGACCGAGTACAATAACTGGGCACGCATAAGCAGCAGCAACAATGATGTTAGGATGGAGATCGTCGCCCCAAGTTTTTTGCAGTACCCTGACCAAAAAGACGATCGCCGACGAGGAAATATGAAAGAACATTCCCACAAGAAAACCCAAGAGAAGACACCAACACTTCTCTCGTCGTACTAGCAACGTTTCTTCTTTTTGGTCGTTTCCTGCAGCGATCAAAGGCTCGCTGGTGGTTGTGCTGGTGTAGGAGTGGGCTGTAAAGAGAGACATGCTGGGAAGCGAAAAATAAGAATGATTGGCATGCATGATGGTCAAGCAAACAACAAAACGACAGCAAAACAAACTGGCGTCTTTACTGAATACGATTACCTGAGTACTTACAGTAACCCACGGTGGAGATGGTTATTTAGAAGCCCTTCACTCTATCAGTACTCGTACTTAAAGAGGGCAATCTTACTGGCCCAAAACACCGGTCAGCGGTTCAGGATATTTGCATTTATATTAAAATCCCAGATGTCCGGCCGATTAGCACATTCAGAACACTGAGATCGCGGGCTGTTCTTGGTGCGTCGGTCATTGTGCCTCGCGGAAAAAGGAGTAATATTGTCGATCACTACTTATAAGTGTGGGTCATTACGACTACGAATGTCATTTGCTGACTCGACTCGGACAGCCGTTCCGGAAACCATAGTTCCGGGTAGTCTAGTCTACCGAACGACGTACGAGTAACGTTCCGACTCACACGCATCGCGATAATCACGGATATGACGCAATCGCAATGTATCATCAAGAGAATAATAAGGGGCCGTATCACCGCGTTAATTCGCGCGGTAGGCTGAAAGCGACCTACTGCATAGTGACCCGGTTATACTGCCTACGTGGCAGCTATCTAAAACTAAAATAACACGACAAACCTCTGCACAAGTTTGGCGTCTAGACCATGGCCGACAGTGACGAAATCAAGACCGATTTGGGTTTCCTTGATAGCAATGCGGATTCCTCAATACAACAGGGAGTCACTGATACGTCAAGGAAACCTAATGAGCCCCCGAAATCTCGACATGTTAGGGTGTCAGCGTGTCTGCTGGATGCAGTAGGTGGGGTCACCAGTTGCGTCCCCGACATCCTTGAATCCTCGCGATTTGGCGCGAACGCTCACGTCCGTTTCCAAAACGGTCATCCTAAAAGACAAATAAAGATCGTAAACGTATCCCTTCTCCCTTGGTCTCTTATTGCCAATTGCCACACAGACTGCTTCAGTAGTATCAAGCCAAAGGCCGAAGAAGGCAAGCAGCAACCATGTCGACGACTCCCGAAAAGCCTCGTATCCTAGCTCTCTTTGACGTGGATGGAACTCTTACGATACCCCGTGGAGAGATTACTCCGGAAATGATGGCGTTCATGAAGGAGTTGAACAAAAAGATTACGGTCGGCATCGTCGGTGGTACGTGCCACGTTCTGTAGTTGCGTGTATGTGTGTTGTGTTGTGGTGGAGACTTCAAAGGGACAAGGAAGTCCAGCAGCAAGACATTGTAATTAGCAAGAAATGATCACGGAAAGAACCCCCCACTCATTTCCCTTTACACCTCTTGCTTCACAGGCAGCGATCTCCCGAAACAGCAAGAGCAGTTGGGCGAACAAATTGTCCAGATGTTTCCTTGGAACTTTTCGCAAAACGGGCTTGTGGCCTACAAGGACGGCGACCTTTTGGAGACTCAGACCATCGGTAAGCATCTGGGTGAAGACAATGTCAAGCGCCTCGTCAATTGGGTCATGAAATACTTGGCAGACACGGACCTTCCCATCAAGCGCGGAACCTTTGTGGAGTTTCGATCGGGCATGTTCAACATTAGTCCCATCGGTCGCAACTGCTCTCGCGAAGAACGCAACGATTACGAAAAGTACGATTTGGAGCACAAGATTCGTGAAAACATGGTGACAGCCATGCGTGCCGAGTTTGCCGACTTGAATCTCAGCTTTTCGATTGGTGGACAAATCAGCTTTGACGTGTTTCCCCTTGGCTGGGACAAGACTTACTGCCTCAAATTTTTGAAGGCCGAGGACTTTGATGAGATTCATTTCTTTGGCGACAAGACATTCGAGGGAGGTAACGACTTTGAGATCTTTTCGCACGAGCGAACCCAAGGTCACACTGTCACGTCACCGGAAGATACAAAGGAGCAGTGCACCAGGCTTTTCATGTAAGATATGCGTGCCTGCGTGCTTGGAAGGAGGTCGAGCTGTTCGCGAGACAGTACACGAAATCAATCTACGGTACATCATCGTACGACCAAAGTATAGAGAAATGCTCTTTTTTATCATGTCAAATCTACAAACATGTCTTGTACAAGCACCGGGCTAGGCACCCGGTTCGTGCCGTGCGGTCCCCTATTTCTACTGTACTATTCTTCTTGACGACCAAGCCAGTCGACCATATCATTTGCTGAGATGGGTACGGGAGCGTTTCTTGGTGGCCTTGATTTGCTGAGGTGGCTTCACGGTAGTACAGACCCGACACTTGCGACGAGATTTTTTGTTGAGCAAGGTACAGCTCGAGCACGCCCATTCGTTCGACGGTGCCACCGAAATGCTGGAGTTCTCCGGATCAGACCGAGACGACGCATCCGTATCCTGTGTACCGCTTAGCGAACTTGCTCTGGTGTCTGAGTGGTAAACCTGAGCCTCAATGGCTGACCCGGGCGACGTGTCAGCAATCTCTGCCTCGGCATAAGGTGTCAACCTGGCGGAGACTGAAGAAGGCTGGTTCGCAACCAAGGCGAGAGAGTCCATGACCTCGCTCTTGTCGCTCTGCATGGCAGTAGACTCGACCGAAAAAGTGTCTGGGCTATCCACCAGTACTTCCTCGTCGTCGCTAGCACTCTTGTCAACGGACTCGTCGGAAGAACAGCCCGGGCTATCCGCCAGTACAGAAGCGGGGCTGTCCTGTTGGCCTTCGTCGTCTCCAGCAGCCTTGGCAACAGAATCCAGCGAAGAACTACTCGGACTTTCGACCAGCGCAGAAGCTGGGCTACCATTTTGACCTTCGTTGTCATCTCCAGCGCTCTGGTCATCGCTGCTATCGCCCCCATTCTCGTCTTCTGGAACAGCATCTTCGTCATCACTGCTGTCGCCTTCGTTCGCGTCGTCCTCCTGCACGATAAAGTCTTTGACACTACCGACGCTGTCATTGTCGTCATCCGAGTCGGAATTACTCAAGTCACCCGCAGTATCGGAAGGCTTGGTAGCGACTGCAGCAGACTTCTTGTCTAGTTTTGCGACGTCGGCATCCGGCTGATCAGCGTCGTCGTCTAGTTCTTCCACCTGCATCTTGTCAAGTTCTTGCATCGCTATACGCTCTTCCTCCTCCTGCTGTCGCTGCTGAATGAGACTCCAAGTCACTTCCAGTCCAAAGACAAAGGACACAGAATCAAGCCCCCGCATAGCGGCACGGAAAACTGGATCGTCAACCGTGCCCGCCGAGTGATGGTGCGACCAGTGGCGCATGTTCTCTTCGTCTGGCATTCCAATTTGCTCTTGGTAATCGTCACCTCGCTCAGTGTGAGTGGTGGCAGATGATTCGAGAGCAGCATCGACAAGGTCGGTATCTTCTTCCGTCTTGTGAGATTCGCCATCGTCGCTGGCTGTCATGGCCATGAGTGTCGGTACAATATCGGTCCACTTTTCGATCCACCAACCCTGGAGCCGCCGAGCAGCATCAGCAACTTCATCCCCTGGAGACCAAATCTTCAAGACGTTGGAAAAGGTGCGGTTGACGTCTTTGCAAAAGGGTGGCACGCTGCAGTAGGCGCTGTTGTGTTCGGGAGGCCTATCGAGCTTCCCAAGGATAGTCTCAACGTCCATTGGCTGCTTGACGACCTTCTCGTACTCCTCCTTGGTGACTCCGTACTCAGTTGGAACAAAAGGCTTGAGGAAATACTTGGAGTCCTCTTGCTCTCGAAGTTCGTTCAGCAACTCGCGGCAGGCTGCCAACTTTTTGGGCAAAACCTTGGTGGCTTCGATTTCCGCATTGTCGTGAATGATCTGACAACGCTCGCAACGAAGTTTGTCGTGGGTGTCCGAAGGCGTCCCACTTCTCAGTTTGAACAGATTGCTAAGATCCTTGGTACTAAGAGCATTCACTTGCTCTTTGTCGTCAACGACGGACTGGAGACCTTCCTTGGAGAGCTGTCGCTGAAAGATTTTTTCTTCCACGGTACCCGTGGCCAAAAATCGATACGTGAAACAGCGTTTCTTTTGTCCATCGCGCCAGCAACGGGCAGCGGCTTGCTTGTCAACGGCTGGATTCCAATCCGGATCCAGCAACACTAGACGATTACCACCGATGAGATTCAATCCACTGTTATGAAAATAAGAGAGACGCCACTGTGAGACATGTTAACAAGCGAAACACTTGAAGTCCTTAAAGCCAACTCGGTTTGCAACAAACGTACCAGCCACCAGCCTTGCTCGAAAGCAAGAACGCGACCAAGGGAGTACTGGGATCATTGAATTCGTCCACCATCTTTTGACGCTTCTTCATAGTGACACTGCCGTCAAGGCGACAAAAGCCCCAACTGTTCTCACGACACATACGTCCAATTAGATCTAACGTTTGTGTGTAGTTGGAAACAATCACAATCTTGTCGTTGCCGTTGCCAGGTCGGCGCATCTCCTTCATGAGTCTGTACAAAACAAACATCTTGCCCGACCATTCGGGATGCACCAGAGCAAAGTTTCCTCGTCCACCACCACCACCGGCAACATACGGCAAAAACTTGGCAATCTCGGCCGATCCTGGAGCCGCCGTGGGTTCCTTGTCTTCGTCCGAGTACTTGATTTGCTTGGAGGCGGCCGCTCGCTTGCTGCTCTTGCTGTGGCCCTGCTTTTCGTCTTCCACCACCAGACTGGGATGGTTACAGAGCTTCATGAGCATTTGAATCGACGCCAGGCAGTTGACTTGCTTGCCATCTAAAACGTGCTGCATGTCCTTGCTCGAGACAAGATGCTGGTACATGTTTTGCTGAATATCGGTCAAGTTGCAGCAGACGACTTGGACCAGTTTGGGAGGCAAGTGTTCGGCATTTAGCGTGTTGACGCGACGGAGGATAAAGTCGTTGACTGTCGTGCTCATGTCGTTTTGAATCTGCATCATTTTGCGCTTTTGCGCTTCCGAAGCATGCGGCTCGCGACCACGCAGAATGGGAAAGAGGGTGTTGCGTCGAAATCCTTCCGGCGTTCCCAGAATACCCGGATTGGTAAAGTCCACCATGGCGTAAAACTCTTGCAAGTCATTCTGCATGGGAGTTCCTGTCAAGAGGACACGTCGCTTGACTGGCAACGAGTTGAGCGCTCGACTGGTTTGGTTTTCGGAATTTTTGAGCCGATGGGCTTCGTCGCAGACGAGCAAGTCGCAGCAGTCCTTGAACTTGGTCAATCGCCCCACGTGCGCTCGCAAACACTCATACGAACAAATCAATACGTTGAACATTTTGGTCTTGACAAAGATATCCAAGTTCTTTTCGACAGTCTTGCGATCGGCTTCGGCAATGGCCAGCGCCTTGACGGCTCCAACGCCCAACCACTTGACGAATTCGTTTTCCCAGTTCTTGACGAGACTGCAAGGGCAAACGACAATAATTCGTTGACACGTGGGCAGCTTGTTGGCGGTAATACCCGTTTTGAGTAGTGTGTAAATGAGGGCAACAGACTGCAGCGTCTTTCCAAGCCCCATGTCATCGGCCAAAAGAGCGCCAGCGCCCTTGAAATCCTTGAGGCCTTGAACGCAGTCGTAGAGAAACTGCACGCCTTCGCGTTGATGGGGGCGGAGCCACTTGGCCAAGACGGGCGGCACAAATACGTGCTCGCGACTGTAGGCTTCAAATGGAGCCGGTCGAATGACAGTGACTTGTTCTTCAATGCCGAATTCGTCGGGCCGCATTTCCGTGACACTTTTTTGGGTGAGCAAAAAGAAAGAAGAGGAGTATATAATAAATTGGTGAGAATAACAGCAACAACAATGTAAAGCGTGCATGTCTGCCCATGCCTGCATATATATATATAGATTACGTACGTTCTCGGCTCCAGTCCCTTGGCTTCTCCTCCTTGATGAGGACTCGTCCACAATTGCAGCGGTTCAAACGGACGTTCGGCTTCCTTGGCTTTTTCGTCGTCGGATCCGGATTCGTCGTCCGTGTTGCCCTCCATGTCATGAGAAGTCTTGATGGAGGGCAGCTGAAAGGTGAGACCCCGACCCGCACGCGCCAGCAACTTGGACATGCCATCCATGCGTTTCTTGGGGCCCAGCGAGCTCGTTTTCAAGGCATTCTCTGCCGAACGGTCGTAGGAGCGGCGTTTGGTCATGGGACGCTGGAATTTCTTGGAAAGGCCGGCTGGCAACGAGAGACCACATAGTAGTGGTGCGCGTTGGACAATGATCTTGCAGGCACCGCCGGGTCGAAATAGCTTGCTGTGACTGGTAATGGTGGAAGCCTTTTTGACGGCGCAGACCGTTTTGGTAAGAGTGGCTGCGCCAAGTGATGATGACGACGACGACTGTCCAGGGAGAGTCTTGCGTCGAATCAACATGATACTGCAGTGTGTGTGTGTGCAGTCAGTGCCCTTTTGGAGGCAGGTATTGATGTACAGTGGCAAAGAAGTAGTGTGCTTGTCGTTGGTAGAGTGCAGCATTTACTGGAAATAAGTTCTGGCGTCTCTAATCGGTAGTGTACTGTGCAGCGCTTGCGCTTGTTCGTTCGTTCTTCCTCCTTCGTTCTTCTTCTACTAGTGTGATACAGGGAGACAGTTTGTTCTCTAGTAGCTGCTCTTGTAGACTACAGTACAATACAGCAACAACAACAACAACAACAACAACAACAACAAAGCGTCGATGAGTCGTTTCGAAAGAGTGACAATAATGGAACAACAAGAGACGAACCGCTACCGGGTAAAATACCGTATGTAGGTAACGGAGAAGAAAATGTTGCTACGGGAGGATCGGTACAAATTCTACGGGGACCGTCATTTTCGTTTCGGCGCGACCCCTGGCTGAACGACATGCATGCGCATGCACGCCACGTATATTACAGTACGTGACTCAGCTCGTGACCCATCCAAAACTTCGTGCCAACAACTACAGTATTATTTAGGCGACAACACCACAATAGCCATTCATCCTTAAGTTCATCCTTATTGAATGCACCATGACGGCACAGTAAATGACGCTCACACAATAACCAGCATACGCAACATCCAGAACCATGCCGCTCGATCTTCGCCGTTTTCGGCAAGATCCAACCTTGATCCACGAATGGAAGACGTCGCAACGCGCCCGTCGCCAACGTAGGCGAG
>Ga0307978_1002916_pt1 | contig 11791 bp, 12 predicted proteins | sample OrgLakmetage1056_FD_203151 | JGI IMG/M metagenome (GOLD analysis project Ga0307978, IMG submission 203151) | Saline water microbial communities from Organic Lake, Antarctica - #1056 | ecosystem: Environmental > Aquatic > Non-marine Saline and Alkaline > Saline | place: Antarctica: Organic Lake...
TAATCCAACACATTACACAAATGGATGATAGATGATGGATGATGAGTGTGATAGATGTGAGAGAGAAGAAGAATGGCACCGAGGAATAGGAAACGAACTCAAACTCAATCAACAACTCACCGCCAATACCAACGAAACAAAAAAGATGTGTCATAGCTAATGTTTTGAAGTATGACATCATCGGGATATTCATATTTGTATCGAGGGGGAAGAAGAAAAATGAGGCGATTGCTTTTAACTTGCGGTGAATCATCATGACTTGTGACATGATTCAGCAAGATGTTTCAATGATGGGTATTGATTGATTTTGAATGGATAGCTTGATATGATTATTCCCATACTTTTGATTATTTCATCGAAAGTAAAGCATTGATACACTCATCTCTTTTACAAATGTGTGATGAACAGATACGTAAATCATGCATGAAATCCCCTTCCAATTGCCAATGCCTCTGTAAGGATGATGACTTTCAAGATAATCACCCACCCCAAAAGAAGAGAGGCCGTCCCAAGTCAAGTAGAATTGTTTCTGCTCCATGCAACTGTAGACAGAAATTTTGTGATAGTTGCAATAGATGTTCACGATGCGATACTTCTAACAACAAGAAGATCAGGACATATGAATATGACGAAGAATGGAAATATGGTAAGGAGAGCAAGTACCTAGCGCAAGTAATACTACGACGAGGACATCAATCAAAAAGAGCTACGCATCAACTACGACACCAGTGAAATAGAATGATCCAACAAACAACATTACTCCACCCACTCAGACTTCTTGCAGGTCCCCCATAACTGCATCTATTGGAATCTTGACGTTGGGAAAATCTGTACACCATAATATATATATATCCGTAAGAACGCTATACGTTTTAAATTTATACCAGACAAGGTTCCTCAATAACATGACGTGACCCTCTGTTATTTATTCCACCTTAAATCTAAATCACTTAGGGGCTGTATCCACTAGTGAAGTCCTCCGCAATTTCATGAAGCTGCTTCTCGATAGACTCGGAAAGTGCGTATCCATCATCAACAATTTCAGCCAAGACCTTTGAGTGAGCTCCCTTGATATGGGCAAGGAAAGCTCCCTCGAAAGCCTGTACGTGTTCAACATCAATGCGATCACAGTATCCCTTTACTCCGATGAAGAGGGAAGCGACAACCTCCTCGGGCTCATAAGGTTCGTATTGTCCCTGCTTGAGCAATTCGTAAAGACGAACTCCACGGTTAAGCTGCTGCTGGGTAGCAGCATCCAAGTCGGATCCGAACTTAGCGAATGCAGCAACTTCACGGTACTGAGCAAGCTCAAGCTTCATGGTTCCTGCAACAGCCTTGGTCGCCTTGAACTGTGCAGCAGATCCTACACGAGATACGGAAAGACCGACGGAAATGGCAGGGCGCTGTCCCTGGTAAAAGAGCTCGGACTCAAGGAAAATTTGTCCATCAGTGATAGAAATGACATTGGTAGGAATGTAAGCCGATACATCTCCAGCCTGGGTCTCAATGACGGGAAGAGCGGTGAGGGATCCTCCCCCGAGCTTACGGTGCATCTTGGCAGCACGCTCGAGAAGACGAGAGTGAAGGTAGAAAACATCTCCGGGGTAAGCCTCACGTCCAGGAGGACGACGGAGAAGAAGAGACATTTGACGGTAAGCAACAGCCTGCTTGGAAAGATCATCGTAGAAGATGACAGCATGCTTTCCGTTGTCACGGAAGTACTCTCCCATGGCAGCTCCGGTGTAAGGAGCAAGAAACTGAAGAGGAGCAGAATCGGAAGCGGTAGCTGCAACAATAATACAGTTATCCATGGCTCCCTTCTCATCAAGTTGTCCCACAAGCTGGGCAATGGTGGATCTCTTCTGTCCAACTCCAACATAAATACAAGCAAGGGGATCCTTCTTGGTCTTCTGGTTAATAATGGTATCAATGGCAATAGCGGTCTTTCCAGTCTGACGATCTCCAATGATCAACTCACGCTGTCCACGTCCGATAGGAATCAAAGCATCAACTGCCTTGAGACCGGTAAGCATAGGTTCGGAAACGGACTCTCTGGGAATAATTCCGGGAGCCTTGACCTCCGCACGGGAGCGAGCACAGTTGTCGAGGGAAGCACCTCCATCAATGGGTTGACCGATTCCGTCAACAACACGTCCGAGAAGCTCCTTTCCAACGGGAACATCCACAATAGCACCGGTACGCTTGACAGAGTCTCCCTCAAGGATATCACGATCATCTCCGAAAATTACAACTCCTACGTTATCCTCTTCAAGGTTAAGTGCCATACCACGAAGTCCGCAAGCGAAGACAACCATCTCTCCAGCCTGTACGTTGGAAAGACCGTAAACACGAGCGATACCATCTCCAACGGAAATGACAGCACCGGTCTCGGCGTACTTGGCGCTCGAGTCTTCAGATCCAGCAGCAGCTGAGATCTTTGCCTCGAGGTAAGTGGAAAGCTCAAGGGTCTGGGAAGCCATGCTACGGGTAGAGGTAGCGAGTACGGCACTGCGTGCAACCTGCCAAGGAGTAATAAATAGATAGATAGATACGTGTTGTTAGATTCGGTTCAATTCATTCGACATGTTGATTTAATGTTCATGTTTGCAGAGGGTTTGCGAGTGGATAAGAATTGCACTGCTTTTTGAATGGAATGAGCATTGAACCGCCGAAGCTGCAGTTATTTCTTGGTCAGCTCGTGGCAGATGGAAAGCCCCGAGCCGTGAATGCAAAGCAAATTCCGCACACCCGCAACAATGAATACGTTGTCTTTTTGTATTTGGAGGAGAATTACTTTGATTCAATTACAGTTCCATAGCGTCAAATTGCAGATCCTCCAATCCTAAAGATTCCCAACAGCCGAGGACAGAACGGCAGACGGTCCACTGGCGAGCGAATATCATTGCACCACCCGTGCTTGAAATACTGAATGCCCATCCAACGCCAATTCCAACGATACAAATGTTCATCATAATGATAATGGACATACCTTAGGTGCAGCGGCAAGAGCCGCCTTCCTGGCGATGGTATTAACAGCGGTCCTGAAAGCCATCTTGATATAGTGGATATGGTGATGGTAAAGGTTGCTGAGAAAAAACGAAGAGCGGCGACGAGCGAGCAAGCGAGCGGTGGAAGATTTTTCACGCGTGGGGTGGTGTGCGTAGAACAGGCACGATGATGAAAAATAAAGGGATAAGAAGAGAAGAGAAGAACGGGGAAATAAATTGGGGGTCCGGGTTTCTGGGGTGCGTTTTGAGCTGTTTTTATAACCGACATTTGTATTCTCACAAAATTGATTGTCTGTGTTATTAATTAGTGTGTGTTCTGTGTTGTTGTTCCGCTGCTACCAGTTGTTGTCTCCCTGACTATAAATATGCCATAAATAATATAAACGATGACCTCATGCTATAATTTAAAATGAAAAGTCTGACGCGAATCATCATCATCCTTCACACGATTATTTACAAATTTAAGATAATGATTCTGTTTCCTCTTCCATCTCCGATTCAGACTTGGTACCGATTCCATCCAAAAGTCCGATGAAAACCAATGGATACAATGAAGATACATTACAGATAACATTCAACAAAGCCAGGTTATCAAAGTTGCTCTCAGTGACACCTAAAACCTTGGTCAGAACTGCCCCAACCTCTGTTCCAACAGTGGATGCTCCGTTAAAAATACTCATCAACGTCGCAAATAAAACAGCTTCAATTCCCGGCGGGCAGATCTTTGCAGCCAACACGAGTGTTGGGAGAAAAGCGAATTCGCCCAGCATCGCAAGAACCACATCGTCTCCCAGGACAAATGCTCCATCGGGTATTCCCAAATCGCGATTGACGTGTGTGATCAATAGCAATTGAATCAGACCTAATGGAGCTGAAGCAATCGATGTCCACAATAATATCTTTTTTATCGGAACGGTTCTCAAGTATTTTTGATATCCCCACACGCCTACGAGAGATGCAGCAGCTGTTACGAGGCGAGCTCTTCCCAAGAATTCAGGGCCCATGCCAAGATCGTTTGTCATGAAATATAGGAATGCTCCCTCTGATGTGGGTGTTGACTGCCATAGAAAGAGAAATAATGCTGGCTTCCATACTGCAGGTAGTTTGATGGCTTGCCAAAGTGCTTCCACTTGCTGCTGCACATTAGGGACCGCGACGCCTACTACCTCACCCATTGCTGATTCATTGTTGCTATTCGTTGGGGCTGACATTGCTGATAACGTATCTGATGCTTCTGATTGGAACTCTATCGCAGTATCATCAGCACCGCTTATCGAATTATCTCCATCGATACTATTTTTGTCATTCTTTTGGATTGGTTCCTCGTTGATAAAGAATGCAATAGAAGCCACAAGAAGTGGCAATGCTGCCGTGATTGCAAATACATCTCTCGTTGACATGACTTCTAGCAAGCTTCCAGAAAAATAAGCTGAAATCAATGCCCCAATGGACGCAGAGCCCCAGCATAAGGATTGTAAGCCACCAGCAACTTTAGGATCATCGGATTCTCTTGTTCTTTGTACCACAATTCCATCAGCAACAACGTCTGAGAATGCAATGCAACCACTGCTCACAACTAACGATGCTATTGTTGCTTGCAGGAGTGATATTGGGCTTTCGATCCCAGTGGACGTATCGAAAAAACCTCCAAAATTTGTTCCAAGTCCGGCATAACAGAGAGATCTGATTGATGAAAGTGCTAGAAGATGAGATCAAAATTTCTCAGTTTGGTGATCTTTCGCATTCACAATATGCACTTACCCTAGAAATCCACACAGAATTAAATAGGATCGTCGTCTGTAACCAAATAATGGAACTCCATCGCTCAGAAAGCCATATAATGGCTACGAGGATGTGAATTGATGATGAATATGGATTAGTGGTGTTTTTGAAAAATACAGCGAATACACGACCAAAGCAAAATTTCTGACTAACCTTGATCGTCCACGGAAGAGTGAAAAGTCCAGTTAAAGCAGAGAGCTCCGCTGGTCCCAGATGAAGTTCGTCTTTCAAGAAAAATGTTTGAGCTAATCGCGCCAGACCCAAAGCCCCCTCTACAAAATAAATCGCCATGATGGAAAGAACTTCTGGAGTTGGTTCTATGCCAAGGAAGACTTTATCTATGAGATCCTCCATGCCATTTCTTTCAGTCACAACTGTAACCGAGTCATCTTCTTGTATTTTCTTGTCATTCTCACTCGGTTCATCGAATTCTGTGTCTGCTTTTGATTCTTTTTGTTTGGTCTTGAACGCAGAGAGATGGGTGGGCGCACGAATTTGGGAAACTAGTACATGTCGTGTAGAATGTGGAGCCCATGATGACGTTTCTGTCAGAAGTAACGAGAGAAATATTAATGCTTTCATTGATAATGTTAATTTGTGTTTGTGATAAATATGTGTTGGCAAGTGGGACGTCTTTTGAATTGCTTCTTCTTCACGTCTCACGTCTCACTATCGCACGCGTGTGTCGCGTTGCGTATTTCTACTAACCACAGTTGAGTGGGTATTGTATGCATAAAATTCGTATCCTATCAAGGTAGGGAAATGCACATCGTCATCGGTCTATTCTTTTCTCAAAATAAAACTACATACTGTGCCATAGGTTTAAAGCCTTTCTTCAGATTTTACCTGTTAGGCAACCGCAATTAAAGTTTGAAAGTAGATGATGCTTCAGATTGTCTAGCTAGAGTTGTAGTAATATCGTATCCTTGAAAGCTCTTGAAAAGTATTCCTGGCTTTGGATTGAGGAGAGCCTTTTCTAAAAGTTGACATCATGAAGATGCATGGAGGTGTAGACAAAAAACGAAAAACAGTTGAAGCAGGTGCACGTACGATTAAATAGTTATTATCGATCACCTTTATCACAGCACATCTCTTGTGCTTGGCATAAGGATTCTAACTATTAAGGATGAATATGGTCAGCATAAATTTCAATAGTATCGATTATTATGATCTGCCTCCTTGTAATAAGCATTTGTTTTGCTTTTTTCTCAAACGTCGCATTTTGTGTTCGCTTACAGATTGGCTTCTTGCATGCACAAATCTACCATCGACCGCAAGAGGGATTCTTTGCCTGATTCCATTAATGTTCCGAGTCCAATCCTCAGGCAAGAACAGCGTTTCAGATATGGTGGTTCCATCAGCCTCCTTGTCAGGAGAAGCAGGGCCTAACACCAATCGTCTATGCAAGCTGTATGGTGCCACTCTGTGAAATGCTTTGATTACCTTGTCGTCCACAAGACCTTCGTTGCAGCAACGCACAAAGAGGGACTCAATGACTTTTGCAAATTCTATGCTCTTCTTGTCCATGAGAATGCCAAAGGTTTCCAAGGCCAAGCCATATGTCCGAGAATTTGACGTAACTCCTTTTGAATCCTTTAATTCCTGAATCATTTTTATGACACACTTGAGAGCATTCCTTCGCTCGTCATCGCTTCCAGACTTGAATTTACTATTTCCACAAACACTGATGACAGCATTGTAACACTGAATGTTGGGTGCGCAATCTCTATTTCCATTTTCATACTGCGCATTCATTCGCGTCAGCAGTTCAAAGACTCGATCTATTTGATTGCCTATGTTTGGATCATTGCCCAATGCATTAATTGCGTGATAATAGCTTTCGTGATTTGGCTTCATTTTTTCATCTCCTTTCGCGTAGAGGCTCTCAAGTGTAGACAGCAATTTATCAACATTCTGAATAGCTCCTGCCGATGAGCTGCGTGACCATGCACGCATAACGTTATTATAATCAAGAGTTGACATCTCCACAGACACGATTCCACTGCGGAAGTGCATTTGCGTCTTCTTGTCAAGCATCTCTTGCGCCTTCAATGCGCAGTCGTATACTTCTTCTTCTGTCAATTCATTTCGACATGCAGAGTTGCACCACGTCTGTATAGCATACGTAAAACAATCAGAATCAGGCACAAGTCCATTATCTTCCATTCTCGACACAATGGCTTCGCCGTGGTATCCTAATCCTTCGAGATACTGAGCCTTGGATTCTGAGAACGCTTGAAGTACATATTTGTAGCAGTTGACGTCGGGTCTAACAGTAGTCGATATCTTTTCGTCAGCAGCCAATTTCTCCATTTTTGTCAACAATGCTAATGCCCTCTTCCCAGCATATTTTGCATATCTATTATGGAATGAAAGATTAGAAACTATGTTCATTATGCTCATGCACCATCCATGACTATTCAATGCAAAAAAAAGGATTGCTACTCACCCTGCCCTCGTCCACGCTCTCAGAACGACTGTGTAATCATCCAACGTAGGCTCAAAATCTCCGCTACCCTTTCCCATCAAACTTTGCATCTTCATCAAATATCCTGAAGCATTAAACGCTGCATTACCAATCTTATTCTTGCTCAAGACCACATTACCCGCAGTCTTACACCAGGCACGCATCATGATCCTATAAGTATCTGCATTGGGCTCCACACCCAGCGCATCTGCAGTGACCGTCCCATCATGCTGATGATTATGAGATAAATTACTCCATCCAATTCTCTTCATGATAGACTCCACCCTAGAACTAAGCATATGCTCTTGACTCCTGCTCCACATATCCAATACCCTATTATAAGTTTCAATCGTCGGCGCCACTCCGGCATTATGATTCAGAGCCATGCGTTCCATAAGTTCTAGATGATATGTCGCCCTTTGTGGAAACCCCTTCTTGCTAACATTTGCATTATCAAATGCATGCATAATTTCGTCCCATGCTTCAATGGCTATTTCGTAATGTTTGGCATGCAAATGATTATTCTTATGTGCTCCATATTCATGCAGTAGATCATCTACATCATTTGTGACTTCAAATGCGTTGTTTAGAATGGCGAGTTTCTGCTTCGTCTCGGTCTCAGGATCTGCATTGGAGGAGTTATTGGCAAGGTCGTCAAGTTGGTGGAGGAGGTCTCGTTGTGCCTTGGTGTAAGCATCAAATATGGATTCGATTGTTGTAGCGCTTAGTTCTTCATTTTGGAAGTTAGCGTTAATGTAGTCGACGGAATTGTCGATCTTTTGCAATTCACCATTTTTAGCATAGGCTATGAGGGTCTGATTTTGAAAGCAAAGAGTTAGACAGGAAGAAAGTGCGAAGCGTATCGTTCCACCGAGAAGGAAGAAAGGTTTACTGTACTACTCACTTGGTTCCACTCTTGAAATGATTTCTGTTTCATGTCATCAGTGACGGAGAAGAATCTTTTCTGCAGAATTTGTGATGGATTCCTTGGATTTGAATTTAAAGTTGCAATTGAATGCAGAGGCAATGATATTTGCTGAATTTCTGTGATAGTTGCATTAGTAGAAACAGTCCGTCGTATGTTGACTCTATTATCAATACCTCTAGCATTGTAGTTGACCAACTGGGATACTGACCGAGAACTAGCCTTGACTGAACCAAATTGGTGCCCTTGTATTTTATTGATGTCTAATAGATGACGTCGGATATATGCGGCATTCATGGTGCCTAATTGCGAACAGGATTAGTTCCACTGCTGCTCTGTATTCCTTGTAGGGTACATAATAGTTACGAACAACCAGTAGTCGGTAGTCCTCTTGCTTATTAGCAGCCAAGCAAGTAGCAAGCAGTTGTTTCGTTGGAAATACATGTGTTGCTTTTTGTTGTTGGTCCAAAATAAAAAATAATTGTGAGGCTACAAGGTCTAAACCGTTTTGGGTTGGGAATAGATATCTCAAAAACGTTTTAAGCGACATCCTTCATTCATTCTTCATTAGTCTACAGAAGACTACCACCATAAACAGGAAACACGAAACATAACAGCCAACCAAAACAAACCCACGCAACCATGACTCCCAATCCTCAAACGCAAGCAGCCGACAACAGATATGAAAACATCAAGGATCATGTAATTGTAGGACCAGATTTGAACTCCTCTCGAACTCCGCTCGATAAAAAATGCTATCGGCAGATTATCATCAAACAGAATGGTCTGAAAGTCGTTCTAATCAGTGATACCCTTGCCATGATCCATCAAGAACGCTTTGACTACGACTCGGAAGAATCTGACAGTGACGATGAAAAGGAAGATACTGACACAAATGATAATGATGCTGATGATGGCGATGATGATAATGGCGATGATGATGAAGAAGAAACTAGTAAAGATGACGAAAAATCCTATGAAGATGATGGGGTGAGAAAGGCAGCAGCGGCCCTCGTTGTTGGAGCAGGTTCCTTCCACGATCCACCATTTGCCCAGGGTATGGCACACTTTCTAGAACATATGCTCTTCATGGGGACTGAGAAATATCCTGGTGAAAACCAGTATGATGTCTTTCTATCCAAGAATAGTGGAAGTGATAATGCCTACACGGAATTGGAGCATACAATGTATCATATGGAAGTATCCCAGGAGAAATTCTTTGAGGCATTGGATATGCTGAGCCAATTCTTTATTTCACCTCTCATGTTAAAAGATTCCGTTGAGAGGGAGCTGAATTCTATTGAGAGTGAATTCAAGCTGAGCAAGAATTCGGATGAATGTAGGTTGCAGCAGTTGCTCTGTCATGATTGCAGCTTGCAGGGTACTAGTGACAGTGACAGTGCCAGTGTCAGCGAGTCTCACAATAAGCATCCATTTTCGGGCTTTAGCTGGGGAAATATTGAGTCCTTGAAGAATATTCCAGAAAAGAATGGGGTGGATATGATGAAAGAGTTAAGGAAGTTTTACAACAGGCACTATTATGCCCAAAATATGGCGTTGGTTGTCATTGGAGCATATTCTCTTGATGAACTTGAAAAACAAGTAGTTGAGAGCTTCTCAAGTGTTCCTGGTCTTCCACCGGTAGACAATGACGATGATGGAAAGGATGATGAATTCTATAAATCGTTAATGATTCAGCGTGAAAAGGCGGGAACGTGGGATGTGAAGGCCCATACTCCGATCCAAGACTTTGGGATGCCCTTCAGTCAGGAGATCCTTGGTAGGCTTTGTAGAATTGTTCCTGTGAAAGACAGGCATTCTCTGTCCATTACTTGGCAGATTCCTCCACAATGGAAGAATTGGAAATCAAAGCCGTGCGACTTTATCGCTCATTTACTAGGACATGAAGCTGCAGGTTCTCTCTTGTCTGCCTTGAAGGCAAAGTCGTGGGTCAATCAATGTTATGCAGGTGTTGGCTCTGGTGGCTATGAGAATGCATCTTCTCACGCTCTATTTTGCCTGCAGTTCACTTTGTCAGTGGATGGTGTATCTCACTGGATTGAGATCATAAGGCTCATTTATATTTACGTTGGAATGATTCGTTACTATTGCCAGTCTGATGATGGTCTTCCCTCTTGGATTTATGAAGAATTACGTGCAATACAGCAAATGTCACACCATTATGAAGATGAACCAACTCCCGCGGATTTGGTCGAGAATATTGCAGATTGTCTAACACCATACAATTGTCTTCCTCCAGAAAGGTTGCTTGACGGGGACGCTTTACTCTTTGAGTATGATGCAGATGCTGTTAAGGTAAGTTTGCTAGCTGTTGATGTAACCTGGGTAGCCCAAATTGTTAACATTTTTCTTTTTGAAATAGACATTGGTGGATAAATACCTCACGCCTCAACATGCTCGGGTAGATCTCTTGTCTTCCACGTTTGGTCGCGCTGGTGATTTTAAGGACCACGTGACCCAAATGAACACTGAAGGAAAAGATCATCTTGTCAACTCCTCCTCAGACGATGCAAGCGTTTTTAATGTTGAAACTGCTGGCGATCCTCTTGTTGAACCTATTTTTGGGACAAGGTATTATTCACATATCATTGATTCTAACGTAACTGAGAAATGGGAGGAAGCTCGCAAGCCACGAATGCCTCCTAAGGAATCATGCATTACTTTACCTCCTTTGAATCCATTCATCCCAACAAAGTTTGATCTCAAACAATTACCTATCGATGACAGTCTTCACCCATTGTTGTTCACATCTCTCAAAGTTTGTGTATTTATGGGAAAGAAAAAGGTAAGAAAGCGTGGACACGTTCAATTCTTCTTGTGCATGCAGCAAATCTAACAACTCAATTTGTATGCTGGCAGGCTTGGTTTCCTTGTACATGTAACAAGTATGATGGATCTACTAATAGAGTATTACTAGGAATGGAAGATGGAGATGAAACTTGGCACTCGATTGACATTCCTTTTGATGTCTTTGATAAACATATCGCTCCTGGCTATGAAGGCACTTTAGATAAAAAGGCAACGAAGTATAAAGTTATTTCTGTCCCAAAAGACGGCGAGGGAGCAACAATGAAGTATGGCGACGAAAGTGATTGGCTCGTTGCTGATGGTATACATTTCCCGCACATCCCGTCACCACTGCCAGAAAGTCGACTTCCGTCACTTGTAGTGAATACTCAGATGCTGAAACTTTGGTATCTGCACGACCGCAAGTTTTTGCGCCCTACAGGAGAATTTCGATTGAGTATTGCATGTGTTAATGCAAACAAGACACCGATGGAGAGAGCATGTGCTGAGCTATTGACTATTCTAATTCACGATGCTAACACAGAAACTTGCTATCTTGCGAGCGTATGCGAGTTAGGCAATGAATTTGAAGCTACTGATGTTGGATTCAATCTCAGGATTCACGGGTTTGATGATAAAATCCTCGATCTCACGGTAAGTTCTTTGGTATAATGCAAAATATTAGGTTGCTGCGATAAATACTACAACAAGAATAGAACTAACTCAGATTCTCTACTTAACAGGCTGCAATACTTAAAGTATTTTTTAGCTTCAAGAATGCCGGTGAAGATTTACCTGTGG
>Ga0307978_1002917_pt1 | contig 11790 bp, 8 predicted proteins | sample OrgLakmetage1056_FD_203151 | JGI IMG/M metagenome (GOLD analysis project Ga0307978, IMG submission 203151) | Saline water microbial communities from Organic Lake, Antarctica - #1056 | ecosystem: Environmental > Aquatic > Non-marine Saline and Alkaline > Saline | place: Antarctica: Organic Lake...
TAATACCTCTATTCTCGAGTTCTCTCTTCGGATCAGCCAAACGGAGCCAGACCTGTTGAAACTCTTCGTATTCGATAAATCCGCTTCCACCTTTGTCATATTGTTTGAACATTTTTTCATGAATTCCCTCTTCAATTTCAATTCCAAGGTATTTTAGAACAAAGTGAAACTCCGTTTCATCTAATTGCCCACTCTGATCCTTGTCAAAGAGAAAGAACGCGTCCTTCGGCCTCAAAATATTGCCTGGATTAAACCCAGAAGGATTCAGTTCTTCTCCGTCACATACGAAGAGGCATACCCTGAACTCGTCGAAATCGATTTCGTTGTTACCGTCAACATCACACAATCGAAAGTACTCAATTGACTTCGAAGTGGTAATGTCAATACCGATATCGGGCAGCAACTGCTGAAACTCTTGGAGGGATATGGTTCCCGACTTATCCTTGTCATACTTTCTAAAGATTACTTTTGCTTTCTCTTCTTTCGAGGTCATTTTGCGCAGTTGGAGAGAACTAATTTTTAACTTTCAATTTCAGTAATTAGGCGAGACAACTGATAACTAACTACAGTACTACTACTGTACCACAACACTCATGATTTCGAATTTTCAAAAGAATTGAAGATAGTGCCATTACAAGAGAAATAAATTGGCAACCTTCAACTTTGGAATTCTAAATAGGAAGAGTAAATACGAGACCCAGACATAAAGTAGAAAGCTTGAAGAGAAAATCGTTCAGGCTACTCATACATACATCATTTTGTCTTCAACAGCTACACCAGTCCTGATAAAATGATAATTTGGATTACTCGAGCAGAGGATAAACTCGTCCCTATCAATACACAGAAACAAAATCTGATGCCGGTAATATTGTTGGTGCTGCAACTGATGGTTTTCTTTGGATCTATGATTTGTTGAGTATTTGACCCAGACTAGGTTCGTTGTTCCCATTATTTGTTATTATTCATGCAAACATCAACAATAAGATATGTCTTCCAATCTTCTTTTTACATTATTCATCATTGCTTCGTTTCCAACTGCGACCCCTTTCGCATCATTCCGAGGAACAAATATACTCTTTCTTGACACAGCTGTAGATCATATTGAGAATCTTTATTACCCCTGGGTATCTTTCATGGAATCACGACCAACCCCACACTACTCGAACGGGTAGGACATGAATGCAACATTGAATCTGTCCAAAATCTCATGAATTCATGTGCCAGTCATGGGGAATCACTGCGCAAGATATGTACAGCGTTGGGATGAATCATATAACGGTTGATAGGGAAGGAGTTGTGATTACAGTTCCTGTGACATTTGAGGGTACAAAGGCTGCTTCTAAATTGATTGATGCAGGAGTGAGAGTCTGTTTGACAGCTTGCTTCTCTTCGGATCAAGGAATCATTGCTGCTGGTTTGGGAGCAGAGTATTTGGTTGAGTGCACTATAATGTCAACGTTGTAGTATTTTCTTGACCATTGTTTGGTAGTTGGCACCTGTGTTTTATGTCTTATACTTCCGCAGCTCCTTTATCGTCTAATTGAACACATATTGAAAACGATGTCATAACACAATTTCTAAACTCTATCTTCAACACAAACATACACAGCTCGTTATCTTAGCAGAATGACAGAATGCAGGATATCGCGAATGGCATGAACAGTTCCATAAGAATTCTTGCTGCTAGTATCAGGAATGTAAAAAGTATGGGGGGTCTGATGGCACATGGATTGGATACGTCTACATTTAGCCCTGATATTGTCAGGGATCTATTCAGTGAAGAGCTTACAATATGTGCTGCTGAAGATTTCGAGGCGCAGCTAAACGTGGCAGCGCAGACAATTGCATAACGACCATGCTAAGCAGCTAAGAATGGGTTTCATTGCGATGCCTGGAAGAGGCGCATTAATAGGTGCACCAATTGAATGACGCATACTCGTCTTGATGCTCTCCTATGCTAATGCCCGACTGTGGGGTGGGCGGACATCTGGTGATTTTTTATTTGTTCTTTGGTAGAATGCACCACTACTCTTGTTCTCGGCTACAATTGTCTATATTTGCTAGTTGCAGTAATCTGCCTTTCATATTGTAAATATGAGCAAACGCATTTATGAAAGAAATGATTCATCTTTTTTTCAGGTTGCCACGGGCCTGAACGTATCATGTAAATAGTGTACCTTCACATTCCTCCAAAGAAGTAGATTTTGCGAAATTCCATCATTGAACGGTCAACTTTTTCCACCAAACGCAGCTACACTATGTATGACGCTCCCAGTGAAGTCAGTGAGAAATTTGCATAACGCTACCAAATGTTCTGAAGCAATATTCACAACATCGTCTGATTGCAAGTTCAAAGTGTCCAAAATGATGGGATATCGTCCTTCCTTTCTTTTAAATCAATGTACGCAGGGTAGCTGCGTTGATGCAGTGGCGATCAAGATTATAACCATCCTCATATTGATGCTGCAACCGTATTCCACCTCAACATGCAGAACCCTGTTTGACTGGCCAACTGTAAGTGGTTTCGAATTCTTGCATTGTTAATCAAACAAATAATTTTTCAGCCTGTGATCTGTGATCTGTTTGCATTTTAATCGAAACTTCGACATAGAACGAACGCTGAAATCATTATTTTGTTCACACCATCCATCATTCTCCCTCCATCCATCCCTCCATCCATCTTCGATCTGAATCTCTAATTTCAATCTCTAATTTCAAATTGCGAAACGCGAAGATGGTTGTTGTATATCTATTCGTACAGTGTAGTCTATTGTTCAGTAGCCAGCAGCCTGGAACCTTTCATAGACTGCAGGATATCACTTTGATTCATTACTTATCCAATGATCTCTTACATATCCAAGACGCTACTTCTGTCCTTTCTAGGATCATCGCTTGGCTTTGCTCCAAGCCGACTACTGTAACTCCCTTGCCACCACCAGACACGTCTGGGACATCAATCATTCATCGGGATATCCTATCCAACAGTATATCACCAATTGTGTTAGAATCCGAGTCCTTCAATCAAGTAGCATTAACGAAGAAACCCCTGTTAAATTAGAAAGCAATGAGTAAAGGACCTATTGATTACATGAAGTATGTTGTTGTATTCAGGTAAAGAATGATATATATTTTTTGACAGTCCAATTTAGCACAATTTTAGTAAAAAGCTAAACCAGTCGAGAGTCTACGTCATTAAATTTCGGATGACGCCATAATACCGAAATGATAGGGATACTTTACATACGTATATTTTTGATGCAGCTTCTTGTTTTTCCTCCTTCGTCACAGTTCGTCAGGGTATTTTTATGCTACCACCACCACAACAAACAGTAGGTATGTATTTCCTTCCGTTTTATCCAATGTCTTATGTCACGTATTCTCAAGTTGGTCATAAAACACCAGAGTGACGAGATGAATCTTTATACTGCAGCCCTCTTCATTGGATCTCTCGCATCAGCGACTGCTTTTGCACCTTCAACTTTCACGCATCGTTCGGTGTCTTCCCTGAATATTGTTGTTGGCGATGATATGCATGTTGCCGAAAAGGTGAAGGCTGTCTTTGCCAATAGCCCCGAAACCGATGCTGACTTTGAGAAGCTTGTTCGATCGAACTTCCCTGGAGCCCTTAGCAACAAGGATCTCGTCAGCAGAGTTGTCGACACTTTGGCATTGAAGGGATACAGTGGATCTAACACTCTTCTAGCTACCTCTTTTTGCTGCGATGAGCTTGCTCGTCAACTAGAAGATGACTTCAATGGTATTTACGGAAACAATTTCAACCTTGGAGGTCTTGCTGGCTTTCCTTTTGCGGGTAACACTGGCTTCGGTGCTATGGCTGCTCACATTCCCGACGATGGATACTGTATTCTTGCATATGGACCTCACGTTGGAATTACAGCCGATGGAACTGTTGGTAAGGTCGAACGTTCTGGGATTAATCTCGTAGATAACTGCTGTGGAAGTGCTATTGCAGCTTCCAATTACGTCGAAGGAATTACTGAAGGAGGAGCTCAGGTCACGACTAGACTCCAAGAATTTACTGATTTTCAACAGGGAGCTGTACAGGAGCTAATTTTGCCCCACGGCAGGAGACTTTCTGATGCAGAAAACCGCATGGTGGAGCTACCCTATGCCCTTTACGAGTCACAGGATATGCTCATGAGCGAAATCATCAAGACAGGATCAACTGGACTTAAGAGAGGAGTCGCCCGTCTTGGTGGGGTTCAGATCAATACTGGACCTGATACATTGGACTACTTCGTACCCCTCAGGTTTGACTTCATGAACTATAGGGGAGAGATTGTCGAGGACATGCTTTCTTCCCTAAAGGAGTAAGTTCAACACAATCTAAGCTAGAACTATTATTTTTCAAAACTTCTTGTTCATTGAAGAATCTCATTACTTATACAGCAAAGACACAGTTGCAAAGAAACTGAGGAAGAATTTCATTTCGGGTATGTTTCCAAGAAAAGATTCCGGTTCTTCTTGAATGTACAAACAATTTCTTCCGACAACAACAAAGGAGCCACTGGAATAGATAATAAAATGGGAAGGCATTATGATGAAGGAATTAAAAAAATGTTGGGGTGTGCCAGTATTTCTACCGCGCAAGCTGCAGAAAATAAAGTAGCTAGATATAAATGTAATCATCATAGTGCAGCTTAATAGAAGTACAGAGAGACATCAACGACGAGGAAAATATCACACTTTTTCACAGCATGCATTACCTCATCTGTTCCTTTTCAGACATCAAATGAATCCTTGTCTTCTCTGCTTTTAGCTACATGTATTGCAAAGTCTGAGTAGAAAGGCACTTACAAAGTTTCCTACTCAATCATGCATTGCTTTGTTGATTTCTACGGTGATGCTGAATTCTGCATCAAATGTAATATATTACATTGTACATGTGGTATGAAGGGTTTGCAGCTCAAGTATTCATTTTCGTCCAATACCCTGCTTCCCTTCCAGAATAGTAAGATAACAAGGCGCTGTCTAAAACTTTCTGCGTTCTTATGGCGTTCTCACCAAATGAGAGGAAATCACTCGCACTGATCCCTCTTAAATTATCTGTAACTCCTTGGATCAGCGATTGTCCTGTGTGTTCGGGCATTTCGAATTCAAGTTTGCGCAGAAAAATCCCATCTGCGTCATGGACATTAATTGGATCACAAGGACTCCCTTTCATCTTTAGAGACCCTTTTGGACCAAGGAACTCGAGCTCGTCGTAGGGCTCTTCAGTAGATGCAAAATCCCAAGTGCATTCAACACTCGCACCAGCATTACCTTGAAGTGCTGCCCAACTCGCTTTTCCGATCTCAGCTGAGAGATGGACATAGTCTTCAACAGCAACTCTTGGACTATTTCGATTTTCTGCCTCGCCCATGACATTAAGCAAGGGACCGCAAAGGTAGTCAATGCGATCTATTACATGACAACCAACGTCCATGATGAGCCCCCCACCTGACTGTTCCGCGTCCAATCTCCACGGCAAATCCCCATCCATATCACGAGCACCTCCATTACCAACGACTTTATACGTGACTTTGCTAACTCTGTCTCCTATTGCACCATCTTTCATGAGTTTCTTGATTGCTTGAGTTTTCTCATATGCTCTGCTAATGTAAGCTGTATACAGTGGCTTTTCAGCTTCACGAAAGAGTTTCGTAATTTCCTCTGTTTCATCTGCACATCTTCCAACGGGTTTTTCCACATAACATGCTTTGCCAGCCTTGGCTACCTTCTCACAAATCTCTAGATGCGTTCCGGGTCTCGTAGAAACATACACTGCATCTAGCCCAGGGTGTTGCAGAAATTTATCGATCCCTTCATACCCAACACAATTGCCTCCTGGGACCTTTGCTGCAAATTCTTTTGCCTTGCCGGGCGTTCGACGCATCACAGCTACAAGTTCACTCCCGTCACATTTATAGAACGGCGGACCCGATTTAACCTGACAAACATCGCCGATTCCAACGATTCCCCAACGAATATTTTCGCTGAATTGATGTGTGCTGGAAGAGGCCATGCTAGTAGTAGTGGCGGTGGCAATAGTTTGAAAGGCTCCTCTCCGAGATTTCATATCGACGGGAAATGAATAGGCACTAAGAATTATCGAGAGCAGTAAGATTAATCGGGTCTTCGGTGATGTATTATTTCTCTCTGAAGAAGTGAATGACATTTATGCTTGCGATAACTGTTGCGCACACCACACTACAATTTGTTGATACTACTGTAGATAGTGGTATGTTCTCATGTTGTCTCTCATGACTCATGACTCCCCCTTCGTGATCATCAATCGCAATCATCAATCATCAGAACAAAAAGAAAGGTACCATATGGTAATTTATATTTTGTATCTTTGTAAGAGAAATGAGGATGGCGCGCGCAAACTGGAGATGCCACGATCTCTCTTCGTAGTTTCTCTCGCTTTTTCTTCACTCAATTCTCAATTCACCAATTCTCAGTTTGCACTTTGCACTTCATAATGTTTGGCAGCTGACCCTCTGAGTCTATTCCAATTTGCAAAGCAGGCAGCGCTCATCTCTCATTTTTCAGTGCCATGCACGGGATGCAAAACGATGAAGTCAACCAGTAAAGAGGAGATTACAAGAGAGAAAGATGGAGTGTCTATTAGGAAGGCACTAGAAAAAGATAAAGATACCATATCATCATCTACCATATCTAGTACTTCATGGGCTTTATCGAACCATGAAAAGCAAGAACCAAAAGAAGCATCTGCTGAAAATAGTGCAAAAGAAATCATTGGAAATTGTTTGAACGATCCTATATCGTTTTGGGCTTCATGGTCGGAACGACAAGCAAATTGTGAAAAAAATGAGCACGGGACACAAACAACTTGCAACTGCTTCGAAGGTATGGGAAGTGTCATGTAACTCTGGAGTAAAAGGCTTAACCAGCGACATTGAATTGGAGAACCCAAGCGACCAATGCATTGACTATTGACTACCATCATATTAATGACATGAATCATCACAATCAATTTAACCTAATTTATATCCCTATTGATCGTCATAAAGCTTATCGCGGATGTTCTTATAGTCACCACCGAGCAGCTCCATGATCTCAGTCCACAAAGGCTTAGCTCGCTTCGCACCTAATCGATCTCTACTTTTAAATAAAACTTCCTTTGAAACAGACGCAACAAACCATGATCCATCACGAATTTCTTTCTCGAGCTGTCATCACATTGTATGTAAAGTTAGTCGACAGCTAATCATCTTGACAAAAATTCAACAAATTGGAATGTCTTTTCAATGTACTTACCTGTAATGGCAACCATCTAGTACTCTGAACAAAAAATTTGAAATCAAATCCAGTCATGATTCTTTCCAGAGAAGGGTCGTTCATAGCATCTTGGCCCTGCACAGGATCACCCCCATGAAATAATCCATCATCAGTTATCTTCTCTGCGCCATCAACCGTAGGACACACATGAATCATATCCAATCCATTGAGACTATTACTCTGTTCTCCTCCTGATGACGTACCGCCAAACCATAATGGCTGAATCATGAAGGCACCTAGGTTTGGAGGAGGAGAGGAGTTGGTAGTTCCATCTTCATCCAATTGTTGATTTTCTAAATCTCCAATCAAATACCCAGTTCTACGATTAAGCAATAGTGCATGGCATCCTTTCAAAGGATGTCTATCCAAAAGAATTAAAACAGGTAGTAAATCTGCGCGACGATCAGCTCCGAGTTCAGGAGGTGGGGGGAGAGTGAGACCGAACTTGGACAACAAAGCGAGAGATGGCGGTTTGTCAACAGCAAAATCGTCGCAAAACTTTGCAGGATTTGCAACAAGACACACACCACTTTTCAAAGCTTTTGCGATATCTGAGATATCGAGGGGAGTGGCCCAGTCGGTAGATGGAACGTCTGCACCTTCGCTCTTTGTCGTGGCGAAACTGATGAGTTCATCAACAGAGGTGATGCTGGATAGATCAGAATCTTCAATGATTTCAGGATATTCGTCGTCGTCATCATCATCATCATCCACTTTGGATTCTTTCTGGATGCCCATCATTGCCTTGAAGTTGGCTACTGCTTTATCATCCAAGTTAATGAAATCGTCATCATCGTCGTCATCTTCTTCATCATCAAAATCGCTATATTCATCAAAACTAGATGCCAATGCAAACCCTCGGGAAAAATGGGGTTTCCTATTCAACGAGTTCTGATTCATCCCCTGAAAATTGGGGCCAGTGAAACAATCAAGTGACGATTTTGTACACGCGGGACGCTGGCGATTGTTGAGTAGGGCATTAGTACTCGTAGATGTGAACGCGAAGGTGAACACTTCCTCTGCAAAACCCAGTGACAAGAGCAGTATTAATGATACGGAAAGCATTGGAGTTTCTATATGTGTCGATTGGATTGAATTGGATTAGACACGTCAAGATTCTTGAGACTAGCTAGCGGCCAGGATAAAAGAGGAGGAGAACAAATAATTTGAAACGCTGAACGCTGATCGAAATTACTAATAACCAATAACTGGCTGCTGCTGCTGTCTGTCTTTGTGATGTGTTGGATATGTTGGATACCGACAGAAGGTAGGCCATTTATTACAGTTAAACACGAACTATAATAACGGTTTATGCATTTTGTTCATTATTGCAGATAATGATAGCTTGATACAGCGATCATAGATACACGCAATGCGTATCAATCAAGGTAACCGAATCTTGCTTCCACCCGTGTAGTAGGTGAGATATACCAACGACAAAAAGATTGCTTGAAGAAAGCATAATAATGATCCTCCAATTTGGAGGTAAAAACCGAATTTCATTAATCACCAGTATCTTTGATTTGACTTATGCTCAATAATGTAGGGCTAAATATAATTTAGTAAATCAGATGCTTTACCCTCTCACTTTGAGCCGTACTCCAAGGACCAAGGGATTTGTTGTAAACGCATAACACCTGTATTCTTCCTTTATCTACAGGGAATTTCGTGAAAGCTACGAACTCAAGCAACTTGTCAATTTGCATGGCAATGATCAATGGAGAAACTTTCTTCTAGTGCGATTGCCAGACGACATGCGAGATGGAGCAAGCCCCATTCTTTCTCGTGACGCCCTTATTAGATACAGATACGTCCACCGTCAACTCAACAATCACGTCCTCGCCTCCCTCATCACCAGGATCCTTCACTGTCACCCGAGCGTCCTCAGGAATGTTTACATTGAGGCAAATCGACTTTTTAAGATATGCTGCTGCATTTGTGATTTGCACCACCGATTCTGACTTGACATTCCCCACAATGAATGTCATGTCTGTTTCGGGTACGCACTCGTCCTTTCCACGCTTTTCGTTCACCTCGCAAAACACCAAGGTCTCAAACCAATGCCTAGCGAGCATATCTGCATCTGAATTATGACTATGGTTGTGTACAGGCCTTTCATGAGGAAGCGACAGACGAAGTGTTCCAGATTCTGGGATTCCATACATCGCATTCTTCATATCAATGTACCCAAGGCCACCAACACTTTCGACTTTACGCTTTGTCGCTCGCTCAACTTTTCCAACATCGACAACCCACCCACTCGTGTACAGCGAATCATCTCTGGATTTTAAATCATCTCCTACGTCTTCGGCAAGACCAGAAACAACGATCTCAGACAACTTTCCATGGATATTTGGCAAAAACGAAGTTCGGCACGATACTGCATCCATGACCCAAGGAGCCAACTCAGAACGATCACTTGAATCAAGTGGGATCCCGTACAAAATATGAGAAGGAGTTTCTGGCCCGCCATCACTTCGGAGATGACTATGACTGATTGGCGGTGGGAGAAGAGCAAGCTTTTCGTGCTTAGAATCTTCATTGTCCACAATATAACCACTGTCCAGCATGTCGACCGCCGCTTCCAACGAATCTAAAAACCGCATCGCGATCATCCAAGCAATCAACTCATGTTCCATTTTCTTTGGATGCCAATTGCTTTGCCCAGGGCTTCCCTTTGGAGCACCCCATTCATTCCATTTTTGAAAGCCAATTGGTTTCGTGCTATCGTCGGTCCCAATACTTTTATAATCTTTTTTGACAACGTCTCCCCTACCTACAGCAATGGAATCTAGCAATGCTCCATTACCATTGTAAGCCTTCATCATATCTACTCTAGATCTTTTGGTATCCAACATGATCATCATGGGTCGCTTGGGCAGAGTCGCAATACTCTGCCGCATATATGATTCAAACGCTTGCGCCTCGCTGCCTTCGTTCATACCATAGTCCCAAGAAACAACGTCAGAATCTGTACCTAGAAAGTTTGGAAGACACCAGCCATAAGGGAAACTAGGGATGCCCCCAATTGCTGAGTTTCTCACTACTAATTCCAAATCGATGGCTTCAAAGACAGGTTTGAGCACCTCTTGCAGGATGAACGGGTAACTTTGGTTGTAATAATTTCCTCTTCCTACAGTAACCGAATATCCTCCAAAACTCATGACGAATTCTCTTGTATTCTGTCGAGCGAGAATAATGCGTTCTGCCGTGTGCGCAATAGCTTTTTTCTCGTCGTCGGGTGTGCCCGCTGCAGGTATGATTCCGCGTTTTAACATTGCGGCTGCTTCTAGCTCACCACCATATCGATCGTAGAATGTTTGCCTCATTTGTGAGATGAGTTCTTTTGTCTTTGTCTTCGATTCCGCGGCGTTGTCTTTGTCAATTATGTTGTGATCTGCATTGACATCTTCATTCTCTTTAATGCCTCGAGTGCCTCCCACTTCAATTTTCTTTGTGAAAAGTTCATCTGCCATACTATTTACACCGTCTCCTGTGTCTTGAATCTTGCTTCTTCCAGTATTTGACGAAGGCAAAGGTTTTGCAGGGACCGGAAGACTTTCATTATTGCCAAACTCGCTACCGACTCCAGAATCATTTTTCTCTACCAATCCTCCTAGTTTAAGATCCAATATCTTGCTCTCTGACTTTGAATGTAAGGCGTATTCTTGAACGTAAAAGAGACCAAGACCTATTGTAAACATTGCAATGATGATCAATTTGTTGGATCGAGATGATGAGGAAGCTGTATTCATGTTTCGTGTAAAGGTTCCAACTCTCCCATGGCTTTGAAAAGGGTTGGCGGCCCGATTACCTGCTGCAGCTCTCCTCCTCTGCATTGATCCTAGCTGTGTTCGTTGCTTTGGCTATTCTATGGCAGCACTTTATGGTACAATACCACCACTGCAAAGTACAATACTTTTGGTATCACTTCTACGATGATGATGATTAGTATCTAGAGTTTTCTGTCTAAATGAAAATAATAAATAAATAAATGCATATTTTCATATTTTCCGTTATTTTTACCGGACAACTTTTCAAACCGCGTAGAGAACCGATACTACACGTACCTATCCAGCAAATTTCAACGTGCATAGTAGGTTCCGAGATCGCAGATTAGCGGATGGAATTCTTCTTGACAACAAGAAGATGGATCACAAAATAATATCACAAATCACTTGACTTTGTCACAACCCTCTTTATCAATGGCTCCAGATAATAATAAGTTCAACAGTACTGGCACGGATATGACGAGATTAATTCGAGGCATTGACCTGGTGATTCGGAATCTGGCTGATAACGCGCCTGCGCTTACACGCAGGAAGCGGCATATCTCAGAGATACAACAGCACGACGACAACACCGGTAATAAAAGAGGAGCAATTCCAAATTCCGAATTTGAATACAACTATGCGCCGGTGGGACTACAACAGCAATATACAGAACTATATCATCTTCTAGAGAAAGGCCTAGTTGGTATACAAC
>Ga0307978_1002919_pt1 | contig 11788 bp, 5 predicted proteins | sample OrgLakmetage1056_FD_203151 | JGI IMG/M metagenome (GOLD analysis project Ga0307978, IMG submission 203151) | Saline water microbial communities from Organic Lake, Antarctica - #1056 | ecosystem: Environmental > Aquatic > Non-marine Saline and Alkaline > Saline | place: Antarctica: Organic Lake...
TTAGGTAAAAACTCTCTTGCCCATTGCGACTCTGCCTTTCACTGCGCCTGCACTGCCAAAATGTTATTCGGATATCAGGTCATTCCTGGTAATTCATTAAAGGTGCGGCTGGATGAGCGCTTAAAGTAGGATTTGTAACGTTGCTCTAATTTTTTTGTTATCATTCCAGGGCGGGCACGGGAACAGGGCAGCCCGAACTGGCGACCTTATCACAGGACCCGTTTTGCTGCCGACTCGAAGGAAGAACTCATTCGAGTAAAGGATTGCTTCATTCTATCCCCTCTGTTGTTACGTAGAGATGACGTGCGCGAGATTTGTGACATTGAGTGTGCGCGTCTCCATCGCGCGTTGAAGACCTCGGTGGGCATGAGGAGCATTTCATCTGCGATAAGATTGCACCGATTTTAGGTTCGACGTACATCGGCACTGAAAGGCAACCTGAGACTTCTGTTAACCTGCTAGCAATTTGCATGTGTTGAATATCAGCTAATTTAATGATTTAAAAAAAAAGCGAGAGCTTCCCGTGTTATTCCCCCCAAGACCCCCCCCTCCCGGGCCTCAAACTGCCCATAGATCTCGATTTAGAGACCGGATTTGGAATCAGCGCGTCGTTCCAATTCAACTACCACCTTTATTTGCTTTAATTAGGCGCGATTTAGGTAAATAAAAAGCGAAATACGTATATCAGACGAATTCGTTTCGCTTTTTGGGAGCCGGTATCCCGTCCTGTATGGAGATAAAAGATGGAATTCATTGAGAGCGATATGCCCGATGCATACCCGATTTCTTCGATATCAATGCAGCATTGACCTCAAAGAGGCGTCAAACTTCCATGCGTAATGGCTATAAGCTTCGTTTGGCCTACAGACGTACTCCTACTCGAGTCTCCAGTCTCTTCGCTCTTGGTACCCTGGTACCTGTGAGCAAGAGGGCATATCTCGTGGGATTCTGATACTTCGCTTGAATTGCACTCAATATCATCTTTGATAATAGGGCTATGTGTAATTAAAACACGCCATTATTTAATATTCTTTCGCGCGACGGAACTCTCTACTTTCTACTCTTTTAAAAATACCTATGTGTGACATGTGATACCGATTGAACCCATTTCAATTTGAGATCGCAGTTTACGTAAGGTAATTAATTCACGTAAAACATTAACCCGCTACCTATACTTCGCTGCACTAACCTTCATCATTTCGACTTCCCCGCTTGTTTGGCTCCCGAAAACCCTTCCTTTATCATAAAAGCTACAACTCTTTCTGCGTGGGCACCCTGAATTTCTAGGGTACCTGAAACCGGGTCGATAGTACCACCTCCGCCAACAACGCCTTTGAGTTTCTTTAGCAATTGCTTTCTCGTTTCGAGGTCCACTTCTAGGCTGCGAACCATTGTCACCTGCTTCTGACCACGACGCGCCATCTCCACTCGGACAGCTTGCTTATCACGCGGCGTGCCCGAGACAACGATGCCAGCCGCTTGCGCTCCTCCCGCACGTTGCTTAGCAAGCTTGGCCTTCTTTACAGTTTTCGGGTTCGGCTTTGCAGCTGCTGGAAAATTTGGAGGCTTGCCGTTGACGAGTACTTCCAATTTGCCTTTTGGAGGACTTCTTCGGTCCTCCATCTCATTTAGCAAATCATCATATAGACCACCCACAATGATGGCTTCTCGACAGTATTGGTCAGATCGCGTCCACTCTTGATTCACAGTGCCATGTTTTTCTTTTCTTAGAGCTATCAGTCTTCTCTCTGGTACGAAAGCCGCGCTAGAAGCCACAAGAAAAGCTAACAAAAGGTGCCTCGTCGAACGAAGAAAGGGCATGCTTCTAATAACTTGCCAAAGCCAAAGATAAGCTTCCGTCGAAGCTAGAAGAAATTAAGTCCAAGTTCAGAATGCAATTCTACCGCTTACTTCACGTAGAGTTACTGGCTATTTCTTTGAATGTTTACTTGCTGCAAAGCTGGCTAACTTACTCAGTATGGTGCAGTACGCGTCAGTCATGATGTCATGATGTCATGATGCGTCATGCAATCATGCAATCATGCAATAATGTCATAATGTCATGTTGGTGTGTTGTTGGTGGTTGGTGGCAACGAAGTCGTCGTCGGTCATCGGCTTCGTTTGTTGGTTGTTGGTTGGTGGGTCTCGTAAAAATACCGATTTTCTTCAGGTCCTCTAACGCACATGGAAGAGAGGAAGTCGTGAGTGGCGCCGGGCATCACGCCTACACCGCGCCCTCGTGGGCATAACATGGCCCAACGACATGGGCTGGTGCCTCAAACTGAATTGGATCCCATGGAGGAAACCGGCTGGATGTTCAAGGGTTCAGTATTCGGTGCGTTTATGCCCCTTAGCCTCAACGAACGATGTACTATCCATTTTCACCACACTGCTCCCGCTCTTATGGTCACTCTTGGTGCGTTCCGCAGGTTCTAGAATACCTCTGCCAGACAAGAAAGCAGAACTCTTGAATACCAATGCGTTGAAGCACTTGTTGCCTGGATCGCCGGACCGAAGCACTGGCGTTGGCAGCAGCGGCGGTGGTGCGGAGAATGCGGAGACGGCTGAGTTGCTTGCGCGGCTCAGGAAGTCGAGTGGAGAGCGTATGCAAGACCTAGACCGCAAGGCTGTGGGCTTGACTCCAGCAGAGCGACGACGGCGCTTAAGAGCCAGCGCTGACGGGAATGGTGGTGGGGGCGCAACGGGCAGTGGTGCTGGCGGTAGCCTAAGTAGTACAGGCGGGCGGCGACGGCGCGACCTGCCGGATCCAGTGTATGAGTTCGCAGCAAGCGATGGCGCCCTAGGAAAGCGGCCGCGCAGTGACATGGGCTCACGCCGTTCGGGTGCTCGATCTCGAGGCACAGCGGATGCTGCTGGCCGCAGCACCAGAGAGGCCTCCTCGAGGCATCAACAATCGAGGCGGTCACCTACTCGGGCGGGGCGGCCAGGCGTGTTGGAACTGGCGTCGAAGCCATTGCTTGAAGCCGTTGGCATGACGCTCCACGAGTTCAAAGCCATTGACGAGGCGTACCGCCAAGTCGAACGCCGCTTTCATTCGGAAGCGCTGAGGTTGAGCCGCGCAGCCACTTCCCACGAGCATGAAGTGCGCGCCATGACCAAGTCCCATACTTCTGCAACAGGGACAGTGGCTGGTGGCGCAGCAACAACTTCAGAGTCTCCGCTTATGGCCGATGTCACCGACAGAAGAGCAGGGAACAGTAACGTTGACGATGCAGAGAACGTTTTGGGGCAAAATGCAGCGTTGGGCACCGACCCACTCGCGACGAAGTTGCGCGCCGCTCTCAGCGGCCTCCGGGATTCGCCCCCACTCACCCCGAGCTCAGAAGGCGCCGCTGATAATGCTGCTAACAACGACTGGCGACGAGGCACCGTGCGTGCGGAATCAGTGGCAACTGCCCTCTCGTCGGCGGGTCTAGAGCTCGACGGCGAAGCTCTCAGTCGTGCTCTGCGGGCGTCCGCAGCTGTTGCAACGCCATCAGCACACCACTTGTCCGGGACAGGAAATTTATCACTGAGTGCTGACCCGAGCCTGCGGAGTACATGGGGAGATGGCGACGATGGCACCGAAAGCAACAACTTAAAAGAGGCCATTCAGATCAAGCCTTCTCATTCTTCTTCTTCGCAGGGCGATGGCATGCGTGTGCGACCATTGGAAGTAGCAGCTCGTGTCAAAGCGCGAGTGCGGCTAGAGGCTGTGGCGAGGCATTTAGGCCTGGACCACTCCCAAGTCGCGGACGAACCGGATGACGACGACGACGATGGCATGAGCAGTAACGCTGCGCACAGCGTTGATCACCACCACCGAAGCCAGGACGCTCATTCGCGGAAACGGACCGGGGGGAAGCATGCAGGCAGCAGCCGCCGCCATCGTGGGGCAAAATCTCAGGCTAATGGTGGCCATGCAGGAGGTGCCGGACACCAACCGCCCGCGCTGCTCAACCTCGACGGATCCGTTGTATCGTCGTCGGCTTCATCCGCGAATGGAATGCCGCTGCCGCCGCTTCGGCCGGGGGCTCGAGCCGTGGCTCGCGCGCACCTCACCGCGCAGCAGGCGGGGGGGCCTACCCCACGCGCGCTCAAGCCGGGGAACCACGCCGACCTCAACGAACTTCGGTCCACGCTGGCCGCCACCGACGCGGGGCTGGCTGAACTCCGCTCCCTGGTGAAGAAAGACGTGCAGTGGGTGCAGCTGAATTGCACTTCCACCAACATGTCGGTGCGAGCGCAGTTTTTCTGCAAGCAATGGGGCGCGGAAAAGATCAGCGCGCTTTTGGCCAGTGGGGAGCTGTCGCGGCAGCGGAAAGCGCTTCTCCACTGGCGGGCCGCGGCTGCGCTGCAGTTCAATTTGCAGCGGTTGGAGCTGTACCTGAAGTTCACGGCTTGCCGCAAAGTGGTCCTCAGTTTGGGGGCGGGCATTGACCGTTGCCGTGGGAGTGCACTGAAGCACTGGCAGCTGGTGGCGAGGCTAGAGCGGCGAGAAGAAGCCGACGGAGCGGCCTGCGAAGTGCAGCGCCACGCGCGGGCCTTCATGGGCAAAGTTCGGTTCAAAGCTTTCAAGCGCTTCGCTTACGCGCGGCGCATTCAGTGCCTGGTGCGGATCCGGCAAGCCCGGGCGCGTTGCCGACTGCAGCGGCGGGTGCTGAAACAGTCCCGCGCTGCCGCCTGCATTCAACGGGCGTGGCGACGGGTGGTGGCGGTGCGGCAAGGGCGCAAAGAAGCCCAAAACCGGCGGCGGCACCGGGCGGCCAAAAAGATTCAGCGCTGCAAGCGAAGCCTCAAGGTCCTGCGGGCGGCGCGCGCGTACGCGCAAGAAATGCGGGTCCTGCGCGCGTCCACCACGCTGCAGTGCAGCCAGCGGTCCAAAGTGGCCCGCGTCGAAGCGAACAAGCGCCGCTCGAAGAAGCGCCGGGCGGAAGGGGCCCTGAAGATTCAGTGTTGCTGGCGGCAGCGCAAGGCCCGTTTTGTGGTGAAATTGAAGCGCAAGCAGCGCGCGGCCGTGATCGTGTTGCAGTGCTGGTCCAGGTGCATCGTCGCCGTGGCCCGCACCCAGAGATTGCGCGACCAACACGCCGAATTCGAGGCCGCGCGCACGGTGCAGCGGCTGGAGCGCGGCAAGTCGTCGAGGCAGCGGGTGGCGATTCTCCGGAAAGAAAAGAAAGACAAGGAAGAAAAGGAGGCCGCCATGGTGCTGCAGCAGCAGACTCGGTCAAGAGAAGCCAAGAAGGAATTGCAGCGCCGGAAGGAGGCCAAGGCCGCCAAGGACAAGGAAGAAGGCGCTGCGGCCACCAAGCTCCAAGCGTTGCAACGAGGAAAAATGGGGCGGCAGTCGGCGGACCAAGCGGCTGCGGCCGAAAAGCGCAAGCAGGAACGGCTGCGTTTAGAAGCGCTGCGGCGAGAGCGCGCCGCGGTAGTCTTGCAGGCGGCGCAGCGCGGCAAAGTGGGTCGAATCAAGGCCGCGGCGCGCCGCAGAGTGGTGGAAGCCGAGCAGGAAGCCCGGCGGCAGCTGGAGAACGCCAAAGCGGTGCGGATTCAAGCGTGGTGCCGGCGCAAGCTGGCCGTGAGGATCGTGCGGCGGCGGCGCGCAGCCCGAGTGGAGGGCGACGCCCGTGCGGGGGAGCTGTTGGAGGAGAAGGCCGTCATCGTGCAGGCGGCGTTCCGCGCCTCGCGCTGCCGTTACGCCTACAAGGAAAAGCTGAAAATGAAGCGCAACGCGGAGTACGCGGCCGAAATGGAACGGCAAGCCGCCGACCGAGCCCGAGCCGCGGCAGAAGCAGCGGCACGCGCTGCCGAGCGCAAACGCATCGAAGAAGAGCAGCGTGTCGCCGCTACGGCGATTCAAAGCAAAGCCCGGCAGATTCAAGCCAAGGCACTGGTGGAAACCATGCGCAAGGCGAAAGCTGCCCGGGAATTGGCCGAGTTGGAGCGACAAGCGTCGACCCTGATGCAGAAGAAACAGCGAGGTTTGCTGGCCAAGAAAAAAGTCACCGAAGAGCGGGGCGACCAAGGCTACAGCAAGCTCACCGGAGTGAAACCAACCGCGGAAGTGCGCGCGTTGCAAGGCACCTTGCGGGAAACGATGTTCAAAGGCGGGCAAAAGGGCTGCGTGCGGGGTTTACAGGGTATGGCGGCGGCTGAAGTGCGTTTGGCGGAAGCGAATGAGCATTTCGCTGCCATTGGTGAGCTGGCGGCCAACCGGTTGAAAATTGCTGCTCTAGGGCGAGCACGAGTGCTGTGGGCCAACGCCAAAGTGGAAAACAAAAAGCGCCGCAAAGCCTGCCAAGACGAGATCAAAGCCGCCAAGTCGGAGCTGCTCCAAGAGCAGCAGCGCAGCGGGTTGCGGGGCACCAAGACGGGAGACGTGCAGATGGCCGAGCTCGAGGAGTCGTTTGCGCACTCCTTGGAAGCCGACGCTCGCGCGGCGCAGGCCACGTCCTCGGAAGCGAAACAAGCCGCGGATGCCGCCGTCAGCGAGGGATTCGCGAAAGCTGAAGAAGCCTTCAAATCTGCGCAATCGGGCAAAGAACCCAGGGCGCTCGCTGCAGAAATTGCGGTGCTGGCGGCGCAGCTTGTACCCCTCAAGGGTGGCCGCGCGCCGGCCAAGGTCATGAACGCGTTCTGCTTCACGCCCGATGAAGACAAGGCCGCGGCCGCCGCAACTTGCCTTTCCAAGCTGAAGCAGTCCAAGCAAGACTTGAAGCGCCGTACTTTGGACGCGGAAATGGCTGAGCGCGCTCAAGACGGGGTCTCTGACGCAGCCGCACTCCGGGTTCAGGGGATGGTGCGGTGCCGGATTGCGCGACGCGTGGTGGACGAGAAGCGCGCGGAACACCAGGCCGAATTAGACAACGTGACCGACGAAGGCGACGGCGGGCGGCGCGGCCGCAGCCGAGGCAAGAGCCGTGGGAGTGGCAAAGGCGGGGGCAGCGGGAGCGACAGCGACAGCGATCCAGACGAAGCGCGCTACAAACGGAAAGCACGCTTGCGCAAGAAGCGCCAAGAGAAGCGCGACGAAAAGATGAAGAAGCGCAAGGAGCGGGAAGCCGCCCTGGCCGCCGAAGAAGAAGAAGCCATGAACCGAAACCGCCAGGGCGGCGGCGGCGGCAACGTGGGCTCGTCGTCGTCGCTGAAGCCTCCGAAAAAGTTCGCGTGGGAAGAAGAAATCGACGGCGAAGACCCAGACGCCGACGACACTTGCGGCCTGGCAGTGCTGCCGGGTGACGTCATCGACAACCCCGAGCTGTTTGGCGACGCAAACGACGCGAACCGCGCGATGGAAGCGGTTTATGTGCGCATGTTCCGGCGCGAAGGGCAAATGCCGCTGACGCGCGGGGAAGCGCTCCGAGCGCGCCAGGCCGCTGCGTCCAAACGCCGAGAAGCCGCGGCCATGGCGGAAATCGCGGCCAAGTTTGGCCTCACCTCGCCGGGTGGCGGTGGGATGGGGGGCACGGTGGGCAGTGGCGACGACGAGGCCGCCGCGGAAAAGCGAGAAGGTGGCGACGCGTTTGACACCTCCACCTCGGTGCTCTCCACCATGTCGCAAGCCGAGCAGCGCAAGCTCAAGAAGAAGGCGGGCCTGCTGGGGCTGCAGCGCAGCAAACTGGGTGGCGCGGGGGACTCGTCGTCGGATGACGCGGACTCGAGCAGCGGCGACGACGACAATGCGTTTGCCACTCGTGCCTTCGCCGCCATGGGCTCCACCGGCAAGATTGTGCCGTTGAACCGCGAGCTGATTCAAGCGGAAGCCACGTCGGCGCTGGACACCAAGCTCAACTCGGTGTTGGATGCGAAACTGGCTGCGTTTGAAGCGTCCAAACAGGAGCTCTACGCGCTGCAAGCCAGCTTAGCCGACAAAATCAAGCTCCTAGAGGAGCGTGGCGCTGGCGGTGGGGGCGGCGGGGGCAACAACAATCAGTTGCAAGCTTACGATGGAGGCCTTGCGCGGCCCTCGAGCTCAGGCAGCAGCCAATTCCAAGGAGGAGGCGCGCACTTTGGGCAGGAGCTCGCTCTTGCCGCGGCGCCGGAGCACAGTGCAGTGGACCACGGCCACTTACCGGAGGGCTGGTCCGAGGTGTACGACGAAACGACGGCGACGACTTATTACTTCAACGAAGCCACGGGAGAAACGTCGTGGACTTTGCCGGGCCAACACGGCTTCGACGATCACGGAGCCAGCTACGAGTCCGACGAGGGTTACGAGACCACGGGAAGCAAGGGCACTGCGGTGGACTACGACACCGATGCGCAGTGGGACGGGGGCTACGACCACAGTGGGGCAGAATGGGACGACAGCCACCACCACGGCAGCGAGTACCACGACGAAGGCGGGTACTGGGATGAGCACCACCAGTGGGTGAGCGACTGGGAAGAGCAGTGGGACGACCAGGCGCAAGCGCGGTACTGGTTCAACAACACCACCCAGGAAGCGAGCTGGACGGAACCCGAGGGCTGGGCGGCTTCCCAGGCGCATGCGCAAGCAAACGACGAGTGGGGCGACGGGTACGTCGCTGCCACGGGCGCTGGTGCAGGCGAATGGGTTTCGTATCTGAACGACGAGACGGGAGACGAGTACTGGGTAAACGACACCACGGGTGAAACTTCTTACGAGGACCCCAATGCCACGTGGTAATAGATTTCTGGTCAAGTTTGAGTGTAAGTACGCATCTACTTCAGCCGGATCTTTACTGTAGGTTATAGTCGAGAGAGCAAAGTCCTGACTTACGCCCCTATTTCAGAACTACACTAAAAAACTTTTTTAAAACAAATTAAAGGAATTGCGTTGGAATGAAGCAATTTGAAGTTAAAGTCGAATTAACGCCGAGATTAAGACTTCAAGACATCAAGTTAGGAAATGGCGGGATGTGCGCATGGGGTTCGTAGCTAGAACCTAGAACTAGAACCTAGAAGTCAAAGAGAGGCAGTTTACCGATTAACGCGCAAGGCATATGGCATATGTGATATGTGCCTCTCGCGCAACAGCGTAATATGTGATATTTCGTTCCCATATGAATACATGGATGTGCTAGTTACAAATGCACCAATTGCACTTAAACACTTAAAACCTTCCACTTTTGAATCCGAGTCCTGAACTATTGAACTGCCTAATCCGAAATATCAAAACGCAAAGCGGAACTCGCGACATGCGACTCACTTGCTTCCTGATTTGCAGTTTACAGTGAAGTTGCCCCAATCAACACACCAAATCTGTTGCCTAATGGGCAGCCAATGTCCAAGTCTGCTCTCCGGAGACCCCGTCCTTTACAGCCCATTGCAGTGCCAAGTTATAGTCTCGCGAATTCTGGGTGCTACGCGTCATGGCCAACACACCAGTAACGACTGCGCCCGATTCTAAAGCCTCTGGAGCTGCACGGGGGTCGAGCATCAGCACTGTCTGCTTCCAATGCGTAGGTGGACTTCCGGGCTGTGTGTCAAGGACTTCTTTACAGCCCGGCCCATCGAATGCAACGTCAAACGATAAAACGAAACCATCAAGGGGTCCTGCAGTTGTCATCACAAACTCGAAAGGTACTTTGAAGTCAAGTTCCTGAGCCGATATAGACGTGAGGTCCGCAGTCCAAATCTTTGAAACGGAGGTAATCACTTGAGAGCTGGGCACGTTTTCAACCTGAGCACTCGACAGCAGCATTGGGGCGAATGCGCTCATGTCGACTCCATGCACGCTGTTCCACCATGATAGCCTCTTTGCACCTGGTGGTAGTTCGGCACCCTCTTTGTCGCTCCATCCTGCGAAGTAAAGCGAGGCTGCATTAGGAAACAAAGACCCTCCAGGTTTCAGGAACAAGTCTCGCACGTGCAAGACGGAGGGCAGCATATCCTCAAACAGGAGACCATAGCCCATCCATTCGCTCACAATTACATCAACGCCTTCCTCAGGACCCAACCCCAAATCTTCCCGCGTCAGTGCTTCTGCCTTTTTTTGCACAAGGCTCACTGTAGACGAGACACCATTGGCCTCAACGGCTTGGCGGGCAGTGTCCAGCGAGTTACTGTCTATGCCAATCACCTTTTGAGAGAGAGAGAGAGAAGTGGTGACAATCAAAGTACGAGGGTCAGATGACATGAGACCTGTGTCTGCACTAATACAAAGTAAACACCTCAAACGCATTCATATTTATGCAGCTATTACCTTGGAAGCCCCAGCCTGTGCTGCGAAAATGGAAAGTATGCCAGTTCCACACCCCACGTCTACAATGACGGCATCCTTAAATACTGATGAGGACTGCATTGAGATCGCACGCTGATAAGCACCTGTGCGCGCCGCATCGCGAAGCATGATTTCATGCATATACACGTTGCTGTAACTCGTAAAATAGTAATCGTCGTCGACTGCTGCACTTGCGTTTTCAGTGCTTTCGGTCAGTTCTGCTTGGTCTGCTGGCATAACGCCTGGTGTTTTGTCGGCAGCAGCATTGGAAGTACTGAACGTGGCCGCGTTGTCCACATTAGCAGTGAGCTGCGCTGTTGCGAGAGCAAGTTGGTTCTGTGTAGCTGCGAGTTGCTCTTGAAGATGCCTGACCTGGTTTTGACTAGAGTGCTCTGTAGCTGGAGCCGCCATTCTAATGCCCGAATCATCTCTACTTCGTTCATTCCTCTCATTATCATCGTCATCACTGTCGTCGTCATCGTCATCGACGGCAAATCGGTCCAGGCAATGCAAGAAAGGGTCCGCTGGGTCAAAGGGTTTAAGCAAGGAATCATCGTTAATATCAATATCTGCAGATTCGAGTACTAGAGCTTGTACTACTTCAGGTGAAAGGGGAGCTTCCGCCGTGGGCGCCAATGAATCAACCCGAGTGCGGAGCCAATTGACAAGCCGAGCAACTCCATAAAAGTCCAAGCCCCGCTGAAGTCCCACAGACCTGAGGTCAAATTTGAAAGATTCCATGTCGTGGGCGCAGGCATCTTCGACCGATGGCAGCTTAACATATGGGGACAGGAGCGGGGAAGCCTCCAGAGAGACCTCGTCCTGAATCTCGGCATCCTCTCCCCAATTCTCATCGTCACTAACGGATGACTCCGAATTCGACATATCAAAATTACTCTTTATAGCTTCTTAGGATATCTCTCGCAGAGTTTGGCTTCGGCCACCTAGAGCTAGGAGAAGCCAGTGGGCCTATAGCAACGCAAAGAATTTCAGCGAAAGGAAAAGTTCGTTGCAAAATACAGCGATCCAGCGATCCAGCAGCAAGCAACCACAGCAGCTTCTTTCGCGAACGTGATTTTTTTTTGTTTCAAACAGCCGTTACTCCATCATACACGTGTCGAACGCTCTATAACTAAAACCGCAGTAGTACAATAGTTTTCAGCGTACCTGAGCTTACTTGGCAAGGTCAAGGACTAGGCTTTATGGATCCGTCGAAACGAGATGCGAAGCCTAGCCGCCGTAAAGGCCCCTCAGCACAAGAACGAAGACGGGAGGAAGTTTTGAGAGCTCAGAAGGAAAGCAGGCGTAGTGCTTTGTATCGAGCACGTGACTTAATTGAGGATGGAGATCAGAGAGAGGATCGCTGCGGCGATGAAAATGAGAAGTCAGCATCGTACCACTTGTCTGGTAGCAGTGGTGGGCAATTTGGTGGTTCAGCCGAGAGTGCCTCCAAGGGATGGCGACAAGTGAAGCGATCCAATCGTGTTCTCGAGCGTCGCATCTTTTGGGCCTCTTCAGTGACTACTCCAGAGTGGATGGTGAGCGTTCAGTAGAATCCTAATTCCGTGCTTACGATTAAGTTTTATGAATGCAGTATATTCAATT
>Ga0307978_1002920_pt1 | contig 11785 bp, 16 predicted proteins | sample OrgLakmetage1056_FD_203151 | JGI IMG/M metagenome (GOLD analysis project Ga0307978, IMG submission 203151) | Saline water microbial communities from Organic Lake, Antarctica - #1056 | ecosystem: Environmental > Aquatic > Non-marine Saline and Alkaline > Saline | place: Antarctica: Organic Lake...
CGTATTCTTGGTACCATCCAGCTGCGGTGTCTGCTACCTCTTGAAGGGCCGAGTCATCAACTGCGGCTGAAGCGAGGAGCTTGTTGCATAAACGCGGAATGTCACCAAGAAGAACCACCTTCCAAGACAGACGAATCAACATACAAATACAAATCGGGCAAGATAAAGCGATTGGCTCTTGAACGCGCATGAGTAATATATTGATTGATAAAAAAAGACTGTTCCTTCAAGTTAAAAAGCAAACAATACAATACACATACGAGCGCATAGTAGTCGCCGCTGTAAACATGAGGCATTGAGAACAACATCATTACTTACAGCAACACGGCTGGCTTTACGTCTCGCCGTCAAATCTGCGAGAGTCGCCAAAGCAAATTTGCCCAGAACATCCCACTCGTCTTCCTGGTCATTACCATCGCCACCGTTGCGAGGTGAAAACCCAAAAAAGGACGCCATTTGACTTGCTCGCATCTTTTCGGCTGCTCGCTTGGCCTTTGTTTGCACTAGTGCTTCCCCGGCTGCTGCCTGTTGTGAGGCTTTGAGAGCAGCAGCATTGGCAGCTCGCTCCGCAGCAGCTATTTTACTCGCGTTCGCAATGAGGTCCGCTTTGCTTTGAGATCCAACCGAAGGCTGCTGAGACGGCACAGCAGCAGCTCCTTTGTCATCTGCTGCTGCTGCTGTTGCTGCTGTTGCTGCTGAAGCTTCAGCCATTGAATTGCTACTTTCTGTACCAACAACATCACCGTCGAGATCATCGACAAAGTCTTTCAAAAGGTTGCAGCAGAGTTCCTCGAGCAACAAGTGCAACCCCCACTGCCCTAGCCCAGCCGACGAAGCACTTGCTTTAGCGCGCGCAAGAGGTGTAATCGAGGTGGTGGGGGATGACAACAAGGAAAGTGGAGAATGGACTCCGAAAGGCGCCAATGACGATGCATTCGAAACTGTGGGAGCATGAGTGCCCGTGGTTGCAGCTGCTCCTGTTGCTGTTGATGGTGTTGATGTTGCTGGTGTTGCAGCTGACACTGTCGGTGCTGCAGGAGACGTTTTGTTCGTTGTAGCCGATGAGGACACCGCTGGTTCTGCTGCAACCGCTGCTGCTGCAGTAGTCGCACCTGCCGCAGCTGCAGTTGCAGTTGCAGGTGTCGGTGCAGCTTCTGCTGCTGTAGGGAGCGCGGGCAAAATTGGGCGGGCATATTTACTTGCCATGGCTGCTGCTGGAGCTGTAGATGATGAGGACGAGAAAGAAGAAGCATCTTCACGAGGCAATTCACCACTGAGTTCAACGTCCATGCCGTCAGCACAAATCAGCAACAATAGTTGAAGAGCGTGACAGCGCACGCGTCGAGCTACTCCAATGCAATTGGCCAATCTCAAAAGCGCTCCTTCAACTGCCAAACAACCACTAGTGTGCTGTTCTTCTTGCTGTTGTTGCCCCGCGGTATCCTCGCTCTTGCTGCTATTGCTGTTGCTCTTGGTATTGCTACTGCTGTTGTTAACAGCAGCTTTACTACTCCCTTTTCGCACCATTTGCAGGCTCGGTTAGTGATGATAGGCCATTTGTAAGAGCATTGAACAAGTCAGGGCTCCTATGCGTTGCTGCCCAGCTAAAGTAGATGCAGCGGCAGACTCTTGTCGTCGTTTGGTAGCCGCGTAGCGCTTTGACTTTAAAGTTGAAGCCCTTCTTCCTTTGCTATTACCCACAACTCCAGTTCCTATTCCTGCTGCTTCCGCCGCTGCCGATGTTGCTCCTGCTGCAGCATGAGAGTTTGATTGACGAGACGAAGCAGTAGAACTAGGCGAAGTCGTCATACTTGGCTCGTAAGCGCACAAACAGCGGGTTAGGAGTGGGACAAGCGTAGACGCTGATGAGTCACGCAGCCACGGATCGACTGCACATGTATTGGCTAGTGCGGCCAGTGACCACGCTCTCAGCTCAGGATCGGCAGAGTGCTCTGCGAGTTCTTGCAGCCTGATGATATTGTTGTCCGATTCGAAGAATAATATGTGGAAGCAGAGAGATCAAATGGGAGAATTGGAAGAAAACGCAAAATCAGTCGGTCAATTACGGCCATCTCAATGCATTCAGTCCTGGTATAGAATTCAGGCACGGCACACGTGTGTGCGCAAACATACTAAACAGTGCGTACCTCGGTGCGATAGGTGCCAGCCCTGCAGCCAGTTTATTGGTCAAAGTAGCCTTGTTCTGAGCTTCCTGCTGTTGCTTCGTGGCACGGGCCGCTGCGTCATTCGCTTCTTTGCACCTTGCTTCCATGTTTCGACGGTCGGAGACCGTCAGCTTTTTGCCACTCGCTTCGATTTCTGAGTTCACCTGTGTTACACAATCGCGGAATTACAGCGTTAGTGAGAATCTACCATCTTAAGATCATGAGACTTGCTCACGGTGGCTTTTGATGAGATTTTACACGGCGCTACTATTAACATACCTAGGTAAGAAGGTGTAATGTAGATTTCCGCCAGCTTGCACATTTACCTGCGCTTGCACGGAAGCTGCGTGATTCTTAGCAGTGGTCGCTTTCTCCACTGCAGCCGCCACTACAGAAGCTCCATGCACCGCAGCCTCGGTATCCAGGCACAGTTGAGACAAAGCTCTGCGCGTGGCGTCGTCGCGGCCCAACATCCAGAGCGCAGCGGCTGCCGCAATGGCCACCCCAACGTTTTCCGACCACAGTTGCTGGGCTACGCACACGAGGCGGTGTTTGGCAAAGAGGAGTTTGGCTTTCACCTGGAGTGGGTAAAAATTAAAAACATAAGTCGATTTCGACATCAAAGAACTGCGTCAGTATCTAGAATCAAGCATGCTGGAGACGACATAACCTGATGCCAATTCTTACTTTCAGCACAACGCCGCCAAACGAGTTCATGATGCCGCCAAGGCCACTTTTCTTGAGCTTCCGAGTTGAATTCAACATACCACCGGATTGTTTCAGCGCTGGGAGTTTGGTGGAGGACGTTGCTGTGCTTGCTGCCTTCTTGCTGTCTGAGCCACTACCGCCATCATCACCAGTAGCAGTGGTGCTAGAGGTGCTGCCTCCTGCACCTCCTCCAGCACTGCTAGCGCCTGCATTTGTGGCAGCAGTCGTCGCAGTTGAATTCTCAGCTGCTGTAGCCGCTGCTGCCGCTGCCGCAGCTGCGTCTGCCGCGGCTTTCTGTTGCTGGTCCTTGGCGTCTTGGCGCACTTGGTTGTCGTGGGCAAGGGCGGTGAAATGCATTATCGCGGCCGAAGCGAGTTTCACACAACTCCACCTTTTGGTTTGCAGAGCTCTTAGGCGAGCTTTTTCATGCGAAGAATGGTGCCGCGGCGGCTGTGGTGGCAAATGAGGAGAATCGGACGAAAGAATCGGCGCAAAAGATGTATCTGTTGCTGTGACAGCGCTATCAGCGAGGTGCTTTCCTTCTTCACCATTTCCTTCGCTCAACTCCAATGGCACTGTTTCAGGCTTCTTCAATGAGGAAGTTGGGGCATTACTAGCAGTAGAGGGCTGTGCTTGGTCTGTGGGCAAAGTAGCGCGAGCGCGGTGGACGAGCACATGCCGAACAGCTGACAAACGCTCCACTACGTGATGCACCGACACCTGATGCCAATATCATAGGAATATGCTCAAGGCAAAGACATGATACATTAGCGAAGAAGACAAAAAGGGAATATGCTCGGCAGCGCTATGAGAAGTGCTATGCATTGAATTTGCACTAATGGCCAATAAAAACGAAAGCATTCAATGCAATGACACACACACAAATGGTAGATTACCAATTCGCTCAGGGCAGCTATTGCGGCGTCACAAGAAGTTGAACTTCCCTTATCCCTCTTGGTAGCTGCTGCATGCGCTGCGGCGCCCTGGCAGGTCTTGGGGCTCGCCGCAATCGCCAAGTGCGCCAAACAGGCTAGGACTTCTTCGCATCCTTGCTCAGACCGCGCGCCATCTTCGTTTTCAGCTTCCTCTTGAAATGCGGATAAAGCGCTAGCATTACCACCATTAGCACTACCGCCACCTGCTGCTTGTCCTGTGGGAGCAGCACCGCCACTAGGAGTTGCAGCAGGGTCTTCGGTAGGCGGTAATTCCGCAAGGACAAGCAAAGCCAGGAGGCCTTGCGTTTCTAGAGCCGCTGCCACGCTCACAGGGGCGGCTTTGGCGAGGGAAGTTAGGCAGGCGATCGAACAGCGCACTTGTACTTCTGATAGGCCCGGGCCATACCCGCCGCGAAGGAAAGACGGAGGTTGGTTAGAGCTAGATGATGATGAGGATGAGGATAACAAGGATTGCGATGCATTAGCAGCGTTGGTAGGTGTGGTGAGGCACTCAGAGCGAAGCCAGGGCGTGCAGAGTGCCACCACTGCTTGCACTAACCCTCCTCGAACAACCACACTGACGCCACCACTGCCACCATTACCGGTGGTACTGCTGCCGTTACCCGTACTTACGTCAGCAGCTACACTATCAGCACTCGTAGAAGCACCTTCTGCGCTTTTACTCGTGCTCTTGCCTAGGTCGCCCTTATTCTTGCTTGAGTAGCTACTACTGCCTGTAGCGGCAGTAGCGTTAGAAGTCAGATTGATAGCAGGGCGTAAATCCGGTGATAAATCGCTTGGGGGTTCAAGCGAAAAATGGTGACCGACATCGAGAAGAGCTTTCAATTCAGGCGTGCGCTCTTCCTCTTGGCGGCTCGAGATCTGAGCAATTGAACCATGGGCGCTGTTGCCTGGCTCCGCTAAATTCTGCTTTCGATCACAAGCGCCCACGAACCAAAAGACGTGTGATGTAATGAATACGCTATGGTGTTTTAAAAGTTATTCAGAATTGATTTGCATAATCGATACGGAAACCAAACACAAATAACACAGCATGAAATTTCGCATACATCAAAGTGCGCCAAATGGTCATTCTATTGAAGAATGCGATACCACCATGTAAAATCTCTCAAGACAAGAAGAATGCGTGTACCGATTGAAACGTTGACAGAGTCTTCTCAGTGTCACTGCTGTCATTGATGCTTGCATTCTGGTGGTGGTCGTTCGGCTCACTAGTAGGCGTCATGGCCAAGATGCTCATCAACCCTGCTGCTGCTACTAAGGCATGATCCAAACTACCCGCCTTCATCAGCATCAATGTATCGAGCAAAGCAAAGCAAAAAAAGTAAGAGACTGAGAAGTAGCGTATGCAAAATTATTGTCAAGAAAACTACCCGTGAACATCTTCTTTTTCTATACCCCGCTTTGTACTCTCCCTTTTCTCTTTCCATCTCTTATTCAATGTCTCACCGCTGCTCGTCCGTCTGCCCCTCTCAGTGTGCCAGGTCCAGGTGGAAGCCATTCGTGCATATTCCTTGCTTTTGCTTTCTTCTTTCCTTTGGTTCTTTGCTGCTGAGCTGCCCAAGGTAAGTGACGAGTAGCAGTGCTTGAAGGAGAGGCATCTGTGGATGCAGCAGCTTTTTCTTCAGGAGCTGGCGCATTGACAGCTGCAGAACCATTGTTGCTATCTTCTGTCACATCGAGTACTGCCACATCATTGTCCGAAGTTACCGCTCCATCTGCCTCGCCTTTCTCCGCAACATCGACGGTGCTGTTAGTGGTAGCAGCGGCAGCCGCCTCGACGTTGCTATCTTGGTCATTCGAGACAACAGCAGCAGCTGAAGCTTCTGCAGCGCTTGTATTCTCAGCGTCTGAAGCTGTAGCTTGGATGTTGTTGGCTGCTGCCTTCTTCATTGCACTAGCTTCCACAGCAGCAGCAGCAGCAGCTTTAGTCTTAGCAGCAGCAGCTTGAGCAGCTAGGACTGGAGCCTGTTCCACTACTAGTCGCTGCGCAAAGGCCAAGACCGCAGGTAGTGCAGCTGCTGCCACCGATGCTGGTATCTGAGATCCGAGACGTGCAAGTACAAAATTGAAAATACAAAATGAAAGACATAAAGAGAAATGAGGAGACGATTTTTTGTTGGACAAAGCAAAGTGTTGCAATCAGGAGTGTTCAGAAGGAAGTGTTTCGCCTACGTTTAAACATGAAGCACTAAGTTTAGCCTCACACAATCAGCCTTTTATTACCTGAGCCCGATGAGCAGAGTCACTGACAGCAGCAGCCAATAAGGTGGCGGCACACGCGCCCACATGCGCATCGGGCGACCACAGCAGGTGGGATATTGACACCAGGCAGCCTCCAGGAAGCAGCATCGGAAGTGACCAACCGTCGCTGGTTGCATTTCCACTGCTCTTGCTGTTGCTGCTGCTGCTGCGGCGGCGATTCGTCGTATCGGTAGTGGTTGCTGCTGTAAGCGGTGCTGGTGGCGAGGCCAGCAAGGCTAGGGAAGCGCGCAGAGATGGTTCGTGGACGGCGAGATAACACGCCACGGAGCACGCTAGGGCTCTCAGCTGCCAGCAAAATAAATAAATAAGATAATCAACAAATATTTGAAATACAAGTGAAGCATCGTTGATAAAGGTAGCTCGCACGAAAGGCAAATCTTTGTTATGCTTTGCATACCGGAAGGGGCGACGAAGGAGGTTTTGCAGCCCCTAACAAAGGAGAAGAATCTCCCACTTGCTTCTTTGCTGACCCAGGAGACTTCGGCCGTGGTATTTCTTCACTTGTTGCCTTATTGCCACTGACATCGCCGACAGAAGCATTAGAATCTGAGCGTGCAGCGTGCACCTCTTCTGCTCCGCCGTTGCAAGCTACGAGAAGGGCGCAGGCAAAGAGCGAAGGCGCGTGCCGCTGCCGAATCGCGGAGGCAATGCGCTGCTCTGGTGAGAAAGCATGCTGATTCTCTGCTGCTGCTGCTGCTGCACCACTATCATTACTGGAATTATTACTGTTACTAGCACTGTTGCTGTTTGATACCTCAGCGGCTACAGCAGTAGTAGTAGTGGTAGTAGTAGTAGTAGTAACCGGAGGAAAATGCGAATTTCTGCGGGCTGAAACACCACTGCTACTAGAGCTACTGCTGTTGTTGCCGTTGCTGTTGCCGTTCTTGTTGAGGTGATCTTCTGGCGATTGGAGCGCTCGCCAGGCAGCGCCTAGGGCCAAGTATGCTGCCCAATCACAGGCTGCGCGACCATTCTAGAGCAGGGAGGTGGTGGGAGGTTGCAAAAATTAGAAACGCAAACAATATCCCTTGTAAATTATGCAATTTGACTTGTTTATTGGAAAGTATAGTTCAGGAAAAAAAATATGCATCGGGGGGGGGGGGGTGAGCGGTGAGCGCAGGATTTGATTGGGTGTCAAATTTCATAATTACCGGTCCGTCCAGCTGATGCCAAGCCCCACTCTCAGCTTCGATAGACACCACTTTCAACGCAGCACCAACTTTCTTCGCCGTTGTTGTGGCAGCTGCAGCCTGCTGTCCTTCCGGCAACAGTGGCTCGTCTAATTCAATTGAAGTTTTGTTGTTGAGCGCAAGCTCATCGTTCCGTGATCGAATATTTGTTTGGTTCTTGCTGTGCTTCTCGTTATTTATGCTTTCCAAATCATTGCCGACTACTTTATCACTCGCTGGATTTTTTTCTCCCTCTTCAATTCGTTCACTCTCGTCTTCGCCATCTTTTTGTTCACTTATAGGGACATCCTCCATCTCCTCGACTGGTGATGGTGCAAATACAGGGCGGCGACCTTCTAAATGGCGCGCCAAAACACCGCCAACTGATCGCCGCATCGCGCGCAGAACGGGAACCTAATATAATAGCAAAAATTCCCGCCGAGTATCAGCACATGCACGCAATCCGTGAACGAAGAAAGATGGTAATAATGTACCAGATGTAAACATGAGAAAACTGACTTACATTGATACAAATAATTATGTCCAAAAGCGAAGGAAGGAGTTGGAAAATGGTCTCTCTTTCTGTCTTAAGCAAGTAAGGAGAAAAGGCAGTTACTAGAAGCTGGCGTACCGTGGTTGGTGCGTCTTCCGCGTGAAGTGTGTCGTCTACATATTTATTCGACCGTTTCTTTATCTTCACGCGCCCCCCGTAACTCAGAGTGGTCGCTAGGGAGGCCTTCAGGCCGAGTTCATTGGTATTGAGTTTGGCCTCAAGCATCTCGCGCACTATGGTCTATGTGGAGAAAAAAGGGCACATGAACACGCACACATGCACATACGTGTGCACAAAAGAAAGGTCATACAAATTCAAGTGTACCAGTCAGAGTACAAACGCAAGGAAAGTCATGAATAAATGGAAGTCAATATCACCACAAAATAGCACTTCGTCTACGAAGAGTACCTCCTCTGGCAAGCCCATTTGAATCATGCGCTTAAATGGGGCGTACGAGGGAGGTAAGCCCGCGTCTGCACTGCTTCCTCTTCCTCCATTGCCTCCTCCGTTTGCCGCTGGACTGTTATTCGCGAGCACCCACTGCAAATGCAGTCCCTGGGCCACAATGAGAGGTTCGCACTCGTCAGGCGCGAGGCCACTTTCTTCGTCCGAGTCAGAGCTGTCTCCATGCTCGTTGCCTTTTTGACAAGCATGTTCAAACAAGAAGAGAATGTGGGAAGACTGAAAAAAAGTCAAGATACATGTTTTCTTTCGTCTATTTGAGTGTCAAAGCATTAAGCCAAAGAGCAACCGCAAAGAAAATATGAAAGTTTCTTTTGTGACTTGTTCCCACCGAGTCCAGCTACTAAATCTGCAGCCGCTGCTGCTGCGCTGTCATCATCATCGTCCTCTTCCTCTTCCTTAATACTGCTGCCATGCTCCGATGCAATGTCCTCCCCGTTGTTGATTGTATGAGGGTTTGCCAACCGATCTGGATCCACGTAACTCAACTGCCACAGTCAAGGAAAGAAAAGACGTGAAGGGACAAAAAAGCACGAAACTGCGCATTGTCATTAATGTATATGTACGGCATGTGATACTCAATTGCCAGTAAATTTCGTTTTTAGTCTCGAGCACTCTTTCGCTTCTTTCTTGCTCTTAGCCCCTGACAAGCATAATTATTGTTTTCTTTGAACTCTTCATCCTCCTCTATGGTCAATACCTACGTGGCTTATTGCGTTTCAGATCAGAGCACACAATGTCCTACTACCGTACGTAATTTACCAAGTCCAGGACAGCGTTGTTGACGAGGTACATGTGCTGGAGCCGCTCCAGCCCTTGCAAATTGGCGGGTACTGCGACTAAGTGGCTCAAGCGGAGGGCAGCGCCAGCGGTGCGAGCGCCCGGAGCAACCTTGGCGCCGATCTGACATGCAACATGGCACGCACCCAAGGCATACAAAAGTGAATGCCCGCGGAGAGTACGAATTTATCGTGATGTTGGCGCACGGAATGAAAGAAAAAAAAGATGAGCAGAAATTTGCGAATCATCAGTGTGCTTGATGCTACTTCTGCAGAAAAAAAGAAAAGAAAAAAAGAATAGAAAAGAAAGAAACGTCTAGGGAGTTGGGAGTGAACCATGAAAGGGAAGCACGCAAGCGCCCACCAGAGCACAGGCGTCGTTGGTGTGGCGCAAGAGAGCGGCGTCCCGGCGGCTGGCGCGGTGGCTGCTCCAGTGGGAGGCCGAGGTCTGCCACTTGTGCTCGTCTTTGAGCTCGTGCAGGCGCGGCCCCTGCCCTCCTCGGATGGACCCGCGCCGTTTCTGGGGGGACCGGCTGCTCATGCCACCGCTGGTAGGGCTGCTGGCGCTGCTGCTGCCACTGCCGCCTACTAGGACAATATTCATTGGAATTTGGATGGGGGTTTATACTATTGCTATGCATGGGGTAAAAACGTCGCAAGGGATGATGCTGTTGATTAATGTTGCGCATGGTGTAGTTACGTCGCAAGGTATTATATTGTTTGCTGTTACCAGGTGACGAGGAAGCCGTTAGTGCTAGAGCGCTGCTGCTGCTGGCAAGAGCTAGGCTGCCGCGTCGACCACCACCAGGAGATGTGGTCGTAGAAGCGGAGAGCGTGTTGCTTGTCTTCTTATTTGGGGAAAGGTGGCTTGAGTTGTGGTGGTGGGTGTGGTGCCCCGCGGAGTCGTGAGCAGTTTCCACCTGATCCCACAAGCATTGTGTCGTAAGTACTTACAACGGTAATTGTGCGAGTCGGTGAGGTCATAAAGATGTCGACATCAAGAACGGAAAGATGTTATTATATGCGGACATCTCATACAGTAGCAATACTTGGTTGTTAGAGTCCTGTCCAGTCCTTTCATATCAACAGCTCTCTCCTCCCTCTAAACTACAATCCCTAACCAGATACGTACATTGGCTGCTAGAGTTGCTGTGCTCGTTTTCATGGAGGCTAAACCACCTTCAGGGTAGAAAAGTTTCAAGCCCTGTGCGTATTCATTTTTTCCATAAAGGCAAGAATTAAAGCATGAGAGCAGAGCTAGCGCAGTCGCTGTTCAAGAGCCACCTTAGGCACTAGCCAAACGCTATTGTACCAAAATCAACGAGCTACACGAGGAAAGGAGAAACACGCAGGCATTCCTACAGCTTCAGGCATACGAAAGCACCTCTCCCTCGAGGCACTCGTCGTCCCGTAAGGTATGTCCAAACAAAGCACGAGCTTGCTCTTTCAAGTCGGCCGCGGTGACCACTAGCGGCAGCGCGACGCCTACGGATTCATTGCTGGTTTCATCCAAGAAATCAATGGTTTGCGTTGAGAGCTCCTGCTTGGCGTCTGGAGGGGGGCGGTGCCGCTCAAAAATGTCAGCTAGGCCAACTACCGGTGGCGAAGATGACATCGTTTCGATTCTTAGTCTCAACTGTGGTCGATAAGGCAGTTTACTAGAAGCAGGCTCTGTGCATAACGCTAGCGCTGAAGTGTATCAAGTAGCATGCGCCGAGCACCGGTAATAACGTGTGAGAGTTTGTTGAGAGAGCTGGGCTGGTTCAGTTGACGAAAAGGTGAGCAGAGACGAGAGATGCCTGCGTTCCCCCTTTGAGTAGGGCGCGGATATTTGCTTGTTGTGTGATTCAAGTGTTTCGCGAGAGAAGCTCGTTGGGTGTCAGCTAGAGTCAGCTAATAGTTCCCTGAAGCCAAAATGAGCGCGCAGTATGTGGGCGCGATCGACCAAGGCACGTCATCAACGCGTTTCTGCATTGTCAACCATGCCGGCAAAATGGTAGCTCAACATCAAATTGAGCACAAGCAAATTTATCCCGAGGTTGGTGCGAGCGAATTTGAAATATTCCGTTGCGCCAAAGATTTTTTATGGCTGCGATTACTCGATGCTAGCGAACTGATGTGCCATCAATTCCAGCTGCGAAATGTATCCATTTTGCCGGTATGTATTCCTAAAGCACGCTGTGTGTTCCACTCATTGCGTTTCACTAGCCTGGGTGGGTGGAGCATGATCCGATGGAAATTTGGAACAACACAAAAAAATGTGTGACCGGTGCGCTCAAAAAGGCCAAATTGACTGCAGCAGACTTAGTTTCTGTGGGTATCACTAACCAGCGTGAGACCACTGTAGTGTGGGACCCAAAGACTGGCAAACCCTATCACAATGCGGTACGTAATAGCGTTCTACGAGTCTAAACCAAATAGTTCAGATGCATACTGTCCGCGCACTCTCAACCGCCAGAGGATTCTGCTTCTGCCTTCCTTGCTCCCCTCTTTCCATCACTTTAAAGATGCTTGAAATTCGCGCTCAAGTTCTTTTAGCCTTGCCTGAGGATGTGTTTGCGTTAGTACTATGCCATAGAGGGGGAAGTGTGGAGGGGTTTTCGGCATCAAGGGTGAAAGAGGGGTAGCAATTGGGAAAGGAAAGGTGCAAGGAAAGTGATGACAACCTACCCTAAGTAGGATATCACAAACCTTTATATTTCTATTATTCAAATACAAGATCGTTTGG
>Ga0307978_1002923_pt1 | contig 11782 bp, 15 predicted proteins | sample OrgLakmetage1056_FD_203151 | JGI IMG/M metagenome (GOLD analysis project Ga0307978, IMG submission 203151) | Saline water microbial communities from Organic Lake, Antarctica - #1056 | ecosystem: Environmental > Aquatic > Non-marine Saline and Alkaline > Saline | place: Antarctica: Organic Lake...
GAGCCTCCAGCAGCTGATGGTTGACTCGGAACGATAGTTGGAACTTGAAATTGGCGCCTTCTTTCATTCGCAGCCCTTTGCTTTTGAGCTCCGTGTTTCCCGCCTGAATTTACCGGTTTAAAAAAATAAGAGTGAAGTCGACGAAGAATAAAGTAATGGGCTCATCGCACTCCTTAGCATCAGTCGAATACTAGTAGGGATGAACTACCTCTGAGCTCAAATCGAAGACTGCGTCAGGCACGGAAGCATCTTCAAAGATGACGCGAAACTCCGTAACAACTAGCTTGCGTGGATCAGAAACATCTCCAAGGTCTCCTTGAGCTGCCGCACCCAGCAGCGACTCCTTGTACTTGCGCAGAGAGTCGTCACTCGCATCTGCGGCCATGATGTCAGCAACATTCGCAGACGACTTTTCGCTCACCTTTTGGATATAAACAAGTCGACGAACGATAGTAGACACATTATTGATTATCTTTACAGCCACAGCATACAATCGATCATGGCAAGATGATGGCACTGATGCCTACGGTTGAACCTCTCGGTAAAGATACATTTGGTCAAGATACGAGTACGTACCGTGACTTTTGAGAATTCTTCGGATGCGTCTTCCTCAGCGCCGCCGAGGGTTGGCCCGGCTTTGAGCTATGATTTCGAAAGGGATAGTAAAAATCAATTTTAGAAAAAAAGTTAGCCTCTCGCGCGACAGGTAACTGAGCAACTGAGCACTCACCCCCTCAAACACGCCCATCCCGGCTAGCGCGCTCTGTCGTCGAGCTGGCTTTCCAGAACCGCCCCCAGATGCCACTGATGCCTCCATCATCTCTGAACGAGCTTGCTCGGCGAGCGCATCCGCCCTCGATGCCGCCGCGGCGCGGTCGTCCTCCTCTTCTTTGGAGTACGGGGACTCCTTTTCGGGTGCTAGAGCTGCCATTTTGTTGCTTTTACTTATTTTTGTATTTTTGTTGTGTTTGCTACAGTACGTATTTGTACCACACTACCCTGTATTTCTTCAACGAAGATCTTTTTCTTCTGAAGATGAAGCTCTGGCCCCTTGCTTTGGCTCAAGAGAATCTAGCTACTTTTTTGGTGTCATACATGATGTACGAATGTGTCTATTGCAAAGTACTACAGCTACGGCAATAGGTTAGATGATGGCTTATTAAGGGACTTTTTAGTATTGTTGATATTAGCCAGTAGTACTGCTGATGATATCTATATCATAGACAATTTGCAAATTCACAACGTCCAATTACCTCAATCGAGAGCAATTAGAGTAGGGTAAAACAGGAAATATATATTATTAGGTCGTTCGTAGCGTTCGGTGTCTCGTACGTAATAAATGGCAGCGGTGCATTCAGCAGAGTGCATATTATCGGAGATTGGCCAGCCTTGTGATCCGTCAGAACGAAATTCAACCGGTGTGCATGGAGTGGTTAACCTCGAAAGCAGCCCAGACGGGACGCTCACAATTATCACCTACCATATCAAAGGGTTGACACCCGGCGAGCACGGGTTTCACATTCACGAATTGGCCGACTTTTCGAAAGGCTGTGTGTCCGCGGGCCCGCACTACAACCCGCACCAGTTGCCTCACGGAGCACCCACGGCTGCTCAGCGGCACGTGGGCGACCTGGGCAACGTGGTTGCGGACAAAGATGGGGTGGCGTCTGGTCGCCTACTGGACTCCTTGGTGAAGCTATCTGGGCCTACCTGCGTAGTGGGGCGTAGCATGATTGTGCATGCCGACCGTGATGACCTTGGTCTAGGCGGGCACGCTTTATCAGGCACTACGGGCAATGCGGGATCCCGTGTTGCCTGCGGTGCTATCATTGCTCTTGAAAGACCGCCTGCTAGGCTCTGATTGAGTCTGCTCTCAATGGCTTTGACGAAGCGGAGATACAGGCGCCTGGTTTATAGATTTGTGCATATTAATAATAATTTATAAATGTTCTAGCCGCAAAGGGCAAGGGGAATCGACGCCTGAGAAAAACATTGAGACGATGCCCTGCTGGGGCAAAAATAGCCCAGAGAATTGCCTCGTGGACCTGGGACGTGACACACGAACGAGCACTCAGTCCCGCCGACTTGTTCGGAGGAAAGGCGCCAGTTGGAGCCTTAATTGGCCTTCTGGAGCGAATTCGCTAGCGCATTTGCAGCTCAAGTGCATTCTTTATGTGCCTCTGTGACTGCTGTGTACTTGTCTTTCTTTGTTTTTGGGAGAGTATTAACTAGACTAGACTAGAATCCGTCTATATGCCTAATTATAATTACAGCACAATCGCATAATCCCGGATTTGGATTTAGAGACAGAAGTGGAAGGCCCAGGGACCAAAAGTCGGTAGTCTAGCTCAAATGCACAAATTTATCTCGTATCTTAAACTTTTTACACCGCCAGTGAAAGCTAAGATTCTTAGTCTTCTTTTAGTGCCACGGTAAAATAGCTAGAGAGGTCATGAGAATACTAAGCTCCTTTGCTGTTAGGCTTTATCTATAAGTCTTAGCCTCCTACTTCCGGTCCCTCGGGGCCTGTCTCAAATAACCAAGTCACACGTCACACCCGTTGAACGCTGATTGCCAGCTCCAGCTGGCCGCACTTACAAAGGAATCAAAGGTGGTACTTCAAGTGAATACGAGGTCAGTTCTGGTTTAAATTGAAATCTAAATCGGGCACTGAGCGAAAGCACGCTGCCGTTCCACCAAGTACGTACAGGAATCTACGCAGAAAATCAGATTGACTCTTTAGTCTTCACGTGAATTATCATCTTCAATAGATTCGCTGCCTGTCTCGTACAGATATATTTTAGTGGCTTTGTGAGTTTCCACCCGAGACGGCGTCAAATCTGCCAAACACACCCAGGTGGAAAGTGCAAGTAAATCAAATACAGAGGATTACAATCACATGTAATTAATCATGCTCACTTACTTGGGACTGAGAAAACATAGGAGACCACCCGGCATTGTTCTTTGGCTGCTAGCTTCTGCAAATACGGCGCGACGAGCTGCATGCCCTTCGGAACCAGGTAAACGAAAGCACACGTCGCAGCGCTCATGTCCACCTCGAGCACATTGGCATGTAAAACCTTCAAGACAAACAAAGGTCACAAGTCACAAGGTATCAAATGGAAGCGGCGGCCAACGATACAGGGAACACTACATACTGTCACGCGGGAGCCTAGATCAGCCGCTTCGACAGCTGCTTTCGCCCTGGTTGCATACTCTTGATCATATTCGACGCCAACACACTTCAATCCAGGAGTAGCGAGTGCTGCCGCAACCTAAAATGGTGTTGCCGTCAGCTATACAGGTCAGTACACTTGCATAATCTTTGAAATACCATAAAATTTTTGACGAAGTCTGCTATCTAGCCTATGGATATCTGAAAAATGATTTGAAATTTCGCGCACCATGACACGGCCGTCACCGCAACCTAACTCATACAACACGTCGTCCGCCTTCAGCTGCAACAATTCAAGAGCAGTGCTGACAACGGGTTGCATGGATGGATTGAATGGTGCTAAATTTTCTCCAACTCGAGTGGCGATCTCAGAACTAGCAGACGCTGTATTGTTTGAAATGGAGGCTTCACGCGCAGCCATGGTTAACTGTTTGTTGGGGTTTTGGATGCAACTCTTATGTGTCGCAAGACGGAAAGCTAGGCTTTCATTCAGAGCAAAGATGAAATACTGCCCTTCAATATACTTTGATACTTTTCCCCTTGTGATACTTAGAGAGCTAGCCTCTAGTAAAAGGTTCAACGAAGGACACTAGATCTATAGTGCCACTGGAGCTCAGAGATTTCCGCTAATGAACTAACTGTTGGTCAGCGGTCAGTCAGCGGGCAACGCATTTTCTTCTGTCGCACGAACGATGACGAACAGAGAAAAAGGAGGCCAAGAAGAAAGTTTTGGGAAAAGAATAAAAACTACGGATTTTCATTGAGAGCCAAAATTAAATGATGTTGCTTATTGCTGCATCGCTGCATCCATTTCCAACAGAAGCAGCAGAGTTAAGATTTTGAAAAATATTTTGCGGGAGCTCCTTCTTGTTGCGCCTCCATCTTTGAACGTCGCATCCTTTTCTATTTCGCCATGGACTACCTCGATGACCCAACAGTTGATATAATGAAACTGGCAACAGAACAAGAGAAGAACTTGCGCGATCTCAAAGAAAAGCGCAATCAGTCGAAGAAGCGCACGAAGGAGCTTTCAAAGCAGCTCAAGGTTTGAACTTAAGTTGTTCAAATATATAAACTAAATTCGAACTCAAGAATTTGCTCAGACCTGTGCTTTTGCGGCAGATTGAAGAAAGCAAAATCAACGACTTGGAAAGAGCCAACGACGAAGCCGAAAAGGTTTGAGTAAAATGCAATACTTATTGCCAGTCAAGATGCTCATCTCAAGGATTATAAAATTTTCATAATTTCAGCAAAACTCGGAGCTTGAGGCGCGCTTAGAATATACCATGCAGATGAAACAAGACGAGTTGAATGCTCTTCGCAAGCTTGAGGCTGAATCAACGCAGTTGGAAAACGAGGCTGCGGAACTGACCAGCAATACTGTAGCGGCGAAGCGAGGATTTATCGAAAAGTGTGTGTTTCTCATCTTCCATTTCCTGCCACATGCTGATAGTGAGATTAACTGCTCAATCTAACTCGTATACAATTCTTATTGCAGGATGCAAAGTGCGCTCGCTGAGAAGCGGACTATGCTCAATCTTCCAAGTACGACGGATCTTGGCGACAATAGCATCGATCCCGACGCTACAAAAATGAAAGCACTTTCGAAGGAGCTCGCAACTGCATTCCAAAAAGTTCCATTGAACGGCCGCTTAGCGTTATATGGTACCTTCCTGACGGAGGCTAATAAATTTGCGACGTAAAGAAGTCGAGTAGCCGGTGTGAAGACCTGAAGACCTCCAATCTTACAAAAAAAACAAGTTTTGAATCGTATACAAATCTGGTTTGGCAATTGGGGTGGGAGTCAGCACAGGTGTAGGAAACTGAAACAGTATCTACAGTGCTAGTAGTTGAAACGAGTCGACGACAATATATCGCCCCTCAGGCCCGTGCTTACTGGCGCCTCGACCTTTGAAAATACTGCGAAAATCTCAATTTTTTAATCGTAATCATAATTATAATAATTCGTGAGTATGGAACTTATAAAACTCATAAATAACATAAATGCCTTTATGTATCCTGTAGCCGTATACCCCGCTTCTGAATAGACAGTTAATGAGAAATAATATGTTCCTGGAATCGTAGCTGTGGCATATCCGGGAACTATGATTTTTTTCTAGGCCACTAGAAGCACGTGAGTACGAGGCAGGCCTAGTAACGAGAATCAGTAACAACCCCATAGCTCTTCGATAATTTTCTGGCGTATGATTTCTTTGATTATTTCACAAAGTTGTTTGGGCGATCGACAGCACGTTGGAATTCGCTCATCAATGTGCTGTCTTGTAGAATACTGCCAGCGGCGGCTGCTGCTGTGCCTAATCTATCCCTGGTAGGCATCTCGAATGGCCTCGACGAATTTACTGCCTTCGCAGGACTATTGCGCCGCAAGCGCCACTCGTGGCCACCAAAACCAGGGTTGGCGCGTGAATGGCCGAGCGCAATGTCCACAACCTGCGCAGTTTGAGGCCACGCGGCAAAATGCGCGTGGCGCTGCAGCTCATTGGTCAGTGCTGCTAGTTCCTGGGCACAGCTATTACGAATACTTTTCATATTGTCGCTGTTAGTCGTGTTTTCAGGACTGGAGTAGTCTATATCAAACGCGCCAGTGTCGGATATGAAACCATCGTCGTCATCGTCGCGCAGCGCGTTGGCACAAGCGAGGAGCGCTGCATCACATTCGTCGCACCACAATTCGTCCATAGAGCGATACATACTTTGCTCCGGCCCATAGCCATCTTGGTGGCCAAGATCTGAACTGCGACTGAAGGCAACTTCGCTACTGTTGTTGCTGCTTTCTGAACCACTCTTCTTGCTGCTGAGCATGGCAACACCTGTACGAGAGCCCCACCGCTGCAAGCTCCTGCGTGCCCGGTAGGACTCTAAGACGTGCAGTGCTGTTGCCCAATCGTTTGCGGCGATGCATGCTCGCAGCGCGTACACCCACGTAAAAGCGGCGTCTGAGCCACCCAAGCCACCGTAGACGGCAACGGACCTAGAATCTCGTGAGGTAGCCTCCGTTGGTTTATCGACGTTTGAGGAGGTACCAGCGCTGCTGTCTGTAGATTTTTTGTTGGCCGCTCCAGCTGCTGCCGTTCCTATTCCTGCTGCGTCGCGCATGCGCTGAGCTCGTTGCTTTGGGCCTCCGAGCTGAAGCTCATAATCGTGCGCGGCAAACCACTGCGCCAGGAGCTCCCGCACTGGTGCGGAGGTACCTGCTTCGGCAGCAGCCCGAAACGCGGCGCCGAACGTGCGGTCATTGGGTTTTACAGCCGCGGCAGCCGCAGCACGCCTGGCACGGCTGGTGCTTCGTCGGAATTCTTCCGTCGGTTTGATGCGGGACGACGCTGACGCGTTGGGTGTCTCGTTATGGACAGGGCTGACCCCACCAGGCGCCAGAGCAGAATCTCGGTGACGAGAATAATGGTCTTGGTTGAGGTGGTTGCGAGTTACTTCTGCAGCAGCTGCCGTCATTTCATGGAGCAGCGCTAACGCTTCTTTCCATTTCCCGCGCACAGCGCACGCTTGCATCGCGCTGGTGTAAGTGACCACATTCGGGGACACGCCATAGTCGAAACGCATGGCCGCCTGTGCATACAGATGTGTTGAGAAACGCGCATGATTTCAAAAGCAGAAGCCATGAGGAAGAAGAAAACATTAGCAAACGTAGAAGCAAATGCAAAGAAGTATTACCAAGAGGCCAAGAGCCGTCTCCCAGTCCCCGGTTTTCGCACAAGCGTCAATGGTGGCTGAGAAAGTGATGACGTCAGGCGCCAGCACGGGATGATCCACAGCCACATGCTATGCCATGGAAAGATGTGAAAGGCAAGCGAGAAGAGAAGGGTGAATGAGGAAAAAAAAAAGCAGAACTGATTATCAATCATGAATCAAAATACACTGACAACGAATTCTTTTTTTTGGTACCTCGTACAAATCGAGGGCCTCCCGAAGTGCGCCCGCTTTTCCACATGCCTTAATGGCAGCGTTGTAGCACACCAGCAAGTCGGCTTTCAACTTCTGGAGGGCAATGGTCTGGGCTTTGCTCTGCCTGCATGCCGCAGCTGCAGCTGCCTGTGCTGCGCGCTTCTCTGAATGAGCCAAGTACGAGGCGCGCGCCTGGTTGCTGTCCTGCTTACTGCTCTTATCGACTCCACCGCTGTTACCTTGACTGGTCGAACTGTTGTGCCCGGATTTAGCACTGGCAGGCATAGGTGAAGGTTGGTGCGAACCCAGCGTGAGAGCAGAGACGAGGTCACGCTCGAGGCCACTGCGCAATTGGGCCAGCACCTTTACATGCAAAAATAAAGGAGGGGCAAGCAGAATTAGCGAAACGGAACACAATTGAGAACGGAAGGGCAAATAAGCTTGGTTCATTCTACACTCGTCAGATCGCTAGGACGGCAGGAAAAAAAAAGGAGGGGTGTCTTTCAAACTAGTCGTTCAAGATAGTTCACTGCAGGCCTACTCCATATCTGCAGCACTGAAAGGGTGCAAGACCGCAGACTTGGGCAGTACCTCAAGCGCTTTCTCCACTTGCGCGCCCTTGGCACATGCTGCCAGCACTGCCCGAAACACCCGCAGCGGCGCTTCTGCGTTGTTCAAGCCACTGTAATTTTTCATTCCAAAGCTCACACTCTTGCTGCTGTTGCCATCACCATTGCGGTCGCTTTGCTCTAGGATGTGCCGCAACCTGCTGCTTCCTTCGCCCCCAGGAGGAGGATTAGCACTGTCAGGTGGCGGTGGTGCATGGTACGGCTGCTGACGAGCGGCAATGGAAATGTGGTCGGTGGCGTCGCAGAGCCGGTCGTAAAGTTGGAGGGCTGACCGCCAGGACCCCGACCGCTCACACGCGTGAATCGCCGACGCGTACGAGAAAGAGTCGGGGGCGACACCCGCCGCTGGCATGTCCACCTGTAAACAGCATTAGCATAGCACACAAAGTTAAAGACAAAGGTGTAGTCAAGGAGGATTGACGGTGGTGGTAGCACTTCATACCAAGAGGAGCTCCACAGCGTCTTCAGCATGTTTCTTGGACTCGGCACACGCAGCCAACGCGCCGTTGAAACAGTGCAGATCGGGTGTCAAACCCAAGTTGTGGTCCATGCGGCGCACGACTTTCAGTGCTTCCGTGGCTTGGCCCGTTTGCGCGAGGACTGTAATCAGAGCACTACAAGCAAACAAATCCACACGCGCTTTCTCGTGTTGAGGGACCAAAGTCTGGCTGTGGCTGCTGGTGTTGCTGACTCGCCCCGAACGCGGGGCACTAAAATTGACCGATGTATGACGAGGCAGTTCTGGTATAGTGCTACTACTGTGGTTTGCTTCAAGTTTCCGAAACATGGCTAACGCTCTCTGCCAGTCGTACACTGGAGCGCACGACAGAATCCCTTCGGTGTAGTGCTGTACGTCCGGCGCCAGGGACGATGATGATAGAGACTCGGTATCCATAGTGGATTCGTCCATGCGTGAAAGCAGCTGCTGTGCTAGGTCTGGCCGCCGAGCGCGCTTGCACACTTTGAGGCACGCCGCCGCCGCCATTCTCAAATCTTTGGTCGGGGAACCAGCCGCTAGCATCCTAAAGGGGACATTCATTGCTTCGTCGTAGGCCTGAAAAGGGGAAGTAGCAACAGAGTGAAGTCAAACTAGAAAAACTGTTGCGGTCGGTTCTGATTTAGCAGTTCCCCAAGTTGGCCCTTATTTGAGGATAGACAGTCCTGGAGAGTACAGCTTTGAAGGGTGTAGCGCTGCATACGGATACACAGCAGAAGCCAGGAATTGCGACAAGAAGGCTTAAAGAGTACCAATGTAGACGTCATGCATAAGTACATGCAGCTAGAGCACGAGCCAATCGGCCTTCAACATAAATGGATTTTCTAGTCTCTAGTAATTAGCCTCCCAAACAAACTCACGCACCTTGAGCTCCTCGAGCCGTTCGATGGCACGCACGTAGTGAAACCTTTCGGCGTGTCCATTCTTGGCCTCAAGTTTGCCTAGCACATGCAACAGGTCCGCAACGCGCGTTGCACCCACGATTTGGTCCATAAAGCCACCCTTTGTGCGCCCTTTCGCCTTGGTGTCCTTGCTGCCAGCCAATTGCACCTTTCGGAACGTGTCTTGCGCCAAACCAGCGCCAGAAGGTCTAGACACACTTTTAGATGCTTGGCTAGGCGCAACATGCACGGCAGCAATTTTAGCCTTCCCTACTTTAGCTTTTGTCGCTATCCCGGAGCCCTCGGCAAGATTTGAGCCTGCAGATCGAACGTTGACAGCTGAGATAGTTTCAACGCCAACCGTGCTATGGGTACCTCGTGCTAGCGACGCTTTCCACGCAACTCGACGAGCACATATAATCGAAGCTCCGATCATTTGCTACTCAAATGCTATGCTCCTGGCCACGAATGTTTCAATGCTTAGTGGATGTAAATGGGCGAGGGGCGCATTTTTTACAGTGGTACAGTTATTAGTTGGCAGCTGGTGAAATCTCGAGATGACAACCGACGAGGCAGCAGATCTTTTTTGCACACCAACAGATGAACGGACATCCACTTCAAGATCAGCGAATTCAGGGTTTCAAGATCTGAGATCAGAGCCCTTCATTCCTACTTACTTCGAATGCACCCAATCTGTGCTAGCACTTCTTTCATGTCACTTCGCTCTCTAATAAAAACACGGAACTCACCACGCATAATTCTCCTAGGAGAAATTTGGCGAAACGGCTGTGATGTTAAACTACAACCCCACTGTATTCACATCAACATGTGAACGGTGCAACTCGAACGCGGCGTTCGGAGATATGCGGCTTGCTTGTCTCATGCTGCCATGTATCTGCTCTGTGTACTCTCCGGGGTGCCCGAAATACGCAATAGCACTATCCTTTTCAAGGGCTACCGGTCAACATCAAGGAATGGCGTGCCATAGCAGAGGATAGGTCGGAGTGGAGATCGCGGACGTACTCGAAACCTGTGCCTCCTTCCGAGAATTGATTCTACAGGGTTCACAGGAGTAAAGATGAACATTGTATTACGCAAAAGGACACTCAGCCCAGTCAGGCTTGTTCTTGGGGATTCATCAAAACGCAGCTCTATGCTATTTGTTGTTGTTTCTTTGCAATATTTTATATTTGGGGAGTATAAACCAATTCAACCCTATCTATATGATTACGGATTCAAATAGAGACCTTGGGTTGCTTATTCACTTGAAGACATCCGTTTTGGCGCCACACTTCGCGCGGAATGATATAGTTTATTTGCTTTAATAGCTCTTGCCAATGAGTTTGTTGTACCCGCCCCCTCGACTTTATGAACATGAATATATAGGACCCGAATTCACAGAACACACAAGAAAGCGAAGGTGTAGTGCCGATAGGTGCTTGCCCTTTCATTTAAAAGAATGCAGTTTGAAGCCCATTAACAAGCGCACTTAGGCCTAAGTCCGCAGGTGCAGTGCTGTAGTCTGTGGGCTGTGTATCGGACGAAATTTTCGAGTACACGAAAATCTTGTCGTCCTGGTCTCGGCTCACGCGCAAACGGCTGTCCACGTAAGTGGTACGAAAGATTGGCGTGCGAACCTTCGGCAAATTGTCTTCGAGCGCATCCGCAACCGCGCGGGTGTCTAGTTTGAGGCCGTTGTCGAGGAGCGCGCGCAGACCAGGCACGTTGCTGCCTTTCACTTCGACGCTGTCCATCAGGAGCTCCAAGCTGCCGTCCGACGGGCGGCCTACAATGTCAGCTGTGCTCACGAGGCTGCCCGTGATGGCAATGGGCAAGCCACCGCTGCCCATTAAGGGCAAGTTTACAAAGGGCACGGCCCCCACGCGGACTTCGAACTCACTGACGAGTTGATTGGCACTCACGACCTGGCGCACGCGCTCGATGGTCGATATCGCTAAGGCCGCACGGTGCATGTCACAAAACCAGTCGTATTTCTTGGCGTCTTCTGGGGTTTCGCAAACCGCGCGACCAGCCATGAAAAAAGGGCTAGAGCGAAACAGTTGCGTGTCTGCGAATACCAATTCCCAAGTGCCTTCAACGGCCGCAGCGTCTACAGCCTGTTCACTCGCGGACGCCTCGATTTGTGCCACTAGACTGCGAGCCTGGTTGCGCTCGCTTGCAGTTGCAGCTTCGCCGCGAGCAGTGTACGCTGCGAGCTGAAGCAGCGCTCCTTCAGGGTCGGCATCCAAGATAACAGCATCTTCGACACCGTAACCATTATATTCGGTCACTTCATCACTGCTGTCCGAAGGCCAGCTGTCGTCCATCGACGAGCGCATAGCAGACCGCGACACACGTAGACTTGGCTGCGGAGTCCATGCAGCTACAGCCGGTATCAGGCAGGCTAGAGTTGCCCTCTTCATTGCGTTAGAGGAGACTGACTTACTAGTATAGCAGTCTGTCAGAGCAGCATTTTTTGCCTACGTGGCCGCTCTAATATTAGGGAAATCATAGATTTTTCTCGGTGTCGCCGTGAAAATAAGCAAAGCCTAAAGTTTTTTTTGCGTTAGGCTCACGTATTTCAAAGGAGGCACTAAGATGGATTTGGTTTGCGCCTAACCCGCTTTATTTTTTCATCCTCGTGCCCCTGGCTGGCACTTTGTAGAGTCGTATACTTCGA
>Ga0307978_1002927_pt1 | contig 11762 bp, 12 predicted proteins | sample OrgLakmetage1056_FD_203151 | JGI IMG/M metagenome (GOLD analysis project Ga0307978, IMG submission 203151) | Saline water microbial communities from Organic Lake, Antarctica - #1056 | ecosystem: Environmental > Aquatic > Non-marine Saline and Alkaline > Saline | place: Antarctica: Organic Lake...
TATGACTAGTTTACACGCACAGGAGTTGAAGAAATGCAAAACCAACCATACATTTTACCTTCTTCGTTTAGCTGCATACAATACTTGGAAGCAATCCGAAAACTGCACGCCTCAAAACCAGAATTTGTACCAAAGAGATCCATTTACCTTACATTTGTTCCAGATGAAGAAGTCGGAGGATCAGGGATGGCAGCAGTCCTCTCTTCCAAACTTTATAAATCACTGCCCGGAATCGCGCTAGCACTCGACGAAGGGCTTGCCTCCACAAATGATTCCTATTCTGTATTCTATGGAGAACGCTTACCTTGGTGGGTCGACGTCACAGCAACAGGAAATACTGGACATGGGAGTCGGTTCATTGAGAATACTGCTGTGGAGCAAATCATTGAGCTGGCAAATAGGGCACTTCAATTCCGCGAAGGGCAGAGGGCAGCGTTGCATGGATCGACGGATGACGCGAAACATATGAATTGTGCTCATGCAGTTGCAGCGAAGAAGAGGAGGATGGCAAAGGATAACAACGGGACGCAGATGACTTTAGGGGATGTGACTTCTTTGAATATTACAACGCTTCAGGCTGGTGTAAGAGCTGGTGATACATTTGTTTATAATTGTGTTCCTCCAGTTGCAAAGGTAAGAATGACATCATTTGATTTCCTTTTTACGCACTGTTCTCTATTATTCATATAATCTTACACAGGACTGCACTGTTTGTTGCCTCCTCCATATACACTCACAAAACATTCACATTCATAGTGTTCTTTGGATATCAGAATCAGTCCTCACACAGAACCACAAGAAATGAAAGAATTGCTAACCACATGGTGTCAAGAATGCAGCTCATCAGCAGATCAAGGGCACACATTGACATGGAAACCTATTCATAACTTAGACGATGATCTACTTTCCCATTCATTGACATCCATAGATAAAAAGGTAAACCCGTGGTATAGTGCATTCGGATCAGCTCTTGGAAAGATGGGATTCAAATTCGAACCAGAGATATTTCCTGCAGCGACAGACTCGAGGTTTCTTCGAGCTTTAGGAATTAGAGCGCTTGGATTCAGTCCAATGAGGAACTCGGAAATTATGCTGCATGAAAATGATGAATATCTCGAAGAGAAGGTTTTCCTTGAGGGCATTAGTGTCTATATAGGTTTGATTGAAGAGCTATCTAGCCAAGGCCAGGATATTGATATCAAGACAGATGGTGAGTGCGCCGATGTACTCTCATCACGAAAGTGACTAAGGTCCAACTGGACATCTGCTTAAAACTGGGCATCTGGTTAACAACACCAAATGAAAATGTCGGTTATGTCACTGGTTTATGTATCAACAACAATACAAATTACCATTCTTCATTCCGAGAAGGACACCAGGATACTCTTCCAATGTATACCGAGATGTTTGCTTCGAACAATTCCATTTCAATAATAATAATAAGTAAAAGTAGACTCCATTATGAAGATCTACTCTAGAGATGATGGCATAACAACTATACAAATACCAAAAGTAAGAAACAAAATATAAATTAAGCGGCATCATTATCCTATTACAGTCTCCATGTAAAATTTTTAAATACCGGATTAAGCTCTACACCATACTGCAGCTTAAAATACCTACATACTATATCTCGTTTGAACTGAATCCTCTCCGAACCATTTCCGCACTGACATCCATCCATTCCCAACTTGCTCTCAACCTTCCTAGTGCACATAAAGACCGAAACGTTCTCGTCATAAATTGGAATTAACCCCAGATATTTCTTGCAACTGGAGCGCAGATGTCATTTGGTGCCCAGCGTTACTTAATAAATCGTGAGATCAATCGTGAAATTCAGTGCTCATTAATATTAGAGTCTTTTCATTGGGGTGGATACTTGCCACAACTTACAAGAATAGAAACTATTTGACACATGATTCTATCAAGCCGGATGAAATTGCAGTATCTAATCTTCTTCGACGAAGAACTTCATATAGCGATGTAGTATTTCTTCTTGGATTTGTCGATTTTCAAGCTCTGAATCCTCGTGGTAAAGCAAATCATGAATAAACAATGTTCCGCGTTCTGCGATTTTCCTAGCAGCTTCATCATGCTTACTGACCCATTCCAATTTTTCGCGTACATCAGATAAGTCAGATTTCAATGGGACATAATGGATCCATGGACTTAGTAATTCTTCCATAAGAAACGATGTCTTCGTTGGCGTCGGCATCATAACAACCGATCTACTGTATAGAGCCCATTTCAATCCTGAAGATACATCGTTACCCTCCATAATAATTATCACCTTGTAGTGCAGGTGCGTTATTCTTAACTTCCTGCCCTTGATCATATTCAGGTTATCATTGTCAACAAGAAAATCACTCAGCTGTTCTGAGACACCAACGTCCAACCCAGGAGTATCCAAATTGTCCCGCACGAATCGACATCGAGAAAGCATGTCACATAGTTCCTTGAAGGACTTCTCCTCCCGATCTTCCAAACTGAGAAAACCAGTCAGCAAGCCTCTCCATATCGCCATATCTTTCTTCAACTCCCAAGGCGAGTCTGTCCATTTTACTTCTGCCACATATCCATAGTGCCGCTTATAATTTAATAACCAAACGATGGGAGAAAAGAACAGTCGATCTCCCGCATCTGAATCAGATTCGTGAGAAAGCGGTAAGAGCTTCTGTCGCCCTGCAAAAGTCTTACAGTCAAGTCCGCTTTTACGATTTGTCACCTTCTCCAAAGCACCCGCAGAAGCAGCGTCACGAAACTTTTTAATGTATGGCACAATTTCTTTCCGGAGTTGCGCCTCATGATGATCACCAAACTCGGCGATAATTGGTGGAAGTTCGCCAAGTGTATGTTTCCCCGTTAAAGCTTTCGCCATTGTTGCAATTTTTCTGGCATCTGGACAATAACCTTTCTCAAATCCTGGGAAGTAACATGGTTCCAGGGCATCCTCCCAGAGCGCTATTGGGACATCTGGTTTTATTCTGGTATCCAATCGAACAATTGACCTATGGTCACTGTATCCGGATATTTCGACCTCTGGATATGTCTCACTGGACGAATTGAAGCTATAGGAATAACGGAGTCTTTCATCTACAGATTGTCCACTGGCGTCATCAGTGGCATTGCAAGGAGGAATATAGAAATTAGACATGTAAAGCTTCACCCGCTCTTCGACGCTAGGGAAGCGGTCTGAACGCATAATTGGGTGCCATTCTGGATGAAATCCAAGAATTGGTGAGATGAAAGTGTTGGATGTAGCTGGTAAGATGAAGTGAATTGATATCTGCCAAGATGATAGGATGGGTATGAGAAATAAAATCGGAATGATATAAAATATTCTTTTGGGCCCTCTGCACATGAGTCTTCTTCTGATATACATATGCTTTGATTTCGAAGCTTCATAATGTGTAGTCTTGTCGTAAATAATATCATTGGTGGCAATCGGCATTGGTAATGAGGAAATTCTTCGAGAAGATGTTTGTTTCGTTTGCTGCCGTCGTCGTAAGATATTCATTGTAGATCGAAGAAGAACAACGAGAGAACAGATCTTGACTCGAAGACTTTGTCCACCAATTTCAATTATGCTGTAGCAACGAAACAAAATTTGTTATGCTGTATTATCATCCATTATGTTTTATGTTGATCATTCATACATCATAATATATTAAAAAATAACACGGTACATATTGGATGATGGTTGGTACTAAATACCAAATACCTGATATTTTCATATTTTGTATTTTTCAGGATCTTCTTCTATGCAAAAGTAATAAATACAGAACTCATAACCAGAGAAAGCATCTACCTTTGAACTTATTTTGCGCTTTGGAAATAAATGCAGTGTTTCATGTTGCACTGGTAACTGGTGTGCAACCCGCTTGCAGTAAAACATTCTAGTACGTATAGCATTTAGTTCGCCTACAATAAATGACGAACCGTAGGAATTCCATGGGAGGACAGCTTTTGGAGAAAACAAACAGGATCGTCTAGTGGGATCCCTCGAGGACGAGTGGTTGAGACCAATCATTCTGCTGCATGGCAGTCTAGAATGGCAGAGAATTTAGCGATACCGCCACTATCAATTGGAATATTTAGAACTAGTTGTGATTGAAATACTACGATTCATCATGGACGAGTTACGCGCAGTGGTTCAAAAAGCGACAGCTGACAAGAAGATTATGAGCGTGTTGCTGGTGGAGAAGTGCTGATCTTGAGTTTTGTCTTATTATCAAACATTCTGGAAAAGGCCCTTGCCAGAATAAGTAAGTACATATCATTTTGGTGAAAGAGGATTGTCTCTATGCTCACAGCTGAGAACGCGGTGGCACTGCACTCACAACTACCTATCAACCCTCGTACCATAATATTATGAAAAATGATCAAAGAAAGCTTTCTCACGAACATGATGACATCATCTGACATCATCTCCATATTTGAAATTTCAACTGTTAGTTTTGTCCTCGACCAATCAGAAAGCATCTTATATAAATACGTTTGGAAAATCCAGAAAAAACGTCAGGGATCCATGATGCACTGTGCGGCGCGCGGCGGACACAGTCAATCAATCATCAATCAATCAGACAATCAATGGAGAGAGAAAGAGGAATGAATATCATCGATAGCCTTAATAACACAATTGTAACCTGAATCCTACTAAAGAGAGAACGAACAGAAAACATAACTTCATCATGTCATCATTACTAATCGCTCGAAGGGGCTCGTCAATGTTCCGCTCGTCAGCCAGAATCTGTTCAAGTTCAAGTTCTATCCTTCGATTCCAGTCTACGCATGCGAGTGAAGATCTGTTAGTAGGAATAGACGAACAAAAGAAAAGTAGGAGTACCACTAGAGTAATCAAGGCCACCAACTCACCTGTCAAAACACATCACTTTGTACGCGAGTTTTCGTCATTCGCCCCTCATGAAACAACATATAAGAAGAAACATAATAGAAATAATGCGCATGGAGCTACACAAATCAATACTGTCGATAGGCAAATTCTCAATTCCGAGGCCGTTGACATTATCAATAATGATGGCACCGAAATCAGTTTGGAAGAGCTCTATGAGCTTGCATCTCAACCATGCACGCCTTTGACGTTATCTGACATGTTCAAATACGCCAGTTCGAAGGCTAGCTCAAAGAACTATGCACCGCAGCGTCTCCGCAATGCCCAATTCTTATACAAAGAATTATCCATTCGTGTGGCACAGCGGGCTGTTGATCTTATCACCTTACCCCATGGATTGAACAAGACTGCTGAGGTGCAGGAAATTATACACAAATATTTGAGCTATACTAGGAAAATCATAGACTTGACTTGTCCTCAAAATGACGAGGAGGAATATGAGTTCACGAATGCTCTGCTGGAAATCGTGAAAGATCGCAAGAGTATTCCCATGGCGATAGCAAAGGGAGTTGCCTCACTTAAAGATAATCGCAAAGAAGAACTCGATGTATATCGCCTGCAAGAGGTGGAAAAGGCTCTTTATAGATTTTTTAATGCCAGAACAGGCATGCGCCTCATTGCTGAACATCATATCTTGAGCTGTATCAGGAGACAGCATGACCCGAGCATAGTTATGTCAAAGGCATTTTCAGAAAATGATCAATCTCTCGGATGCATCAAGGACGATTGCAACCCATACTTAGAAGCGCAGAAGGTAGCATCAAACGTTATGAAACACTGCAAAGATTGCTATGGCGTTACTCCAGAGATTGAAGTGTTAGATTGTTCGCCAGATAAATACGCCGATTCAAAATTTACTTATGTCCCGCATCATTTAAAGTACATTCTTTCGGAGTTGTTGAAGAATAGTTGCAGAGCCACTATTGGAAGGTAAGTCGGAACATGACGAAGACTACACGATTGCTTTGTACAATATATTTCTCATTTCCATCCTTCTTTCTTGCATTGAAAGGCACATGGAAGGGAAATTTACAACAGAAGATCATGTAGGATCACACAATGACAAGGACGGCGTTGCAACAAACTTCTCACTTCCATCAGTAAGAGTCATAATCGCCAAGGGTGCAGAAGATGTGACAATCAAAGTTGCAGATAAAGGAGGCGGTGTACCAAGATCTGTTCTTGACAAAATGTGGACTTTTTCACATTCAAATACCAGTGAGAAGATACAATCACAAGAAAATGATACAAGCTTTGAAAGAGATGAATTTAGTGGAGGGATTATTCGTGGTTTCGGTCTACCGTTGGCGAGAATATATGCTAGATATTTTGGTGGCGAATTGACGTTGAAGAGTATGGAAGGTTATGGAGTTGACTCGTATCTTTACCTACCAGTCTTGGGCAAAGCTTCTGAAAACTTGCCCAAGAGAGTTTTGCACAGTCCAGGAAATCTAGACAGCGTCCACGATGGCAATCATGACGTCTACAATGGTGATTCATTCTCTTCGGGTTTCCTCAGTGGCGACGAACCTTGGGCTGGCGGAGTGAGGCATTATTCAAGTTTCGCAACTGTTTCATTTGACAAGCTTGATCAAATTGCAATTTAGGCACGACAATAAGAATATCTTGCATGATTACTATTGCACAGGCCCATGCATTCTATTTAATTGAGATAAGAAATATCTACTATGATTAAGTGATTATACAAAGTTCTTTAAACAAATTTGGTTTGTGAAGTTGTTGTGAATGAATGTTGAATGACTCTTATGTAGTATCGATTGTGCAACGGATCCCCCCTGATTGAATAGACAGTAGTAATCCTCGAAAGCAACACAAATTGTTTTGGCAGTCGCGCCGAATGTAGAAACCTTTCTTGCAATAATTGTAGTTTTTCTTTCTCGGCGTTGTTGCCTCGCTAATAGCTCAATCAGCTAGTTGCTAGTACACGAAGTAGAGATGTTGCGATGCTAATAAGCAGCGCCATCTATGGCCGTTGACAGTTTGAATAATTCGTTCTTTGATGAGGAGTCTCATGAAAAATGAGATTTTTTCTAAATTTTGTTATTTTTGGTGAGGAACAGTAATGTACGCAAGGAGGAAGCAGCAACGCCAGAGGAGTCATTATTTCCATCGATCTGTTGCAATAGCAACTCCGTCCTCCTCTTGCAGTTTCATCTAGTTTCATGTTTTATTGCCTTTTTTATCTTTTGTCTTTTGTTACCAGGTGCAGTCATTTTAATACGCCCTAGTGACGATGATGATGACTTGCGCGAAGATAAATTCATCTGAATTCTAATCAGTCGGACTCACACACAATCTGAGGTGGTTTGGAAAAAGGTTGGATATCGGTTCTTCTGGGTTCTTCTTCTGAGACGATCGGCAGTCGGCAGTTTCCCCTCCGCCACCTTACAGCACATAAAGAAGATAAAAGTCTCACCGTTAGTCACTAAAATCCTACGAAGTGAATGTTGAAGGTGGAAACAAGCAATACAGACAAGGGCAAGTAAGTAACAAGTCAAATCACATTCTAAGCACAAACTGTCAGTGGAAACTGAGAACAAACCTGTTTCTGATCAACTAGAATCGATTCTTTTCATTTCTTGTCGGAACAATAGTGAAGTTCTAAAAAGTCTTTACAACCATCATATTAATCCCGACAACCATTATATTTATCAATCCCGGTTCCTCACACCCTCGTCTTTTCAGAATTAAATTCATCAGAGAGTGATTACACAATAAAATAATGACTAAAGATGACAAACCAAAGTTGCTAGGACGCATCGCCCGCACTACTGCGCGCAACCCTTGGAAATGCCTCATGGGAGCTCTAGTCGTAGCCACTGCTCTCTCTGTCATAGGGCTCGTAGTTGGAGACTTCACAATTGAGGTCGACAACAAAGGATGGAGAAGCAGAGGAACTTATATTGCAGATAGTGAGATGCAGGCGGAGGTCATGAACCTCAATAGGAAGCAGTTGTTTGAAGACACAGATGGATCTTACTGGGAATACCTCCAAACTACTACTACCGAAGGTTACATTGAGTTGGAAGACAGAGATGAAGATTATGATGCAAGAAGATTGATAGGAATGCATGATAGTAAGAAGGAAAGGAATGACGGTTTCATGAAGAGGTTTGATCCTTTTCAAGGTGCGAAAGATACCTTCCGTAAATTGATGATCCGCCGAAGCGACAAGGAAAGAGACACTTCTAACAAATTCAGGAACCTAGCTTTGGAAGATACCTGCGATGTGTCTTGGTATGATGACTACGAAGCTATTCTTGGGCAGGACCATGTGCTTGGACTATGGAAGGTTCAGCCAAATCTCGAGACAGCTACCCTCTCTGCATTGGACAATGAGGTCATGTCCCAGATTTGCCAAGCTGAAATGAATACTCTCAAGATCATGCAGGATGCCAAAACTTGCGAAACGTGCAGTGACGGGAAGTGCCTCCCCCCTCTCTCTCTTGTCTTGCTCTTGAGGAACAAGCTAAACGATCATGAAAGCTCATGCGAAGACCTCATGATCGCCTACACCAGCGATGTACAGGAAGCCTTCACAGCTGAACTCGTTACATGCACCAATGAGTACGTCGCGAACTTTGATACGACCTCTCTTTCTCCAGGTAGTACACCTTCCTGTCCTGCAGGTTTTCAACCGACCTTGGTTGACTTTTTCTTCGGGAAGGATGGGAATACCAAATTGAGAATCACTAGTTCTTACTTTAACACCTACGATGCCAGCCTGGACGCCAATGGAAAGGAGAAGCGAGAACAAGATCTCTACAAGGTCTTCCAGAAATTTGATGGCGCTGACGGAAACACTGTGAAAGGAGTTTATGATACTGTCTCAGAAGCATTCAACACAATCTATGTTGACAACCTTGTTATCTCGGATATGGGACTCGCTGTTGCATCATTGGGAATCACCTTCACTGCAATGTTCGTTCACACTAGATCACCCTGGCTCACAGTGATAGGAATTCTGCAGATTATCTTTGCAATCCCTCTCGCATACTTCGTGTACGTTTTCATTGCAGGACTCACTTTCTTCCCTTTCCTGAATTTTATCGGCGTCTTTGTTTCTGCCGCCTTGGGTGCGGATGATTTGTTCGTCGCTGTCGATAAGTTTAAGAATGCAAGAATTCACAATCGTAGTGGAAGCACCGAAGACGTTGCAGAGGTCGCCCTACCAGATGCAGCAGGTGCGATGTTACTTACAACCTCTACGACCATGGTAGCTTTCTTTGCGACGTGTATTTGTCCAGTGCCGCCTATTCTCTGCTTTGCTGTGTACTGCGGTCTGATGATTTTATTCAATTACATCATGAATATCTTTTTGGTATTCCCAGCACTTTGCCTTTACGACTCTTGGCTCCAGCGCGGTTCTACTAACTGCCTTGTTGCTATTTGTGCCAAGAAGGCAGGCGAAGAAGATGATATCGAGGACCTTGAAATCGAAGATCCTGAATACAAGAAGCCCATGAAACTCAGTTTGATCCATCGCGGTTTATCAGGATACTACTTTTATTTACACAAGTTCAGATGGCCAGTTCTCGTTGCGAGTCTCGTAGCTACTGGTGTGTGTCTATACTTTGCTCTCGGTCTTCCAATTCCTGAAAATACCCAAGTTAGACTGCTCCCAGCGGGTCATCCTTTGGAGCTTCACTTCTTATGGCAACCTGTTCTCCTGTCATCATCTATTTTCAGCACCGGATCTTCAATTCAACTCATCTTCGGTCTAACTCCCGGCGATACAGGAACACAGAATAATCCAGATACTCTTTCGAAACTGTTGTTGGACAAGGACTTCAATCCCAGTGAGCAAGCATCCCAGGTGTATCTGAAGGAATTTTGCAGTACTTTCTTTGATCTCGAGTTTAATTACAAGCCATTCGCCGAATACAAATGCGCAATAAACGAATTCGAAATCTGGTTAGGAGACCAATCTACATCTGCAGCCCCCGATCCCGTGTATACCAACAACTGTAACGGCGCATCTGCGGTACCGTTGCCCGCGTCAGACTTTGATCCATGTATCATTGCATGGAGTCAATCTGTCAGTAATAGAGACGTCCTACATAAAAATGGTGACGTGAAGATCTTAGTGGTTGATGCTGTGTCCAGCATCGACTTTACATCGTCTATTGCTGATATTGACAATGCGTGGAATAATTACGAGAACTTTCTAATAGCACAAAAGAAAGAAGCACCAGCAGGTTCAAAGGGATTTATCCATGCTTCACCATTGTGGTGGTGGGCTGATACGAATCAACAGATGCTGTCAACTGCAATTGGTGCAGCTTGCATTGCAATTGCGTTTTCTGCGGCGGTTGTGCTCTTTTCTTCAAGGTCTCTATTGTTGACCCTCTTTTCTGGGGTGTGTATCCTGTACGTCCTTGCAGCAGCAACAGCCACTCTAGTTGGTATGGGATGGGAACTTGGTTTCTTGGAGAGTGTCTGTTTTGCGATTTTGGTGGGTATTAGCTGTGATTTCGTGATTCATTTCGGCCACGCGTACATTCACTTCAAAGGGCACGTTGACAAATATGAGAGATCAAAGTATGCAGTGCTTCACATGGGACCTTCCATCTTGGCGGCAGCTGTGACTACACTTTCAGCTGCGGTTGTGATGTTGTTTTGCCAGGTTGTGTTCTTCACAAAATTTGGTGAGTCTAAGTATTTTATTGGATGTTTATGTTGATAAATTCTATCATCTATCAGCTATTAACACATCATGTTTGTGACTCCTGCTTTGCTCCCATCAACAATATTAGCCATGATCTTGTTGATGACTATTCTACATGCCACAATAGGAAGTTTTGTGATTTACATTGTGCTCTGCGATCTTTTCGGACCTGCAGAACCCACTAAATTTGTTGATGGATTGTTCAAGTTATGTTTCAAGTGCGATGGCGATGATATATCAAAAGACACTGATGATCTAGTTTTGACCAAAGATAATTCAAAAGGTCACCGACTTCGAGAGAATCGCCAAAATTTTGTTTCGACCAAAGATAATTCAAAAGGAGAAGGAGTCGAAACGGCCCTTAATGAAACAAATTAAGAAGAAATGAACCATCTCGGCAACAAGGATTGACAACAAAGATGTTTGATTTTACCAACTCTACGAACATAAGCATTCCAATTCTACACAAGATTTTCAATCACTGCCCTGTTGTTTATACTGGTTTGGCCACTGCATATAATTTAAATGAAAATTAATGCTTGTTTTTGTGTCTTAAACTATTACCAATGACCCAGCTACGGGCTACAATCCGGAGCGGGACCGGAAACCGGAAACTTAAGATTAGATATCTATCCATGTCATCCGCGCGCGACTATGTGCTGACGATGTAAATGCGGAAATACCTTCTCCTACTGGGGGCATTTAGGAGGGGGTCCAGGTTTGACATCGCTTTGATAGAGCAAGAGAGTGACGGTGGTCGCCGGAGAAAGTAATGGACTTAAACTGCTTAAAAACAGTTAGAAACCCCGGTGGGCCTGTATCTACTTACGTAAGTAGGTACTTGCCTGCCTGCGGCACAACTGAAGTACGATATGGACTATGGACTACTACTGTTGTTGTATGTATCATCTATCACACATGAGTTATAATAATAGTAACTGCCATACAAAACCTACCTGGCACAATCCACAGTCCACCACCTTCAACCAAAGCAGCGCGATCTTTTGAAAACAACATTGAGTCAAATAATTTACACCACACAATGGTGGAGCAGCAACAGTTATCACCTAAAGCACTCATCACAGCAATATCCTGGACAGGTGGGAAAGATTGCAACCTGTGCCTTCTCATGGCATGGAGAAATCCCGAATTTAACGTACA
>Ga0307978_1002930_pt1 | contig 11752 bp, 10 predicted proteins | sample OrgLakmetage1056_FD_203151 | JGI IMG/M metagenome (GOLD analysis project Ga0307978, IMG submission 203151) | Saline water microbial communities from Organic Lake, Antarctica - #1056 | ecosystem: Environmental > Aquatic > Non-marine Saline and Alkaline > Saline | place: Antarctica: Organic Lake...
TTACCGGCACAGCCGGTTTCATCGGCTTTCACTTGGCCAAGCTGCTGCTGGCGGAGGGGTTTGTCATCCACGGTTTTGACGGGATGACTGATTATTATGACGTCGCCCTCAAGCAGCGCCGCCATCACATGCTGCTGCAGAATCCCAATTTTGCGGCCACAGAAGGGATGCTTGAAGATCAGGCGTTGTTCGATCGTGTCGCAGATGAGTTTGCGCCTGATGTGATTGTCCATCTCGCTGCACAAGCCGGTGTGCGCTACAGCTTGGAGAATCCGCGTGCATATCTTGATGCCAATGTGATCGGCACGTTCAATGTCATGGAGGCTGCACGCAGGCTGGAAGTGCAGCACTTACTGATGGCCTCCACCTCGTCGGTTTACGGTGCCAATACCGAGATGCCGTTCATCGAGACTGAGAAGGCCGACACGCAGCTGACCATCTATGCCGCGACCAAGAAAGCCAATGAAAGCATGGGGCATGCCTATGCCCACCTGTACGATCTGCCCACCACGATGTTCCGGTTCTTTACCGTCTACGGACCATGGGGGCGACCGGATTTGGCGCTATACAAATTCGTCGACGCGATCCTCGATGGTCGGCCGATCGATATCTACAATAATGGCGACATGTACCGCGACTTTACATATGTCGATGATCTTGTGCACGCGATCCGTCTGCTGATTGATGCTGTGCCGGTACGACCTGTTGATGGCGTCGTGCCAGAGGGTGACAGTCTGTCTCCTGCAGCCCCCTACCGGGTGGTCAATATCGGTAATTCTGACAAGGTAAGACTGCTCGATTTTGTCGACGCTATCGAGGAGTGCCTTGGGCAGGAGGCCGAGCGGAATTACATGGGTATGCAGACCGGCGATGTGCCCGCAACTTGGGCTAACGCAGACCTTTTGAAAACGCTGACAGGCTATCGGCCACAGACTGATTTCCGCGATGGCATCGCGAGGTTTGTAGAATGGTATCGGGAGTATTCGGGGAAATGACGACAGATATGAAAAAAATTGCAGTTATTGGCCTTGGTTACGTGGGACTTCCCCTCGCAGTGGAGTTTGGCAAGATCCGGCCCGTAATCGGTTTTGACATCAATGAAAGCCGGATTGACGCCCTGCGGACAGGGCGCGACAGCACGCTGGAAGTGTCTGCTGAAGAGCTGGCATCCGCCAGTCAGCTTTCGTTTACAACCGATGCTGCTGATCTGGTTGATGCCTCGATTTATATCGTCACTGTGCCGACACCGATTGACGCCCACAAGCGCCCTGATCTGACGCCGCTGATCAAAGCGTCCGAAACGCTCGGCCGGGTCCTGAAGCGTGGTGATATCGTCATCTACGAAAGCACTGTCTATCCGGGTGCGACCGAAGAAGATTGTGTGCCAGTTCTTGAGCGTGTTTCTGGACTTACTTTTAACGTCGATTTCTTCGCGGGTTACTCGCCCGAACGGATCAACCCCGGGGATAAGACCCACCGCTTACCTGATATTCAGAAAGTAACATCCGGCTCCACGCCCGAGGTGGCTGAAGAGGTGGATCAGCTCTATGCCAGCATAATCACCGCCGGAACCTACAAGGCTGAAAGCATCCGTGTCGCCGAGGCGGCCAAGGTTATCGAGAATACGCAGCGCGATCTCAATATTGCGCTCGTGAATGAGCTGGCGATCATCTTCAACAAGATGGGGATCGATACTGAGGCCGTATTGAAGGCCGCTGGTACCAAGTGGAACTTTCTGCCCTTCCGTCCTGGTCTGGTCGGTGGCCACTGTATCGGCGTCGATCCGTATTACCTGACCCACAAGGCAGAGGCGTTGGGGTACCATCCGCAAGTGATCCTTGCCGGACGGCGGATCAACGATGGGATGGGTGCCTATGTGGCGGGGCAACTGGTCAAGGCTATGCTGAAGCGTCGCATTCAGATCGACGGTGCCCGCGTGCTTGTCCTTGGGCTAACGTTTAAGGAAAACTGTCCCGATCTGCGCAATACACGTGTGGTGGATGTGGTGGCCGAGCTGCGCGACTACGGTGTTGTGGTTGATGCTCATGACCCTTGGGTCGATCCGGTTGAGGCTCAGAAAGAATACGGGCTTGCGTTGGTCCAGTCTCCCGGGCCGCAGACCTACGACGGTATCGTCCTGGCGGTGGCCCATGACAGCTACCGCGATGCTGGTATTACAGCATTGCGGAAATATGGCCGGGGCGATCACGTGTTCTGCGATTTGAAGAGCGTCTTTGGACGTGAAGAGAGCGATCTGAGATTGTGATGGATTTATCGTTAATTGCGCGGGTCGAAGGACCAAATCTGATACTACGGCTGATCGAGTCCGAAGATGCAGATTATGTTCAAAATCTGCGAACCGATCCAACTTATAACCGCCATCTGTCGGAGGTGCGGGGGACGGTTGAGGATCAGCGCCGTTGGATCGAGGAATATAAAGCCCGAGAGACCGAAGGGCGGGAATTCTATTACGTCATCGAACGCAAGGTCGGGACGCGCTGCGGTCTTGTGCGACTTTACGATATAGGTGCCGAGAGCTTTACATGGGGCAGCTGGATCCTGGATGCGAACAAGTCGCGCAAAGCTGCGCTTGAAAGTGCAATGTTATCATTTGGTGTTGGGTTCGACTGTTTGAACCTGTCAGAGGGGTTTGTCGATGTTCGTATCGACAATACTAAAGCACTCGCTTTCTACTTCCGTCTTGGCATGAAGGAACTGCGCCGCGATCAGCAGGACGTTTATTTCGTCTATTCGCACGATGTTTTTGAAAAAGATCAGAACGAGTTTCTGAGGGTTGTTGAACAGGAGGCGAGGGCATGACTACCGACCAAGGATTTGTTCGTGAAATTACTCTGCCGCAGATCCATGACCCGCGTGGTGATCTGACCTTCGTTGAGGGCGGCAATCACGTTCCCTTCGACATTCGGCGGGTCTACTATCTTTATAACGTTCCGGTCGACTCTGAACGCGGCGGTCATGCGCACAGGGAACTGGAACAGGTGGTTTTTGCGCTGTCGGGCAGCTTTCGCATGAAAATTGATGATGGCAAAACAAAGTCCGAATATTGGCTTCGTGACCCCTGCAAAGGCCTCTACATCAGCCGACTAATCTGGCGCGAGATGGATGCGTTCAGTCAAGGCGCTGTTTGCATGGTTCTTGCGTCACATCGCTACAATGAGGCGGATTATTTTCGGGATTATGAGGAATTTAAAAATCAGATTGTTTTCGGTAAAAAATGAGTGCGTGATCTTCATTTTGCATAAAAGGAAATAAAATGCCCAAAAATATATTCATCGGTGGGACGGGTCGCTCTGGAACAACTGTTTTAGCTAAAACACTTGGCACTGTTCCTGAAATTTACACCTTTCCACGCGAATTACGATTTCACGTTGATCCTGGCGGATTATCAAACCTCTTGCGTTCTGGGACGCTTTCATACAATCCGCCCGTGTCCGGAGCTGCGCTAAAATCTTTCGTGCAATTGATGACGGATTATCTAACCAATCCAGGCCGCCAACCTTATAGAGGATTTGATTTCCCGGATTTTTTTGGTAAAGAACTTTACTGGTCTGAACTTGAAGAGCTTCTAATGAGAGTCTGTCTCGATAAATATCCAGGATTTCAGCTCTATGCAGACCCTTGGCGCCAAATTCCAAATAGCCCACGTTTCGTCAGAGGTATTGTAAGACGTATTATCGCTGCATATGGTCGGATGTTCGATTTCTCTATTCATCACTCTATGAAACAGCACGGCTATGAATATACTTCTGATATCTACGAGATGCGATATTTTAAAGATCCAGAAGTGTTGAGTAAAATTCTTGGAAAATTTTTTGAAGCCCTTGCAATTCCAAAGATAAATCAAAACAATTCAAAAATATTCTGTGAACATACACCCGGCAATGGTTGTGAAGGGCCTTTCATTGCTAAGGCATTTCCGAATAGTTGTTTGATTTTGATTTCCAGAAATCCGGTCGATGTTGCGTTATCTTATAAAGCGCAAGCTTGGGCACCAAAAAACCTTGAAGCGATCTGTGAAATGCTCAAAGCCCAATATTCGGTGTGGGAGCGGGATAAGAAAGAGCTCGACAGGCTGGACTATGCTTATATGGAAATTAAGATTGAAGATCTGACAAGAGCTCCAACAAATATATTCAAGCGTATTTTTGAGTTAGCAGATATCGAGGCAAACATTCCCGATGTATCTCATCTATTAGCGTCGCGACATTCAGGCAACAGGTCTATAACAGCTGAAGAAACCAAAGTTATTCTTCAATATTTCCCCGAAGCAATTTGAGTGAGTTTGGATATGATTCCTTTCCTTGACCTCGGCGCTGCATACCGCGAACTCAGGCCAGAGATCGACGCGGCAGTGTCGCGCGTTCTCCAAAGTGGCCGTTACATCCTTGGTCCTGAGGTTGAGGCGTTCGAGGCAGAATGGGCGACCTATTGTGAAGCAGACTATGCGGTTGGGCTGGCCAATGGCTTGGACGCGCTGGTCCTAGCCCTGCGGGCGCTCGATATCGGGTCGGGCGACGAGGTGATAGTGCCCTCCAACACCTATATCGCCACTTGGCTCGCGGTCTCTGGTGTGGGGGCCACCCCGGTCCCGGTCGAGCCTGACTCGGTTACCCACAACATTGATCCCACCCTGATTGAGGCCGCAATTACACCACGGACCCGCGCGTTGTTGCCCGTGCATCTCTATGGCCAACCCGTCGATCTCCACCCGATCCTTGAAATCGCCAGCCGTCACGGGCTGCGCGTGATCGAGGACGCCGCTCAGGCCCATGGCGCGCGCTACAAGGGGCGGCGGATCGGGGCGCATGGGGATATCGTGTGCTGGAGCTTCTATCCCGGCAAGAACCTCGGCGCCCTAGGCGATGCTGGGGCGGTCACCACGAACGATTCGGGTCTCGCCGAGCGCGTGGCGTTGTTGCGAAATTACGGCTCGCGGCAGAAATACGTGAACGAAGAGGCGGGCGTGAACTCGCGCCTCGACCCGGTGCAGGCGGCAGTTTTGCGGGTGAAGCTTCAGGTGCTGGATGGGTGGACCGACCGTCGCCGCTCGGTGGCCGCCGCCTATGCTGAGGGGTTAAAGGAAACCGACTTGATCCTACCGCATGTGCCGAATTGGGCAGAGCCAGTCTGGCACCTCTACGTGGTGCGCACACCAGACCGAGAAGCATTACAGGTCCGTTTGACCGAGGCAGGTATCAGCACGCTCATCCATTATCCGATCCCGCCGCATATGCAGGCGGCCTATACCGGTCTCGGGATCGCGCCGGCTGCGCTGCCACTTGCTCGCGACCTTGCAGGAGAAGTGTTTAGCTTGCCGATGGGGCCGCAGTTGAATTCGGACCATTTAGAACAAGTCATTACACAGCTTCGAAATGCTTTATGAGCATCGATGAAAAATCCAATTCGCGCGGACTGATCAGGTCGATGCTGGTGATCGGCTCGGCGCAAGCCGTGAAAATCCTGATATCGATTGTCAGGATGAAAGTGCTTGCGGTTCTTCTGGGACCGAGTGGTGTTGGCCTTTTGAGCATTTACAACAGCTTGCAGGAAATGGTGCAGCGAACCGCTGGCCTTGGCATGGGGGGCAGCGGTGTTAGGGAAATCGCATCCTCCCGCAGGGAGCTGGCAGCGCTGAGCCGTGTGCGCCGCGTGCTCTTTGCCGCCCATTTTGTCCAAGGAGCGCTCGCGATGCTGGCTGTTTGGTTCATGCGCGATCCGATAGCAACTTGGCTCTTTGGGGACGCAGCGCGTGCCAAAGAGGTGGGGTTGATCGGGGTTGCTGTTCTTCTAGCGCTTCTGGGCACGGCACAGACCGCCCTCTTGCAGGGCATGCGTCGAATCGGTGATCTGGGGCGCGTGACGGTGATCGGGGCTTTTGTCGGCACCGTAGCCGGCCTCGCCGCTGTCAAGTTGCAGGGCGAAAGTGGTCTGATCTGGTTTATTCTCGTTCAACCGCTGGCCACGGTTCTGATCGCGTTGAACTACACGCGTCGCCTGCCCGAACCAACGTCTGCGCGCCTGTCGCCTGTTGAGACCTGGGATATCTGGAAGCCGATGGCAAAGCTCGGGGCGGCTTTCATGCTCGGTGGATTGGCCACAACGGCTACACTACTGCTAGTGCGCGGGCAGATTACGCAGGAGCTGGGGCTCGATGCTGCCGGGCATTTTGCAGCGGCCTGGGGCATCACCATGACCTATGTGGGCTTTATGTTGGCGGCGATGGGGGCTGATTATTACCCCCGCCTGACTGAGGTGATCCATGACCGAGTGGCTGCGGTGAGGTTGATGAACGATCAGGCGCAGCTTGGCTTGGCAATCGGCGGGCCGGTCCTGCTGTTACTTATCGGGTTGGCTCCTTGGGTGATTACCCTGCTGTATTCGGCGGAATTCGGACCCTCAGTTACGCTGCTCCAATGGCAAACAGTGGGCAATGTGTTCAAGCTAGCAAGCTGGGCTATGAGCTATGCCATAGTGGCTTCAGGCCGATCTGGTTTTCACATCATCGCGCAGCTGAGCTTCAACATTATATACCTGAGCTTGGTTTGGTTGCTTTTACCAGTTATTGGGCTTTTGATAACAGCGATCGCCTTCGTTTTAGGCTACTTAGTTTATTTTTTCGTAGTATTTTTGCTCGCCAAGCGCTTGACGGGCTTTTGCTGGCAGGGGCTATCGCTCGGTCTTCTCGGTGTGCACGTGGGCCTTGCGATGGCGCTGTTGGCGCTGTCGCTGATGGCTCCGCTTGCAGCGGCCGTGGCCTCGCCACTTTTGGCCGGTGTGACGGGGCTCTTTGGGCTGCGCGTGGTCCTCATTAAAATTGGTCCTGATGGCCGCATCGCCGCCCGCCTAACACGCATCTACGCTGCCATTGGCTGGCCGATCGGGAGCACGAAATGACGCGAAAAATCACGAAAGACCGTCCGCTCGTAACCTTTGCGCTGTTTGCCTACAATCAGGAGCAATACATTGTCGATGCCGTTAATTCTGCATTGGCCCAAAACTACGAACGGCTTGAAATAATCTTGTCGGATGACTGCTCCAATGATGAAACTTATTCGAAAATGTTGAGCACAGTATCACACTATAATGGTAGGCATTCTGTCCGATTGCGCCAAAATACTGCCAATCTTGGATTGTCCTCCCATGTGAATGCAGTCTTCGAAGAAGCTAATGGTGAAATTATTGTTATTGCAGCGGGGGATGATATTTCCGACCCTAAGCGTTGTGAGATTTCGGTTGCGTTACTGGAAAAATTCCCACTGGCCGCAGAAGTTTTAGTTTCAGCGCAAGTCATTGATGAAAAGGGGAATGTTGTCAGGAGCAGATACAACGCAAATGGACAAAATCGAATTCAAAATTTTAAAGACTTGTTAATGTGGCGCCATAAAACGTTTGGCGCGGGCCGTGCTCTGCGGCGAAGAGTACATGACGACTTCGGACCTCTTAACAAAAACTGTCCAACCGAAGATACACCATTTTTACTACGATCTATGATCAGTGGAGGCAGCGTACTGTCGGACGCCATTGGGGTTAAATATCGAGTACATGATAAGAATTTAAGTGGACGGCGCTCAATGGTTAGAATGAACATTGAGCAGATATACTCTCAATACCACTCTGATTTAGAAACAGCAAAAGAGTTAGAGTTAATCACTGATCAAGAGAAGGTATCTTTGAATGAATGGATGAAACTCGATTATCGTGCTCGAATAATGAGGAATAAAATGAATTCCAATGAGCATTTGGACTTTTCGGAATTTCTAGAAGCTTGGGCGATACCTTCATTCAGCGTGAAAGATAGGCTAAAAGCTCTAGCCTTAATCATACTGGGAAAGAGAAATGAAAATTTATGAAGCCAATAATCACAATTGTTTGCGAGAGCGGAGGCTTCAACTTAGGGGACCAGGCTATTACGCAAGCATTATCAGAGTATTTATCTAATTTTTATGATGTTAGATTATTTTCACTTAGTGCATCTGGTCACTCGATGGCTGGAAGTAAGCTTCTTGGGTGGAAAAATTCCAAAAAAGCATCTCTATTTAAAAGAATAGCCAGTCTGACTTCAGTCAAATTGAGAGCTCGTATCAGATGGTATCTTCTTGGCGAGCGTAGAAAATACTACCGTTTATTTGAAAGTGAAATAGCTCAAAGCTCTGCAATAGTGATTGGAGGCGGACAGTTAGTTAAAAATAACACGGCATTATTTTGTGACCGATTGGCTGTAATTGCTAGGGTTGCAGATAGCCGAAACAAGCCATATTTTTTTGTTGGGGTGGGAGTGGACCGGAGAATGTCCATTTTAACTTGGAAAATTGTTAAGAATGCAATACATGGTGCGAAAAGTATAGTCCTGCGAGACGCGCTTTCTAAGGGCCGAATCCTATATCAGTATCCGAAGATTAAATCATGCCATGTATCCCATGATTTAGCTTTTGCTTTAGGTGATATGCGGTCACTGCCACATTCAAGAGAAACTGAGTATGCAATAAACGTTATGAATGCTCCACTTATGATTGGTGCATTGCCGAAGAAGTTAAAATTATCAGTAGAAGACATACGTAATATGTGGTTTTCAATGTGTGTGCTGGCTGTAGGGCGAGGAGCGGCCCCTGTGATTTTCACAACGGGCTCGCCCGAAGACCTTCTAGAGGCACAAAATCTGCAGATACGTTTGCGGACAGAGGCTAGTATATCATTAGATTTGGTTCATCCTGGTTCAGTAGATGAGCTTAGATCGCAACTATCACAGTTCCGTAATGTGCTGGCTTCGCGAATGCATGCCGGTGTTTTGGCTTATATTTCTGGTTGTAATACTATTTGTTTAAATTGGGACGATAAGGTTAAGGGGGTCTGGGCGTTGGTTAAAGAGGAATCTCGAGTTATTGAGATAGAGTCGTTAACTGGACCACAGGGGGGGGCATGTCTCCAGAAGATATTCGCTGAATCACGCGTACCGACAGCTGAAAAAATTTCAGAAGTTTCGTGCACTGGTTTAGTGAGGCTAAGATCAGAGTTAAGCGCCGTAATATGATGGATATTTCCATTCTTCTTCCAGATTTAAGGGGGGGCGGTGCTGAACGCGTCCAATTAGACCTAGCTTATGAATTTACACGACTTGGCCACGAGGTCGAGTTTGTCCTTATGCAGGCTAAAGGTGAATTGCTGGCCGAGGCACGGGCTGCGTTTTCAGTGGTTGACCTTTGTTGTCCCCGTGCTCGTAAACTCCCTCTCGCGCTCGCCCTTTACCTTCGCGAGCATCGTCCCGATGCTCTGTTGGCTGCGATGTGGCCTCTGACAATCATAGCCCCAATGGCGCGCATTTGGGGCTTTCGTGGCCGAATTGTAGTATCAGAGCATGGCATTCTGTCGGCTCAATATGCCGATTGGGGGCGGGCTCACCGGCTTGGCCTGCGGTCCTCGATGGGCATTGGGTATCGTATGGCCGATCTGCGGGTCGGGGTTTCTGGCGGGGTGGTGCAGGATATGGCTGCCTTGTCGGGAATGCCGCCCACATCGTTCGAAGTGATCCACAATCCGGTTCCACCGCGTCCCATGCCCTCGGCACAGGCGATGCAACAGGCCGAGGCATTATGGGCCACCCCCCGGGGGCGTGCGCGCATCGTGCATGTTGGCAGTCTGAAACCGGTAAAGAACCACCCGCTCTTGCTGCGCGCCTTTGCCCAGATACCTGATCCGCAGGCGCGTCTGATGCTGGTGGGGACGGGTCAGGGCGAGGCGGGTCTGCGCGCTCTTGCGGCCGATCTGGGCATTGCAGGTCGCGTGATCTTTTCCGGGTTCCACCCCGATCCGACGCCGTTTTACTGGACCGCCGATCTGTTCGTTCTGTCGTCGGATTACGAAGGGTTTGGCAATGTCATTGTTGAGGCTTTGGCCTGTGGAACTCCTGTGGTTTCAACGGACTGCCCATCCGGCCCTGCGGAAATTCTTGAACACGGCAAATATGGAAGCCTCGTCCCAGTTGGTGATCCAGATGCTCTTGCAAAAGCGATGGAGGCGGCACTAACAGCCCAATGCGATGCTGCTATACTGAAACAGCGGGCGTCGGATTTTGCTCCTGCGATTGCTGCTAAACGTTATCTGGAGTTGTTATGCCTCTGACACCTACGCTTTATCTGACCCGAAACGGTCTGCTTGAACCGCTCGGCCAGAGCCAAGTTATTGCCTATCTGCGCGGCTTGTCGCGGGATTATAAAATCACTCTGATCACTTATGAGAAACCTGAGGATTGGGCCGATGTTGAACGGATGGCAGTCGCTCGGGCCGATTGTGAAACGCATGGTATCCGTTGGCTGCCACAGAAGTTTCGAGCGCGCCCAAAGATTATCGCCCCGGCATTGAGCATGGCGCGCATGGTGTGGCTGGTCCGTCGCGAGGTGAGGCGCGGCGGCATTCGATTAATCCATGCGCGATCATACATCCCTGCCGCTGTTGCCCTGACAGTCAGCCGGATGACGGGGGTTTCGTTTCTATTCGACATGCGGGCCCTCTGGCCGGAGGAGTTGATCACAGCAGAGCGGTTGAAACGTGGATCGTTGATCCACCGGGCCATCGCTGCTGCTGAAAGAGCCTGTTTATCATCTGCCGCTGGTGTGATCTCGCTAACCCATGCGGCTGTTGAGCATTTGAAAGATATCTATCCAAAGGAATTGGCGGACCAGCGCCTCGTCGTTATTCCGACCTGTGCCGATCTTGATCGTTTTACACCACCTGCGGAGCATAAATGTGGGCCGAAAGTTCATAGCTGCATTGGCACAGTGCTCAGTGGATGGTTCCGTACGGAATGGCTTGCCGCTTGGCTGGCCGCGGCAGCATTACACGATCCGGAAGCTCGCTTTGAAATCGTCACAAGGGATGATCCCTCGCGCGTCCGTACTGCGATTGATCCAAAGGGGCGTCTCATCGATCGTCTCACGATAGGTCCGCGACAAACTCAGGAGATGCCCGATGCGGTGAGGGGCCACGACCTATCGGTGATGTTTTATGCCGGAGGTGAAATCTCAGAACTTGGGCGTTCTCCGACACGCATGGCGGAAATTCTTGGATGCGGCTTGCCGGTGGTGGCGAATGAAGGTGTTGGCGACGTAGCGCGAATTATCGAGAAATATCGCGTTGGCATCCTGGTCGATGGCCCGACGCCTGAGCAAGTGAAGGCTGCGCTATTAGCACTGGATGAGCTCATGACCGATCCTGATTTGCCCTCGCGTTGCCGCGCCGCTGCAGAAGAGGTTTTCTCCCTCAAAGGTGGAACGGCGGCATACGCCCGCCTTTATGAAGCGGTGCTGGATCAGTCGAATGGAGCCACAGCATGTGCGGAATAACTGGTTTTCTTGACCGCGAAGCGGGAAGCATGGACGACATGCGCGCCCGCATCCAGCCGATGACCGACAGCCTGCGCTTGCGGGGACCTGACGCTGAAGGGATCTGGTTGGGTGAAGGCGTGGCATTGGGACATCGGCGGCTATCGATCCTTGATCTTAGTCCCGCTGGTGCGCAGCCGATGCTCTCAGACTACGATAGGTTCGTGATCGTCTTCAATGGCGAGATCTACAATCATCTCGATCTTCGCCGTGATCTAGAGAAGTTGAGTGTTGCGCCGAAATGGCGCGGCCATTCTGATACTGAAACTCTGCTGGCAGGGGTCATGCACTGGGGATTGGACGAGACCGTTCGGCGTGCGGCGGGCATGTTTGCTGTCGCGCTCTGGGATCGTAAG
>Ga0307978_1002932_pt1 | contig 11750 bp, 10 predicted proteins | sample OrgLakmetage1056_FD_203151 | JGI IMG/M metagenome (GOLD analysis project Ga0307978, IMG submission 203151) | Saline water microbial communities from Organic Lake, Antarctica - #1056 | ecosystem: Environmental > Aquatic > Non-marine Saline and Alkaline > Saline | place: Antarctica: Organic Lake...
TTCTAATTTTTCAACTCTCAAGGCTGCTCTTTTTCCTTGTCGTAGCATATTTTCTGTACTCCTTTACACACCCCTTCGTGAATCCCCTTTTTGTCTAGGTGTCGCGCTCCAACGTGTCACTACTCCAGTTGGTGCAAGCCGTGCGGGGCGCCAACACCAAAGCCATGCGGGCGTCGGGTTTAGACCGGGCCGAAGGGTTTGGGTGTGGCAAAGATTTGGACAGCAGCGTAGCTGAGCGGCTGGTGCAAGAACTGGTGCTCAAGAAGTTCTTGTCGGAAGAAGCTCGGGAAAACGGGGGCGGTTACACGGCCGACTACCTGTCCCTGGGCCCTAAATCCAACGCGCTTCTGGGGTCGCACCCCCCACAAGTAGTCGTGAAGTTTCGGTCCAAAGCCAAAGGCAGTTCGGCACCGAAGAGCGCGAAAGCACCCAAAGCACCCAAAGAGAAAGCTGCATCGTCAAAGGCACCCAAGCCGCGGGCAGGGCCAGGGCCAGCCTACGACGACGACGACGGCGGCGATGAGCCCGAGGGCGAGGCGATGGTGGTCATGCACACTTCCAAAGGAGGAGCTTTTTCCACTTCGTCGTCGTCGAGATCGATCTCCCCGAAACCACGGCAAACCAACACGCCCAAAGCCGCGTCCAAAGCGAACGACAGCAAGAAAGGCTCCACCACCACCGCCACCAAAGCCACCAAGAAAAAGTCGACTCCCCCCAAGGGGTATTCGGGCGCTGCAGCTCAGGCCTACGGCCCCGGCGGGGTGATGGAAATGGTGAACGCCATGAGCGACGACGGCAGCAGCGACAGCGACAGCAACGATGACAGCGATAGCAGCAACCGCACGCGCGCACGGCCAGCAACCTCATCCTCCTCCTCCTCCTACTCCTCATCATCGTCGTCAGCGCCGCCTCCTGGTGCGCCTGTGGCTTCCAAGCATTTCTTGTCCAAATTTCAAGAAGCCGCACTGCCCTTGCCTTCCAAGAAACCCAAACCTGCCAGAGTCGGCCGCCTCGGGTCCAAGGTGCTCGAAAACTTGTTGTCTACTTATTTGCACCAATGGCTGGATGCTTACGGCAGCGAGCACAACATTGCATCGTTCAACATTGCTGACTCCAAAGCGGTGTTGGACCTGGTCAAATACGTGCCCCAAACTCGCAACGATTTGAAGCAGCTCAACGGGTGGGGCGCGCACAAGCTGAGCATGCACGGCGACTTGATTTTAACGCAAATCGAGAGCTTCTTGGAAGAGCACAACGTGGAGCTCGTGGGCAGTTTTGTAGCTCCTGGCGTTGCTCCAGATGATGTGGGCGTCGAAGAGGACAGTGAGATTGTCGTCGACAATGCGTTTGGTGATGGCGATGAGGCTGGCCTTGGGCTCGACCCTTATCCAGATGCGATGCTAGACACAGGCGGCGGAGGAAGTGACTTCGAGGACGATCCATGGGGTTGAGTGGAAGTGAATTGCAGCGGCTTCGTCGCTCAGAACACGGACCTCCATGACCGAAATCAATACTTGATGCCTAGGCCTATGTAATTCACGAAATTGGATTAGGTTAGAGTAGGTTATACTCCCCAATTGCAAAGAAACAACAACAAGTAGAAAGAAGCTCAGTTTAGATGGATCCTCCAGACACCAGAACAAGCCTGACTGGATTTAAGGAAAGAATAGAAATTCATAGGAAAATCATGATCAGTAGCTCGGAGCTCGGGATGTGCAAGGTGCAAGTGCAATGTTTGACAAGAATTTTTTTTTTCAGAAACACGGCCGGTCCCGGTCGAATTCAGTACTCCGGATTTCCCTCGCTTGGCCATTGTGATCTGTGATCTGTGATCTGTGGTCTGTGATCTGTGGTCTGTGATCTGCTTTTTAGCTGTGCAGCTGTGTGATCAGAGATAAGCCCCGCTGGCTAAAGTAAATGAAGAAAAAACGCAACGGTTGAATCTCTTCTTTTGAGCTGCACTCTCAGAGCACGGAGGAGCGTACAGCGTGCCACTTTGGACCGCTACCATCACTTCCATGGCCACTCGGGCATGTGCGCCTGATTAGCTTATGAGTCGCAGTTTGCGCTGCTATGCTTTTCTTCTCTACCTGTTAGCCTTCTAATTCCGGCCCTTCGGGGCCTTTCTCAAATACACAACCGCTACAACTACTTGGCTACAACGGACAAAAACCCACTTGTGGTGACGATTTCGCTCGACGCTCGACGGTTAGCGGAGTCGTCTATTCACTGTACTCTTGTTGAGTAGAGTAGGCCCAAATAGTAAGGATTGCGACGAAGTGGCGGCAGATAGGACAGTAGATCAAGGCGCACTTTTAAATCGATTGGCTAGATTATTCGTATCGGATCGACCGTGGCAGACCGCCCTCCATCCTAGACCTGAGATTGATCTCCTATATCCCACTTGGACAAGTCCCATAAGCCAGCACTACATACGAGACAGCCTACATTGAAAGATCACATTTGCTGGCAAAAGCTTCGCTCATATGCTCGCCCTGAAGTTGTCTGCCTCGTTGTTTCCTGCCTAGTGTACTCTCCTATGTTCGAGTAGCATTACTCAACACCATGGACAGCGCAGCTATGTTCACGCTCATCGGCGTCGCGGGTGGCCTGGTGCTCGCAGTGGCGGCAGCCGCAGTGTCCTACAACGAATACTTGTACCGCAAAGCACGAGGCGAAACCGACGGGCCGTGGTGCATTTGCTGCTCGCTAAATTATTGGCGTAGTTTACGGCAGCGGTTAGGGTGCCCCGGGAAACCGGCGAAAAAGCCCGACGAAGCTGTCGGTGGAAGAGAAGTAAGGCCATACTTGCCGCCTTTCAAAGAGTCGGTCGACTGCATGTTCCTGGTGCAGCGATTAAAGAAAGAAGGTTTAGTGGACACAGCCGGCGCCAAGCGGCTGAGCGACGTTGTAGCTTCCCGAGATCCTCGACTTTTAGCACTCGTACGAAAGCACACCAGAAACATTACGGCAGACACGGTGCTGACACGCAATGCCGAATTCCAGGTACCGAATCTAATTCTTTGCGAAGGCATAGCCTTTGTTGAGTACTTTCATCAATGCGTGCTTTCGTAGGATTCAGAGTTCATTTGCGTTAGCGCTGCTTGAAATATATGTTGTGAAATTTGGGCCTTGGATGTGTGTTTGTTTCGCTTCCACAGGCTAGCTTCGTTTTGCTTAGTAAAAGCCAGAAATTGCCTCGTGTTGACGAGCAGAGACTTATTCGCGAAGCTCAAGAGAAGAAAGACGCCGAAGCAAAGGTAAACATTAAATCAATCGTTCATGCTGGTGCTTGCGATTGAGCACTTCTCAAAATCCCTAGCTACTCCGTAGATGAAAGGACCAACGAAATGGAAAGCACGTGCATTTCAGTTTTCGCAGCCTACTTATAATGCGTGTCTCTGGTACGTGTCATTGTTGCGTCTACTGCCAGGCCAAGGCTGCAGCCGAGCGAGAGGCAGCACGGAAATGGAAAGCAGCAGCGAAAGAGGCCCGAGAAAGTCAGCTCAAGGAATTAGCCGAGGGGAGTAGCAGTGAAGAGGAACCTCCCCAAGGGACTATGTCTTGGCGACATGTTTGATACATGGCCTATACGTAGCTGCATATATACATACTTTCATTCCAAAACAGCCAATAAGCAGCAAGGGCAATGCGGAACATAGCAGAAGTGAGTAAATGGATATAGCGGTATACCTCTACTTCCAGTTTTTTTTGAATTTTGATGGTTTTTATTTTAACGCAGTGTTTCGAAATATATAGCCAAATTTATGGCCCTACTTCAATACTCTTATCTGTTGCCTCTCGGGATGTCATTGACTTATTCCAAGGCAGCTGCATTCGGCGCGGTAGATATAAGCGCCATGCATGCTGCATGTTAAATATAATGTTATGTGTATGCGAGATGCAAGATACAAGCGGGCCTTTGGCCTTTGTAGTGTAATTTGGATGTAGTCTAGTCTAGTCTAGTTAATACTCTCCCAAAAACAAAGAAAGACAAGTACACAGCAGTCACAGAGGCACATAAAGAATGCACTTGAGCTGCATATGCGCTAGAAAATTCGCTCCAGAAGGCCAATTAAGGCTCCAACTGGCGCCTTTCCTCCGAACAAGTCGGCGGGACATGTAGGGCGTTCTCTACGCTTAATTAGAGTGATATATGAGAGGCAATGACATTAAAAGAGAAAAAGCCTGCCTTTTAAGGAAGGAGTCAAGCGAAAATCAAGGAGAAGGGCAATGTGCAGTAGGAATATTGCTTATGATTCTGCCTTGCAATGCACCAGCAACGGAGACGAGCTTACGACGACCGACCAATTACTTTCCGATCCCACTTCTCCTTGGCCAGCAACATCGTCAGAAGTCAAAACGCCCGCTCGTGTGCCTAGCATGCCCGCATGGTAAGCGCAGCGAAGGCCAATAGTGAAGTTCCCACTTTCTGCGAAGCAAACAGCTGACTCAAAGGAGTACTCGGAGGGCGTTTTTTTCACTTCGCCACCATTGGTTGCGGAATCATTATCATCAGTGCCAGTAGTGCGAAGAACGCCACTTTCATTATCGAGTGTTGTTCTTCTGGTACTTGAAGAAGGAATGAGACTCGTAGAAGCTTTGAGATTGCCTGCCCAATACATGGGAGGTGGTTTTGAGCTCTCGTCACTATTAAGAGTTGACGGCCAAGCATCACCTTCACGAGAAGCCATTGGCGACAAGCACACTTGCAGAGGGAAAGGCTGCGTAGTATCATTTTGGGAATGGCCAAGCGACGTGCCGTGGCTACCTTCTTCTGCTGCTTCAAGGAGAGGCTGCAGCTCTCGAACGTCTCGAACAGTGAATTTTAAGCGCAGAACTTGCCCCACGGTCACTTCGATGGTATTCTTAGAAGCAGCATTCACAAGTGCCTTTCTCGAATTCATCTCTGTGGTGGAGCTCGTGGACTCAGAAATAACCTCACTCGACTCGGCAGCAGCAGCAGCAGCAGCGATAGTAATGGAAAAGGCATTCGGTACGTCCTGCTGATCTGAAGCAGATGGGAGCGGGAGGCAGCGCACTTCGAGCTCAACAGGAGGTTTAATTGCATGCACCGCCGCTTCTAATGCGACGTTTTCTCTTTGAGAAGCGCTTTTTCCCTCTTCAGCGCTTTCCCCACCTAAATTCGTTGCACCGGTGCGACAACTAGTGTTCTCGAGCGACAAAAGATCTACCAAGGGGAGCATGCCACGTCGCGGCATGGGGCAAAAATGCTGCAACATTGGCGGACGGTTCAGCAGTAGTGCCGTGGAATTTTTGTCTTGACTGCCAGGATTCTCTGACTTCTGGTTCGGTGGTGCCACCTTCTCCCAAACACAAGCTAAATGTGTCCCCAAGTGCAACAACAGCGCCAGCCGGCAGGTTGCGTGATCAACGAGGGACCCTCGAACACCTACTCGCTCTGCTTCCCCCAAACTAAGAGCAAGGTCATTGGCATTAGCAGCTTTCGCTAGAGCTACGGCTACTTCACCTACCCGCTCCTTGCTTGGAGGGGGGAGGGAGGAAAATTTGCTGCTATCCTTAGAAGAAGCGTCTACCTGAGAAGAAGGTAATCGCGGCGAGAAGTAGCATTTTGACAATGACGCGAGGTTGATGCGCGCAGCTTTGAGGCTCACTGCGTGCGCTTCTGCTTCTGCGGCAGTTGCATTTTGAGGCAACGGCAAAAACGCTTCATCCGACAGCGGAAGCGTCAAGTGAGGAGCACCCCATAACGCATGCGCGGGACTGTGCGTGTAGGCCAACGAAGAAGGTGGCCACGCTAGACGAGGCAGAGTCACAACGATGCGTGTTGTCGCCCCAGGACCAACTGCAACGCGGGTGTATTCAAGAGGCTGTGGAGGAGCAGAAGTCGTTTCAGGTACTGCAGCAGCTGCTTTTGAGGAAGCTGTTTTGGCCATAGATTGCAACCCAATTGGTGCATGAAGAGTCAGGACCACAGGCTCTTGCTTAGCATTGGCTACAGTCACGATGGCGAGACAGGTGGCAGCGTCTGACGTTACGCTGCTGTCCTTTACACCTGTCGTAATTCCTACTGAACTATTATCATTGTCAACACCAGCACTATCTTCGAGTGCTTCAAGCGTTGCTAATGGCAAATGGGGTGCCTGCTGCAAGAGATGTGACCACGGGCCGGGTAAGATATCAACCCCTACAATTTGCAGTTCGGTTGAAGGTAGCAGCGTGACGCTGGAGGCTACACGGCGAATCCACCGCTCTTCGCTTTCATTGTTGCTACCACTGCTTACACTAGTACTAGGACTGCCACCGCTGCTGCTGCAAAAACTGCTGCTACTGCTTGGCAGCTGGACTTGCGGTGATGCGTAGGCCACAGAAAACGTTAGTTTGCTTACGTCATCCTGGGCCACATAAGGTATGTTGAGGTGCAGTGTAGCGCCGGGCTGCAGCGGTAACTGCTTGCGTAGTGCCATTACTTGAGCAGCGTTGAATGGTTGTACGCTGCGCGAGGTAGCGGAGTTCGATGCATTGATTATGGCCTGCTCGAGGTTTGCTTCAATGCTCTTGCCTTGTGGTTCCTCTTGAGATTCCCTTCCTATAGCCCTCTTGGACTCATGAAGCCTATTTGTTTCTCCTTTGCTGTCATCATTAAGTCCTCCGGTACTAAGCAAGTCTACTTCATCAAAACGATCTTCATTGATTTTACCCTCACCGCCGATGGTGTCGTTGCATTCGTCCTCAATAATGCCGTCACAATCGACGTGCGCTAAGCACAAAGCACCACATGCTTTGCCGTCATGACCCATACCCTCCACCCAGACTTGCAACCAGCCTACTGCACAACTGCCCGCATTCCATAGCGACATTGTTTCATGAAGCTCTTCTCGCGGCAGACATTTCTTGATGGTGCCCTGGCTTCCTGCGTTGCTTTCAGCATTGGCAGCTTCTCCAGCACTTGTATCGCTACTTCCTTGCAAAACGAGCAGCGGCATAGGTCGCACAACCAATATGCGTGTAGAGGGCACTTCTCGTGGATCACAGCTGATGGTGTCAGCATTCCTTCTTTGGAGGTCATTGTTGCCACGTCTCGTAGAGAGGTGATGATTACCGTTGTGATGGTGCGCCCGAGCTTCAGTCTTCGATGGGCCTGATGTGTCTATTGCTGCATAGGGAACATCGGTAGGCCATACATTCATCGGTGAACCGTCAAGACTCACACGCGCGAAGGACGTGATATTGGCACAGCGGAGCCAGGCGCCTTCTACGGTCAATGAACCATACTCATGTGGAGTAACCGTAAGTTTCAATGGAGTCGCTACAGGCACTGGGCGAAAGCAATGACGCTCCTCGCTGCTATCTTTGTATTCACCCTGCGTAGAGTTTGACGATGCCGCCAGTGACGCAGTAATAGAACTCTCAGTATGGAAAGCTAGCGAGAGCAGAGGCTGCTTAGGTATCGTTGTCACACAAGATGTTGATGGTCCAGACACGCACGCAGCAGCAGATTGGAGCACCAGAGGCACCGCGAATGGATTCACAACGCGAAGGCACAAGTCCAACGGCTCGCCTGCTACGCACCTATAAAACAATCAGATTACCATAAAAACAATCCCATGAGTCCTCGGTTGCATAGAGTAAAAAGGCAGCCATTGACATTCACCGCAATTCAAGAGATAGATGTTCGAAGAGTGTGGAATATATTTAGCATCTGATATAACAAGCAAACGTACCGAAGCTCATCTTCTTTCTCAGCCTTGGCAAAGGGTGAATACAAAAAGGAAACAGACGCTGCGTCAATTTTACTTGCGCTAGTGCTGCTCCAGCTGCTTTCGTTTGGGTTCAGAGTGCGTTTTCTCAAAGCAGCAGCAGCTTCAGCGACTACACGCATCGCACGAGGCATAGGCAACGGCAGAGCCTGGCTAGACCGCAACGGTCGCAATGACACGACGCGTAGGAGTCGAGAAGAGGTTGAAGATGAGGGCAGGTTATCTGCAACAGCATGTACATCATAACTGATACCACCCCCCAGGCTAGCGTGGAGATGCCTAAGAGTACTGCTAACAGCGGACGGCAGGGGCAGTGGCAGCTTCTGAAAATGCCCTCCTGTTCCTGCGTCAGGTTCAGGTGGCAAAGCAAACGGCAAACTCGACCAAGCGCCGGCCCAAGGTGGTGCTGCCAGAGCGTCCGCTGCTAACTCGCGCAGCAGTTTTGCTTGCTCGTCGGCTGACCAATGCCCTCTTGACGCCACTGCGGCACCTCGCCGCCTTTCGAAGACTCCACTGCTGCTGCTGCTGGGGCTCCTGTGGTTCAAATCATGGTTTGAGCCACTGGACGTCTTCTTACTGCCTTTATTGTTGTTATCGTGGCTGGAGTTGCCTTGGAGCAGGCTCTGAAGAGCCGCTTTTTGGGCCGCAATGAGTGGAGCCGCCGCTGAGGCAGCTTCTTCAGCAGCTGCAGATGACGACAACAGAGGTTTCGGGGCTATTGGAATAGGCAACAGCTGCGAGAGCGCATCCGCACTAGAACCAGAACCAGAACCACCAGCTGCAGCCAGCTTTGAGTTGAAGGGAACTTCAGCGTCTTTATCAATGGCAGCGGCAGCAACTGTGGGTGGCAGGTCTACACCATGTGCTTGTGCGCCCCAAGGACCTCTGCCGAAAGCACCCAAGCATGCCACAGGATGCGCGCTTGAAGGGAGAGCACCTGTTAAATGGGCCGTTCGGGGCACTACACTACTTTGCATTATCGTGTAAACAGCGGGAGGAGCTCTTGCTCCTGCGTCTGTTCTTATTGATGATGACGAAGTCACTTCTTCTTCATGAGCGCTGCCCAGTTGGGGAGCTCCACTGCCTACATTGGTGCTATTACTAGTAGTGCTGTTATTGCTTTTGACAACGTTGCCACCGTCGTCAGTGCTTTCGAGTGGTTCGAGCAGAGGGAAGTCAAGCTCTAGGGACGCTACCATCTCCGCCACCGCTAATCGCAGCTCGGGAGTACCAGGCACTCGAGTACCACTTCTGCCTCCTCCAATACCAACAGCTGTGCCTGCAGCCGCAAGAGCAACTTCCACGGCTGACAGGTGATCTGCACTATTCCCGTTTGGAGATAACACTGCCTGTGCCCTTCCGATTACGGCATAATTTGAGGCTGCAACAGATGCAGCAGCAGCAGCGTCGGCTGCCCTAATACAATCTGCGAGCAATACTTTGCCTTCAAGTAAGGCGACTTTTAAACTCCACCACCCTGTCCCTCGGTCCCGCCACGGTGGTGGAGGCCGACGGCGGCGTTGTGGTGACGGCAGATGTTGCTCTGTTGCTGCACCTGCTGACTGGCCACTGCCTCCACCAGAACCCGCATTAGTGGGGGAACTTATTGTTTGAAGGCTTTGCTCTTCGTAAGCAGCTGTAGCAATCGCGCCCACTGTGAAAGCATCGCGAAAGCTTCCCGCTTCGGCGAGGGATTGAGCGGCCTGTTGGAGAAAGAAAGCTCGCTTGCGACGTAGGGACACCCAAGGATTACGCAAAGGTGGCGTCGAAGAAGGCACAGTCGAAGTTCCAGATGTACTCGAACCGGTGCTCTGATTCATCGACGACCGGTAGTCATTGGCATTGGTGTGTGCTGTACTGAGGGCAGCGTCACAATCGCGGCACAACAAGCTTGCCTCCACATAAAGCTGGGCCACATCTCGCGGACCCCACTTTACAGTCCCACTGATAGGTTGAACTTCTTCGGCGACGACCTGTTGGCCCCACCCACTCCCCTGGTACTTGCTCTTTGAAGGGACACCAGTGCCGCTACTGCTGCTGCCACTGCTACTATTGTGGTGTCTACTGTACGCCGACGGCGCTAGCGAGGCATAAGGTGCAGCAATTTGAACACTAGAGGAGGCTGAAGCAACACCACCACCTCCCACATGAGTCATGGAAGAAACCACTGCGTCGTGAATCCCTCCGGTAGCAGAAGAGAACGACGATGTGGCTGTTTCCATTGCCTTTGAAGCTTCCGCTGCGGCTGCAGTAGCCGTAGCCGCTGTCAGAGCTTTATTGGCCCAGGCTAATGCTTCTAAAGGCCGATGGGGCACCACTGCGAGGCCTTCCACTCGAGCTGCCTTGAAACAGACCTATTTACCCAAGAGGAAAGCGAGGTGATTGAGATAGACTTGGAATCAGAGAGTTAGGGAGAGAGAGATCAGCATGTGTAAAGAAATACAAAAATACGCTGTAAACTAAGAGGCCTAAAAAAGGATAGTAAAATCTCGTAAATTAAAAAAAAATCAAGATGACGAACAAGCGAACAAAGTCAAATAACGTTGAAGTAGAAGGAGAATGGATATATCAAACAAGAGGGCACTGTGACGTACTTCAGCGAGGAACGCAGCAGCTGCCGGACTAGGAGGAATCTTGCCCAGCGCATGCAAGCGGCTTGAGCTGGTGTGGCTGCTGCTGTGGCTGTAAGCGCTGCCTACGGCCAGGGGTTCCAAAACACGCACCGCTTCGCCACATGAAGACCCAACCACTTTCAAGAAGGCGTCTACTTCCTTGCAAGCACTTTTCAACCGGGCCGAGTCATCCATGGACGCTTCTTTGCCACTGTTGCTTTTCTTGAGTCCCAGCTTTAAAGAAAATGTAGATGATGACGACGATGCATTGCTGCTGCACTCTTTGAATTCAGGCAGCACTAATGCAAGCTCTTCGAGGCATTTCGGCAAATATTCTTCACGGCCGCTGTACTCGAGGTCGCGGTTGATCTCTACGGCTGCTGCTCCACTAATGAGTTCTGCTTCGCTTTGAGTCCGCGTCAGGGCTGCTCGTGTAGCCTGGCCTGGGCTAGAATTGATTGATAATTCAGATAACGGTGGTGGCGGCGGCGGCAATGTACCCGTAACATCATCTATTGGATCGGCGTCATCGCGAGCATCGTCCAAAGCGCTGCCTAGAGTGGCGTTGGCATCAGGAGCAGCAGTAGTCATGGTGGCGCCAATCACAGCGTTGCCAGCACCAGCACCAGCGCTAGCAGTACTAGCACCACTAGCAGCAGTGGCTTCAAGAGTCTCCCAAGCAGTTCGGTCCCATATCGGGGGCTGAAGCATAGGGGCGCGGCCATAGCGGCGGCGGTGTCGCGAAATTATTACTTCATGAGTCGCAGCGCAAAGACCCAGCAAAGCACCGGCCTGCCACAACGGGTCATTGGCGGCTTTGGCGACTTGAACTGCGGCGGCGTAATGCTTGGCTGCGTCGAGAGGAGACGCTGCGAGGAGGCACAGGTCTCCTGCCCTTTTGCGCAGGCGTCCCTGTCAAAGATTGAGCACAAAATCAAATGCGCACGTGATAACAACCAAAAATCTTTCATCTCGAATAGTCACCTTGGCAAGCTTGTCTGCACGAACAGCAGCTATTGATGTCCCGGAGAGCTGCCTTTGAGGTTCAGCGGCAGCACGAACACTTAAACTACTGCCAATGGCCTCTCGTGCCGCATAATAAGGTTCGTCATCTAGCGGAGACCGCAACGAGCACGCGAGCTGCATTGACGCGGACCCCTGAGCCGAGTAAAATTCCCAAAGAGAACACACGTTGAGAACCCCCACAGAATGAATGGACAACAACAACAACTAAGTCAACAAAAAAGGGGTTAAACCAATAAATTAGTGTACAAAAATGCAGTGCAAGTAAGTTAAGTATCACGACGAGATAATTGATCTCTGTACCTGAGCCTGGTTAATTTCTGCCAGTGCTGTCCGCACAAGTTCTTCAATCGCCAGGAACAGTTCAGCACCA
>Ga0307978_1002933_pt1 | contig 11749 bp, 9 predicted proteins | sample OrgLakmetage1056_FD_203151 | JGI IMG/M metagenome (GOLD analysis project Ga0307978, IMG submission 203151) | Saline water microbial communities from Organic Lake, Antarctica - #1056 | ecosystem: Environmental > Aquatic > Non-marine Saline and Alkaline > Saline | place: Antarctica: Organic Lake...
ATTCCCTCAGCGGTAAATGTTTTTTGTTCGAATATTTATAAAATGCCGGTGAAGAGGTTTTTATCAAACTCGAGGTTGGATAAAGAGAATTCAATGCTTTTCAGTTGATACTCTTCGTCACATTCGACGCCCTCCAAGTCGCATTCATCGTAATACTCTTCGCTCCCCATGCTTGGAGCAACTCCATTTACGAGACTAGAGAATAGGTCAACATATTCAGCAACTGTGTGGGTAGAACAAACCGTGGAGCCTAGGAACATGGTGGATTTTCCTTCAGGGCATGGTTCACAAATAAATTCTTGTCTCGCATATCCGTAAGCAGAAGATGTTCCTATTGGACAAAGAATATGGTCGCAATTTCCTGTTGATCCGCCATTGACCGAATCTAAAGAGCATAAAGAAGATGGAACGCTGAATAGCTTGTTATTGCCAAGATGCAACTCTGCCAGCTTAGACATCTGCCCAAGAGTATGAGGTACCGCACCAACGAACATATTTTCTGACAGGTCAAGCCACGTCAGCTTTAGAGAGATGAAAGATGGGATTGTACCAGAAAAGTGATTATGCTTTGCGTGCAATATTTGAAGATTGGGCAGGTTCGCAAGTGGTAAAATGGAACCGTGAAGCTGGTTGTTGTAAATATCAATGCGGTAAATATCAACAAGATCCTTCATGGTTTCTGGGAGTGCCCCTGTCAAATTGTTTCCGTAAAGATCCAGATTTTGAAGATTTGTCAGCAAACTGAGTTCGCTTGGGATGCTTCCCACCAATTCACACCTATGTAATTTTAGGTCTGTCAGTTTTTTCAAACCAGCAATATCAGGCGGAATGCTGAGATTTCGAAAGTCATTCATACTGAGAAATAATGCTTCCAAGGTATCAAGTGTCCAAATCGCAGGTTGAAACGAGTGTAGACCGCATTCCCTACAAAACAAATGTCGGAGTGACTTTAGCTGTCCAATTTCAGCTGGTATACTTCTGATATCATTTTCACTCAAGTCCAACGCAACCAAATTGCGCAATAGGCCAATCTGTGGTAGCAACCCCTCACCCTTCTTACCCGGACCAAGGCCTACATTTTGAAGTCTAATTTCAGTCACCAGGCCGTCCCGGCACGTTATACCTGACAAGGCACAGGCATCAGGATGTTTATTGATGTTCATCCAAGGAATATATTTATCCTTCCATTTGTCACCATTCATCTTCAAGAACATGAAACGAAGGATTTCCCGTTCACTCAACTGTCCATCTCCATCGAAATCTCCATTTATAACCAACGACCCATCCTCACAAGTTGTCTGACCAATAAATAAACAGCTCTTATTCTTCAAATCATTTGAATGGCACGGAGGACAGGCCGCACAATCTTCGTCTGGCGTTGCATGTCCTTCAGGGTGAAAATATCCTCGTGGACAGATGGCCATATTCGTGCATTTTGGCATTGCATTTGACCTATAAATGATCACCGAACTAATTTTGCAGATGGAATCCAGCACCTGCCCCTGGAGACGATTGTCGTACAATCTCATAGACTTCAATCGCGGCAGGTTGTAAATCTCAAGCGGCACAGTTCCGGTGATTCTGTTGTTTGCCAGATCCAAATATCTCAGATTTCTAGATCCCTCAATCTCCTTCGGGATAGGACCTTTCAGCTTATTCATGGATAGTTCCAGATGCTCCAAGGACGATTGAAACATTTCAGGCGGGATGCTACCAGTCAGTTGATTATCGTTCAGAACAATCTCCTTGAATTGCTTGGAGCTAGGCCAATCATCGTGGGGGAAACTAGTAAACTGATTCGTTCCCAAGAGCAATCGTTCAAGTAAAGGTAAACGAATCAATTGATTCGGTATGCTGCCAGTTAATTGATTGTTGCCAAGATCGAGAGTTTGTAATTTTGGCATATTACCAAAAATATCCAGTGGGATAGTACCAACGAATGCATTCTCACCAAGGTCCAGATATGACAAGTTTGGCATGACATTCAGGAGATTCTCCGGAAGGGTTCCCCCAATCCCTGTGTTTCTCAGATCCAAAAGATCCAAGGACCACATATTTTCGAATGATAAGCTGAGCACATCATTATCGGATACGAGGAGATGCTTCAAATTTGGAGTATTCAATTTGAGCTGTCCGATGAATCGGTTCTTACTAATATCTATACTTTCGAGAAACGAAAGGCCCGAAACTGCAAAGGGGATCATGGCCCCTACCAGCCCCCATCCTGCCAAGTCAATGGCGACAATAGCATCCAACGGAATGCTTTTCTTGGGTACGTGTCCCCCTCCCCGGTTCAGACAGTCTTGGATGCATCTTTCATCTTGGCTATCAGAGTCTTCTGCCCAGGTATAGACCTGAACATCGTGCCTTGAGACGCACCAGCATGACCACGAATCTGCTGCCGGAGCAATCTGCGTTTCTCGATCTGCATGATAAATGTTCCAATCCCTCCTATTTGGTTTAGTATATTCCACCCCGCCGCATGTGATACCACGGAGAGTACAGATGGATGCCTTGTCACTAATGTAGTCCAATTCATTGTGTTTCCAACCCAAGCTATGTGTCGTATTGAAGTGTTCAAAGAGGCCTGTCTTTGGATGCCGGAACATGCCGACAGAGGAATCGTCGCGCATCGTGGTCTGATCAGGGGCGGTTCCCAGAATGCCATGGGCAATCATTTCTATGATGACCCGTTGGGACCATCGTGAGTGTTTCGTGAAGAATGCACTTTCCTCTTCAATTCTTGATTGCGGGAGTTCTTCAAAATAGATTGGTGCTGCTATTTGGATGCACAGGAGGGCCGGACATAATAGGAGGAATAGTAGTGGCAATAGTGTTTTTGTGAAGCGCATCATTTTCAAACATTGATGGCAATTGAATGGAATAATTGGCCCTTTCTGCCTTTTGTGATGAGGGTGATGATGAGTAACACACTGATTAATGATTAGTAGCAATAAGGCAAGCGACAGACAAGAAGCAAGTTAAGTGCTACTATTATTACTGCTACCTACCATACTGCTTTAGCAATTCGTACTGTACGCAGTGAAGTTCTCAACAACCAACAAAAAGCTAACAAAGGATTGCTCTTTCATTTTACATAACCTACTACTCTTCTATACCATTATTGATCCAATTTGACAAACAGCCATCTCGTAAATCTTGAACAAAATTAACAACAGAAAACAAAACAGACAAAACAAATAACCATGCTACTAGCGACTAGCGACTAGCATGACAAGCAGTGGATCGTTGATCGTTGATCATTGATGGAATAGATCACAGATAATGCAATAAATATATCATCTCATTTAGCTTGGGTCACATACAATACACTCCATCTACTCCCTACAACAACAACAGTAGTAACCATTACATCACACATAAGAATATCCCCATCATTTCTATAAACAAATAAACAAAGATGGGAGAACGAAAAGTACTCAATAAATACATCCCCTCAGATTTTGATCCAAAACTAGTCCCCCGTTCCAAAAAGCCAAAAGATGACCTCGTCTCTGTGCGAATGATGCTCCCCTTCACCCTGCAGTGCTCCACATGCTCCAGCTTCATGTACCGCGGAAGAAAATTCAATTCCAAAAAGGAAAATGTCAAGGGAAGCGAAGGGAAATATCTCGGAATCCAACGGTTTCGATTTTACATCAAGTGCACTGCCTGTTCTCGACCGCTGACGTTCCTGACCGATCCAGAGAATACAGATTATGAAATGGAATCGGGCGGGACTAGGACCTTCGAAGTTCATAAGGATCGCAATAAGATGAAGGATGATCTGGAGGAGCAAGAGCTGAAAAGTGAAAAGGAGGATCCCATGAAGGCCCTGGAAAACAGGGTGCTGGCGAGCCAGAAGGAGATGCAAGATCTGGATGATCTGGATGAGATCAAGGCCATGAATATGAGACATTTGAGAATGATGGCCGTCGCTAGGGGAGGCGGGGCAAATGCCACGGCTCAGATATTGAATGCTCACCATAAAGTGGAAGAAAAGGATCCGCTGGAACTGGATGAGGGGGAAGAAGAACTGATCAAGAGCATCAAATTTGGTGCCAAAGCTGTTGATAAGACTGCTTTTCTTGGAGTGAAAATATCCAGATTGACGGATAAGGAAGAGCAGAAGATGGAAAAGAATAGACAAAAGGGATTGGCATTAATGGAAGAGCAACAACTGGAGCTTGCTGCAAAGGTCAAGAAAAATGCAGAGAATCAAGCCGGTGGCGGAGCCAAGTTGAATCCTCTCATCAAAATAAAGCGGAAACGAAAGGTCAAGGAAAGTATACCTTTAGTAGGGACTACTGCAAGTGCAAAGAAACAGAAAGAAGAGCAGACTACCCTTGTTTCGAAACCAAAGGAGGATGCATTGGGATTGCTGGCTGGATATGGCACTGATTCGGATTCAGATTGAATATAAGACCAATCTATAATATAATGATTTTGTACCATCCATACACTCAAGATAATCAATGCAAAGGCATGGACCGATCATCTCCAATTTCGTAGATTCTGTTTGGAATATGTATGCATCTGTATTTATTTTAGCTAGATAGTATATTATGCTGTGAACTAAAATATGGAGGGATGACTTGCCTCTTTAAGTAATTCCATTCCCCGCACAAAATGACCTAGAATTAATATGATTTCGGGCTTGGGTTTGTCAAGTGTGCAGCACTTCCCTGGAACAACGTACTCAATACGAATGCTTGGCTCAGTACAATTTCAATCTTTCCATCATCCCAGTCATTCGTTGGAATGTTTTGCATAAAGGCAAACAATTCATCAAACTGCATACCCTGCAGCTCACCACTGAACTGACACAAGAAAGACGCACACACGTATACATGAAATGTCTCAAATCCTCCATCTCCCTCCGCCAAATACGTATCCCATAACCGGATTATACACTGTAGATTAAACTCCCTCATCAACAGACAATTCATCCATCGGAATGCAAATTGCATAAACTGCACCTCGGTCTCTATCAAATGCCCTGTCAAACCTGCATCAATCCTCTGCACTAATTCTTCCAATTTCATCACCATCCTCTGCACACCCGGTTGATCTTGTGTATAATGATCCTGAATCCCAGCCAACAGATTCGTCAAGCACCAATATACATCCGCTTCCACATTGTTCATAATCTCCGGTGTCAAATCTTCCAAGTCTTCAGCCTGCAACACGTCTCCTTTGAAATACTCACTCAAAAACACAGCAATCAATGGCGTTGCCAAATCATTGATACCCTGGACATAGGAACTTGCCGGATGTCTCATCGCCCAAATGTACAAGAGTCTAGCTAGAGATTTTCGAATTAAAGCATTTCGAAAGAGGGGTACATCCGGTGCAGTCCTTGGGACATCCACGAGGACTTGACGGAGTGTTTCTTGTTCTTGCATGGTACGAGAATTATCATCAATGTCATAGTGCTGTGCAATTGCGTCACGATATTCAGACCGCTTGCGTTTGAGAGTTTGCGTACGCCGTGAGATATTGGTGGGTAGATAACCCAAGAGAATTTTCCATGCTTGGGGTCTATGCTCAGGCTGAGAGTGAAATCAAAGGACGGGGATGGGGGTGAGTGATAATATGTAGTGTGGTAAGTATTGTAGGAATGTGTATATCAAAAAATAATGTACGGGGAATAACAACATCTGTCCATCGTATTTGAACTCACCGGAATTCCGTTCCAAGCTGATTTTCTTAAATCTTCTATATCCACCACGGGAGATGAAATTACTTTATCAAACTGTTCTTCCTTGTAATTCTTGACATCAGGTTTTTTACTGGAACTGTCCGCATTTGTTTCTTCTTGACTGGACACAGATGCAGTGGATGCCTGGGATTCTTCCTTGTCTCTGCTCGCATGAGAGAATTTTGCCGAAGGCGGATTTCCATTGTTGTTGTATGCATTATTCCGACCATGGACGATATTCTGGCTGTGTCCATTGATCTTGGATGTATTCTCATCGGCATTTGTATCGGAATGCGCAATGGTATCTTTGTCCAAGTTGTGCGAAGTGGCTACCATTCTGAACTTTTGATCGATAGAATCATTAATCTTCAAAAGCTCCAATTCTTGATCTAACTCATCACTGATTTTTTCTTGTGCTTCGGATAGGAAGGTAGCATGCGCATCCTGGTCTGTTGGCGAATCTGTTCCATATGAAGGTGGCAACAACGACTTTTCATGAGGTGATCCGGCAGTGGGTTGAATTTCCTCACCGGAATCATCGTCCTCATCATTAATTGATCGGATTGATCTTCTTAAGAATCCAGGAAGGTTATTGGGTGTCATTGTAGTTTATGTGTGTGGCTAGCTAGTGTCCACTGTTGAGATACTATCTGATATATCGATGTGAAAAGGGTATGTATGGTGATTGGTGATGTGTTGGTAGTTGGTATTTGGTATTCAGATTCAGATATTTTGCAGTTTCCGCAAGTCGCTTTTTTGGTGAAAAAAAGGGGATTTTCGGCTTTCCAAACCCCAAACCGCCGCTTCCGATTTTCGCTCACTAAATCATCATAAAACCGATAATAAAGAGTTCTTCACCGCGCCAGTAGTTACACGATACAATCGTACACGATACACGAGATTCACCTCTTTCGTCATATAGATAGATTCCTTCGCTAGAGTAGCTAGTTTCGATTGCCACGCACACTAATCTATTCCGTGCCTAATCATGTCATCCAGCGGTAAGTAAAGATAGAATTACGGGATAAATGGATCTAGTGAAACTTGAATCTGCTATCTAGTTGTTGCTGGCTAGGAAGAGTAATGCTTCTCTCGTATATTCATGATTAATGTCTAATGTCATCAAATTTCCCACCACCCTTCCATCACCTCTTCTAGTACCCACTACGAAAGTCTCAGCTCAAGCACCAGTTCTTGTCATCGCAGCGCGCACTTCTCCTCCAGCAAAAATCACCGCTTCGCCGAATGCAACTGTTGCTAAAACTGTTGCTGGACCTCCTGCTATCGCTCTAACACCCTCTCGCTTCTTCTCAAGGCGTCTCCAGGAAGCGTGTAAAACATATCATGTCAATCAGCGCCGTGCCATCCAAGCTGCGGTGCTCTACGAGGCTCATCGTGTCCTCAACTTCCGCAAACAATCCAAAGGAAAACAAGAACTCTTAGACACAGCAAAGGTCATCCTTCGAACTTGTACATGGATTCCAGCTCATTTGAGAAGTAGCATCCTCGCACGAACAATGACCAAGAAATTGCCGCTGAATTCAGAGCTGGCTTACAAGAGGGTGAAAGAGAATGTACATTATTTGACAAAGGGGTTGATTCCTAGAATTCTCGAATTTGGTTATGATGCAGATAAGAGCCATGTGGATAATTGCAATGCCTTCCTACAGCATTCTTATGTAAGTGAAAGTGAAAATCATTGCATCTCTTTCTTGTTGTTCATGGCAATCACACACTCACTCGATGGCTCAACGTTTTGATTGCGACCCGATTGGCACAGTCTCAGAAAAGTGGCAAGAAGAATTCATTTCCAAATGAATGGATGTACAAAGTAGACAGTCAATTTCTCACCTATCGGCTTTTTTATCTTGGTGACAGCGTGGACCCCAAATTGCCAACAAGCTTCTATCCTCTTCCAAAATCTCAAATGGTGGCAGGTTCCTTGGTGAATGCATCCACTGCACCTCGCAGTCCAGTGCCTGTGGTCCAGACTAGGAATCAGAATCTTGCCCCAAACGAGAATAATACTGTGACGAGGGGGGCTGGTTCTACAGTTGTCCAGCGCACGAATCCAAGCATAGCTGCAACATCAGACGCAGGAGCAGCAACAGCAGGGAATTCATTGGTGATCAATAGACCTAGTCTACCACTGCATCGTCCTGCTGTTGCTACGGTAGTTGTCGCTGCTGGAGATAGATCACCTGCGAACAGGGCTGCAGAAGGTGACGCTGGCAGAAACAATCATTATTACAACAATGAGCCCAATGAGGAGGACATTGAAGCATCGTTTCGTAGGCAAGGCCGTTTTGTGCGGCAGCGCAGACGTTCGATGGATCCGTATATTGATGAAGAAGGTGCAAGCAAGAAGAGGAGGGTTCTCATCAATGAAATTTCAGAACACTTGGATGTGTTAAAGCATTTTGAAGGATATGTTCCTGCTCGAGAGCTGCATGAAAGGAGGAAGGCCTTGTTCCAAGCACTTCCAATGCCGAGATAGTCAAATGGGTAGATAATGAATTTGAACGGGGATTGAAATAAATACAGTACATTTATTTCATTTAAATAGTACTTCGTAGACGTAATTTGTGAGACTGGCGTTGATTTTGGCAATTTGCGTTATCATCAAAAGCTAAGGTCTTTTCCAAACAGTATCAAGATTGCTGGTTCTAGGTAAAAGTAGCCGCTTTCATTGTCATTCATCATATCATTACATGGTCCATTCTTATCATCATATTTTGCAATGATCATTTTTGTGAATTTCGTTTCAGGAGGGGGGTAAATAATCGAAAATTTTCATAATTACCCTTATTTATCTTCTCAATCAATCGGTTTCCAGCGACAAATCTGAGAAGAAATTAGTTCTCGGTTCTCGTAAAACCCTTCTTCACCGCATCATTAATCAAACATCACAGCATATCGATACACACAGAACATCCATGAACTGGTTTGGAAAGAAGAAAGCAGCAACGCCGTCGACAACCTCCCAAGGTTCATCCGGTGGAGGTGGAGGATCTGATGCAGGTGGAACCATCATCAAGCTGAAGGAATCCGTTAAAGCTCAAGAGAAGCGGTGAGTGATTCGGCGAAGGGTGTATTTTATTATGTTCCATCCTGTTCTTGTTGCTTCTTCGATGCAGTTTAGTGCACATGAGACAAACTTGCTGCCGTTGCTTTGTATCCTCTTTCGTGATACACATAATTAGACAGTCGCAAATGTTTGCATCATACGATGCCATATGCGACTATCAAAATTTCAGTATAATTCAATCTCTAGTTCTGTCGGAAATAATAATGCTGTTGGATAGATATTTCTTCTAGTCGGTCCACATGATGTATACTCACTCTTATGTTGCATCATCGTTTCTCTTCCTTAGTGAAGAGCACACCTTACGGAAAATCGACATCATGATTTCTGATGCAAAGGCTAGAATGGCAAAGGGTGACAAAAAAGGTAAGGTTGCACTGTTTTTGTGACACACACGATGGGAACATATATATTACAATGATTGAATTGCTCACGCACAATATGTTTTGACACAGGCGCACTCTATGCTATGAAGCGCAAGAAGCTTCACGAAACAGAACTAGATAAAATTCAAAATGTGAAAATGACCCTCGAAACTCAGGTAATTAATCTTGAATCAGCATCCCAAAATGCTGAAACTTTCAAAGCCATGGCTTCAGGTAAAAATGCTATGAAAAATATTCGCACCAATGTGGGTATTGAAAAGGTTGATGATTTGATGGATGATATTCGGGAAGAAATGGAGATGGCCAATGAGATCAGCGAAGCGATTGGACAGCCTGTCGATCCATTTGCTAATGACGAGGACGAGTTGTTGGCGGAGTTGGAACAAATGGGAGCTGATGATTTGGAGGCTGAACTACTGAAGGCTCCTATTGCTAAGAATGAATTCTTGTTGCCCAGTGTGCCAGATCAGGAATTGCCTGATTTGAACAATGCTGAAGCTGAAGAAATGAAAAAGTTAGAAGCTGAACTCGCTGGACTCTAATGATAAATAGTGTCGCTCTCTAGATGGATGACGAAGACAAATTTTATTCAAACATCAGTGGTCGCGATAGTGTGTTGAAGGTGTCTTCTACCTTATTATAGTAAAGGAACCTTCAATAATGAATGTAATCTAGAACTCGTTTCAGGACGAAATGTATAGTCTGTTATTCATATAGCTCAAAGATGAGCTTGCTCTACTCCAGCTAGAAATTGATGACATTCCCGAATGCATTTATTACTTATGCTTTGTATTTTCCCCTCAATTTACAAGTATCGCTTTTTTGTGTGCCCACAGGTGCCCACCCACCCGCTCCAGACAGCTTCAGAATCGTTTCCATTTGAGATTGATACTTGGTGATTAAATACTAGTGAGAATGGTTCGATCGAAGTCTTGAGGGGGGTTCTGAATGCGTGGATGCACACATGTCGCCTAGCACTGCCACCTGCTCTGTGATATAGAACTGCGGGGCTTTATGGATGCTTTCATGATACCCAATACACTTGGACTTCTCTTTGAGGATTGAACTCACATTCGGGGAAAAGGAGTAAGGCGGATCATACACCCGGTCGTGAAGAAGTTGTGTGGGAAAGAAGATACTAGATTTAGAGGTGATATATAGATTTCTAATAAATTCTGAGGATGGTCAGTTAAGCTGAGAAAGACCTAAAGGTATGATGTGACACCTACACAAAACTTTTCAAACAGACAACAGGCGCAATTCTTAATCATAACGTCATTTTTTGACTTATTCAATTTACAGCAGCATACATCATAATATTGTATCTTCATCTCTGCCAACTAAATTCAAAACTTGAGAAGCTTGGTCTTATCATCGAAATTATTCAATCCCAAGTCAAAAGCTCCATACATTAATAGAAGATTATTCCAATTCATCACACCCAGACACATAACTTCCAAACTTGAGAAGGTTGGTCTTCTCATGAAACATATCTAAGCCGAAGTTAAGAGCTCCAATCATCACTAGAAGAGCCTTTCGATTCATCAAACCCACTTAACCCCCCTCTACTACTACGAGTATTGGCACTATCTGGATTGGTTTCATTTGAGGCAACGGGAAAACTTGGATCAATCTTAGAGGACACACCAGATTTCAATTCATTAAGCCCAATCACACCTCCGCTAAAACTAACCACCGACTTTCGACAAGAACTGGAATGAGATACGTAAGGAACATTCTTTAACACAAATGATAAACCTGCCTCAATCCGCGCACGATCAGCGGAGCCAATCTCATCGACGAAGTCAATCTCATCCTTAGCAACCGCTTTGCTGACATCATAACTGAAATATTCTTCCTCGCGGTCGTCGATTATTCCCACTTGGAGCACTCTTTTATTTTCCTCGTCAAATTGAAGCAACGAAATCCTTGAAATAAGTACTGGTTCTACTACCTTCCCTTTAATTAAGAGCCGAACAATCTCACTGGTTGAAACTTCAGGGTTGCTTCGGCGGAAGTTATCCACCATATAGTAGAGGAATATACCGAAATTGAAGAAACCTTGCAATGGCATGAAAAATGGTTCCAGGTAATTTGGTAAATGGCTTTCGTTTGGGAAAATGAATTGCATGATAGGAGATGTCAAAGTAATCACAAATGCCAAGACATACACTACCGCTTGTCTTAGCACGGCTTTTGTAGATTCGTGATTTTTTTTTATTCTCTCAATGGAGATTGGTTCTTTTTGTGGTAACCCACTACGACAATCAGCACCTGTTGATTGGACTTTCACAAGCGTTTTGAAGTTTCTAGATGCCCTGAAGACCCACAAAGACACCATTGTGAGAGATACGATGATAATGAAGAAGAGAATTCCTATGGCAGCAAACATAACTGTGTCAATTTCTTGATAAAACTTGTAAGTGCCTCGTACACAAATGCCTGTTTCCGTGTTGCAACCAAGTGGTGTCGGAAGGCACCATGATTTCAAGCCGCTCGGGTTGTAGTTTTTGTCAATCAGCGGCTTTATCGAGAAAATGAGTCCGAGCGAGATAGGAAGCAAATGCAAAATAGGCT
>Ga0307978_1002934_pt1 | contig 11743 bp, 9 predicted proteins | sample OrgLakmetage1056_FD_203151 | JGI IMG/M metagenome (GOLD analysis project Ga0307978, IMG submission 203151) | Saline water microbial communities from Organic Lake, Antarctica - #1056 | ecosystem: Environmental > Aquatic > Non-marine Saline and Alkaline > Saline | place: Antarctica: Organic Lake...
TTCAAACACTCAGCGCTCCCTGCCCACTCTTACCCCACAGCAGAAAACCCTTGCATAAGCGCTTCGACAATCGACCGCAGCCGCGGCAGAGCTTTGGCCAACCGAAAGACCCGCAGCAAACGCAAGAGGCGGAGAACCACCACAGGAAAGGCTTCGAAAATCACCCGAGCCGGAGTCATTTCAAAGAACACCGTGGTCACCACGAAAAAATCGAGGCAATTCCACCCGTCCTTGAAGAAGTGAGAGGTGTTGTAGCCTTCTGCCAAAATCTGCGCGGAGAGATTTAAGAGAGAGGGCCACAAGGAAATGGTAGGGAAGAAAGACCGGAAACGGGTATTATTTCGTTATACCAAATATGAGCAACTTCAGCTCTTTCCTCGGCTTCCTCAGTTACAGGATCATGTCTCTTAACACTTTTTCGCGTCCATTTGACTTCTTTTCTTGTCTCCGAGCACCCCCTTTCAATATTTGAATGGTTCACTCGATCCTATCGCGCACCTTGATGAGGCATTCCACGGTGAAAATGAAGTTCGACACGTGACCCACGAGAATGCTGATGATGTAAGGGTCGCAGCGCTCAATCGCGTAGAAAGTCGCGTCGTCAAACTTGTTGGCGTGCCTAGGGACCCACACAAACACGGAAGCATCATGAGAAACGACAGCACATAAAAATGGGAAATTACTTTGTGCACTCTGGCCATTCTAATGCTTCGGCGGCAGACGAAAAATATACCGATTTGATGAACATGCATTGCACTTAAAAATCAATTTTTGGCAATTAAGGAGACAAAACAAGGATTTTTGCATTTGGGATTCACTGATTTAATATAGTACCGTTCGCAGCTCATGAATTGGTCGGTCTCAATCCCAATCATGAGCCCCACGGTGATGATGGCCGCGGTCACCACGTTCGAAAACCATGGCGCGTCCCTGTACTCCTTGCACTGCGCGAAAATGTACTCGAGGCGCTCTTCGGTTAATGACAACTCCTACGAATGGTGTATTGTATCGAAGGATGCCACGCATAACGGCAACAAACAAGCGGCAAAAACATGTAATCGAATCGTGAGCTTAGTTACTTTGGTCTCAAAAGCAAAGAAAGGTCGAAACGGAGTGGAAAAAAAGAACGGTGCACGCAGGGACAGCAAGCGAAGAAAGTGGTCCGCCAAACTGTGGGCCTGTTATCATTTTCGTCTCATTTTGTTCAGTCCATTGGTACCCGAATCTCAACCACTTCTTCCGTCAGTGCACTTTTGATCATGGCGCCCAATTTGCTGCCGCCGTTGCCGCCGGTGCGCGCGTTTTCCTCCAGTTTTTGCTGTTTGGCAGGAGAGCCGAGAGAGGAGGAGATTGAGGAGGAGTAAGCTGTTTGAAAAGGAACCACACAAATGGCGCAGTAGTTGAACGAGAACTAAACTGAGATACAAAAGATGGAAATCCTTTCACGAAAAGTGTCCTCGAGAGCTCGTGGAATGAAAAATGTGGAGAGAGAGGGAGGAATGAGCACCTGGTAGCGCTTGTCCTTGATTTCGGTCTTCATTTTTTCGAACGCGTCAAACATTCCCATGGTAATGACGCCAATGAAAAGGGACTGCACAAAAGAAGGAGGAAGATTTGCGAAAGCAAAGAAAATAGAAGAAAAGGAAGAGAACAAGGAGCGCAAATCATACACATGGATGAAAAAGAATCTGAAACTGGCACAGCAAAATGGCAGCAGACAAAAGAGAGGCACGGAATTGCGCGGTGTTTAAAGCGCATACCACATTAGCAGAAGCAGCTCAGTGAGACGCACGTACCATGATCACCCACGATGTGAGGACAATGTACAGCGAAAAGAAGAAAAACGCCGTGCCCTGTAAGAAGAAGTGCAAGATAACCCGTCGAACAAAGACTGAGGACGAGCGAAATAGGTTGAAACAAAAGTAGAAGTAAAACTTCACAACTAGACGCATGCCTACGTATCTACTTAGGTAACATGACCCATTCGAGTTAGCTTCTCTTTTGCAGTCGCAAAACAAAATGCATACCACTGATTGCACTTTCAACTCCTAAAACTACCCTTCCTTTTCCTTCTTTCTCTTTTTTCTACTTCCTATCTCTTGCATTTACCGGCGAGGGCGACGACACGTCACACTTGTAGCCTTCGAACGAGCCCGCGTTGGTGTGAATCATCGACGGGTTGTCTTGGTTGTCGGGGCCGAGGTAAGGGTCTCCCAGGAAGTTCCCGCAGCCGTACCAAGTCGTGTAGACGATGGAAGTCCAGGAGGCCAGGGTGGAGATCTACAGGGGAGGGGGGGCAAGAAGAAGGACAAGGAGGTAAAGCAAACTTTTGGAAAAACTGTACAAAGGATACAAACTTGTGGCAGGCGCGCTGCGAAACACCTGAATGAAACGAAACGCCAGAATTTTTTTTTCCATCTTTTGGTCAAGTCGTATGGGAAGGAAAGCACGAGTTCATGCATCAATGAATACTGCTCAACCTTTCCCCGATCTCGTTTACCCTGCGCTGCGAACAAAATATGAACAAGCGCACCTGAAAGAGGGACAGCATGGCCATGGCGACGGAGCCAAAGCGGGCGGGGTCGTTTTCGCCGAAAAACAAGCACGCTAAAATGGCGGCGATGTAAATGATGAGCATCAGGAGCATCACCTTGAAGAGGGAAAAAGAAGGATTTGGGAAGGGGATCCATGCAAACAACAACAGAAGAATAATTATGAGACGAAAAGAAGATGAAGAAAAAGGCACCGAGAATATTATAATACCCTACTTCAAATGTGTTCTGCCACCGCACATACTATCGTGCTCAAACAAGAAAGCCATTTATGAACATTAAAGAAACATGCACATCTGCTCATTCCAATTTAAACCCTTCATCGCCCACGTACAATGTACGACACCGACTTGAGGCCAGTCACCAGACCGCTCACAATCACCCGGAGCTGCTGCACCCCCTTGATGAAAGTGAGCAGCCGCACGAGCCGCAACATCCGCAGGGCCGCAATAGCCCCGCCCCCAATGCTGGCCAAAGCAAAGCCGCTGACCACAATCACGAAGTCGAAGGTGTTGAAGGCCCCGTTTTCAACGTCCGTGAAATAACGGTCAGGGTGGTAGCCCTGTAGTAGTAATCAGGCAAAACAGAAACAGAGCCATGTATTACAGGTGTAGGGCGAGGAACCGAAGGAGTGCGAGAGGTTGGAGGGAACAAAAATGGAAATATTGCCATTCATAACAAGTAGTTACTTTTTCTTTGATATTTCGAATGGCTCAGCTGTTCATTCATTCATTTTTTTCTTTTTCAAGTCTTCAATTTGCTTTTCCTTGGGAAAAGTAGACTACCTCAACTCACCTCCGCAATGAGCTTGAAGCCACATTCGTAGGTGAACACCGTAACCGTGAAGGAGCCCACGAAGTCCACAAAGGCAATAATGGCAGGAGACGGGTCGTCGGAGAATTCGAGGTCGAGGCCAGTGGCCACCCCGATCTATTCAAGTATGCACACGGTGCACAGGCACAGGCAACAAGTGGAGAAGAAAAGAAACAGTGATGTTAGACGTTGCCTTGCCATCAGGGGGAGACGAATTGTTGCGGAATAGCCCAAAAAAATTTAGTGGTATCATTTTTGGGATTATATGGAGATTTGTTGGTAGTGCGCGGGTAGTGATTTTAGGGTTTTTCTGCTACACGAATGCACGTCAGGACATGAAAGAACAGTGTTAGGAAGCATCAACAGCGCTAGAAAGGGGCATACAGCTGCCGAAGGGAGCGTATTTTGTTTCTTTTGTTACCATGAGAATGTTAAACATGACGAAAGCCTCGAACCACCCTTGAGAAGTCACTTTGCTGTGCATGAACCACGCCAACCGTAAATATGGTTCTTTTGAGTGCGCCATTTCAGCCTCTTTCAACTACATCGGCAATCGAAGAGGGCAGGAAGTCGCAAAGGAATAGAAAGAAGTGCCGTGCGAGATGAGAAGGGTTTCAAGTAGGTACAGGGGCGTGGGCGTCTGGTTCCCAATACGAAGCCCAAAGTATCGCAATTCGCTGACTGCCGTGTATGTATCAAGAAAGGAATCGGGCACATAGTCTAGAATTTTATTTTTCTAGAGGATGCATGCGCCACGAGCAAATATGCGCAGACAATGAGTTAAGAGCTTACGCGGTGGGAGTCGGGCACGCTCTCGTCCTTCTCTTCTTCTTCCTCCGCCGGGGGCGGCTCCGGCATCCGGGAGCGAAATTCTTTCAGCCATTCTGGTAAACTTAAATTGTTCGGGTCGCGGGTGATCTTCACCGCTTTCTTGTCTGCAGGCCAGGTTTGTTTATGAGGGTTGATAGTCAGGTGCAACAGTCGGTGTTAAAGGCTCTCGAGTGAGGCATGACGTTGCATAGACAGGCGTGGGGCAGCAATACTATGTACTGCCATGGGTAGTTAATGAAACTTACATGCGATTGCGGAGGCAGACTCCGCCATCTTGCGCACTCGTTATAGCTTTAACTCAGATAATCAGCCTGTTGCTTCTCTGCGTTTCTTTCGCCTCTTCGCCTGCCTATTACTGCCTTTCGCCTTGAAATAAATAAGTACCGAGAACAGCAGGCACGTTTTCACTATTTTCTCTCTCATCCCACTCCTCATCACTGCAGCGGCGCGCGCGCCGCCGCGCCACGATCAACGTAGTTGATTTCAGTGACGTGACAACGTGTCAGAACATGGTTGATGTCAGTGACGTGACAACGTGTCAGAACATACGTAAGGTGTCAGAACATATGTACCCAGATAAGAATGTGATGTGACACACAGACACACACACAGACAAACAGACATTTTTCTTTGGTAGGCAGTTCTTGGTCGTGTATTGATTAATAATATGCTTGTGCCATAGTCTCGATTATCTTGAAATCCTAGTCCGACCGTCTTGATGAGATACGCGAACGAGAAACAATCTTGATTTTAACGATTAAAAAAACGGCCGTCTCAATTAATGGTTTCTTTCACAACAGCCGTCTTGATTACTCTATACCGAATTCAACCGTCTTGATTTATTTTCTCTGAGAACTACAATTTGAGACAGGCCCCGAAGGGCCGGAAAACAATTTCGATTTGTGCCTAACCTTTGCACCACCGAATCAATTAAAAACGGTACCTTGTTTGGCATCTTGATAAATTACAATCAAGAACCACCGGATTGATTAATATTAATTAAGAACCACCGGATTGATTAATCATGAATTAAAAACCACCGTATCAGAGTTTTCCTTAAAATGTAATATATGTGAGCAGCCCATCTAGAAAACCGGGATTCCTAGAGACAAACTGTTTTCGAGATAATCGACTTTTAGTGTACACTGTCCGAACTGGGCATGGCCCAACCACCATAAGATGCCGCAGAACTATTGATCTGAGCGTTTCTGTTGTAGCTTTATTAAGCGAACAGCGGCGCTAGCGTATCTGCGAGGCACCGGCGGTCTAGTACGACGAAGCTGTGCATGGCCACGTTGGCGTCGCGGCCTGCGCCAACCTGTCGAAGTCCGACAACGAGGCGGCCTCGGCGGCGCTCTCAGAGCGCAGTTGCGTGTAATTCCTCGCCATTTCAATGGATATTGGCTCTGAAAAGCCGCATTGACGGAGCTCGGCATGGGCTACAACGTGTGCAAGCTAGAGCCAAAATCCAAATCTCACCAATTTGCCGGTTTTCTAGATGGGTTGCCCACATATCTATCTATCTCCTTCTCATATGTGGGCAAAATTTGAAGGCAGATTGGTGAAGTTTGAAGGCAGCCCCCGAGAGAGGCGAAGGCTATCTAACAGACAACTACAGGAAGAGATAAAAAGCAAAGCAGCTCAAGTCTCATGTCTGCTCAAGTAGACCTAGCTAGGAAGCTAATCAGGCGCGCATGCCTGAGTGATCGAGCTGCAGTCTGTAGCTGCTACAGTAGTAGGCTGTTAGCACAGTTACAGTGCACTTTTCTATCAGTCCCAAAATGTCTTGAACCGGCCTTAGGTCAGATTAGATCAAGTCAGGTCGTCATGCCAACACGCAGGAATTGTCTAGGTCTGGCCAGGTCAGCGCCCGGAAAATAGGTCAGAATTAGGTAATTGACCTGACCTGGTCCCGCCTCGTTATGGTAGTGCGTGCGCCGCCCATTGAGCTAGCTACAATTTTATGTAAAGTTATTCCAGGCTTAGCATATTAGTAAACTTGAAGAGTAATGGCATCATTAAAGCGGCTCCTCGCAAATAGCTAGTTTCATGAGGAATCGTACAGAATCGAAGAGGACTCGGAATGGTCTCTTTGTTGTAATCGGTGAAAGTTTTCGAAGCGGTGGCCAACGTTCCGGTATCCGAGGCAATGAAAGCTCATATACGGATCAGATGGCTGCAGTTGACAGTATGCTCGAATCGCTCAAACTTCTCGAGAAAAAATTCAACGTGAAAATAGGCGTGAGCTTGGGAACGTATTTCACGCAATACACGAGCGACCTTGTAAATGCGTATAGTGGGCGGCTCGTTGGAAAGCCAGACATCCGTGGAAGTAACACTACCGCTGGGCTAAACCCATTCTTTCAGACTGCCATCGAGAGAGCTACAGGACCTAACCAGACTCTTGAAGAGCTTTACGACTTCGTATTTTATTGCCGCGTCGATTTATTCTTGAAGCCAAATTTCCATGCTACAGTAGACCTGAGCTGGTCAACAATCCGGTTTCCTTTCATATGCTGGAAGCGACGTGCTGTAACGAAAGGTCACCCTCGTGTGAGCGACACTATGCTCTTCATTCCTTCGCATTACTTCAGCTACATGGCTCGATTTGTTATCGGTCATATTGCCTGGTGGCACGCAGTGACCAACTTGTCTCTCGTTTACGATGACTTAGATGTCATGATAACAACATTCCATGATTCCGACTCTCAGAAAGACTGGAATCCTCTTTACCGGATTGTGAACCGCGCAGAGTCAACCAGGTGGAGCAGCCTCTGCCTGAGTCAAAATGACTGTATGTTCGAAAAGTATTGTCCTGCGGAGGACAAATTTTCTTGCAGACATAATTCGTCACGATACTTGATGGTAGAGTACTTGCCGGATAGTTTTGCTGGTATACGACAGAAAATTCAAGGAGGTATGGCTGCCACCTTTACAATATTCTGCTGCTTTGCGCTTCTTACCATGGTGCACTCGATCGGAAAACGAAGAAATTAATGGTCTTTTAAGCAATTCTTATATCGGCAGATTTAGCGATGATGCCACATCAGATACCACGTACTTCTATTTTCGAGGACCTTCCCATCATATTCAAGAAATGGCTTGCAATTTCAGACGATACTTCAGAGTGGGGATCACGGAAATACTCGCCCATATCTCCTTTTGAGCTCCTGAAAGTTGACTCCGCAGAAATTACTAGTATGAGAGTGAAAGATTTTAAGAAGAGTACGAGGGACATGCAGGGACATACAGCCCAGTCAGAGGTTTCTGAAGAAAGCCCTCAATGATCCGTGCTGTGTCTTTGCGTCCCTTGTATGATAGTTCCCCTTTGTGTATATCTTAAATTTGAGGCCTTGTGTTTTTTGACTAAACACTTCCAAACAAAAATTAAGGCCCTCCCAACTACTTGCTCTCGCTTTACATATCTGGTTTGCCATTAGATATTACTAGAAGACACGTTGTGTTAAATGTACCGGATGTATATGTCAGATATGTATATGCAATACGTATTTCATCTATATTTTATATTTGACATCGGGAATTTAGCAGTTCCAAAAACGAAGAATATTGACATAAGCGTGTGCCATTACCCCCATGCATTGAGAGTCAATATCGGCTATTGGCCTTTCCTTCCTAGCCGTCTCCATTACAACTTTAAAGGACACTACTCATGCTGCCGACTCGCCTTGCGCCCCTCCCGTTTGCACAGGCGGAATCGCTTTTGCATTCGCAGACTGGGCTGCTCCTTGCGCAGTCTCCTCCACTGCCGCCGTGGTTGTCGTTGGCGTCGCGTTCGTGGCGTAAAAGTCTCCGAGGCCCGTGAGTTCCTGCGCATCGGAGAGCGCTGCTTCGAGGAGTTGCACCATGTCGTGCCCGTCGAAGTCCGCGAGCAGAGCCGCAAATTCCTGGTAGACCGCCACTTGATCTCCGACAAGTTTGCTTCGCACGCCCATGGCCTTGTTGGCGGGTTTGCGGGCGTTGGACCCTTGGCCTGGAACTTGGTGTTGGGCATTGGCAGCAGGCGCAGTGGTGGCACCGCTGAGACCACCGTTACTGCCGTTAGCGTTGCCACCGGTGCTGCCGTTGCTGCCTCGGCGCTCGCTGCGCACATCGCGAACAGCGTTGCGCCCCGCGCCCGCAGACGCAGGGCGTTGGCGCTGCGGAGCGCCAAACACGAGCGGCTGCACCTTGCTTCCATTGCTTGCGCTGCTGCTGGAGGCTGCGGCGGCGGCGGCGGCTGCGGCGGCGGTGTCGGACGAAGATGCAAACACCGTGGGTTCACCTGGCGTGGCACCCGATGCAGCAGGTGGTGCTGCTGTTGCGGTTGATGTTGCGGCTGGTCCAGTGGCCGAGCGAGAGCTCCGTGCCCCTGACGCAGATCGAGGCCGCTGCTGCCCTCCAGGAGCGGAGGTGCGGCCTCGGGACTCGTAACCAAACGATTCGGGGTCATTGTTGTTGTTGTTGTTGGAAGCACCCTGGCTGAAGCCAGACCGCGGGCCACTTCCAATGCGGTAACCGTTGCCGCGGGCGCTGTTCTTGCTACCAGTAGTAGCAGGCCGCTGTTGAGGGCTTGCCCCAGTTTGGTCTTGCCATTTGCCAACGTTGTCCGGGGTGCGAATGACCTGTAGGAAAAGTTGCGCGATGTATAGAAAGAAAATGAAACACCATTCACGACATGTGACAAGTCCAGGTGCTCCGGAATTCCGAATCAATCTGTCTACCCAAATCCTCTGCGCAAAGTCGCTTTTGTCAGCCTGACGTTGATCATAATATTCAACATGTGTGTGTATTTGTCATCGCACCCGAGGAATCGAAGGCTCGAGGCCTTTCCAATTGGCGATGCGCGAGCGTTCCCGGGGGGTGAGCATGGCGTTATCAAACACGAAATTGGGGGCCCATTGCTTGGGGTGCTTCGCAGGGTTCGGGCCCTGTGTTCATTCAAAAGCCGCAATGAGCAAAGCAGCACCAAAAGGATAGAAGGAGAGTGCAAATGTGCGGGGTAAGCATGACAACGAAATGGAAAGAATAAGAAAATGGCTTCACCACAGAGCAGGTAGAACAAAGGAGGAAAGTAAGGCAATGATGGTTAAAGTAGATATCAATCAAGTTAGCAGAAAGCTTATGAAGAGTGAGATTAGTGCATGACAATTACCTTCACTCGCCATCCAGGCGACAAGTGGTCTCGCAGTGCTTCTTTCTCTTTCGCCATAGGCGACTCCTTGGGCTGCCCAACAAATGCAGTAGAAATGAAACAGGAGAGGTAAACATGGACACTGTAAATAGAAGTACGAATGCAGCTGCTCAAAAACTTAATCATAAATTTGATTTGTGATAAGCACCTAAAGCTGCACACATGGCCAGCGAATCCAAACGCAAAGCTCTAATGATAAACACATGCCGCCCCCTCCACCCCCCAACGACGAAAAGATAAGAAGATGGAAAGTAGCGACGAAGTGAAACACACATTGCGGCATGTGGAAGCATCTTTACCGGGCCCATGTCGATTAGCTCCGCAGGTTTGCGGTAAATGTTGGCCATCCGTCCCACGTGCAGCGCGAACTGCCTGTCCGACTCGCGAGCACTGCATGACAACCAAGAGCGCACGAAGGAAAACGTTCATAGAGAGCGGCAAAATCAGGAATTGGGCACAGTAATTAGGGGCGAAGAAGTCACAAAAGATAATTCTATGCGTGCGCTAGGCATGGGTTGGCTGCATGTAAATAGGTGAAGTGGCTAGTGAACGGAGAACTAGTGTTGTAGAGAGTTCACGGCTCGAATTACTTGATTTTGGCCGGCACGCGAGGGCCGCCTGACCAATTTCGCTGAAGTTCGCTGACGAGAAACATGCGCCGAAGCATGCGCTTTTCTGCTTCTTCCTCATTGCGCTGGCACGAATAGATAGGCAGAATTGTAACAAGTATTGATTTGGTGGGCTTATATGAAAGAGGGGTGTAGTTGGGCAAAAGTGAAAATGTTCTAGCTCCATCCTCTGTGCAGACGTAATATTACCCTTATTGGCTATCGACCACACCTTTGAACGCCCACGACTACATTCAAGATATGAAATATCGTATTTCATTTTAAAGCTACGCCGAGATGCTGAAATGTTTCAATTCAATTGCTCCTCGCACCTTTTTGTCGCGCATAACTTGCTGGTGCCGTGCCCACGCCAAATCGATGCCTGCAGACTCAGCTCCGCCTCCAGCCCTCGTCGTGCCGCGCATAGGCCCGCCAGTACGAGACTCACGGGCGTCATGCGAGTCAGGTGCAGCAGGTTGAGCCGATGCTTCCATAGCTATCAGGGTCTAAAAGGCTGAGGAGGCGAGGGTGTACGCAGACTATCGCGATTCGTGAATGATACTTTTGGTTTTTTGGCAACGACGCAACGACACAACGCCAACACTTTCCCTGTTCTCCCCCCAGGAGGCGGAATTTTAGTACTTGAAGGACGGGTTGTTGGAGCGATCTCTGTCTTCAACATTCCTAATTGCTAATTGGTGTATTGATCCCGGCGGGTCTTGAAGAAAACATTTTTTGTTGTTGTGTGGTGTCATCATCATGATGTGCCAATCGTTTACCCGATCAACCATCAAAATCATTGTTTGCTTCTCTTTGCACTTCATTGTTGCCACTTCGCACCCTTTCAAGAATGGGCAACGTGTCCTGTAAGAACGCTCGTAACTGCATGAAATGGATTGCATTGATGAAGTTTTCGGTAGCTATCTTTTAGTCAATGAAGCAATGATGGCCTCTTCACCACTGAAGACATCGAAAAGATGCCTAATGATTCTGTATGAAACAAAAACATCTAATGGTGCATACTTATGGTGCACCGCGTGGACCGAACGTCACCACAAATTTGCTTAAAAACTAAATTTTAGGTGTACCCGGCGTTGAGGTCGACGAGCGCGCGCCATGGCAGTCCGATAAATTTATTGCGGACTATTCCGCGTACAGTGGCCCTGTGACTGATCGTTTTTCGGGAAGTTTCGTACCAGGCCAAGCGGCCGAAGGCGCCGCCGCCATGGTGCGTGGAGGAATTCTTGTTATTTTTATGTAGGATTATCGCTGCCCGTTTAAAGTGCGCAGAAATAGCGTGCATTATGTTTGCCTTGCATCCATTATAGCTTTACGATCCCTTTCACATGAAATAACGTTTTTGATGTGCCCTTTTGATTATCCTTTTAGGAAGCCAACACGACCTTGGTGTCCCTCTTCAAGAAAGCTGCGCAGACGAAGGGCGACAAGGTATTTATAATTTCGTGTAGGCACTCTGTGGTGCTAGCTTTGCTAATTTTATGACTCAACATCAGCACGCCCCACCTCTTCTCGTACACTTCCTTTCGAGTGCCTTCGCAAGCGTACCCACGATTGAACGCCGCCTTAAACCGCTACGTCGACGATCCAACAAATTGTTTTCTTTTTTTTTTTGCTTCTATGCACGCCCAGGTGATCATGCGCACGGAGCGGCCTTGCCCTGACTTGGTGGACGGTAAAGCGGGCCCCGCGCTGCCGATCGAAGAGTGGAAGTCTTGGACCATCTCGCA
>Ga0307978_1002940_pt1 | contig 11730 bp, 15 predicted proteins | sample OrgLakmetage1056_FD_203151 | JGI IMG/M metagenome (GOLD analysis project Ga0307978, IMG submission 203151) | Saline water microbial communities from Organic Lake, Antarctica - #1056 | ecosystem: Environmental > Aquatic > Non-marine Saline and Alkaline > Saline | place: Antarctica: Organic Lake...
AAGAATTGACGCATACGTGGGAGCAGATGCGACCTCCATCTGTTCGGACACTTTTTTCTTGGTTGGTAACGCGAACGTCTGTCCGCTACCTCCAGATCGAACTTTCTCTAATATCGGATTCTCAACACCTGTGTCGAGAATATCGACTTGCTGTCCTTCGATTTGGTAGACTTTTTCTTGTGAAACGATTGCCACGACTTTTGCTTTTGGTCCGTCAGAAAAACAAACGCGTGTGCCCGTCATCCCTCAAATCTGCCAGTAGCTTCACGCTTGGCAGTCCACGCTCCGTGATCGCCACCAACTAAACTTTACAGTGCAAGAAGTTGTACGCTTAGTGTTGGCGGACACATGGCAGGAGACGATCAAGTACTACGTACGAGTTCAATGGTTGCGGGAGGGACTCCAAAAGGGAGGTCATCGTGACCCGTTGGTACCTTAGTTAATGCAACAGCAAGCGCTGTTGCTCACACTCTAAAGTAGTTGTCCTTTCACGCAATGCAACCATCAATCGATATACAGTACTATTATTAGTTCCAATAGCCCCATAAACTTTGTTTATAAGACCCCAAGGTTTGTGGTAATGCATCGGAATTTGTCGATTTAGCGAGATATTGACGACAATAGCTGACAATTCGAAAGGAGCGAGTGATCTTTTGACAGTAAGTCAAGGGCTCAAGGTACAAGATGTACGAGGATACAAGGCAAGTTCAAGGAAGATTAGCTACCTTCACAACTCTAAGAGAGAAAAGGAGAGTACTTTTGCCGGTGCGTTTAGGAGTCTACAATGGCAGAGTCCGGAGTAGCACCAGGGGCTGTAATTGATGACGCGCAAGGTGAGAATATTGGTGCTGATCAGGAAATTCCGCAGCAACAGGCGCAAGAAGAAGCCAAAGTTTATATGATGGATCAAGTCCTTGTTTGGATTGGATTTGTTGTTGTTGCAAACCGTCAGACTTTTCACTCAGAAATAGCAGAGATCCAAGACATGAGAGACCTTACAGTAAAGGATATCACTGAGTTGCAGGAGTTGTACACTACACGTACACAGAAGGCTGGCCGGATATATTTTGGACTCCAGCATACGAAACAACCCAAGGCAACGTTGAAGTTCCAACACTTGAGGGATTGACTCAAGAGTCATTCAAAGAGGCTAGCTATGTTGGTAGCAGCCCAGAGAGTGGACATTCAAAAGAAGGAGGCGAAAGACACCAGTTCCGTTTCCAGTTGTGAAGCGCCACCTGGATAGCTCAAGGACAATAAATTGTGGCAGGAGTGGATCACGGGATTCAAGAACATGTTGTCTTCTTTGGTCCGTGTGACTGGTGTACCTCTTTTGTACGTCATTTGAGAAAAGGAGGAGGCTGAACCAGATGGTCACAACGCGTTTGTGCAGAAGCGCATTGTTTGTGCAGAAGTGCATCGTGTGTGCTCCATTGCTGATTGATCTTCACTTTGAGGCTCCTGATGCAAGGAAAGTTCATCAGTTGGCCACATGTTTCACTCAAGGTGAAACATCCGAGCAATGGATCAAGACGCACGTGAAGAAACAGAATGGTCAAATCAATCTGAAAGCGCCTTGTGCGCATTATCAAGGAGCAGGGAACACTACTCGCAGGATTACAGAGGCAACTTGTTTGCGCAAGACGCTGCATTAAAAGAATGAGCGGGCATTATCCTTTGCCACGTTTCTATCCAAGGTCCAACACATGTTCAGTCTCTTTGAAGAAGAGGGGGAAACTCTCAGCACTGAGTTGGCTAAGTTCCGATTCCTGATGGAGAAGGTTCAGAACCCTCAGTTGGAGAGCGTCATTAGCGCTTTGAAAGTGAAAAGCGGTCTTGGTGAAACTAATCCTTTATTACAGCGTCGGTCATTACCTTGCCTGAATCCATTGCCAAGAGTTGAATTTCTTTAATGAAGCAGACAGACGCGAATGATGGTGGCTGCTGAGTCTATCGATTGCAACGGAAAAGTGTACGCAGGGTAAACCAAGAAATCACATGCTCTGTCTCAGCTGTCTGACTGTGATAAGGTCATGGTAGAACGCGAAGACCGTCAAGGCATCAAGGATGGTCCACAGAAGAAGACTGGTTGTTACGTCTTGTTTGCCAAGACTCCTGAGAAGAAAGTTACCGCAACAAAACGTGAGCTGAAGAAGGCAAATTGCAAGATTTGCCATGCAGCAGTTGATTTGCAGCGTCAGAGTTAGTCGTGTGGTCGTGAGTTGGGAGGAACCAACAAAAAAGAAATTGTCCAAGGCGGAAATATTCAACATGGAAGGCGTTTTGAGCAGATTCATATCGATTGTCAAGATTTTGCAGGTCGAAGTCAAAGTTCATGATTTCCCAGCAGCGCGTACGTTTGAATCCAAAGAACAACATACATGATCAGTTTCTCCAGAAGACTTTAGTGAGCAATTGTCGATTGATGGATTGGGCAAGCAAGAGAGGCCTTGATAAGCACACCGCAGAGAATAGTGAGATCGGCTGTTATGCCGCTCCCTCGAAGATATTGGGTTGAATGAATCTTTGAGAAGCACCGACTAAGAGAAGAATGGTTCACTGACACTTTGGATGGTCGTGTAACCAGTATGGATGGAATTCAATATGGCGAAGTGTTTGCAAATCGCGGATACTTTGCAACAATTTACCCGGTGCTGGACACTAAGAGAAAGGCAGGCAACGCTTGTGTACGACATTTTGTCAAGCGTTTGGCGTGCCGGACAAGGAGCAGACCGGCAAGAAGACCAAGAATATGCAGCAGGTGCGTGCGCAAGAATGATATTGATCTCCATGTGATCAAGCCAGAAAGGCACAACAATCCGTATGAGGGAGGCATTCAAGAATTCCGAAGGAAACAATGCTGGTTCCGTACCATGGTACGCAGTCGCGTTCCACAAAGGAAGTTTTGGGACTACGGCATGCGTCGGGTTTGCAAAGTTATGCAAAAATCCTCAAGACAAGCTGGTGGACTTCATGGCTGCTGTACTCCTATTGAGTCAGTCACAGGCGAGACAAATGATATATTGGAGTATCTGGATTTTGGGTTTTACAATTCAGTCTGGTACCACAAGAACACAGGTCTTGGAGAGAGATTACCCGGTTGTTGGCTTGGTGTCTCGCATTGCGTCGGAAGTTTGATGTTGTACTATGTCCTTGCCGGAGAGTGCACAGTCATTTCTTGCATGACAGTGCAACGAGTGAGCTACTTGTTTGGAACTCGAAGTCAACAACAATAAGCAACAAATTGTTATTCATGGAGTTTGACCAAGAGGTCCAACAACTACTCGGCAAAGATGAACCCAACAAGATGATGGGGACAATGAGCCGAGCCCTGACAACTGGTGGGCGGAATTTATGGAGTTTGATAAAGACTTTCAAGAAGAGTTCAGCAATATTCTTGTCAGCAATGATGATATCAAGGAAGCTCATGAGGATTTCACTCCTAAAGTCTAAAATGGCACGTACCTCAACATGGAGCTAGCGCTTCTGCATGAGGATGGCGCAGAGCCAGCTTTTGCTCGTGTTACCAAGCAACTCAGAGATGCGTATGGATTGCCAATTGGTACCGCGCATGATAACCCCATTCTTGACTCTCGGATGTATGAGGCCGAGTGCAAGACGGCAATGGCAGCAAACAAGAATGCAATTGCTCAGAACCTCTTCGCGCAGGTTCATGCTGATGGCAATTGTCACACTCTCTTTTGTCAATCATCACACTCTCTTTCGTCAATCACTGTACCAAGCAACAAGGAGACCACACGTGTCTAACAACAAGACCGGGGACTCAACAATGACGTGAAACAACAATAGGCTGGGAGATCCTAGTACAATAGAAAGAGCAAAGCACGACGTGGATCGCGCTGCCTCAAAGATATGAAAGACTGTTTTCCAGTTCAGCTGGCAGAGTATTCAGTGCACGCAAGAATTTCCCAAGAGCCTGCTGCGTTTGCGTGGTGGGTGTCGTTTGTTCTCAAGAAGCCCAATAGAATAATTGCAATACTAGTGAAGTTGGGTTCGTAGCCACAAGGTTCAGTTGCCAAGGCAAAGAGGCTCGACAAAGTCAACGGTGATACCTTGTGATGGGACAATTTGCAAGGAGATGAAGAATGTTCAGATTGCTGTTGAGGAATTCGAAGGAGACGTCAGTATGATACTGCCAGGTTACTACCAAGAGATTCATTGCCTCAGGCAGGATTTTTGCTATTAAGATGGGCGAGAACTTCCGCAGGATGGGGCCAAGAATGGTCACAGATCATGAGCATCGGACTGAGACTCCTGCTGACAATCAAGTACGTACGAGTTCAGTGATTGCTCGAGAGGGACTCCCAAAAGGGAGGTCATTGTGACCCGTTGGTATGTTAGTTAGAGCAACAGAAGGCGTTGTTGCTCACTTTCTAAAGTACAGTACTCTACAGTATTTGTCCTTTCACGCATGACAAATAAATTACAACCATAAATCGCTCTGATGTACAGTACTGATAAAGTATAAGGTCTACAAAGTAACGTGTTGTATGCGACAACCGAATCGTTACTGGCTAATGCAGATTATAACCGTATCCACCACTTACCGCGGTGAATCCGGTCAGGCTATTCTAGTGTCGTATTGACCAATCAACGAACTCCGCGTTGCATTGGACAATCACCCGGAAACTTATCACTCCCTTCAAGCAAAGACAATGGCATTGCCTTAGCTTGACCTTAACATAGAATAACATAACAAGCCCAATCGTTGCCGCGCGGAAGGATTGCCACATTTTGCTCCGCGGAAACCATGTTACCCCTAAACCGCTGTTGAACATCCCCAGCAAACGTCCCCTGGGAGTGTCAATGCACCATTGCTCCCCTTATATTGCAATTGTACCCGTGCAACGTACCCAATGGACCCGTTTAGTGCATCACCTGTTTCGACAGTTGACTCTCCTTGTGCGCAACCAAGAACTTCGTGAGAAGATCCGAGGTATTCGTCTCACCGGGCTCCTTTGTAACACGAATGGTGCCAGCAGCAACGCAGGAACGGACCTTATGGTAGTTCACAGAATTTTGCTTCTTCTTGAGGGTAGACGAAGGCAGAGTGGAATTCAACACGACTCTCTGGTTGTCACAGAAGGCATTCGCCGGACCGTCTAGCGGAACGCCGAACATGCGAAGCTTGTAGCGTAACGCTTCCACCATCTCGGCAGCGACACGTAGAGCTACGAACTCTGACCCAAACGTGGAAGTTTTGAGAGTCGCCTGGCGCTTTGACAGTCACATGATAGGCGAACCGTTCACAAAGGTAAGAATCCCAGTGACGGACTTTCGCGTCACCATGTTCGCTGCGAACGACGCGTTGGCAAAGACTGTATTCTGCACCGACTCCCCAAGAGGACAAGGCATGTCATCAGGAATTACTTCCGCTGCGCACGGGTAGTAGCAAGTCCAGTTGTACTCAGGAAAGTCAAACTGATCCATGTCACGCTTGCGACAATCCATCACCAACTTGCTCTTGATATGGCCCTTCAACCAAATGAAGATTCTCAAAGTATTGCGCAAGTGGCCGGTCCTTGGGTTACAGTTGAACTGTGCCATGGTGCTGACCTCAAACGCGATTTCAATACGGCCCAATTCAACAACCCACTGCAATATACCAATCAAACTCTGGTAATAGTTGGCCTTGTAGTCGTCCAGTGTATCAGTTTCGTCCAATTCGGGACGATACCCTGATTCCACAGGCGTCTTCACGCCTCTGCACTTGCCAAAGGAGTCACCCTGCTGATCCTCGACAGTTGGAATAGCGAGCTTCAGGTACTGCTCCGCGAACATCGACCAAAACTTGTGATCCGTGCCGTCAGCTCCCCTGATTTCGTGTTCTGCGATTTCAGCACCCAAATAACGAGTTGGTTTGCCGACATCCTTGCATTGGTAACCCAAATCACTCAAGGGTTGAATGATGCGCCAACAGGATCAACAGAGAGACATAATAAATCGTCCACGTACACGAAGACGTATTCGTAGTACTTGGTTCCGTCCGATTTGACGTGGGCGCGACGCCATACGTCGGGATCGGCCGGAACAGGTTTGAATTTCAGTTGCATCAATTTGTTCGCAAGATGGTGATTCCACGCGGCACCAGCAGACTTCAAACCGCAAAGCGCGCGCACGATCACGACCGTGCAACCTTGGAGTTCACCGAACTCGGGTCCCGCAATGGCGTAGTACTTTTCGGTAACCTCGGCATTGAGATACGCGTTCCCAATGTCGGTCATAATCATTTCCAAGCCGTTAAGCTTAACGAGCATGAACGCCAGCCGGACGCTATCACGACTCACAACACTCGGGTATGTTAGAGCCTCTGGAGGATCCGTGAGGTGTCCACCTGCAACCAAACGAGCCTTACGAGTAAAACCCATTTTCACATCGAAAATCATGCTAAGCGGAATTTCCTTGTAGTCATCGGGCGGAGATTCGCCCAAATCCAAGGGCTTTAATGCGACCATGACATTGCCCATTTCTTTCTCGATTGCTTTTGCCCAGAAATCATTGCCATTGGCCTTGACCAAAGCGTAGGCTTCGTTGACGGTACGGGGAACGGCGATGCCGTACTTGAACCGGTTGCTGCGCTTGCGGCGACAGAACTTCTCCAGAGCGGTAGATCCGTCCGACTTCACGGGCATCGGATGCACGAAGTACAATCCGTTAGCACTGCACATGAGGTGCGCGTACTTGTTGCCGCGACTCGACTTTGTAGCAGCCTTCATAGTTTGGCGTACTCAGCGCAACGCGGCATGTTCATCTATTTCATAGCGGTGAGGGTCTCCCAAGTAGCTGTACCGTCCTTCCACATTATCTCAAGCAACCATCCTTTGGTCCGGCCCTTGCCGCCTTCGTCGCGCTTGTGGTCAACAATGCTGTCAAAGGTGTACCATCGTTTACCGTCGTTGTCAAGCTCCGAGTGCAGCGCCGCTGTAATGGAGTTCATCAGATGAGCTTCACGAGTTCCATCCTGGTACTCAACCTCATACTGCCTTGTATCGAGGTTGCGGTCGGGATGGTATTTGCCAACTAGCTCACCATCAGCCGTTCGCTTACAACCGATAACTTTGACAGTAGCGTGCTCCCCGTCGATCTCGGGTAGATGCGACGAGAGATTTACTTGCGCACCAACAAGTAGGTCCTGGGCTAGCGGGTCAACCTCGCGGTCGGATTCTCGGTCGTTCTCGTCGCGGTCATGATAATGACCTTCATCCTGTTCGTCCTCTTCGAGGACAACCTTCGTAAACAGTCCGAACTTGCCTGCAATCTGCTTGTCCATAGCAGCAATGTCGGCCGCCAGCCGCACATCGAGGGTAATGTCACTCTTGGTGATCGCCTTTACCGTTGACCGAGATATCACTTCGCCGTTGGGCTTCATGATCCAGTAGCATAGCGCCTGACCAACGTCGTGCGACGGGCCAAGCCAAAGGCCCAGAAGCTGACAATCATCGGGAAACGCCACACCTTGTTCCAGGTAGTGGACGGGCTGGTAGATGTCAAAGTATAGAAGGTGCGATATGTCGGGCGAGTCGCCGAATATGTTTTGGATACCCAAGCGATTGCCGTTTGTCGCGAACGCCAGATGCGACAAGACTTCAGCCGACCAAGAAAGGACGTAGTCCCACGCTGCTCCAAGGATGCGTTCCTGGTTTATTGCCCAACGGGTATGTTTCTTTACCATGTTGATCCCGGGCTCTGCTAGGTTCTGCCACGGGGAATGCGGCTCTGTGGTCGTACAATTAACCATGTGGTCATTTGCAGTCTTACGGTAGTCGCCTGCAGTCAGCTCGGGCGCGTTATCCGTGTGGAGATCGGTCATGATGCCGAACTTCCGAAAGAACTTCTCCAGAGCGGTAGACGCGTCCGACTTCACGGGCATCGGATGCACGAAGTACAATCCGTTAGCACTGCACACGAGGTGCACGTACTTGTTGCCGCGACTCGCCTTAGTAACAGCCTTCATAGTCTCGCCATAAATGCGCACATTTAGGCGTCGGTACCGAAGCTGCTTGATCTTGGTACTGTAACGCCTGGTTAGCGCTCCAGTCCCAATCCGCCTCGCCAGCTGAGTCATCGCCTTACTAAGGGTGTTTCCAGGCTTACTCCCCCGAATCGGCGTTGCAGTTGCGTTGGATCGAGGTCCAACCGGCAAATGTCGGTTGAGACTCGCGAGATTTTCTTGACTCGAGCCGTCTCCTCATCGTGCAACCGCCCAATGTTTCCGTAGAAAGGATCACGATCAATCGCAATCGCCGAATTGTTGAGGGATGTCTCAACCTCATCGTTACTGCGGAGGGCGCGAACTGTAGCTACTTTGCGGCCTTGAGTCACCGAATAGGTGGACTCCTGCTGCTGCGCGAGCAAGTCCAACTGCGGGTCCCATGTCCGGACCGAGTCAGTTAGCCAAATCTTCGGACAATCTTTCAATTCCCATTCATTCGGATCGGAAGGTAGGAAATACATCCCTCCATGCTGAACGGAAGAGTTAGAGACGAGTCGTTGAGTCGAATACCGTAAATACTCTTTCCTTTCGAGAATTGGAGTGGAATTTTGTCCGTCTGGTGACCGCGACTGCGAATTTGGTTCATACATATCAACGACTCGTCGAGTTTCTCTCCAAACCAAAGCGATTGTCCGGCCATCAATACGTACGTCCTTCCGGTATCAGGGTCGTCCCAGGCAGTAGCGCCTGTCACGATCTCAATACCTTGTATGGCGTCGAGTTGGTCCGAAAACCCCAAAACGTCACATACTTCGCCAGTACCCTCCCAAAGGGTCCAACGCTTACCGAGCACGCAAGTGTCGGCATGAGAGTTGCTGGAGAACCTGCCAGGGGTCGAGTCCGAGTCAATCATCCAACAAGGCTTTACTGCGCTAGCCTTTCCGACACGTCTTCGAACTGTAGTTGAGACAGCCTTGACCTTAGAGTTGCTCACTTGACCGAAAAGTAAAACTGCCCCTGCTGTAGGCAAGTCCGCCATAGTCATACCGGTTTCCCCTTCAAGCTGAGTCTCCAATGCATCCGGAATGGTTTTTATTGACTTGCGGCTAACATCCGTACCTACAGGAGCTAACGAATAGGAGTTAAGGTCTTTGCTAGAACCGTTAATGTCGTTGTTGCCGCCCTTCTTTGCCTTCTTCACCGAGCTAGCAACTCGCGTACCCTGGGCTTTACGCTTGTTGATGTGCTCCGAGCGCTGCAATTCGCTCATCGCCTGCCACGCTGCAGTATCGGCCTTGATACACGGAACAAAGTTGGCGCTCTTGGCGACCAGTGCCTTCACTTGCTTCTTTAGGTTCTTGTTTTGACCAGCGTTTCCACTTCTGCCGCCGCCGCCACCTCCCTTGAGTGAAGAAATACGGCGTGCTGCAGTGGCCAACACACCGATGTGTTGGGCTTGGACAGACGTAATGGCGTCGTTGAGCGTGGTTACCGTAACGTTGTTGCGGATAACCGTGATAGCGGTTGACAGATCATTGTCGGAGATCGCATCAAGGAAGAACTTGATAGCAACACGAGGACCAAGTCTCGCGTCCGAGCCTCCAAACTCGTTCAGGTTGTTCACGGCCTTGCGCATCTTGTGACAGTACGACTTGAGAGTCAAGCCGCTTTTCCTTCCATCAAAGTTAGTGGAACTTAAGGTGCTCATCGCGGCGTCGGCCAAGCTGTTGTGTGTCTGCACAGAGGGCACGATAAGCTTGCCTGCCATCTTTGGTACGCTCGTAAGGGGGTACATACTTGTATCCAGCGCCAGTGGCGGTGTACATCTTGAGGTCTTGGAAGACGTCGTTGTTGTCAACTTTGTATTGTCTACCTCGGAAGAGGACAACGCCGTCATCGCTTGTGGGAACTCCTTGATCATCCTGCACGTCGTCGATGACACAAGACATCGTCAGATCACCGTTTGTCAAGTCTTGCTTGGAGTACGTGGCTTCAATTTGTTTGCGGAATGCCATCCACTGCGATTCTTGACCGAGGAAAACCTTGACTTGAATATGAGAATCCTTGTCTTTCTTTCTGGAATATTCCTTGGTCCGCGACTGAGTTTTACGCAGGTCCTTCATCACGTCTGAGGTGAAGAGAGATAAGTCAAGTGCTTTGTGATCGGTGTCTTCCTGATCGCGCTTATGATGGAGCCAGACATAAAGTGCGTGGACTTTCATCTGTTTCGCGGGTGTAAACTTCCTCCAAATGCCTGTGTTTGCACCTCACTGGTATAGTGCGGTTAACTGTTCTTTATCAAACAAGGCGAGCGCGTCAGGCGAGTCAATATCAAGCGCATAGAATGCATCAAGCTGATTTAGTGTTAGCCCGCAAACGTCCCTGAGTATTCTTCGGAAAAGGTCTTGATCGAGTTCGTCAACGAGTTCCTGTTCTGCGTCCTTGTAAGGTTCGCCAGCACCATGTTGACCCTCGTTGTCGCTCGCTTCGTCTGCCATAACAAGTGACGTAGACAATCCAATACCGCACTTGCTCTTCCACGGGATGCGTAATTAAGGTAACCGTTAGCAAGGAAGTTGATCTACAAGTCGGCTTCCGGTCACTATCGTGTTGTGGTGAATGCCTTCCGACCGTAAGATTTGGTCTCTGGTAGGAAATGTACACGATTCTACGTGAAACCGGAATTCGTGGTCACCAATCTTTTGCCTTCTCCAACCGTTAAACTCTCGTTCTTAGTCTTCTGAACAGATTTAAAGGTTCACTCTCCTTGTAAGTCAACTGAACAAGGATCACAGTAATGTAGCTGTGGCGTCTATTGGGTCTGATAAACTGATAAAGTATAAGGTCTACAAAGTAACGTGTTGTATGCGACAACCGAATCGTTACTGGCTAATGCAGATTATAACCGTATCCACCGCTTACCGCGGTGAATCCGGTCAGGCTATTCTAGTGTCGTATTGACCAATCAACGAACTCCGCGTTGCATCGGACAATCACCCGGAAACTTATCAGTACAGAACTATTATTAGTTCCAACAGCCTAATTAACTTTATCCTGAGTCAGTCGCTCACCAAGAAGACTTCCTTTTCCCTTTTTGACAATGTTTGTCTACACAAATTTTGGGAATAGGCTCGGCAAAGTACATACAAATCCTATCCTGTTTATCAGCTATTCAAGCGCAGTACTGTACATACTATTTGGATTTTTGGCCAGTACATAGATAATATCCGGTTGTTGGCCATTATTTCAAATTTTGTCTCCGTCAAGAATAATCGTAAGGCTCATGTATCAGGGGACCCCCGGCAATAGATATATAGTATACAATATATATTGAGTGAAATCCAGGTTTTGCCGCTGTCTCTTGCGTTCGCTTGCCAGGCATTAATCGAAACAACCTCCCCTGTGCGAGACCATGTTGGATAAGACAGAGGAAAACGCCAACGCCGAGGGCACTGTTCTAGCCTTGACCGAAACGACCATGTTGTCCATCGTGGATACTACTGAAGAGGAGCACGAAACCTTGACTCCCTTCAAGGGAATCATCGAAAATAAGGCCCAAGATGGTGTTGTTGCTGGAATTAAGGGAGAAAATGAGGCCGGACACGGATTCAAACATGCGTATCCTCCACAAAAGCAGGAAGATACGCCGACGCCGACTACAGAAAGTGATACATCGCTCACCGATAAGCTTGAAGAATCATTCACAGACAAACGCGACGATCCCTTTGCGCTCCGTCAAGGCAAGACCCTAGTGTGGAAGAATGTCAACATGGCAC
>Ga0307978_1002946_pt1 | contig 11721 bp, 11 predicted proteins | sample OrgLakmetage1056_FD_203151 | JGI IMG/M metagenome (GOLD analysis project Ga0307978, IMG submission 203151) | Saline water microbial communities from Organic Lake, Antarctica - #1056 | ecosystem: Environmental > Aquatic > Non-marine Saline and Alkaline > Saline | place: Antarctica: Organic Lake...
GCTAGTATTGCTGCCACGCTGTAATTCTTCCACACCTGCATTCAAGCGTTGTAAAACCTTACTGCTGGTGGCATGATTTGCATGGTTCAAAGACGAAGGTTCCTGTAAACACACCGTAAGAACAGCCCGAGGGCCCGGGCAATTCCAGTCTCGCACTAAATCGGCAAGCGACTGGTAGCCCAGCTCAGCGAGGCTTTGGGACAACGACATAAGCTTCCAGTGCGACAAAAAAGCGTCGAGGTCTTGGTGCCCTCGGCGGTTGCGGTGGCTCACCACACTAACAGGAGCTTTCCGGCCATTCCCACCATCCTCGTCAAGCAACTCACGCGACCCCCTTGAATATTCAAGCGGATTAGCTATTGCAAAGACCTTTTGGTTCCCTTTCGTTGAAATCGGAAAGCGGCTTCGATGTTGCATTCTGGGTGATTGCTGCTTTGATTTGTTATCAGCGCTATGAGTTGAAGACCACCTATTTTGCGCCTCCTCGTCATAACTACCCGAGCCCCGTTCCTCGTCGCTACCGCTACTGCCGTCGTCCATGCTCTCTAGATCCGATTCAAATCCTTCTTCGGATTGTGAAGGGATGAAGACTTTCTTAGGTGTTGGTTTGGCCTTTGGAGTCGTACTCCTGCCGCGAACCTTCTTCAGCGCCTGTGATACCTTGTCCTTTTCCTTCTGCTCTTCAGCGAGACATTGATTTCTAACAGCCACAGATATTTTATGCATCTGCTCTTGGCTTAGTATTTTTCGATTAAAGATCACACACCCAGCTAGCAACACAAGTATGGCGCCAATAACGATGGGGATGGTCTCGCTAGTCTCGACCACTGGATCTCGGACAATGACGAACATGGACGGAAGTGACGTTGGCATCAATGAAATTGGCGTGGGTGCAGATGAAATGCTGGGCATTGATGAAGGAACGTTTGTTGTTGTAGGTAATAGAGTTGGCGCAAGCGTGGGCATTGGTGTGATTGATGGTGGAGGCGTCGGAAAATACACAGAGGATACAGTAGTGTCATCCGTTGTGCTCAGGCGCCGCCTAAAATTTTGAGACGCCACTGGCATTATCAACGACTTTTGTCCAATCGTGAGAAAAGCGAAGTTTTGAACCAAGCCCCAGGTCACTCGCATCGTCACTTAGATACATGCGACATGATACGAGGTTGTGTCATCAGCCCACAAGTGAGCGCTGTTTATTTATTAAGCACCTTGTATTTTGCGGCTTGCGACTATCTTGATCTCTAGATCTTTTCACACAGGCCCCATAGGCCGAAATTAGAAGAATAACAGGCAGAAAAAAGTGAAGCAGCTATTACTAAGAGAGTTGCTAGTACTAGAAGAGGGGCTAATCAGGCACACCAACCCGAGCTTTTAGTAGTCTTTAGCTCACTCTACTACAGAGATAGTATCTACTGTATCGTCACAACAGTATCTTTCTCGTCCAATCAGAAAAAAAGTATTTTATGTGTAGCCTGCACTTCTAATTCGTAATTCCGGCTGCCGGCTGCCCCCTCGGGGCCTGTCTCAAAAAAGACTTGTTCAGACAGAAGCTTGCACGCAAATGGGGTCACGCAATTGCTCGGGAATGGGCGACTCTTCTTCTGGACCGCCTGAGGGACTTCGTTGTAGTCCCCTCCTCTGCGGGCGGAAACTCCTCTTTTGAAACTCCTCTTTTGAGCTGCACTCTCAGAGCACAGAGGAGCGTGCCACTTTGGACCACTATCATCACTTCCATGACCACTTGGGCATGTGCGCCTGATAAGCTCCTTAGTTTTAGTTTGCGCTGCTTTGCTTGTAATCTCTACCTGTTAGCCTTCTAATTCCGGCCCTTCGGGGCCTGTCTAAAAAGTATGAAGCGAGTCTAATTCTAATCTTAATTCCTGTCTGTCTACAGCTGCCGTGGAAACCTCTGCGGCGGCCTCCGCGAGGACGCGAGAAGCAGGGATGGGCTGGGCTGGGAACCCAATTGAAGTGGGGTATATATGACGGAGATGGGGCTATTTCCTCGCGATTTCGCCTCGTCAGACGAAATCGAAACGAAATTGCGTAATATATCTCGATGATGGCCGCTTTAAAAAGTAAAATTCCGGCCCTTCGGGGCCTGTCTCAAAAGCAGCTAAGAATCCTTAACTTAGCACAACACGAGACTCACGAGACGCCCTTTCCTTCCCTCGTCAAATTTGGCCCATACCACCACGAATCTAATAACCAAATCCAAAGCCGCGTTGCTCTTTCTCGGTTCTTTTAAATTACGAACTGCTTCGATTAAGACAGATCTAAATGCCAAATACTTTTGAGAAAAACCATACATAGTAACTATAAGAGCAGAATGCCGTCTAGTTGGCGTCGATTTCTATTCCAACGCCTCTAAAGGAGGCGGTTGCGCGTGTCTTCCAATTTCTTGAGCACTTCCCCAGGAGACTTGTCCAAGTCGGCCGCGATGGTTTTCTGCGTCTCAAACGGCAGCGCCGCAAAGAGCTCGCACAGTTCTCCGTCCGCCACTTCTTTCACGGGCCCAAAGTAGCTCCGGTACGCCATGTGGTCCCGCCCGGTAATTGGCTGCCACTCTTGGCGCATGTGCATTTCCAAGTGGGTGAAGAAATCCCGGTCGCCTTTGGTGGCGGACGGCAGCAGCGCCCCCACGCTGCCCATGGTGGTCACGTACACCACCGCTTCTGCGCCGCCCGGGACGAGCGCAGTGCGGTGCATGGCGGTGATCACCTCCCCGACGTGGTATTGCGCATGGAGCTCGAGCTTGTGGGCGGCGCCGTTGAGGAGGCCGCTGTCCCACAAAAGCTTGGAGCCGGTGGGGTTGTCCACGTCGTCGGAGACCGCTGCGGGGAGCCGGAGCACAAACGCGTTGCCAAACTTGTCCCCCCCACACACCGTGTCGTAGTCCAAGCAGCAAAACGACGACGTGAAGCGAGGCGCGGTGTCGTCGGCGTAAATCACGAGGGCGTTGTCGTTGCGGCGGTACTTGACGAAGAGCAACGATTCGGTCATGTCGGACACATAAATCCGGTCCCCGGTGGCCTTGATGCTGGTGATGGCGCTGGGAAAGGACCGGTTTTCGGCCTTGCGCAACAGCTTCTTTTTGCCCAAGTCGTAAATCCGCAGCGCTTTCCCCGACCCCACCAGGAGCCGCCCCTGGAACTCGCACAGCGCCAAAGGCACGTCGTCGATCTCGGTGCTGTGCAGCAGCTGTAGGCGCTGGTCCAGCAAGCGGTAGACGCGCACGAAGCAGCCCTCGTGGGCGCGCGGGTGGAGGCGCATGTGGCGAGCGGTGCCCACCACTACGAAGGCCTCCCCGCCCCGGGAGTGAAACACGCAGGTGCACAGGCTCAGCGCAGCTTCCCCGTTGTCCAACTCCACCAGCTCCAGAGTTTCTTCGCTCGAGGCATCCAGCAGCCGCACGCAGCTCGCCCATTTCCCCTCCGCGGGGGGAAGGGGCCCTTTCACCCCCATCACCGCGCTGCTGTCTTCTTCTTCTTCCTCGTCTTCGTCGTCTTCGCCTCCTGCAGCAGCGCCGTCGCCACCTTCCATCCCGGGCGGCGGTGGCGGAGGCGGCGGCGGTGGTGGCGGAGGCGGTGCGCCGTCCACCTCCATCCCGGACCCATCTGCCGAGCCTGCAGCAGCAGCCGCTGCCGCCTCGGCCGCCGCTGCTGCTGCTTCCGGGGAACCCGGCAGAGGCAAGCCTTTCAACAGAGCCGCTTTCTCGGCTTCGTTGTACTCGTTGTGGTCCGACTCAATCAGGAGCAGCAAAGACTGGGAAGTGGCGCCGGCCAACGGAGACGCCACCGCGGCTGCTGCTGCCAGGGGAGACGAGGGCATGGCGCAGAGTTTGCGAGGGGTGTAGCGCAGAGGCACTACGGAGGCGTTGAAGAGGGCGCCCAGTTTGTCTACCGTGACGATGCGCAAAGTGTTTTGGGCGATCGCCACCAAGCCTTCGGGGCACTGCTCGCTCGCAAAGGGGGCCGCATGCTCGAGGGCATCGTAGCTCAGGGGGGTCATGTAGTAACGCCCTTGGAGCACGTAGGCGAGCCAGCCTCGGGAACTGAGCGCCAGCAGGGCGGGGACGCCTTGCACTACCACCCGGCACAGTCGCACCGGCCCGGCTCCCAGGAAACGGGTCCGGGTGTCGGAGAGCGCGCCCGAGGTCGCGTCCACGGCGGCGCGCTGCATCACCCCGTTAATTAACCCCACGTTCAAAAAGAGGCCCAGCACCGCACCGGCCCCAGTGCCAGCACCACCACCACCACCACCGCTGCCACCCGCGGCGCCCGCTGTGCCCGTGTTGGCCGCCGCGGCGTCCGACGCCATTTCGAGCAAAGCCAGGGACTCCGGGCGGGCGGGGCACTGCATCGAGCCGACTTGGCTCAGGACGGGGCCGGCCCCACTCGCGCCGTCCAGCGTCAGGAGCCGCACGCCGTTGTCCAAAGTGCCCACCGCCAAAAAGGGGCTCCGGGCGCGGCCCACCGGCAGCGGTCCCACGTCCAAGCAGGCCACGTCGGCGCCCAGGTCTTTGGTGCCCATTTCCATCAAGTTCCCCGCCACGTCGAGCTCGAAGTACACCAATTCCCCCCCTCCGAGGGAGACCGCCACCTGTGAAGATGAAGAAGTATGGAGGTTCGCGCGCAAGCGTTGGCGCACCATGTTCAAGAAAGGAAAGAGAATAGGACTTGTAAGAAAAGAAAGCACTTGACAAAGATATCAGAGGACAAGCACGCAATCCCGTCGACAACATAACATCTTATGGAGATTACGTGTGCCTCAACACTCTGCGTTCTACCAGAGAGCTGGCTGTCGCTACGACAATCACTACTGTCACCTGCCCTCATCCATCCTTCACCTGGCGCGCATTAGCCGAAGCTTTTTCAATCAGTTTCTTGCCCGGCGGCTTCCATTCCGCGCTGCGGCCTCCAGCCCTGACGTGGCGCACGGCGTTGGGGTACACCTGGAGCATGCTCCCGTCCGCCAACAGCTGCACCGTTAAGGTCGGGGCTCTCGCGAACAAACCGCTGTCGGTGACTTCCTCCACCGTTTCCCCCACCGCCAGCACCTGTGGGAATGGCGAGATAGGGGCGCCAAGCGACCACGATTCGATAGGAGATGAAAAACAGATGAAAGAAAGCACCAACGAGGAAGAATTGAGCAAGAGTGCGGTTGGGCAAGCACCCCATGAGCAACGACTTCTGTCCTTTAGGCGCTGCCATTTATGGAATTCATTCATAGCATGTCTGATTACATGCGTACCAGCGTCGCGTCTTTGAACGACACCACAATGTACTTGTCGGGTCCGTCGTCGAGCCTGGCTTTCAGCGTCCAGACCGCGCTCGGCACCCCCGGCAGCTCCGACACCGCCAGCTCGTGCACTTTCACGCCGTGCCGCAAGATGCGCAAACTGGACCGAGTGCCGCGGCCGCAACACGCCAAGATCTGGGGGGTCCCTTCCCCGCACACGTCAGCCACCAGGGCATCGGTGATGGGCGCCGCCGACTCCACCACATCGATCACGCCCAAATTGTTCAATTTCCCCACTTCGGCGCCTGAGCGATGACACAAAGGAACAGCAAAAAGGGTTCAGGGAAGGGAATGCGCGGCAGAGAAAGAAAATCATTTGAAGTCGATGCGTGAATTTCGTTCAAAGAGTGATTACTATGACGACGCGCGCATGCCCATTTAACGGACACAACCGGGAACGAAAAAGTAATAGCCATACAAAAGAAGCTCATTGTTTACTCGCTGACAATCTTTTAAAAATTAAAAAAAGGGACACGAAGTTCCACGCCACTCACCGCCAGACGCTGCTCCACTGCTGCCGTTGCCACCACCACCACCACTGGTGAGCAAGAGCGGCGGTGGGGCAAAGGTGGGCGCGACCGAAGCCGCCGAAGCCCCGTCGTCCCCCAGCTCCGGGTCGTCGCACTTGTGCGAGGTGCACACCCCTTCCCCGTCGCCGATGCCGGAAAACTGGAACAGCGCGTGGTCTCCGAACTCCGACGCGCAAAACAGCAGGCCGCTCCGAGTAATGCAGAGGGCGTTGGCGGGGGCCACGGTGTCGAACACCGAGACTATCACGTCGCGCACCTGGATCAGGCAAAACATATGCATCGCAGAAAAAGAAATTATGAAAATGCGAGCGCGAGGAAATCGATGTCAAGAGGATTGCGAAATCGCAGGTTCTGAGATGGCTGACGAATGCGCAAACCCGTTAAGAATCCAACAAAACAGAAACATCCAAAAGACCTAAACGAAAAGAACAAGAGAAGAAAGGGCGAAAGCATGCATGCACTACCGTGTCGCCTTCGTAGTCGAGGGTGCACTTGTAGAGGTCCCCCGCTTCGGTTTGCAACAGGAAGAAAAACAAGTCGCGTTGCTTGTGGGTGGCGCACGCCGTCACCAGGAGGCCCCGGGACGAGGGGTAGCCCTCGCGGCGGGGCAGCGCCGTGCGCACTTCGTCGTGGCCCTCGTGCTTGTACGCCACCCAGTTCTCCCCGACAATCAAAACCCCACTGGGCCCGTCGGTGCCACCGGGGACTGCCAGCAGCATGCTGGCGGTGCGGCTCACTGCCTCAGACCATTTCCGCACCACGTGGTTCAGGCCCAGGTCCAGCTCGTAGTAGGTCAAGTGCTTCTCGGCCTCTTCGGCCGCTTCACCCGACGGGTCCAAGTCCGCGTCCCCGTAGTCCAACTCCAGCGCCGCAAAGACCTATGAAACAGCAGCAGCAACAGCGGGATAGGGAAGTATCCCAGGCACGAATTAGCCGTGAAGAAGCAAAAGAGCAGGCGGCGATGGCGACAAATAAGGACAGACAAGGAGAGGTTATCGTGGGCCTAGGGGCTAGGGCGAGGAATAAAAATCAACCAAGATCAGTCTACTTAGAGCGTAGTATTGTGGCCTCCTGCCATACCGGATTGTCAAAGTGCACATCCACGCCCACCACTGAGTAGGTGATAGTGTTGGCGCGGTGGCACTCTAAAGGAGACGACACCGTCAGCCGATTGGACGCGTCACGGTTCATCACGTAGACCAGCTTTTGCTTCTCCACCGCGGCCACCATCATGGCGCGCCCCTTGGGGTCGCACGCGAGGTACTGGCCAGGCACGGCGCGGCGGCAGCCCGTCTTGCCAAAAGTTTCCGACTTGACCACCCGAAACGCCTCCCCCGCGGCACCGCTGCCAGAGGTGATCGCACCACCTGCACCTGCACCGCCACCCGCACTGCCTGCGGCTGCTACTGCAGTAGGGCCAAATTCAAGGATAGTAAGCTTGCCGCTATCGGATCCCACAATAATGTAGTCGCGCGACGCTCCAGGCAGCCGAAAAGGCGCCAGGGACCGCAGCACGGAAAAAGTGTTCACCGACGCCACGGAAATCAGCTTTCCCGTAGTTTCGTCAGGCCGCAGCAGCTCCAGGATTGTGCCGCGCGCTACGACTACTTCTTGCGCTTTGGCTGCAGAAAAGTTGCCATAAATCGCTTGGTTTATCGCGCCTGCACGCTGCAGGTTGAGGCTAAAGAAGTGCATGCTTTCCCTCCTGAAGCGGCGGCGGCGACGGATGCGTGGTTTCTTGCCTGTCTATCTATATAAAGCACGCTTCCTACACGATACCGGTGCACACTTCGGGGCTGCCTCCTTTCTTCTGGGCACAAGCTGCGTGGCGACTTGTGTGGTTCGTGGGCCAGAGTGTGTTGGTGTGTTGGTGAAAATTGTCCTAAAATATTATATTAGGCAAAACGCGGGAGTCCTTCGTCCTTCGTTCAGCTTTTTGCGCGAAGAACATGGCAACTAATACGGCAGCTCATACAACTGCGCAATCGGTGCGCTGTCCTCCTCTTGGATCTTCACTAAATGCAACAGTTTTATACTAGATTTATCTAGCTAGATGAATAGAAGGGCCCAAGTTCATGGTGCGTGTTAATTTGCTGAAATATCTCACGATGAAATGGGACAATTTTCAAAAAGGAGTCTACCTGCTGTTCAGGTTTTGCCTACTTCCGAGCGCTACAAGCCCATCCCAGCATGCGAGTATTTCGAGAACCAGCGCGATGTTGCAGTGGATAGCCGCGGAGGTCGATTTCGGGTCTATGTGTCTGGATTCAAGGAGGGTGCCAAGCCACCAAGCATATTGTTTGTCTTGTTGCACGGCGGAGGAATGGCAGCATTGACATGGGCTCAAATGGCGAAAGTATAGTTAAAATACAATTCATCTCTATGCTTGGTAGCATCTAAAATTCTAGAATTAAACACTCAAATTGCTTTTGCCAGCATATTCCGTCCACGCTTTTTAGTCTAGCTCTACTGGACCTATCTTACACAGCTGCGACCAACCTCAGTATACTTCCTGTGACTCTGTAGGCTATTCTGGACGTATCAAAAACCAATGCAGAAAGCCGAGCGAATGGCTTTGCCGCAGGTCGCGTCGCTGTAGTTGCACCAGACTTGAGAGGGCACGGGCATACTCGGCACGGCAGTGGAGTGGGTTGTGCCGAGGACACTGACTTAAACATCGAAACGCTGAGTGGCGACGTAGAGGCTCTCCTCGACATCATGTTCAATAGTGACAGCAATAGTGGCGGCCAGGGCACGCTCGAGGAATCTGCTGCAAGAACCTCCTCAGCTAGCGGTGCGACAGCAGCAGAGGTGAAAGTGCGGCGCCAGCGCGTGATTCTCGTAAGGCACAGCTTAGGGGGCGCGGTGGCTACTCACCTTTGCGCCCGGCTACGAGCTAGAAGAGTTGATAAGGACAAACCTAGTAGCATTCGCGGCGAAGAAACTGACGGTAGCAGCAGCGGTGTAGCGTCAAGACGAAGAGCAGAAATTGAGGTGTGCGGCCTTGCGCTGTTGGATGCGATTGAGGGCACTGCCGTCGAAGCCATTGACGCTGGTACCGCCTTTATAACAAGCTTGTGCGGTATTCCTTTGTTCATTCTGCTTTTTCCTTGGCTCAACTTCTTGCTGTCGTCATAATTTTCTTTATCTCTTTCTCTCTCTTTAATACTGCTTCGACGTTCTGGTGCTTGTCGTCCCTCTCTCAGGCCACGTCGAGCGTGCAGTCTCGTCGATGCCGCCTGCTTTCGAGGACATCCGACAGGCGATCGCTTGGGCCCATCACAGTGGAGGCACTGCTTCCTTGCTAGCTGCCCGTGTCGCCACCCCACCGCGACTGATTCAAAATCAAGGACAGTTATCACCGCCACCACCACCATCGTCATCAGCGCCGTCGGCGTCATCATATACATTGGCGTCGACACCTGAATCGCCGCCTGCTGCAGAAGAAAGTTCTAACAACAATGGCACAGCTAGCAGGAGTGGCACAGCAGCAGAGGAAGGTGAAAAAGGCAGCGACGTTGCAAGCAGTAAAGAAGAATGGCAGTGGCGCAGTAATCTGTTAGCAGCGCGAGCACACTGGCGAGGGTGGTGAGTTCCTCTTCCGCTGAGAATTAATACTAGTAGAAAGAAAATGTAATGAAACCATCGGGCCGTCGTGAATGCGAATCAAAATTTTGAGGAAGGCACTATACTTTATTGCTCGCTGTGAAAGTTTCCTTTTTCATTCCTTTTCTCCTTCGTTCCACTCGGTGGGGCTACTCCAGGTTTGAAGGGTTGAGCGCCTTGTTTTTAGCACAGCCTGTGCCCAAGTTGGTAGCCGTGTCGGGCGCTCAGCACATGCTGGACGACGGGCCGTTGCTCGTGGCGCAAATGCAGGGGCGCTTCAAGTTCATGTGCTTGCGCGGCTGCGGCCACCACCTGCAGGAAGACGCGCCCCACGAACTCGCCCACGCGCTGCTGGCCTTCGCGGCCACGGCTGCTTCCCAAGTTTCAGGCAGCTGAAGCCACTCAGGCTTCCTCAGGTCAACTTTTTTCATGTTGCAGAAGGGAATATAAGAATAACATCTGAGTAACCCATGGAATTTATTGGACTGTACACTTGAATGATTCATATACTGGCTTCCAGTAAAGAACGCTGAAAATTCCCAGTATGATTCCGCACGTAAAACTCAAATTTTCGCAGAAGGAAGTCTTAACTCTTAACTGAGAGAATTCCAAGAGCGACAGGGGAGTGTACGAGGCGTGGGGGGAAGGAATGCGGTTCACTTGTTGACTTGTTATTGACTTGTTGACTTGTTTTTTATCTTGTTCGATTGTTCGCGATTCTTCAACGGCAGCATACAGGGGGATGCTGCCTCGGTCAACTCTAACTCTAACAATTGTTCGCGATTCTTCAGTTCATAGTTCATAGTTCATTGGCTTGAAGGAGATATTCCATGACCCCAAAAATATCTTTCAGAAGTACCCCTCTACGGAGGAATTTTGCTCAGCTCATCATACAACCAGTGCCACCAGCACCGCTATTTTGGCCATTTTTCCACGGGACCACGGGACGAAAAACGAGGAGTGCGTGGAGATTCCTTTGCGGCATCCGAGCAAAGCAACAATGGCGGTGGGTTCCTTTCGCTCATGAAACATTCAGTAGCAACTTTTGTAGTCTTCGCAGCATCCTTGATACTGATACCTACAGGAGTGGACCCGGCAAGCCTACCTAGGTTACTGAATGTGAACATAACTCATTCATGTGCAATTGCTTTGTCAGGCCGAGGAATCTAAGCCAGTATCGCTATCCGGGACCTGGATCGAGGGTGAAATGGGCGCGTACACTCAAGCAGTGCACGCAGGAGTGAACCCTTGCCCTGTAACGGGTGCCATCTTGACGCCCATCTACCAGTCGACCACCTTCGTCCAGCCATCCATCGACGGATGTGCGTACTTCGACACCTCATGCTTGCTCGCATAATGATAAATGTCGGTCACGGAGGCTCTGAGGCTATCCCTTTATTTTTCAGCCTGTATGAAATACGTAGTAAAGCCATTTCTATTTTGGGCGCATTTCTAATCCGTCTCATCTCTGTGTTCGTGTGGAACGCTTTCCGTACCACTAATTACCAACTACCTTTTGTAGACTTGTCCAAGGGCTACTCTTACTCTCGCTCGCGGAACCCTACGGTGGAAGCCCTCGCGAACAAAGTCAACAAAATGGAAGGCGGCGAAGGCGCGACGATGTTTGGCACCGGGATGGCAGCCACTGTCACGGTAATTTTTCCTCTACACACATCGTAGACAAAAAAACGAGAGCAATAAGTCTATTCACAAGAAGAGCCTAGCTCGTGCTGTATGGATTCACGCCTCATTGATAATTCTCTATGTGCGAATGCATGCCTTCATCGACATGTTTGATTTTAATTCTTGGCTAACTAGGTGATGTCGGCATTTCTGAACACGGGCGACCATGTGGTTATCACCGACTGCTCTTACGGGGGCACCAACCGCGCTGCACGCCTGCTGTTTGCCGAAAAGTACAAGGTGATTGGGGATATACTGGCTTAGCGTTTTGTGGCCATGATTTTTTTTGTGTGAGCTTAAGCCCAAAACAACTAGAAGGTGTTTGTACGGTAAGACAGAGGAGGTCAAAGGGCATAATGGGTGCATCCTAGGAGTTTAGGATAGCAGTCTACGTGCTCACTCGTGAACGTAGTGTGTAGCATCCTTTCTCACAGCACATTGTCTACCTCTGCCCACACACATTGTGATAATATGGAATGGAAACCAGGTAGAAGTGTCGTTTGTGGACTTCACGAACGTTGCTGCGGTAGAAGCTGCGTGCAAAGCCAACACCAAAATGCTCTTCTCAGAATCGCCTACCAACCCGTAAGTTGAGAGT
>Ga0307978_1002949_pt1 | contig 11708 bp, 14 predicted proteins | sample OrgLakmetage1056_FD_203151 | JGI IMG/M metagenome (GOLD analysis project Ga0307978, IMG submission 203151) | Saline water microbial communities from Organic Lake, Antarctica - #1056 | ecosystem: Environmental > Aquatic > Non-marine Saline and Alkaline > Saline | place: Antarctica: Organic Lake...
TTTCACTTCTACTGCTGCTACTGCTGCTACTGCTGCTACTACTTGTGGAGGTTCATGATACACATGCAGACGCTCGTGCTCATGGTCCAGGGCAGGGTCGTCGCAGTGCCGTCTCTGGAAGTTTGTGATCTCTCGTCTCTCCTCGCTCTCCTCTTTCCTCTTTCCTCCTCTTCCTTTTTCTATGTCAAAAAATAAATCTTTGTAGAGTCAAACGCCAAACTCCAAGCTCCTTTATTCGTTTCTCTTTTTTACATACCTATTTCTCATTTTTTCTGCCATTATTATTCACCATGCATGGCGACGAAAAGCTTTTTGCCGCTTGCCGCTTGCCACAGCACCAAGAGTCACTTCTACTGGAGTAGAGTTCGAATAGAAGCAAGGACGCGAAGAGAGTAGTGCTCCGTTCCCGTACTAGTAGCTAGTATTGTGCTGTACTTGTAGCTAGTATTGTGCTGTACGGCGTACTGTATCACTGTATCATACACAATGAAACGAAATCGACCAGGCGACACTGCCAAAGCAGCACGATTGTCCTCTACGGTAGACTCTCCCATTTCAGTGCCAGTAGTGGCTGATCAGCGCGCAGGAATATCTACTCAGCAGGCAGTCCCTTCCTCGCAAGGCTCCAAACAGACAGACGCCGAGCAGCAGCAGCAGCAACAACAACAGAACCTCTTGACGCCCCACACACTCCGCTTGTTGAAATTAATTCGCAACGGCACGGCCCAGCACGCTGCGCAAGCTTCCAGTCACTTGACCGTCTTGACTGCCACGACAGCATCACCCGTGCAACTCTGGGACGTCTTGGGGCGCTTGCAGGGCTACTTGGTGGCGGCCGATTGGCGCACCCGGCGACACGCAGCGGCGGCCTTGCAAGGCGTGGCGCGCCACTTGCCCGTGACGGACCAGGTGCACTTTTACGAATCGACCGCCGTTCGGCGCGATCCAAATACTGCTGCGAATGCTGCAGTAGCAGTGACGACAGAAACAACCGATAATACCAATACCAACAGCAAGAATGTCTGTTATTTGGAGGTTGCTGATTTGGTCCAGAGCATGGACGCCGTCTTGACGGAGGGTCGCTTGTTGCTGGCCACGAGCGACAAGCAGTATGATAGTGGCGACCATGCCGAGCAAGAACTGCTGCAAGACTTGGATCAAACCGCCGCAACTGACGTTGATTTTGTTGAACGACGGATTCAGTTGCAACGTCGTATTCTCGCACAGCGATTGGGATTACTGGCCCTGGGGCAGGTGGTGGGGGAACAAGACCTCTTGCCCGATACCATATCCAGTCAAGACATGGTGCAGTCGGCATCATTGTCCCTAGAAAACAAGCCAGAGGCCAAACGTCAAAAGCATGCCGACCGAATAAGAAAGCGCATGCAACAAGACAAAGATGGCGACGACGACAATGATTCGAGCACCGGTACGCATTCTGTTCGTGCCTTATTGGTCATGAAAATGCAGGAAGAACGAACCAACACGGTGACCACTGGTGCAGCCTCGCACCGCAGTCCTCAAACACTCTTGGCCACAGAATTGATTTACCGAATGTTCGACGCCTCATGGCACGTTCGCCACGGGGCACTGCTGGGGACGCTTTCCCTGCTGCGTGCTTGGAGAAGCCAAGTTGGCTCTACAAGCTTTGGAGTTTGGCCGCAAGATATCCTGGCCCGCTGTCTCTGCGTTTTGGCGCTAGACAGATTTGGCGATTTTTCGGGCGCACTGGCTCCAACCGATCCGGTGTCGTCATCGAATACTGCCGCTGCCACCACCGGAGGTGTTGTGGCGCCCGTGCGAGAGACCGCTGCCCAGCTGCTATCGGTATTATTTAGTATGGCACCGCAAAGCCTTCAAAAGACGACTCTGGAACTACTATATCGCCTAGCACGGTATCCTTCCGAGTGGGAGGTTCGCCATGGCGCTCTAGTGGCGCTCAAGTTTGTGACTGTCATTCTCGTCGCGGCTAAAAAGGAACAGCCTTCTAAAGCTTCCGAGGAATGGAACCAGACAGTCGTCCAAGACATTGCACGGGCTGCCATTGATCATCTAACCGACGACAGCGATGATGTCAAAAGCGTGGCGTCGCAAATCCTTTCGGAGTTTGTTCGGGCGTTCTCGGATCGTCTCCCTCAATTTATCTGGGACGCTCCGCGGCCTCTTTGGGAGGCCCTTTGCAAGGCCAAGAGTGTGTCGTCGTGTATCATTGATCTTGTGGCACTCTTTTCGCTCTTTCTTCGTCGTGATTGCGCTACCACGCTTCAAGTCCTCGACTCTCGAGCTGACGGTGAAGCTGAATCGGGTGGGGATATACTGGAGACGCTTGCACGTTTGCTTGATTCCGACTTTGGTTCTGTCCGAAACTCGACGCTCCAGTCGATTGCAGTGGCAGTGGGACCTCTGTCGCAAACTGTTGCAGAAGAAGAGGCCAGCGTAGTGTCCGAGAAAACAATTGCTTCTCTCTGCCTCTTAGTGAATCGAGTATACGATCTATATTTCACAGAGGAGACACTGGATGCTGCTACTTCCGATCATGAAGTTCCAGCGCAGGATGGGCAAGGGGCCCTTCTGGACAGTGCGTGGTCCTGTATTGCAGATGCTGCTACACGCTGTATATCGAGGTCTGACAAATTCCGGGACGCTTTGGAACTTGAACTTGTTTGCCGTTTCTTTGGAATCAATCGCAAGCGAGCATCCAGGGACCACTTTCATTGCAGCAGTCAAGCGGCAGAGGCACTAGCTGCTTTCCTGGATGTGTTGGGTAGCTCTGCGGAATGTGGCCCCATAACTGAGCTCGTTATCCGCTCGTACCTGCAGAGTCCATGGGCTATCCAATGTGAGGCAGCATGTATGCTGTTCCGAGCAATATCAAGGCGCTATCGTGTCGGGAAACAGCTTCGTGGTATAAGAGCACAGCTGATGGAGGCCCTCCAAAGTCGTCTCATGTGTATAGACGTCGAACAAGAGTCCGAACTTGGCAACACCATCAAGAGTTCCTCCATTGCAAATCTATGCGACCAAGCTTTCGTCGAAGGTGTTTCGGGGATTCGAAGTGGAAAAAGGAGTGTGGCAGCGTCGGTGGAGGCTATTGTCGGCGTATGGAAAGAAACAATCGGTGCTCGAGAGCTGAATCCAACCTCAGGCGAGTCATCCAGACCGACCACTGTGACGTCAATGCGAGTTGATGCAGCTCTATCTGGAGCTATTCTAGCTGGCGGACTTCCTTCGAAGATAACTCCAATTGTTAGAGCGTTGATGACTTCCCTCAAGAATGAGGTTTCAGTTGCCCGTCGGAATGAGATGTGCGGGTATATCGCAGAGCTGCTCCGTCTCATCGAAGAGGATGCCTCGTCAAAGTTTGAAAGGGCTCATACAAAGATTATATCTACTCTATGCAATATGGTCACCGACGACGTCGATACGAACAGGACGCCTTCTACTTCTGTCGGGCTTAGTGGTGCGATACGCGTGATTCAGTCTGTGGTGAGCAGCATGCCACGCGACAAGACTCTTCAAGACCTGGTGCCGCTTTGGGTTCTGATTGCACCTCTTTCTTCAAAAGTACTCCTCTCAGTTGATGATCAGACTCTGATGCGATCGGCAAATTTGTTACAGACGGTTTGCGGGGGGCTCGTCAGTGAGACTTCTTTAACGTTTCATATCATCGATACATCTGTACCCAACTTGGTCTTCTTGGCCTGCCGGGAGGATCCCATTGGTGTCGGACAGCTTTGTTTCGCAACAATTCAATCCCTTTGTAAGGTGAATGCACAGCGTGTACTTTCCCAAGCCGTTTCAGTTCTCCTCAAGTACCTTGGTGATCGAAGCACTGACTCGCGGCGCCTATCAGCTTGTCGACTCTTGGCAGCGCTGCTCGAGGACTCGGGCATGGAGATCTGCCCATTTGTTCGATGTCTTCTTCCACTGGTCATGTCTCTCATGACAGATCCCCTTAAGGAATGCTCTCAGATTGCCAATAACATGTTCGCCTCTCTTGTTCGTGTCGCTCCACTTGTTCGAGAGGGATCCAGTGTCATGGTCAACGCAGCAGACTCCGATCTCCAGAGTGAAGCCGTGGTTGACCACCTCATCCTCGGCAAACCATTACCGCCCTATATGCTTCCGAAAGCGATCGAAGACTCACTGAAGCAGGGCGGAATTATCTTGAGGCAGTATCAGGTGGAAGGCATCGCATGGCTCCAATTCTTGCAATCGGTAAAGCTAAACGGCGCGCTTTGTGATTCTATGGGTCTGGGCAAAACTCTGCAAGCGCTGATTGGTATCGCGATTGCGCACCACTCCTCGGGAATTTGCGGGGAACCCGAGCAGCCTTCTCTCATTGTGTGTCCTTCCACGGTTGCAGGGCACTGGGTCTCTGAGATAGATAAGTTCTTTCCAAACCAGTCTATCTTTCGTGCGCTCTATTTCGCTGGGAATGCGAGCGAGCGAAAGGCTCAGTGGAGAAATGCCCTTTCAAACTGCAACATCGTTGTGACGAGCTACTCAGTCCTTCGCAGCGACATCGCCTTGCTATCGAGCAGAGACTGGCTGTTTCTTTGTCTCGATGAAGGGCACCTTTTGAAAAACCCCAAGACAGGTAAGGCGTACTATGAATGATTTCGTTTTTATTGTGTTTCAATGTATACTATAATGGCTTTGCATCTAACCGATCATTTGTTTGCTCAGCTACGGCACTAGCCTCGAGACGTATCCGAGCGCGTCACAAGTTAATCTTGACTGGGACCCCTGTTCAAAACCATGTCCACGAACTTTGGGCCACATTCGATTTCCTAATGCCGAATTTTCTGGGGTCTTCTGCTCTGTTTGCAAAAGAGTTCGCCAAGCCCATTACGAAAAGTCTGCTCCCTGGAGCTTCGGCAAGTTCGGTCAGTACGGGGATCGAGAAGCTGAAAGTGTTGCACCAGCAAGTCCTCCCATTCATTCTTAGACGGGAAAAGGAGCAGGTGCTTCGAGAACTGCCTCCCAAATCCATTACGACCGTTAAGGTCGAAATGAGTGCACTTCAGTCAAAGTTATATATCGATTTCTGCTCCAGTTCCGAAACGCAGCGGTCTTTAGCGGCTTTGCAGAACGCAATCAATGATGCACAATCAAGTGGTGGTGGGCAAAAGGGTGAGAGCAGCCTAACGCTTGGTACCGATGCCCTGAAATCGTTACTCTATCTTCGACTTTTGTGTACGCACCCCTTCCTTGTCATCTCTGACCCAGAAGCAAGTCGAATTGAGAATAGCGAGTACTACGACCGGGGCGCATCGGGTAAGCTTGTGGCCCTAGCAGAAATACTTCGCGATGCTGGTATTCACAGGGACGAGCTTGTTGCAGCAGATAACGATTCTTCACTTCTATACTGCGACGACGATTTGGACGAGACAGACCCCGGAACAAGCTTTTTGGACACCGATGGAGACGAGGGTTCCGGGGCGACCGGCACGGACCAAACCGACGCCAGTCACGGCTCCAAATGTTTGATATTCGCGCAGTTCACGAGGAGCCTTGATGTGGTGGAAGAATTTCTATTCAAGACACAGATGCCCTCTTTGCGATACCTGAGACTCGACGGCAGGGTTCCTGCTAGAAAGAGAACCGAGCTCGTTGAGTCCTTCAACAAGGATCCCAGTATCAAGGTCATGCTGTTAACAACCAGAGCTGGTGGCCTTGGATTGAATCTTACAGGTAAATAGCGCAGTATTGCATCTTGCGTCCTTCGCTCTGATGTCTTACAATAAGCTCATCCAATTTCGTATTCTTCTATCATTCGCTTAAGGTGCTGATACGGTCGTTTTCTTGGAAAACGATTACAATCCCTTTGCAGACCTCCAAGCTATGGACAGAGCGCACCGTATCGGGCAGACAAAAAGAGTGTTTGTCTTCCATCTTGTGGCCAAGGACTCAATCGACGAGAAGATATTGAACCTCCAGCAGAAAAAGATCGCCATGAGTGACACAATCGTCAACACGGACAACTCGACGATGTACAGCATGGGCACCGACAAACTGCTCGACATTTTTACATTTCGAAGCGACCAGGAGAACCCAAACGACGAGACCGAACAGCCGAGTCGATACAATCTGGACGCCCTGGTCGAACGATACGGCGAAGACTATGCGAGTCTCACGGTTGAAGAATTCGTTCGCAACTTGCGACAACCCCAAGAGTTCGAGGCCACCAAATAATCGAAACGTCCCCTTCCAGCTCTTTTTAATTCATGTCTTTCTTGTCGAAGCTGAACCCATGCGCGGTCATGAAGAAGTACTGTACGTAACGCACACTACCCGCCGTTTTGCTGGGACTTATTCCTGCGTTACTTTTCTCCTGGTTTACATTAAAACTTAAGACCTTCTCTGTGAGCTCGAAAACCAAGCTGAACCGCGGATAGTCGCCAAGAGACTCGTCCAACATGCGATGGACTGATGCAGCGCTTTTGTAACCGCAGGGAATACCCCGGAAGTCTTGCAGAGTATGTGGTGGGAAAGATCAGCTGCTGTTTAACTCGCTAAATGTGCGCTTTGGGGAACGCAAAGGAAACTTGCCATTTATATTCTTGGATAGCGACAGGCAGCCGATTGTAAGCTGTACTGGACAAGCTCTCCAGCAACAATGACAACGCCAACCTGGAAGCCAGAGCCACGCTACCGAGCCGAGTAACGGTTGATGGCGAAGCCACCAGCGAGGAGGCCGTAATCCAGAAAGAGGACGTTTGATCACCTGCGACGCTTCACTTCGCTGCTCTGCTCCCACCTCGTCATGCGAGCGGCCTTCAAAACGAAGGATGCCACCATGAAACTGACCCAAAAACGCAAGCAAAGCTTTCGCAGACGTCTCTTGGCAAGGGATGGTCCTTCTTGCCAGATTTGTCGCTTGCCGTTCCCAGAAAGCCAATTGAACCTTGACCACATCATTCCTTTGTCTGCGAGCGGACCAAACAGCTTTGAGAAGTGCGTCTTACCTGCTTCCCCTGCAACTTCTGGCGCCACCACTATCTTACGTAGATCAAAAGCCCAAGCTCGTTACTACGGTACTTTAGACTAAACTATACACACATACACACACGCACAACCTGTGTCTTATCCAACAACCCGGGCCTACTAGTGATAGATGCGCGTCTAGATCGAAATTGCGAAGTGCTGCTAGCGGGTCGCATCGTCGATGTTTGTACGTTATTTCGTGTTCTAACTAGTATCCACCACGCCCATGAGGAGGGCCGCCGCCATTGCCGTAACCACCTCCACCACCATTGCCGTAACCACTGCCCCCACCATAACCCCCACCAGGAGGGCCGTATGGACCTGGGCCACCAGGAGGGCCGTATGGACCAGGACCACCAGGACCTGGCCCATATGGACCTGGACCAGGACCGCCACCACCGGGACCGTATGGACCAGGACCACCACCACCGTATGGACCGGGACCACCACCAGGACCCGCCGGACCAGGACCGTATGGGCCAGAGCCTGCAGGACCGGGGCCGCGAGCTGAATTCGGGCCAGTGTTCTTTCCATAGGTAAGATCGAAGCTGGTGCCTAGTCGTCCACTTTCTTTTGCAAAGTTAATCCGTAAAACTAAGGGGAGAGAAATAGGAAAACAAACAGGGTAGGAAAACAAACAGGGTACCAGGTTAGCCATCAGTGTCACACACAACTCAACAATCACATGCACGCATCATCCGTCTCACCTCCACCGTTGAGCATCGTTCCACCAAGATTCTGCCTCGCAACAACTGCTTCGGCCCGATCCGATGTATTCACAAATGAGAAAGTTCCTTTGAGAATCACACCAATAACGTTAGCGTGTTGGGCGACTAGTTCTCGCAGAGTTTCTTCGGTCGTGCCTGGTCCGTAGCCAGCAACAAACAGATTCTTCGTGGCCGGATTCCCTCTGTCATCACGTACTGCATCGATACTCTGCGGCGTCATTACTCCCGCTGGCATGTTCGGCACTAACGGCATGTCAAAGCTCCGAGGAGCTTGAGCTGGGGGAGCCGCCATACTGCCAGGGTGAGAAGAGCCGGAGAAAGAGGAAGCTGGAGGCCCACCGAATGAGCCGGTGTCACGAGTTTTCCGCTGTGCTGAATTTATCCGCTATACGCATTGGGGGGGGGGGGAGGTGAGAAGGAAAAGGTGAGAAGGATACACACACACACATTCCAATAACTAGGTCACTGAAGCTGACTCACCACGGGCATGCCATTGAGTAAACTCCCATGAAGAGTTTCCCGAGCTCTTAGTGCATTGACAGGATCACTAGTATTCACAAAGGCAAACGTCCCCTTCAGAACAACCGCATCCACTATTACGTACGGCGAGAACAAAGCAATAATGTCTGACTGTGTGGTTGTTGGACCATAGCCACTGATGTGAAGGTTGCCCTCAGAACTGTTTCCTCGCCTCGCTGCGGCTCCTCCCGAGAAAGACGAAGACTGATGACCGTATGCTGATGGCGCTCCAGCTCCGTACATTCCTGTAGATGGGTTATGATACGACGACTGTGCGCCGGTGTAATTAGGTGCGGGAGCTTGGTGACCCCCACCTGGAGATGCGCTCAACGTTTGGACGAGACTCATTAGCCGCGGTTCGTCATACATTCCATTGGAATCCACAAGGGTGGTGAGAAGACCGGGCGAATTCGCCAGTGTCTGTAGAGCCTGGACGTGTTGCCCGACCAAAAACATTGGCAGTCCCAAAGACTGCACGAAGTCGGGGGTAGCAACGGTTTCCAAAGCAGTCGAGAGAGCAGAGCCTAACCCGTTTGGCGCTAGGGTAGCAGCGGGCGGCGCGGCTGGCTGCTGCGGGACAAAAAAAGGGATAGACGCAACAACGGCAGCGGCTTGAGATGTCATATCCAGTGCTTGTTCAACGTCACTCAGTGGAGCTGGACTACTGGGGACATCGTACTCGGAGAAATAAGCAACCGCAGGGACCGTCTTCATACGCTGCTCTTGAATAGACATCTCGGAAGAATTGGGAAGTGTTTTTGCAACATCCGTGCGCTCGGGCAATAGCTCAGGTACACGCCATGCAACAGTCGCTTGTAACGATACTGCTGGCTCGACATCGTCGTCATCGTCCATAAGCTTTGATTTTCTGAATACATAAAGAAAGAGAGAGTGAGCGAAGTGTTTCGGTCTGAAGTACGACAATCAATACGGTGCAATCTACGCAATACATACTTGGCTTTTGCAAGGAGATCTTTTTCTCGTAGACGGTCTCTCTTCTTTCTATCCGACCAAGAAACGGAAGGATCACCCGGCTGCGCCCCATCTGCTGTTTCTTCGCCTTCCACCATCTGCGCGATAGAAAGAGCTCCACCAAAGTGGTCAGCCCACTTCACCGACTGGGGAGGCTTCTTCCGGACTAGAGACGATAAAGAAAACGATTTAGAAAACGAAGATCCAGAGTACCAGCCACATTCCGAGTCCCGAAAGTGAACTCACCCTTATTCTCTGATTCGTTCGCTTCCTTTTCCGTCGCATCGCTAGCAGCAAGTGCTTCCTCAGCAGCAGCCGCGGCGGCCGCCGCTTCTGTCGCTTTCGCACTTGCAGAGCTGCTCGCAGAAGACGAGACCTTTTTAAGTAGCGACGAGAAAGACGACGGCTTTTTTGTATCGACCACCGACTTGATACGCTTTGCTGACGACGGACTTGGTGCTGGAGACTCAAGCTCTCGCTTCACCCCCGACTTGGGCTCACCAGCAGGGTCGTTAGCGGGGTCGATGGTCTTTCGCACCTTGACCGACGCCTTCCACGCATCCTTGATCTGCTCCACCCTTTCCTTGATGGCAGACTCATTCGGTGTACCAGCAACAAGACTATGCTTCTCGATGGAACCGATAGCCTTGCCCATTCCTGAGACTTTAATGACAGACTTTGTGACGGGAAGGTTGGTGATATTGGTCAATAGATGAAGCAGCAAGTCGACACCGCCTGAGGAAGAAGCGACGATTCAAGAGGGGCAGCATGGTGAGAAGCAAAGAAATCACGGGAGGCAACGACAAACGCCTGCATAGCGATTACTTACCAACGGAGCCGTCCAACACTTGGTCTAGCCAAACCTTGACAGCACCAAGGAAGCCGTCCGACAGGACACGTTCCAAAGAGGGACTGCTTTCAGATGCAGACCCTACAACAGCTAACAGGATACAGCGCCGTTGCTCCAATACAGCCTTCTTTAGATCGCCCGATACTTCTGGGACAGTGTCTAAACTCTCTGTCTTCTGTAAACGATGGAAATATAATAGAAAAGACGAAGTGTGCAAGAACGACGAGTGAGTCTCAAGCGATCCGTAAAAACGAATTGACAAGGTAAAAAGAATGAAAGGTAGACTATCTCTCTTCGAAAGCATAATGATCTCGGCAAGTGGCTGGAGCTCTGCGCCTGGCCAATTCAACATTTCCATACAGACGGTGCGCTACTGCGACATATGTTCGCCGAAGGGAGCAAGGGGTCTGACGGAGACGTTGCGCGCTTTCACTGGTGGTCACTTTATCTGCCATATGGCTACAGCTATTCGTCTACTCGTATGCCTATCCATGATATGCTTGTGTGTGTCCATAGGTATGTATTGTCTGGTATGTAACGGGCTAGACATCGACTCGAAGTTTCGCATCATCCATACTTAGCGAGCTATTGTTTGACAGGCATAGCAGGGCCATTAATTCATTAGATTCCAGTGTCTGCAATCAAAAATTCGTTTCAACGTGGAGTATCGAGCTGGAGTCGATCGATGTGTACCCCAACGCATGAACGAACAAATCGGTGCGGGCTATCGCAGCGCGACAGTCAGTCTAATGTCGGAGCAGAGCTGACCACATGCTATTCCGAAGAGGATACAGACTACTGTAGCCAGCCAGCCAGTCAGCTTGAATCGGCTTTACGGAAGGAAGATAATACAGATACTCGCAGCGTTGAGGCCTCGGATAGGCGCGCTTGTGGAGCGTTGGCTTGACTTGGAAATGTGCTTCCTCGCTACCGGTAAGTAGTCTCTAGCTCGATCGTGGCCGCGCAGCTTGTTACCCAAAGCCTCTCTTTCATCGATCACCCAGCTAGCTCGAACAAAAAACATCTTTGTCATCTTACCTGTAAAAGAGCAGCAAAGTCATCCGCGACGTTCAAGTCTGGAGCCAGAGCAAAAGCTAAAAAGGCGAGACGAAGGTTAGCAAAACCACACACCCGGAGACAAGCAAACCCGGAATTCCGCATAAACTTCACTTACCACTGGCATCGAGGACTTTCATGACGGCTGCATCAAAGCCATCCGCGTCCTCCACTCGATCCTCTGTTAATAGCGAGGGCGGACACTTGCCACTGTCGCGTGCACGTTGAAGGACGCTCATGGTGACTGTGCGATGCTCTTGCCGAGACGTCTCACTTAACACTCAAACGTGTAAATGGAACGGGGGCGGTTTGCGGTGGAGGTGGAGCGCACGTAGAGCCACCGTAGGCTCCTACGCACCGTAGATCGATTACCAAAACCGTCTGTCTCTCCACCAGCAAGATCTCAGCGAGCGTTTCCGAGTGAGTCGAGTGAGTCGAGTGAGTCAGTCAGTCACGTCAGATCGAACGATCTGCGGTCACAGGCCGATACGATCTTGGATCTTTTCACAATGATCTCTTTCGCTCGTCGTCACGAGGATTGGCGCAAAAAGAACGCATCCCGCCCAGCATGCTGTCTAAGACCAGCCGCTTTG
>Ga0307978_1002954_pt1 | contig 11698 bp, 6 predicted proteins | sample OrgLakmetage1056_FD_203151 | JGI IMG/M metagenome (GOLD analysis project Ga0307978, IMG submission 203151) | Saline water microbial communities from Organic Lake, Antarctica - #1056 | ecosystem: Environmental > Aquatic > Non-marine Saline and Alkaline > Saline | place: Antarctica: Organic Lake...
TTTGCTCGTTGGCGCAGCAACCCAAGCCCTTGATGAGCCGAATTGAATCAACAAGTCGGTAAATGTGCATTGTGAACATCTTTGACTACTGTGGAGTCTCGACCTTGGTCGAAGCAGGCGGCTCTTCCTTTTCCTTTTTGCTTTCCGACGATTGGCTCTCCATGATCCAGTCCAAATCTGCATCTTTGCCCTCTTCCACATACTTTACAAGCTTGTGCTTGTCGATCCATTTAATTAGTTCATCGACTGTAAAGAAACCGTCGTGATTCTCATCCTGTAAATGCGCAAAGGAAGAGAAGTAGGTTGTCAGTCACCGTCCGGAGATAAAGACAAGGAACCGTCTCATGGCCCCGACGTAACGTACCATTTCGTCGGCGATTACCATTGCCTCCTCGAACGTAATCTCTCGCTTCAATACCGACTGCAACGCATCGGCCATTTCTTCTCTAGTGAGAATGCCGTCGTTATCCTTGTCAAGCAAGTGCATCTTGTTGCCAATCTTAATATGCGCGTCGGTCAGCTGGACCTCAATCTTGTCAACCATTGATTCGAGTTTCTTTTTGAGTCGGGCAACGACAGGATCTTCAGGTTCCTCTTCCTCCTCCTCGTCGACGGTTTCGGTACTATTCTCTGTCGAGGTATTACTACCGTCCAGCGAAAACTGTGTCGATCCTTCAGCCGCTGCTTTCACTTGCTGCTCCAACTTTTCCACAGTATCTGCCACCATGCGCTCCGCTTCCTCGCTCGTCATCGGCTCGGACGAAGAAGCATCTTGCTGCGGTACCGATACTAGTGTCTTGGCCACCTCCTTAATACTCGCCTCCGATTTCATGGCGGCCTTGATGCGTTCAAGCTCGGCTCTCTCTTTACTAACTGGGTCACCAGACACAATCTGCGACAAAAGATCCATCTCTTCGGTGGAAAGACTCTCGTCTTTCTCTCCGTTATCCTTTTTCGTCTCAGACGGAGGCTCTGTCCGGACGTCTTCCGCGACAGGAGGAACCAAGGGTGCTGCAGCAAGAGAGGCTGCAGCATCGGATGGAGCCGCTGCTGATTCTTTCGTCTCTTCGCCCGATGACTCTTGTTCGGCAGTCTCTTTCTCCGCGGCCTCTTTCTTTTTGGAAGCGGCAGCCTCCCTTTCGGCTTTCTCTTGTCGAATCAACTCGTTTTGCTGCGAAAGAACCTCAAGCTTGAGCTTTGTGATTTCTGGATCGGAGGTTTTCTCTTGCGAGGTAGCCACCTCCAAAATGACTTGGTCCAGCACGTCTTTGTCCAAACCGGAGATTGCGTCGGCGAGACCAGTAACACTCTGGCTCCCATCGTCGGATTTCTCCAGATTTTCTTCTTTATTCAGAAAGAACGTTCGACTCATGACAAGCAGCGAGATTGGAACGTTCTTGTTGACGCTCAAATCCAACCATTGCTGTAGGGACCGTTTATAAGCCTCCTTGCTGAGTCCAGTCGATCTCATACCACGCTCTTGACATGCTTCGCGCAACTCCATTTTTGTTAATGAATCAATACCTTCCCATAGGATACGCTGGTCGTCTTCCTTCAAAACTCGAATGCGATGACGCAGCTGGAAGCGCAGAAACGACTCGGAACCATACGGGGGAATCGCCATGTACTTACACATGTTGATAAGTTGCATGCGCGGCATGTTGTCCAGCGTAAGATCATCTTGGAACAAGTTTGCGTAGCGGATAATAACATCAGGAGGGATGAGTTCACCGCTACGAGCCTTTTCGAGGAACTCTAGCATTGACGCAGCTGAGGCTTCCAATCCATCGATTTTCTCATTGTCCACATCGGCGACATCAATTCCCGCTTCTTTCAATTCTGCCCTGCGCTTTGCGACTTTGCGTTTCTGTTCTTTGGCAAGTTCTTCCATTGTTCTGTGTGGTGCAAGCAAACACGTTGTTAGTGAGCGGGACTTTAGAGACGATCAAGACCATGTACCAGGACTGTATGTGTGCGGCGACCACACTTACTCTTGAAAGAATTGAGCCATTACAATCCTTGATTTCAGTTCACGCTTCATATTCTCTTCCGCCTTTAGAGAGTCCTGAAAGGTACTTGGCAACATGTTGGGGAATAGTCGGAGAGCGAGCGGCAAGGCGAACTCCATGAATGGGATAAGAACAAACATGGAAAAGGGTACTAGCCGAAAGAGATCAGAGACTGTTCGCAACAGCTGTTTGCGCTCGCGTCGCGTCAACGTGTCTCCCTCCAACGTCTTTCCGAGCAGATTCCGCGCCGTCTGAATATCCGCCCAAAGCAACTGCGTACACGATAACATCAATAGTGCGTAGTAGTGAGTAGCCATTCTTCCTTACAGCGTCCATCAGCATCCCAAACAAAAACGATACACCACCATGTCAACTTACCTTGCTTCCCACCCAATAGTGATGCGCTTCGTCCCGTGCCATTTGCTTGAGTCCAGCTATCCTCTCCTTGCGGTCCGTCGGATGTGTGATATAGAACCAAACGCTTCCGGGTAACTTGATGAGAAAGCCGAGCAAAGTCTTGGCAATGGTCATGATAAAATCCACACCCTTCTGAATTACAACTTTGGGACTGGCTACCAGCGATGCAAAGGGGTTTGTCTGCACCGGTGGCGATGCCGGAGTTGGCACCTTGGTCGTTCCAATCCTGGGAGAAGGTGGCTTGCCCAGTTTCTTTCCGTCACTTTCTGTCGAAAAGAAGAGTTGGCTTTGCGTCACGTGAGACCGGCCAGATAAAGGTTCAAGACCACGTCCACGTCCCATTAACGAATGCCCAGGTCGCCGGACTGATGTATTGGAAATAGCCCTCCACGCTGCAATGTGCGTCGTTGGAGGATTCTCGCTCAACAGCAACGCATCGGACGACTCGAGCACCGTGGTAGCAAAATGGCCTCGCGACTTTGCCAATACCAACAACGCCATTTCAGACTGTACAGGAGTCAAGGTTCGAGTCCTCCAGTGCTTCTCTCGAGGTGCTTCGTCCGTGCTTGACGCGAATGCGTACACAGCACCATGAGCGCTCGACGAATCCCTGCCATTGACGAATGTCGTGTTGAGGAAACGATCGCGATCCGTTCTCGTCGCTGGACCCATTGGCAAGGAGGATTTATTTCCTGTTTCATCTGCCTGTCTCCATTCTCTCGTATCGTCGGCCGCGAACAAAGGCGACGAGCTCAGCGGTCGCGAACAAGGAACATTTGTCCGTGACGCAAGATGCCGACGACGAGACGAGGTCTTATTGGCCGTCGTACCAACGCTTCTTCGGAGCAAGTGTAACATGATGTTGTCTACCGTAGCTATAGTAGACTATGCGGTGCTGTTGTTGTATGTGTGTGCGCGTCTTTCAACAGAGCTAGAGAAAGGTTCGGTTCAATCAACGCTCTCTTTGAAGGTGCACTGTGTAGATATCGTATGCTATGCTAAGCTAAGCTACCGGTACCGTACAGTAAGCTCAGTGTGCGTGTTTAGTGTTTAGCGGATTCCCAACGTCGACAAGAAAAGATTCTTCACGAAGCTTTGCAGTAAACTGCTGTAGACTAGTGTCTACCGGTACGATATCCTTCGCGTTCGATCTCCTGCCTCCTGCCGCCGGCGACGAAGAAGAAAGTACGTCGTTCGCCATCGTGAGATGAGGGTTGGGGTTTCTGAATTAGCGCCATTTCACTCCGCGTGCTTGGTCGTAGATCAGGAGTCACGCAATTCAAATTTTAAATTCGCAGCCGTAACCCGAACACACTCGAGCCCACGTGCATACCACTACCACGGTATATAGTACTGTACTACTGTACCGGTAGTCGTAGGAAGCCGCGTGATACATGCTCACAAAACGCAAAGCAAAGGCAGATCCTCAAATTTAGCTGTGCTAAAGTTGTCGTTGTTGCCGCCGTCGTTGTCGTCGTCGAACCAAGGCAGATGTTGTTAATTAGTAGTACGTGGTAGACTAGTAGCTATAGTATCTAGTAGCGAGCAGCAGATACAAGACTAAAGGAAGTGTGATTCACCGTAGAGCAAGAATCACAATGAGATGGATCGTCATGCGGCTCCAGCAACCGTGGGTTTTTGCAGTAGCAGAGCATTCAAAAGGAAGGCATGTTGCTGCCGTAACAGCCCTGGGCTCGTTGTTACCGGAAGAGAAAGGATGTAAGCTGATAGAGCGTCAAGATAATTCCGAGAGAGTGTGTAGTTGCCTTGTGAGTGATGGACCAGTCCAGCGTTATTAAGAGAAGCCATGGTAACCTTGACGGCATTTCTGTCTTTTTTTCTTGTAGAGGCCAGTCGGAAAGACGTGTCAAACATGCATAGAGCCTTGTCCATTTGGGAAATGAGCAAGAAAGTCAAGCCCGTGTTGTAGACGATAATGATGGATTCAACCGTGCAGGACGATGGCGTGCCAAACACGAGATTTGCAGTGAACGGCTCCGCGCTTGCGAAGCAGTTGGTAGTCAAGCACTCGGAATGTCCAATCTCGTCAAGAAGAATCAGCCTCAACTTGACCATATCCAACATGTCGAAGCTGGTCGGGTCAGTGGGCGCGGGTGCAGCCTTCGGGACTTGTACTGGGCCGGGAGAGGCCGGTGGTGAAGAAGGAGATTGACGCTCGAAAACCTGAGAAACGGGATACATAAGTTGCGCTGCTACCTGGAAAGCAAACAGAGCATCAGTGAAAAGCTCTGCCTTGAGTAGAGACACGCCGATGTTGTTGCATTCGATTGCGTCGTTCATTGTTGGCGTAAAGGTCGCCATTCGCAATTCCTTCCTTGATTTTGTGTGTTGGTTACGTTTTTGGCATGTCCAATGTTTCAAAAATATGTTGTGACTTTCGCATTTCCGGCACCACGCACGTACTGTACGTCGTAAAGTACTATTGCCTAGTTTTCAGAGTCTACGGATTTGTATCATACATTTCACGTTTCGCTTCGGATTTGTATCATACGACGTACGCCGTACTGCATGCATAGGTTCGGATTTGTGACACTACAGTACACAGTACATACGACTAATACAGTACCAGTACGGTACGTACATGTACAGACACTACGACTACGATATGCATGACGTATGGCTGGTTTCACCTTCAAGTTCGATCTAGACTGTACCGGTACTGTAGTAGAATTACGTAGACTTGGTAGGATATCTTTTGGCGCGAAAATGCCTTCAATATTTTACACGAAGCTATCGAGCGTTTACAATGGGATCTTGCCGTCGTTTTTCAGCCTCGTAGCACAGTCCCCTGGGTGAGCCGACTTTCTCTTTCCCTCAAGATAGACCTTCTTGAGCTCTAAAGCGAGTCGGCTCACCGGGAGAACATTTTTTGTGTTTTTTTCTCCTACGCCATAGCACTAGTTAAAACTGTTGTCTAGACTGCCATCTATAATCTAGCAAAAGCCCGATTGGAGCATTGTAAGCATTCAGTCCAATAATAAGACTACGTCTGACTGAATGGTATGGTGTGATTGGTCCCGCTTTTTATTGTTGGCGAGTTATGTGTAGGCAAAAAGTGGCAATTTTCTCTGGTACAGTTTCTACGAGCCCCTACGGAATCTTGCTCAAACGTGAACCCCGCAGTACTGAGCTACTACTAGAGTCAGCAGTAGCCCCTCTCTACCGTAATAGTAGCTAGTAGTAGTACGTAGCCATCATACAGTACGCGGCGTGGGAGGTGGCAGCCCGGGTGGTCCTCTCTACTTTTAGGTCCATTCTAGCTTGGACACCCGTACGTAGCGTTATGGCAACTAGTAATAGAGCCAATGGCAACTAGTAATAGAGCCAATGAAAGACAGGGCTGGGGAACGCACTGTCGTCATGATGCGAAAGGATCGGACTCTTCTTCCGTCGCCACATATTTTTGCTGGCTACTTATTTTGCCCTACCGGTATCTCTACATCCCAGTCCAGTTTATGCTAATATCAACAATAAATCGATACATCTTACACATTATACTTCAAACTAAATCAAGCCAAATTCTTCCCCTTCATACTATCTCTACATCCCAGTCCAGTTTATGTTGTTGATATCAACAACAAATCGATACATCTTACACATTATACTTTAAACTAAATCAAGCCAAATTCTTCCCCTTCATACTCTGGGACAATCTTGACAGGAACTTTACTGCGTCGAGCAGTCACAGCCTTTAGCGTGCTACGCTCCCCGCGATGACCAGGTGGCTCGACAGGGGTTCGCGGAGAACTGCCAGTCGAGCTTCGGCTAGAAAGGATCGACGATAGCGACTTGCGAGTCTTCTTGGAGGACGCGACAGACGGCGTCGTTAAACCTTCAGAGAAGAAGGCGCTCGTACGCGACGAGCGATTTGGGGCCGTCTGGATACCGTACATTTTAAGATATTTCTCATTCGATCGCTTTTTCTCTTTCCCACGTCGCACTTCGGCGTCAAGATAGGCTTCTTCGAGCGATAGATCTTCCGTCAGTTCGGGATGTGACAGCTTTGATCTCGAAGCCGGGGTGTTCTGGAAGCTGAGACCAGAAAGTTCACTCGCATCCCCGCTAGCGCTAAGCGCAAGTGAATCAGTCGGAGTATCTTGCTCGTGGCGCATGACAAGGTTCATCGTAGGAGACGAAGCGTGGTGCCTCCAGCCAGCCTTTTCCGCAATCCGCTTTGGGCTGCGCTTGGGAGAAGACGCTGAATAAGAGCTGCAACCACTGTTTGGACTCTTCGAAGCCATGGAGTCAGTGGGAGAGTAGACAAAGACATCGACGTGATTCTCGTCAACTGTGTTAAGCCAGACACGCTCAAGAAGCTTGTCGTCGGCTTCCTTTCTCTTGCGACGATATTGCTTCGACTTGCTGCTCTTCTTCTTTTCAACACGACGAATTTCGCGGTCCACTTCGGCCTTCACAGATAGGAAGAAGCGCTCAATGACAAGTGCGGCCTGTTTCTCAGTCCGGCAATCGAGTACAACCCGCCACCAGAACTGGATTTGCTCACACGCGCGAGTCTCCCGCATCGACTTGGCTGCAGCGTTCACCAGCACCCCAGACTTGCGAAGCACTTTCATCTGCTTGTTTGCCAGATATCGGCGTGCCACAGACTGGATCATGATGCAGCAGCCGAGGCGCATTCTGAAGTCCTTGCGAACAGTGTTGCCGCGAGAAATTGCTTGCAGGCGAGAAATCTCGTATTGCATGATTACAAAATGAGAAAATCCCCAGAAACCACGCCAGGCAGCCTGAATCTTGGCTGCGGCACCAAAAGTATGATTCCTTTCATCTTGTCTCTCCTTGATCCTGGGTTGAGCGAGTTTTCTTCGGACAACGGACTGGACCATGATAATGTGAACTAAATCGTACAGCATCTGCATTTGCGCATTGAAGCGTCTCCAGTTGGTCTGGATCTTGACTGCGGCTGTATCCAGTCGCACGTGCTTAGACTTTTGCTTCGCAAGCCATTGGCGTACCGTCCGCTGGACAACCAACACGTCCACCAGCGCAAAGATGTAGTCGGTATATCCCTGGAATCCTCTCCACATCGCTTGAATCTTTGCTGCAGCATTCTGCAATCTCTCCTCGCGCATCACGGTCAAAAGACGACGAGCAATCCAGCGACGGGCGACATTCTGAACGATGACGACATCAACAACAGTGAATCGAAAGCGCATCTGCGCATAGTATGCACGCCACAATGCCTGCATCTTCGTGATAGAACGGTAGCGCTTCGTGTCAACGCTTTTAGCCATGAATCCGCGGTAGGTCGATTGAATGGCAATAGCACTGTTAGCTTGACGAGACAAGTCTTTTCTCACGAGCATGCCACGACTCTTGGCCTGGATCAAAATGATGCTGTACACCATATCGTACGTCCTTGCTGCTGCCAGATAAGCACGAACAATCTTCTGAATTTGTGTTGCGGCGCAGCGAGACCTTACTTTTCTGAACGAAATTTGGATCTTCACCGCGGAATGGCGATGGGACAAAAGAGAAGCTTCAGCCTTGAAGCGACGAAAGTAGGACTGAATTTCAATCAATGCCCACATTCGGTCCACAGCCTTCCGCTGAGCAAGGAACCGACGAGCATTCGCTTGGATAGGAATCGCTGCCTTCGCAAGGAGTCGGCGTCCTGCACGTTGGATGGGATCCTTGGGTTCTGGAGCATCAAGCGCCCCAAAGTAGGATTGCACGACGGGAGCCTTTTGCTTCTTTTCGAGGACGACACGAGTAGCCTTACCACTTGCAATGTCCTCTTCGCGCTGCTTCCTGAGAATGGCAATGCCCATCACAACAGAATCATTGCTAATGAAAACATCTGGTTCCACTGGCGATGCCATACCGTTCTTCTTGTGACGGCCCTTGAACTTTCCGCTGTAGGCAGAGAACAATTTCGAGTCTCCATCTTCCGCTGCGTGAAACATCTGAAGAGCTTCCGCTGTCGTGACAGTCTGGTTTAACGCAGTTGTTTTGAAAGCATGATGAGCCGGTGAGGCCTCATCATCACTGAACTCTGCTTGCTTCCAGGCATGCCTCGGAGACGGTTCGCCATTCAAAGTGTGGATATAAGCCACGGCCTTGGCGTTCATGCGAGCTGCAGAAGAAACTGTGAGGCTCTTTTTCGACTTGGAACCTTTCTCGTTATGCTCTTCCTCGGCGGTCGGTTCGTCGATTTCCGAAACCGACTCTTCTCCGTAAGGAGAGGCGCTTGGAGAAAGACTCTTGGCTGAGGTGGCGCTTCCAGTCGGAGAGCTCTGGGTCTTGTGGTATTGACTCTTATCGATCGTCTCTTTCGAAGCAACAGAGCCTGTAGTTGGACTTCCACTCTGTGTCTTGTTGCTACGAAAACTATGCGGCGATAGAGGAAGCCTCTCACGGGGAGGAGGTGGTGGTGGTGGGGGGCTATCCTTGTTGAAGGCCCGACTTTCAATATTATCGTCGTCCTTCTTTTCCTCTTCGGTTGAGACATCCGAGGAAATTCCTGCGCCAGTATATAAAGGAGGGTCGGCAGCGTACGGCGATCCGTCGCGAAGAGCCGTAGGGCCACGTTGGTTCTTGTGAAGTGGAGACTCTCCAGCAGGATCCATATACTGGTGCTCCAACGGCACCTGAGAGCCTCTAGGCGATGGATCTTGGATAGTGCGTCCCGAAATCGCGTGGTTAGTCCTGGTCGACGGACCATCGTTGTGAGGCGAATCGCCAACCGGATCGTTCACGTGGGGCACACTGATACGAAGGTCCGCCTTTTTGGGCGAGAGGGTCTTGGCCATTGGCGAAGCACCATCCGGTTCCCTGAAGAAAGGCTCGGTAAAAGGATCAATGGTTGGTGTTCCATCTTGCTCCTTTGAATCAGTCTCTTCCGACCCGTTATAATTGTCCCAGTATTGACCCATAGGGTCCGAGGTACGGTCACTTTCAACTCGCTGCAACGGATCCTTGCGACGAGTATTGTTGGACTCAAAGGTAGGAGAAGTCAAGGTACTGATTTCATCGTGCGCAAAAAATACTTCGGGGCGATCGCGATCGACATCGTTCAAACTGCCAGATTCGTCTCCGATACTCGTGTTGGGGTTGGAGTAGTCCTTGCTGCTAGAGCTCTTTCCTCTGAGACTCTTCTTTCCGCGCGACTTCTTCGAAACAGCTTCAGAGTTCTCACTCTTGGCTTCCGTGGAATCGTCAAAGCTCTTGTCCTTGCCCTTCTTTCCACCAAAAAAATTCCGGAAGAAACCACGCTTGGACTTGTTATCCGGTGACGACTCTACCTCGGTGGATTTGGACTTGTTCTCAGGAGTCTTGGGCTGCTGCTTCTTGGCCTTGGGAGTTGGCGCGGTCGAAGAGACTGCTTCTTCGGGTGCTCCGTTAGTCGATTCGACACGCTGAGCCAAAGGATTCAGGTTAGTGTGGGGCTCGGTAACAGCGCTCATGGGAGAGGGTGGAGCTTGCTTAGTTCCAGCCTTTCTAGGAGAGCTGTTCTCTTGATCTTTGGAAACCGAAAGTCCTTTCGTGGAATGCGACAAGCGATCATCCTCGACAGTTCCGTCTTCCGGGGGATCAAGTACCAAACGATCAGATTCGTAAATCGCCAACGCAGCCTGTCGGCGCTGTTCAACGAGAGTCATTCCAGTTTTCGTGCTTGGTAAAGTAGTTGTGGCGGTTGTTGCCGACAACGTGTCGTCCACGGAACGGACCGTGGGAACGGTCGCTGCCGATCGCGACTTCTTTCGCGAAGAACTGCGCTTCTTCGGCGGTGGAGGCGTCGGAGGAGGCGGTGGAGGAGTTCCTACCAGCAAAGCCATAACCGGAGTCGTAGCAGGGTGTTTGCGAGTTGGGGTCGGAGGAGGCACTGCAGCACTCCCACCGTTAGCCGGAGAGGACTCAGCCACACCTACAGGATCTTCGCCAACACTTAGTTCCACGCCAGAGGGATTAACACCTCCGGGATCCCGATGGCTATGATGATAAGATGGCTGTGCCATGACGGCAGTCGATGATGGACTCATCTTTGTCGAGACAGTGGCGGCACTTTCCCTCTTTGTATGGATGGTCGGCAAAGTTTAGGTGTCTAAAGGTGTGAGCGAGGGAGACAGTCTTGTAAACCGCAGTCTTATGACGAAAAATGGACCGACGGGACTCTACTGACAAAAAAATGGCGACCGAAAGTCCGCCGCGCCTCGCTCACGGTTTCGCGCCAATGGGCAATTGTCTTGCCAGACCTGAGTTAATATATTTCCTCCAATATGAATATATTTATGTTTCGTTAAGTCTTTGACGCCGGTGACGGCTGCATGCGTTGAGAACGCAAATTCCAGAACATCGCCTCATCTGTTTGGCCATCGATGATCGACCATGGCGCTTGCGAGAATATGCTGTTTACCCTCCTGCTGTTCGCTACTTATGCGACGGTATGCTTAGCCATAGAGACTAGCAAGCCAAACGTAGTCATATTATTCGCAGATAACCTCGGTTATAACGATATTAGTCTCTTTGGTTCACCAACTGCCCGAACACCCAACATTGACTCTCTTGGCTTTCAAGGTGTTAAGCTCAACAACTGGAATTCTGTCGCTCATCTTTGCTCGGCTAGTCGAGCTGCTCTCTTGACGGGCAAGTATCCCATACGTACGGGGGTTTATCCGGGAGTCTTCAAACCCGATTCTGTTTATGGCTTGCTACCCAATGAAACGACCGTGGCTAAATACTTCAAGGAGGAAGGCTATGCGACCTCAATTGTCGGCAAGTGGCATCTAGGGCATCGTCCTGACTTTTTACCAACCAATCAAGGCTTTGACGAGTGGTTAGGAGTGCCGTATCACATGTCGGGCGGCTCTGTTGACAATCACACGTGCGCTTTTGATGCGTCGGAGACCATGTGGTTGCCGCTCTATCAGGACGAGCAGATTGTTCAGCAGCCAGTCCGCGTCCAAGACCTTGCCAGCCTATACGCAACTCGTGCAACCGACTTTATCCAACGGAATGCTGAAACAGAGACACCCTTTCTCTTGTATCTACCCTTTTCGCATGTTCACCAACTGTGCGCACCCCACGACTCTCCCGAACAACAGACTTGTCAATGGGGCGCTATGGGCGTCACTTCCTTTACCGACGCGGTCGACGAGATGGATTGGATTGCGGGTCAAGTCCTACAAGCCTTGGAGGACTCGGGTGTTGCAAACGACACGTTCGTGTTGTTTACCAGCGACAATGGACCGTGGGTCGCCGAACAGTCTTGCTCGGGGTCCAAGGGACCTTTT
>Ga0307978_1002956_pt1 | contig 11698 bp, 11 predicted proteins | sample OrgLakmetage1056_FD_203151 | JGI IMG/M metagenome (GOLD analysis project Ga0307978, IMG submission 203151) | Saline water microbial communities from Organic Lake, Antarctica - #1056 | ecosystem: Environmental > Aquatic > Non-marine Saline and Alkaline > Saline | place: Antarctica: Organic Lake...
TCCAGGAGGGCGTTAGCGTCTCTGGAAGTTGGCGCCCGCTAGCACCATAGCTAAAAATACAGGTGGGATTTTCGGTCGGAACCTGATCTTTAGATTACTGCTTGGGCTTCGGAGATTTGGGCTTCTGGTTTGAGAAACACGCAAGATACTATTGTTGCTGAACTCGCGTCTCCTTCACCACTACTTCCGCAGCACTGGCCACAATTGACGACTTAATCTCTCGGTTAGTTTCCTGGCTTTCTAGCCCCGTCGACATGGTACTGTAATCTTCCAGGGCTGAAGTTTAGCAAAAAAAATTAGACAATAAGGCGTGCTCGTTGCCAACTGAATGATACAGTAGCTAGACCATCATCTTGAGCATTGAGAATAACTTCTAGGATGGCCCGCAAGTCAACCAAGCCCATTTCTTGTATGAAAGTACTGGTGGCTGGCTTCTTTTCCCTCGTGGCTATACTTGGGGCCAGCAACATGAGGTTGTTCATCCGTAGACAGACATCGTTAGCACACGTAAGCAGCAGATTCGATGAGCAGAAATCGCTTATCCACCAACACGAAGCGAATCATGTGGAAGACCCTACCCGAGTGTTGCCGCCCAGTAACACGATCCAAGGCCTCCCAGCACGCGAAACCAGAAGCTCAATGCCACCTACGATACTGCGAAGACAACACTATCACAGCTCGCAACGAAATCAAGGAATTTTGCCATTGTGGCGGCATCGTGTGGACTGCCCAGCTGGAGCGTCGGCACTTTGTTCTCTTGGTTACTATGAGACTGCTGTCGAACTTTATGCTAATGAGTCAGAGTGCTCACAACAAAATGTCAAGCCAGCATCAATATTGGAAACGAGTCGAGCGTTGCTTGACGAAGCTCGGAATCGACTTCAGGAGCGAATCTCACAAGATAAATTAGGGGCGAGCTCTGCACTTACTGGCTATGCTCCACTCAAATCAGGGTCAAGTATATCGAGGCAACCAGATCAAATTGGGTGCGCGAACGATGATAAAGATGTGTCATATGATGAGCAGATGATTGCCATTGAAGCGAAGTGGCGGCACCAATCATCATTGAACGTACCATTGGGTTTCACCATGACAGACACGCGATATGCAGGTTTAGTTGAGGAGCAATTATACACGGCACGGGCCATTGTAGGACTGGAGACGTTCTTTGTGGTGGCATACGACAAAATCAGCAAACAGCACGCTTGCGATCTGAACGCTGATGTGGTAACCCCGATAGAAAACAAAAACGACGCAGGGCAGCACAAAGATGAGTATGCAGCGCTATCTCAAGCAGGTGGGCCGAAAGATCGCGTCGCACATGCGGAGCTGAGGTCTCGGACAACGCTTTCTAAGTTCATCGTGGCTCGATCGCTAGCCCGGAGAGGAATTACCTTTATTTTTTGGGAAATGGACGTATTCATTTTCAAAAAGCCAAACCAAATCTTTACGGCTCTCAGTGACCCTGCGGTGGACTTAGTCATTTCCAGCCATCAGGTAAACGTGTGAAACTTTTATTTATGCGCGCTGTTCCCCTGCTCATCATTATGTTTTACCTAACCGATTGTTCGTCTTGCGCCTTCCTACTATTCTACTTCACTGTTCTATTAGTACTCGCCCCTAGAGCCCAATATCGGCATATTCGCGTCACATGGATCGCCCACGACGGTACAAGTATTTGAAAATACTATCGAATGGACCACACGAGACAAGAACGTGCACGACCAGCGTGCTTTTTGCCTGGTCACTCGCCTTTGTATGAACCGGAACCATAAACAGTCGCCTATTGACGTAGACCTTCCCTCAGGCATGAAGCTTGGTGCTCAATTGCTTGATTCGCACGATGTGGCAGCGTCGGTCACTCCTCGACCTGTAGGCGGAGAGACTTTCGCAGCGCACGTGCTTAGCACAACTCCGCTTCAGTCTCCAGTGGCCAAGTCGTACTTGTCTCGTGAAATCCGCGTGCATCCATCGACGCCGCGCTGGTTCGCGACGGGTGGCCTCCATACCACCAGAGCTGAACCGTGGGGTGGCGCCGACGGTGGATACGGGAGTTGTCCGGGGTCAACAAGAGTTCTCGCTGTTGAAGGTACGCTATCGCTCAGTAGGGCGAGGGGCTATCATTGCACGGATTGTTTGAGGTGGAGCCTCAGTTGGCTCGTCGCAGCAGCTCTCGTTTCCAACCGGACGCTCATTTTACCCCCGGTTATGTTTGACTTCGACTTTCAATACGCTGCAATGTACGTTGAACTTATTGGTTTGAGCAAACTCATTCAATGGCGCGAAACAAGCTTTCTGAGCGATCCGCGATTCATCCAACAGCTTGAAACTTGTCATGGAGGAGGCGCTAATTTCGAGACAAATAAGACTTACGATAATCCGTGGCCGTTTGCTTCAGTAGGGCGTATCTCAATGCCGACAAAGAAGAACAAAGGTGCGACTCGAGCTCTCAAATTTCGTTATTCCGAGCGGTCTGAAGTTTCAAATTTTCCGAGGAATGTAGCAGAGATTGACATGGCTTGTGGATATACCCAGTGGGCTAATCTTGAGGATGCAATAATGGCATCGCTTTCAGATCCGTCGATGGACTTGAATCTCGGAAGGTCTTCGAGCAGCCGCACAAAAAATCCGCTCGTTGACGCTGAGGCAGTGTTCATAAATTTGCCCACCGTGTTTTCTACTTTGTCCATTGGAGCCAATTTGTCGCCTCAAAATAGCCTTGTCCGCCAAGTTTATTCGGCCCTGCGTTTCTGCGTGAAGGGCATCGAACGAGGAAATGCGAAGGGCTTCATTGGTGATACAAAGTGAGTTCTTGCTTTCTATGAAATTATTATGCGAAGACTACACTTACTGTACCTGAATTACTTCCTAGCACTTATCAGTTGCACTTCTTTGTGTTGTCTTTGAAGGGTTGGCCAAATCTGCTCGCCTGGTGATTCTCAACGCGTTGGAGGAGGTCGATCGGTACCCTGAGTTCGAACTGCTTTTGATTCTTGATTCCGCCTTTTTGGCCTTCAATTCGCTTTTATATCAACGAAAGTAAGCGCACGAGACCGCAACAAGGGACGAGGTGTTGAGTCTGAGTGGGCTTATATAGGAAAATGGTGCCTGAAATTATTAATGGCATGCCCCTATATTTTCCCTTCGCAAATATATTAATTTAAAAATTAGACGTAGCCATTTACACAAAAGCACGAAAGTTCAGAAAAACTGGCAACACCGACGTTCGAGTCGTGAGCGGTGTGTTTGAGTAATGTTTTAGCTTTCCCTATTGAGATCCGGGCTGGGGAAACCCGCATAACAAACAGAGTCCTAGCCACCAAGCATGCGTAACGTCGAACATGGAACATGCTAAATTTTGGCTTCCACGCACTACGGGTTTAAGTGGACATGTGGCACCGCTTCATAATAGAAACAGGAGCGAGACGAGCAAAAATCTTACTGCAACTAAAGCTTTGAATGCAGGGGCTTCGAAGCTAGCGTTTCTGTCACGGCCATGTCAATTATATCGGCAACAGTATCCGGTCGCTCCTGCGGGTGGAAATGCCCAGAATCGTCCAAAACGATTACTCTTCCACGAGGTAAACGTTTCGATAGACTCTGGAAGTACCCCAAGGTGGTCATTGATTCATCGTTCTCGCCGTCAATCGGAACATTGTCAAGGTGTTTTGACCTAGCACCCACGAGGATTGTGACTGGGCATTCCACGCGAGGCAGTTCTGCAAAGATACTACGCCCGGGACCGCCATAACAGGCCGCTTCTGAATCTGGCGAGCATGCAAGGTGTACCTCGTTGTTTTTACTGCCAGGGCTTTTTCCAATATTCCTGTCCACGAGGCCACCTTCTAGGTAGCCAGCCAAGGCTGCAGGGTGCCAAGCTTGAAACATGGGCCGGCTTTCGAAAAAGCTCCGCGCTTCGTCTTTTGAGCTCCATTGCGCTCGCCGCTTCTTCGCGCGGTCTGCTAGAGCAGCGCGGTCGCCAGGCTTCACGTCATGTGGAAACAAAATTGGCTCGCTCAGAACAAGCGCTGCAAAAGTACCTGGCTGCGCGAGCTCGGCTTTGATAAGAGCGGCCCCACCAAACGAGTGGCCAACTCCAACGAGTGGCATGCCTTCAGGTGCCCGAGCTGCTGCTGCGAGAACATCGCTCACAGCGAAATCATCCCTGGAGTAAACAGGCAAAGACAATGTGATGTCAATTGGAAATAGATTCAATCATCACCATGGTATAGCACAACACGTTACGTAACCCGAAATACATTCGTAAGCATTGCCAGCACAAGCAGGTGCATTACATCACGCCTCGAGGATTAAGCCTATCTAGCTCGCTAAGCTATTGCAACTAGGCCTGAGTTTTGCTCATAAAATAAAAGTTCTGACCAGCTTGAGCCGGGGCGTATCATTTCAGTGCCTCGAGATCCGTGGCCTTGGAAATCGAAGAGCGTAGGGCTAGCCTTAGTTTTGAGAGCCGAGAGAACCGGTCGCCATGACTCTTTGCACAAGCCAGTCGCGTGAGCAAAGAGTAGACCACAAGACATTCGCTAGTATAAGAAGGTAGACTAGGAAACTATTAGCGAAGCGTGCTCTGAAAGGAGTTCCCTGTCTTAGTCTTGTATTCAAGCCAGTCAATAAGCCCAGTCCCTCGTCCTAGTCCTTTGTCCTCAGATTGCAAAAGCTAGCTTTTGTACTGTACGTTTGGCTCGGGGTGCGTTTTTGTCCGTTGGAGCGGACATTTGGTTTTCTCCACGTGCCGAATCAGAATCAGGGGGCGAGCTGAGACCGTGTGTCACAGCCATAGAGTTGTTTCAGCTAACGCCCATTTGTACCCTCCAGGTCAGTCTGACTGGAGGATAATGGCAAAGAGACGCCTCCACGCGCGGAGGCTTCACTCGGATCAAAGGAATTTAATTCGAAATCCCAATCGAAAGCGAAGAGTTCCATCATCAATTATCAATTAAAATTTAATGCAACTAAATGCTAGATGGAGACTCTTGCTGGAGTCCTGTAGGTCACAGTGGAGAACAGTAAAGAGGACTTTACGGGTTAACGGTACTGTGGTGCAGGGGGAATTCCAGTGGGGAGTAGTGGAAGTAAACGGTGGTTCAAGGTTTTAAGGTTCGTGTTCGGGTTGTTATTACTCTTACTTATTACTTTTACTTATGCATATTTTGGCGTGTCATAGCGGAGGATAGGTCGGAGTGGAGATCGCGGACGTACTCGAAACCTATGCCTCCTTCCGAGAATTGATCCTACAGGGTTTATGAGATAAAGATGAACATTGCATTACGCAAAGGGGCACTCAGCCCAGTAAGGCTTGCTCTGGAGGATTCATCAAAACGCAGCTTTATGCTACTTGTTGTTGTTTCTTTGCAATTGGAGAGTATAACCTAATCTAATCTAATGCATGTTATTAAGTCCATTATTATAAATATTAATTTATTACACATTAGACCTTCGCGACCACCACCCCCTATTTCCTCGAGCCTTCTCCTTCTTAAGTGGATGGAAGTATTGCAGATTGTAGTATGACCATAGAATACTTCCGAGTTAGGAATAAACTGAGTTGAATGAAGGTTGGCAGTAACCCTGCACAATGCTGTTCGTCGCTCTCGCCTCTGAACACGCGTCAGGACCGGGGTGTTCTCTCTTGATAGCGCGGTGCGATTTCGCATGGCGCATCGAGACCGCGGATACAATTTGAAGAAGCAAGCCAGTCAATTTTCCCTTGATCACAAATTTTCGCCCTTGGGTTTAGGCGAAAATACTTCCCATCATAATTGAGTAGGGGACGTCGGAAACGTTTGCGCTGTCCGTGGTTACTGGACCTCCGCCGAAATGGTGCGCCGCCGTCGGGCCCAGCAGATCGGCAAAAGTACCATCAAATTCATCCAAGACTCCGTTGGCGAAGAGGTCGGGCTCGTCGAAAGGATTCACGTCCACGCCCTGTAGTGCACCGTTGAGCTCAGCTAACGCTTCTGCCGTCGGGAAGGAATTCGGGTTCGGGCCGCTGCTAGCACTGCTGCTGCTGTTGTTGCTGTGCTCGTGGCAGTCCAAACTGCTGCTGGTCGAGCTCCCGTCGGCCGTGCTCCCCGTGGTGGTGCTGCTGGCGTTGGCGCTGAGGCCACGGCTCAAGGTCAACCTTTCAAACACGCTTGCGGTGGTGAAGCAGTCCGTGGAGTAGCGCCCCGAAGCAAGGGTTTGTCGCTTGTCCCGACGGCCTTGTTCTTCCGGCACCTGGGCGGCGCTGCGCTTTGACGATTCCGACAGTGATGGGGACGCACCTGGGTAATCGCTGGTAGTTGCTGTCATGGGGGAGTCTGCCGAGGCACACGAGAGCACCGGTGGCAGTAAAGGCGGCGTCGTGCGAGAGGCGAAGGAGCCCGCGAAGAGCGACAGCGGCATGAACGGTTGCTGCTGTTGTTGCTGTTGTTGGTCCGGCTGAGACAGCCACGCCGTGGACAGGTGCAGCGCAGGTGGCTGCTCAGCTCCTTGTTGGGCCAGGGCTTCGGTGTGCCTCTCCAGCGCGAGCGCGCTGAGCCACTGCTGTTGCTGCGGCGTGGGCTGCGGCCCTTCGGGCAGTTGGAACTGCTGCCAAACCGCCGATGGTACTCCTCCGGCGGGGTCCAACGCAAGGCCTTGGTCAAGGGGCACGAGGGGCCCCGCTGAGTCAGCTCCTGGCGCCACAGTGGATGACAAAAGGCCAGCCGCTGACATGAGGGGCAGGCTTGATTGTTGCGGCAAGAAGTTGGACTCGGGCATGGGGATGAACTTGATGCCAAACACTGCGCCGCCGAGGCCGTCGTCTTCCTGCGGGCTTCCTGCTCCGGCGCCGGCGCCAATGAACGAGGCGCGGAGCTGCGCGAGGCACAAGCACGGGGGGTGCGTCGCTGCGGGGGTCCGCGCGCGCGTTCACGTGCACCAAGAGGGTGGTCTCGGAGGACAGGTCAGGCTCTTTCACCAGCAGGTCGGCGAAGGCACGCACGAAGGCGGGGCGGTCGCGGGTCGCCACCAGGCGCCGCATCACGGCATCGGGGTCGCACTGCCCCCCGGCTTCGAACACCGCGTCGCACTCGGGCGCCTACTACCACGAAGTGGGTCGCCATCCCGTCGTTGCAAAAGAAAGCCGCGCCGCCGCCGACGGACGCGTGCACCATGAAGGCGGAGCCGCCGCCGTCCAGCGCCGCCACGAAGTTGGGGATCAAGAGGGGCTTCGGTTCGAAAGTCGACTCGAGCAAGGAGTCGTCGAGCTCCAGGTACTGGTGTAGAAGCAGCACAGAAAGGCGACAGGAAGAGATCAGATACCATAAGGCATAATGAATTGCAAAAGGAGAAGGCGAATGGTGAAAGGCAGCATGATTCCGAGAAGAAGCTTTGCAGAAGTACAGATCTCTTGATCCATTTTTTACCTCCGCCAGGTTGAGAACTTCGTCGTGCAACGGTTCGTTGTTGCCTGCGCAAGCCACGTCGAGCAGCCAGCTGCACACGGCACTAGACTTAGCACGCATCGCCCCCTTGTCCGAGCAAGCTTTCTTCTGCTCGCGGAGCGCCGTTTTGATGGCCTCCACCAGCATGCTGCGCTGAGGATTGGACCCTTGAGGAGGAGCTCCCACAACGGACGAGGGCAGTTCAGGCGCAGGCGCAGGCGCCGCCGCTGCTTTTGAGACGGGCGCCACCATCTTCTGCAGGGTAGGCGTGCCGGAGAGCACTGGGGCAGACGCTTTCGCAGCATGGGGCGACAAGGGCGCGCGAGAGGTAACTTGATTGGAGGCAGATGAGGGACGAGCCACATTACCAGCGGCGTGAAAGAAAGATTCGTCGTCGAGCGCGTATTCTTCCTCCTGTTCGTACACACAAGAGTCAAGAGTTATATACGCACGCGACTGTGAAGGTCATATGATAGAATAAATGAGGAGAGCGCGTAATAAGTGGGTGCGAGGGTGGAGTAGCGGTTGAAAAAGACTGGGAAGGAATCACAAAACCCACGCCGCACAACTCACAGGATCTTCCTCTTCTTCCTCTTCAGACTCAACAGCTTGCTCCACGAATTCCTTGAGTTTGTAGGTTGGGACACGGGTGCGTGCTTTGCGGCCAGAAGCCATTACTTTGCAAGGCTTGGTGGCCTTGGACGGGGGCGCGCGCGTAGACTTCGCAGCTGGTGTAGGCACCAACTGACTCGCCGAATTGGGAGGGCGCCCCCGGCCGCGCAGTTGCGCATGGCATTCAATTCCGAGGCGCGTGCAGCGGCCGCATTTCCCACTGAGCACTTTGTCGCATTTGATCTTGGCCTTCGCGCAGGTTAGGCACGTTCGCCCTTCTTTTTCCGACATTTTGAAGGGTGATTATCAACGGCGTGGGGATGGTTGAAGACGATGTCCAACTACAAAAAAAATCGAGCATACGAGTACAGCGATGAAAAGTTAGGAAATATGTTCGTACTATGAATGATATTTATAGACTACGTCCGAATAACATTCGCGTGAACTCTTGCTCGGTAATGGGCGTGGGCACAGTACAGTCACAGTTACTTCTCATCACAACACTTGAAGCTTGGGGGGAAATAAATCCAACGCTAACAGAACCAAGACAGCAGCAAAAGCATACAGCTCTCCACAGCAACATTCGCGCCTTGGCATCTTATATCATACTTGTAGGGGCGAGGAGCCAACAAACGTGCCCCACTTTTCAATGCGTGTAGTGTCCGCCGTGGGCGCTTCTCTGTGGTCTGGTAAGCCCTGTGTCCTGTGGTTGGTGGAGGCACAACACACGTCACGTATGTGCATACGGGAAGAATTGAGCAGAATTTCAGAAGTTTCTGTGTACTGTTCTGAATCTTCCATGAATTAAGTTTTTTTGCAGAATCCGGCAAATCTGTTTCATTCTTCGTTCTGTCAAAGAAAATGGAGAAACGCAGATTGGTTGTCGCGTTGTCGCACTCCTCATCATTCGTAAACCTACGTCTCAGGATCCTTAGAAGGAAGCTTGAGACGTAGGTTTACGAATGATGAGGAGTGGGGGTGTCGCTAAAAGCGGCAAAACTCCCTGTATACGTGCCGATCCCGGTTCTCGGTATTTGGCTAGTCTATTCGGCCGAAGTGATGAGACTTCTGATAAAATTTATGATCTCCGAACTTAACTCCGAACCTGCTGCGTTTGCTGCTTTACTGCTTAGTCAAGAGATGGACTCTACTCCGCTGCGACGATGTCGCACGCCCGCGTGCACGATGGCGTCTTACCTCGTCCAAGATTCGGGCTATTGTAGCAAGTGTGAGCAACGCGAGGACCCACGCCAGTGGGCATTCTCAGAGGACAGAGACATGAGAAGAGGTGCCTCATTCCAAGAACCAGTCAAGGACAGTCCAAGCGCTATCCATCAACGCAAGCCTTCCTTTAACGAGGGCTTATCTCCAGCGTATAAGCGGCACTCGCGACTAGCTAATGACATGCAGTCGCCACTTCTACCTCCTGCAATGGAGTCTCGTCCGGGGCTAGCCGCCTCCTCGTACGTCTCGAATCTCTCGCTGCAGTCGCGATCACAACAAGCTCCACGCCGAAGCGACCATGGAGCATTGCAAGGCCGTGATATGGTCGTTACCGCCAATAATTTCCAATTCCAAATGCCAACTGAACAATCCTTGACTGGCTCGATGCCAGCGCAACAGCAGGCGTCGTACTACCGCGGGCTTGTGTCGAATGCTGGCTTGTCTCGGTTATTTCCCAGCGCAGCGACCCCGCCAGCCCCGCCTAGTGGCCCGCAAGTAAGGCCAACTTCGCGCATGATGCTGCGTGCTTCGCCCTCCATGCGCGAGGCACCGTCAGGACCTTCGCAGGTCACGCAGTCGGTGCGGCGTTCACGCAGCGCTGGGTTTCCCCCCTCGGGGGAGTTACGACGAGGCAGCCGCAGCCCATATACGCTCGCGCGCCCAGCGCCGGAGCGCTCGGCCAATCGCATTTCGTTTGCAGCAGAGCCAGCGAAGCCTACGCCGGGCTGCCAAACGCCCAACTGTGGCGCGGCGTCGTACCTGATCCAGGCGAACGGGTTCTGCACGGCATGCAACACCAAGGTAAGTCAGGAGCTTGCCTCTCTCTTTGATGCGAACAAGCCATCTGCTCAGCAGCGCCTCTTCCTTTATGATTCGAGCGCGTCCTACTGGTCTATTTTTTTTGTTTGCTCTTAGAATTTGATCCATCTCGCTCGATATCACGCCGAGTAGCTTTCGCTTTCATGTGCACCCTCTCACCCTCTCATCTATTCTAATCCTCAATTTGTAGGCCAAGCTCCACGGGAAGCTGCGGCATTTCCAGGCGCCTACTACATCAGAGCAAGCCCAACCTATAGGCAATAACAACAACGGTAACTATAACAGCCGGAATTATGGCAGCGGCTTGGCCGTGACCTCGAACGCATTTTCGAGCATGGACAATGGCAGCAAAAGTGGCGCCGAACAGCAAGAAGTGGGCACGGCCTTCGGGGGGCGGCTCCAATATAGTTTCGTGCGGAAAAATACCGACGGCCACGTGGTACCCGGCGGGCACAGCCGAGGCAGCTTCAACCTGGGCAGCGCAGGCCGAGCGAGCGCGGTGCAGGCGGCGGCAACCAACGCGAAGCCAAAAGCAGCGGTCGTGGACTACCAGTACCTGCGCTTGAAGTTTCTGCTCAACAAGGTGGGGTGTTTGTTCTATGAATCCGGCTGCTGTCCTACGTTCGAATAGATATGGTTTAGACTATCAATACCCACGTTTTCTTTTTTTTACTCATTATGGACCTGCCATTCATCTCCAAAAAGGCCATTGGGCAAGGGGTGGACCCGCTTGAGATCTTCGAGCACTTCGACACGGACTTCAGCGGGGAAATTGACGTGCCCGAGTTTGTGGACGGCCTCAAGCGGCTCGGGATTTATTTGACCAACGCCGAGAATTTAGCATTGTTGCAGCGGTTTAGCATTCAGGTATAGAGGATAAGAGTTGGTCAAGCGGTGGAGAATTTTAACCTCTTTACTTACTGAAGATACTGATGAAGAAAAGAGCGGCTTGCTAGCAAAGAGTTTACACATATTCTTACCTTCGCGTGTCTGGTTTTTCTCACTTGGTCGGCAGGACGGCGCGATTCAGTACAAGGACTTCATCGCTGCCATGGGATTAGACGCAGCGTATTCCAACACCCAGTCCTCCTCTACGCTGCCGCCACCACCCCCTCAGGGGGCTTTGAGGAACGGAAGGGCGGACTCGGGCGCATCAGACGAGTCCGCCGCAGCTGCTCCGAGGTAACGTAACCGTCCCACCCGTTGTCCTGCTTGAATATGCATTCACTTGATTGCGGTATCTCTTCATTTGGTGTGCATCAATCGCAGCCACACTCGTGCTGACTGATGTCGTCACTTGCTCTATTGTGCATTCCTCAAAAGAAGACCGTCTCTTTTGTTTTACCTTCTTCTTCCAAGTTATTTCATCGTGTTTGTTTTTCACGCCCGTATGTATCTCCTTCATGGCCCTCAGGCGGTCCAGTTTGAAGGGCGGCATTTCCTTCGACGAGGACGCGTTGTCCAAGACTCCCGGAGGCAAAGCTCAGCGGAGGCGCACGCCAAGCCGCGATCGGATTGTAGACTCGAGCGGTGGGGAGCCAGACACCACGCCCGATGGCGCGCTCACCGACGCGAGTCTAGAGCAAATGGTGATGGACATCCATGTACGTAGCCTCGAT
>Ga0307978_1002957_pt1 | contig 11693 bp, 8 predicted proteins | sample OrgLakmetage1056_FD_203151 | JGI IMG/M metagenome (GOLD analysis project Ga0307978, IMG submission 203151) | Saline water microbial communities from Organic Lake, Antarctica - #1056 | ecosystem: Environmental > Aquatic > Non-marine Saline and Alkaline > Saline | place: Antarctica: Organic Lake...
ACCCAAGCAGCGCACACTTTGTCTTGCTCGAGGACGATGTGCTCCTACTCGACCCTAAAGGTCTTCGTGCCGAAGTGCACTGGGCTGTACGGCAGAATCTAGACTACTACTCTTTGTTTGCTACTGATGAATCTAAAAAGGCTTGTGTCTACAACTATGGGGCCGTTGCACAAGTCATGTCACGGAGCATGATGGTTCTTTCACGAGGCCGAATTTGAAGTCGTTATTGTCGTTGATGTTCCTGCTTCGATGAACCAAATAATCCAACGAGAAGCCGTCACGAAGGCCTACTACCACGGGGAAGCTACTCGCGACACTGAAAGACGACAAGAGACTGCACCCGGCAGCTGATAGGCATGCATATCTCGAATAGGACGAGTTCAACGTGGTGCAAGATCGTGAGCAACACGACGTATAGTCGAAACAAATATGCCTCTCTCAGGTCGAAAAATGCACACACGAATTAAAAAGCAACCAGCCAGCAAGCCGCACTTAGACCAATGCAGGTACCTGGTACTGTACTAGCAGGGTCATATTCCATATTGCTTTTGCCAGTATGCATATTCGAGGAACGCTACTAGACTAGCAGCATGCAGGGACCAAAAAAATGCATGGAATTGCGATTGCTTCGGCGCAAAGTCCGAACGGAAATACTTCAAGGCCGAACGGAGCCTTAACGGAAAAACCAAACGGAAAGTCTATGTTTAGACGACAGTATTGGATCAGAATACTTGCCGGGCGCGCGGCGGGCGACATTGACATTAATATTTGACACCCGCATCACCCATACGTACGACAAATACCATATGACGATGAACGATGAAACGGATCTTACTTCTTTTACTAGCGACGTTAGCTGTTGCTACAGATGCGCAGGTGCAAGCACAGACGGACTAGCCTGGAACAGCACGATGCCTTTCAGCGCAACGGCTTCTTGATAATCTCTGGATTCTTGCTTGGCCCGCTTAGATAGCTACGCTACAGAATTGCGAGCTTGCTGCGGCTCAGACAACCATCGAGAACACGCCCAAGGTGCCCTTTTACTTTGATGTGTCCAAGACAGGCGCAATGTTCGGATCGACATCGGCCGACCGCGCTACGAGCGTTGTATGTGATAGAGATACGGTGGCGGACGCCTTTCGCCAGACGGCTCTCCTTTCAGACCTTCCCCGGGCGGCAGCGGAAATCATGCAGCTTGATACTGCTTTGCAGAACGTTCGAATCCCTCGGTAAGTGCAATATGGATACAGTATTGTCACTGCGATCGGCAATGATCGTTCGATTGTCCATTCATTTGTTTACTTTATACTCACTTGCCAGTCTATATCGATCCTACCGTACTCAATCGTCTATCTCCCACAGCGACATCTTTCTAGCCAGATCCGTTAGTGATACCAAACCCTGCGACTGGCACGTGGATGACAACGGATTTTGGCCCGAATCCTACATCTCAACCGCCTCGAACAAAACGGGTAAAGATCAGAACGGTATCAACGCTTGGGTCGCTTTGGACGACATGCCAGCCATGTACCAGGGATCCATGGCTGTTTCGCCAGGGTCACACAAGGCTAGCTGGAGTCCCGATGCCTTTCTTGCGCTTGGTCAGAACCGTTCCGAAGATGGTGGAAGGACCAGAAAAGAAATTGTAAGGGCAATGGCAGAAAACGTCGACAAGCGCTATCCGACCTGCGAGCTCTATCACTTTGCACCCGAGATTCGCAGTCAAATCGAGGACACGTCGCGTATTGTCGATGTCAAACGTGGCGACATTGTCTTTGCGACACGTCTACTCTTTCACCGGACTCTGGCTGTGACGGAAGACGGAGTCGACTACTACAAGAGCATCGGAAAAGACTTGCTCAGACGCTATTCGATCCGCTGTTCCAGGATCCGCGCACCTTCCCAATGGTTGGAGTGTGGAATGGAGTGTTCTTTCGGACTCTGCCAACACGGGACGCAAATTGGACGATATTTGCTGGCACTGATGGAGCAGTCTTTTATCCTCGTGTTTGGCCCGACATGGATGATACCCTTCAAGAGGGCCTCGCTATCACTGCGTCTAGATCGATAGAATTTCGGGCCAAGGCAGCCGCAGAGTTTCAAGCCATCTTCTTTGATGATTCAAAGTAGACAAACTCGGGCACCCTTCTCCTTTCTTGTCAGTTCTCAGGTGTCGAGCACGAAGTGCGCTTATTATTTTGCATATCTAGAGAGGCGCGTACGGCGTACGTAAGAAAACATAACATTTTATGCTTTGTGCTTTTCGTGCTTTTCATTCGCAATCAAGGGGAGCTTTTGTTTGGGTGGCCTGGATATGTACAAACCAAACGGAAAGTTTAACCATGCACAGAGAGAGAGAGAGAGAGAGAGCACGCAGTCACCGTGATGTACGTATGCTACGAGGAGAGTAGGTCTAGTATATCGACCAGGGTACTGTTGGTTCGAGCTAACCAGAAAAATCTAGATTTGTTATCGGAAAAAGCGGAGGCGCCCCTTCCACTTTTTCGGAGGGGTGTACCGTCTCTTCAATTCAAACTACATCGCAGTAAGGGGTCGGTGGAATTGCCCTCTCCTAGTCGCCAGGCTTCCATGGCTCGATCGTACTCGATCATTTCCAATAACAAAAAGGAAGACGTGGTTGTCTTGCCGATAAACCCGTTTCGAGCTTGACTCACAGTGGCAAGGTCTTGATAAAACCCGATACCCGACCAGGGCCCGTGCTCGCCCCGGAAACTCGTGCCTTTTTGGTGTGGCGCCGTTATAGCTGTGCAATTCTTGGATGTCGATAGCCAGGCAGTTAGCATTTCAATCGTTTTGGGCCTATCCGACATGAGATACACAACACATTCGGAATTGGTTGGAGCCTGATCCAAGAGTTGGGTCAAGCATCGGCGTTCGTTTCGAGTGTCGGCACCGATGGCTTTGGGATTACTGTGACGCGAATGCAGCGCAATCGAAAATGATTTATGAATGGTAGTATCCGTATGGTTTGCTTTTGGTATGTCCTGTTGTACCATGGCTGTCATGCGAAACGACTCGCGAAAGAGCATTCCGAACAGGAAGGGCGTCCCCAAGGAATGCAGCTTGCGAGCCATTTCACGGGACCAGTGGTTTGCCAAGAGTTTTCTTCGTCTATCATCCCGATTTAAAGATCCCGACATGCCCAGCATGATTGGAAAACTCACCAGAGGCCACTCAGTGCGGTTGTCGATGCCGGTAAAGTTAGTGTAACTATCGTGCCAAGGATTGTTTCGTGTCTGATGCCAAGGGATATTCGAGGGTCGTGTGGTCCAAAAGTTCAAGTATAACGGTTCAGGTAGTTTCAGCTCTTGAGCAAACTCATCGTACGATGGTAGCCATGATGCTCGCTTGAGTACTGGGTCGCAGTCGTGAAGTGTATTGGCAACGCCACACACTTCATTGTCCAGTCGTTCGTCCGATTGCACGGCACGACAGGTTTCCTTGTCGTAGTACTTCCATAAAAGAGTTCGATTCGAGACCACAGCCCATAGCAGGCTGTTGAAAAAGTGATGCAGTCGGTTCCCCGCTTGCAGAGGGCAGGAGTAGTAGCCCAAGGCAAAAGTGCGATTGTGGGGATCTCGTCGCAGAGCCTCCACAGAATGCCATTGCTTGTACTGCTCCAAGACTTGCAAGGGCTCTGGCAGTGCCATTTTTACTCCCAATAAGAGAGATTTTGGTATTGTAGAGAGCGTTGTATTTGTCGTTGGCTCTACATCCTTCCTTAGCATCGCCAAGTCCATGTCGTGGAGGTCAATAACGTTCTCTGGGAGGACTCGTCGGTGTTGCGAGACGATCGAATTCAAGGAGAGTATGAGGGCAGCTGATAATAACGCGACAAGATGCCATCTTATTGACCCCATTCGCTTGTCAGTGCTCTTATTCTGCAAGGAAACAGTGTACGGAGGTGGTCCGGAGCGCCATGGTGAAGAATTAAGATTGTAGTTTTGTGGGGGAAAAGGAAAAGTCTTTTGTCGCATAACGTTTTGGATACTTGTTGGGCGTAATTATTGTGTATCGATATCCTGTCAGTAAAAAGTGATATGGTCTAGCTAGTCTATCGTATTAGTCATAAGTTTAAAGGCTAAAGTATACATATCCACCATGATCGACAGTATTCGATGAACTAGCTTTACTGATGAGCTAATACTGCATTTGATAATTCACTATTTTCGTTTCATCTTGCACTGCAACAGGGGCTCGGTCTTGTTCTCCCCGCGTCTCCAGGCCTCCATAGTTCGATCGTATTCGATCAATTCTACTAGGAGACTCGAAGACGTGGTCATTTTCCCAGTGAAAGCAGTCCGAGCTTGACTCACAGCGGCCAGGTCTTGGTAGAACCCCAAACCGCTCCAGGGCCCGTGCTCGCCCCCACGAAAGCTCTTGCCTTCTTGGTGAAGTGCAGTTACAGAAGTACAATTCTTGGTAGTCGATAGCCACGTAGTCAACATTTCAATCGTTTTCGGTCGGTCCGACATGAGATACACAATACACGTGGAATTGACAGGAGCCTTTTCCAAGAGCTGGTCCAGGCATCTTTGCTCACTCCGAACGTCAGCGCCGTCCTTTTTTGGACTGTTGTGACGCGAGTGGAGGGCAATCGAAAAATATACCGTTGATTTCATATCAATAGCTGCGTATTTGGGTTTGATAAGGTCTTTCTGTACGATGGCTGACATGGTGAACGACTCGCGAAAGAACATTCCAAACATGAAATTCGTCCCTAACGAATGCAACTTACGAGCCGTTTCTCTCGTCCAGTAGTTAGCGAGTAGAGCCTGGCGTCCACCCGGACGACTCAGCGTATCCAATGGATTCGTGACAATGGGAAAACTCACCAGAGGCCACTCAGTGCGGTTGTCGATGCCGGTAAAGTTAGTGTAGCTTTCATCCCACGCGTGACGGTTCATTACGTTGGGGGTGCGTGTGGTCCAAAAGTTCAAATATAATGGTTCAGGTAGCTTCAGCTCTTGAGCAAACTCATCGTACGATGGTAGCCATGATGCTCGCTCGAGTACTGGGTCGCAGTCGTGAACTGTATTGGCAACGCCACACACTTCATTGTCATCCCGAATCTCTTTCGATTGCGCCATGTGACAGGTTTCTTTGTCGTAGTATTTCCATAAAAGAGTTCGATTCGAGACCACAGCCCATAGCAGGCTGTTGAAGAAGTGATGCAGTCGGTTCCCCGCTTGCAGAGGGCAGGAATAGTAGCCCAAGGCAAAAGTGCGATTGTGGGGATCTCGGCGCAGAGCCTGCACAGAATGCCATTGCTTGTACTGCTCCAAGACCTGCAGAGGTACCGGCAGTGGACCGATTCGCGTTATTGGGGGTGGTATGGATGTATTGTTGCTTTTGGAAGACAGAGAAGTATTTCTGGCGGGTGTATGAATGCCCTCCAGGCGTATCGCTGCTACCGTGTCACGGTAGTGGACGACGAGCTGTGGCGCCTGACTGATCCTTTGTTGGCGTTGCGAGAATATAGAATTCCACGAAAAGACGCCAATTCCTGTGAGTAGAGTCACCACTAGTCGCCTCGATAACATTGCAATATTGCTTGCAACAGTTTAAAGAGGTGATGGTTGGGAGTAGATCGCCATGGCGGTGCGAGGTGCGAAAATGTGACGTCGGAGAAAGTCATTTTGTGGAGGCCCAGAGTGAGAGAGAGTGACCTGGCGGTACTCATCTACATATTGAGCTGCTTCTGCTTTGGGTGTGATTAGTGATTAGTGATTATAGTTGTCGCTTCCCACTTTTTCTTTTTCACTTGGTTCGACCATGACCGTCATACCTCATCCTCGACGAGGCACTGGGCAGCGCCCCTCCACGGTCGTGTGTGTGTGCATAACATCCACGAGATCCATCATTTTCTCGTCCCTCTCGGTAGCACTAGCGTTTGTCGTTGTGGCGCTCGTTGTTTTGCAGCCTCTGACTTTGTCATCGCCATCGCCATATTCACAAGTCAGCAGGGACGGCGTCGACTATACGTTTCAGCCAATGCTTCGACCTCGAACCAGCACGGTCCAAAATGAGACACCACTAGTCTTGGAGAAAGCCCGTGAACAGAAGGAGGACTCGTTCGACTTTGCCTTTGATCCTTCCACATCGCTTCCTTATGCCGTCTTTTACAACATCTATCTCAAACCAAACAGTGCCAAGGAACCAGATATTACCACCAAGGGCATCGCCATTGTCGAGGAGCAGATTGGTCAAATTGGAGAGTCGTTTGCTGCTCTGCTAAAGAACGAGAAGCAGCAGCAGCTGACGGTATACTACAACACGGTCGGGGCAGCTCCTCTCAACGCTACATTAGTAAATGGTCTTTGCGAGCCCCACAACTTAGACTGTCGACACTTACGGCATTATGAATCGGGCTTTGAAGAAGTCACACTGCAAGCAGTCCATAGCTTTTGCCAAGCCCACCAAGACGACGATTCGTTGCGCGTCATTTATCTGCACAACAAGGGCAGTTATACCGACTCGGGCTTCAATACCTTCTGGAGACGACACTTGACCATGGCCGCCACCAGCCAGCTGTGCCTCCAGCCGTCCAACAGTACGTGTAACGTATGCGGCTTGCAGTTTTGGCCCATGTGGTCCAACTTTTTCCCTGGCAACATGTGGACTGCCAAGTGCTCGTACGTTCAAAAGCTGTTGCCGCCCGTGGGCTTTAGCAATGTCACACGACAGCTCAAAGACAAGGTCTCGCAACTCGAACGAGACGGCACGTTGCAGATGTCGCTGTTTCCACCCGAGAAATTCCCGTCAGAACCAGATCGATACATGCTGGACCGATTCGCCGCGGAGCATTGGATTGGCGCCCACCCCAGCCTTCAACCCTGCGACCTTTCGGAGCAAGCCGATATATCCATGTGGTACTTGCAGCGCAATCGTAGCAGTCTGCACGATTTTTCGTTTGCCATGGCACCTCGCAAGCCGCTCCGAGCGCCACTCAAGTTTTGGCCCCTCATGAGAGACATGAAACGACACAAGGTCAAAGTGCTCAACGATCCAGTGGCGCGCATGAAGGAATACTTTTTGCTGCCGGGCTATATTTTCAAGTGGGTGACGCTTTACCAGGAGCTTCCGTCACGGTCGTCGTGGGTCTGGGATTGGTTTCCTGATGGCGCCCTTTGGAGGGATTGCGTTGCTACGCACGGAATCAACATTATCGACGCTGTGCTCTTGAACCAAACATTTACAATGACGACATAATCAATTAGGGTCACCGACAAGTGAAGACCGTGTCCACCCAAGGGCACCGCAAGGACAAGCTGATTAGAACGCATGTCTTGGGGGATCTCCGCAGGCCAATCGCTGTAATCGGGTAAGATAGAGACTAGTAGAGAGTACAGTATTCGTTTGGCTCTCTAACGTTCGTTCTATCCAGTAGTTTAATGTACAAATAAACTTAAAAGTATCGTCAAACACCAACGAGTAGTCCAACCACGGCACCAAGTAGCAAACCTCGTTGCATATGCGGAGGAACGACGCTGTCGTTGGCCCACCGCTGACCCAAGTCTTGCCGCAGTTCATCTCTCAGGGCGGTATAGATAGTTTCGGGGTATTGAATCCAGTGGCGGACCGTATGACGCCAGTCTTCCAACACGGCGTCCACCGTCATGACAAAGTCGTCATTCCAACCGCCCTCCGACTGGGCTTGGTTGGCAATATTACTGAGACTTTGCCAATACTCGTCCCACTCTTGTTTCAAGGTATGGTGGAGCTCGGAAGCGACATAGACGCCAGTACCTACCGTCATCATACCAGTAACGACGGACCAAGCGGCGGGAGAAAAAATCATGCCCACGGCCAATCCAGCAGCACTTTGATACTGTGGAGACACTTGGGTCTGCCAAGCCCTCGATAGCTGATGAGCGTTGGTCCACGTGGACTGCTTGAACAAGCCACCGTCTCTTCTCGCACGCCCCCACCAAGAGTGAACGTTATCCACGCAGTCTTGCAGAACCTGCTCGGCAGGTTTTTTCCACTTGAATGAGAGACTGTTCAAGGTTTCCTTCAAAAAGTCAGTCGTCGTACTACTCATCACATGGGACAGCAAGAGCGACACCAAGACAAGTCGCACCACGCGAACCGGATCCAAGATTAGAGTCGTTGTTTGACGGTGGTGGGATGTATCCGTGGCATCAGTACTACCAGATTCTGGGACAAACTGCTTTGCTTCTCGAGTAGCCTGCTTTAACAAGGCTCGTGCGGGTTGCAAAATGTGTTTTTCTGGGTTTTGTAGCGCTGGTTGAATGCGTTCTCGAAAGATGTCTGCAAGAGCCGATTGCCACGGAGCCATCATGTTGCCAGCAGAGGAATTCGGCGGTGCCGAAGATCCTCCACGTATATCGACGAGCTCGTGGGCGATATTAATGGGTCGACTGATACGGATGGTGCTACGGTTCCTGGTAGTCGTAACGTCCAAGCCTGTAGGTAGCCATCTCCCTTTGTCGCCACCTCTCATTGTCACTACTGGAACAACGGCATTCTTCTTCTTATTCGTCAGCACCAGCGGCCGCCATGAATCTTTGGCGGTCAAAGGTGAAACGCACAATAAAAGGCAAAGGATCACCTGCCACCACGCAAGCAGTAAGGAGTTATTCATGGTGCTGTTATGGTCCTTTATGGAGTCAAGATTGTTACCTACTGCACTATTGGTACTAGTCAAGCCAAGAGAGCAACGGTAAGTCAGTAGGCTGCACGAAAAAGTAAATCTTCATTGTCGATTGTCGATTGGTGTTCTCGTCGGCATAATTCTCTCTTCGGTATTATTGTCGCTTTCTTTGGAATTCGGAGTCCAAGAGGCAAAGACAGCAAACGGAAGAATGTGTCCGTTTTGGAGAGTAAAAAAAGCGGATCTTGTCATGATCGCGTGTCATCTCTTTGCACGGTCTCTCTCCATCTCCAACATACCTTTACGACTACTGTTTCGCTAGGGTCTCCTCCGTATATCTGCTGAAGAGAGCTAGACTAGACTACAGTAGTTTAATCCTACAAAAAAATCTGAAAAATCATGACAAACTTACAATCGAAAATTGTAATCGCCAAGGAAGAGGTACGTTTTGTGGCAACGTTCGCGTTGCTTCTGTGGGTTCTTATAGTGGGCCCCTGCGCCTAGGACCTGGGATATATGCAAAGCTAACAGTCCTGTAGAATTTGGAGAGGGAGAAATCGTGGATGCAAACTTGTCGCCATCGCAACTTGCTTTCAAAAAGGGACATTTCCCCCTATCGTTGAATTTGAATATGATGTATTCTAAGGAATCTTATGCAATACGCAATTTTCCATTTGAATACGAAAAATAGTCACAAATACGCTAGGTTGTTCAAGGCAACCAACTTTAGGTGTTTCTATATACTGAACTTGCGAACACTTATTATAATACCATTGCGTCTCACTTCCAACGATCCTCCGTCTTCTGTTTTTCGCAGTCGAACGCCCTGCATCAAAACATTAGTGCCGCTCAACAGAATAAACAGGACAAGACGATTGGTGCGATCGTCAAGGCCAAGCAGCTCGTCCTGGCTCCCATTCGTACTCCACCCGCTACCAAGGTCCGCAGAGCCCTCAAGGGACACTTTGGCCGTGTCACGGCATTGCACTGGGGTGGAGACTCGCGCGTTCTTGTATCAGCAGGTCAAGATGGAAACCTCTTGGTCTGGAACGCCGTCACGAGCAACAAGTTGCAATCCATTTCGCTCAAGTCATCCTACGTCATGGCGGTTGGCATTGAACAAACCAAGGGCAATCTCGTTGCTTGCGGAGGACTCGACAATCTCTGTACCGTTTATAAGCGCAGCAACCCCGAATTCGCCACCGAAATGGCCAGCCACGACGGCTTTCTCTCGTGCTGTCGCTTTCTTTCGGAACAACAGCTTCTCACCAGCAGTGGCGATTCGACGTGCATTCTCTGGGACGTTCCCAATGCCAAGCCCATTAGTACTTTTGCTGAGCACAAGGCGGACGCCATGTTTCTAGCGGTCAAACCGGACGATAAGAATGTGTTTATTAGTTGCTCGGTGGATCAGACAGTCAAGGTCTGGGATATTCGAGCACCGGATGCTTCCGGTCTAACCTTTCGTGGACACACGGGCGATATCAACAGTGTCGAATTCATGCCGTCCGATAACAGCTGCTTTGCCAGTTGTGGGCAAGACCAGACGGTTCGTGTGTTTGATCTACGAGTCTACAATGAAGTAGCTCGCTTCAGTAGCGGCAAAGCAATGGATACCGAAACGGATGGTTTGAGCAGTTGCGCCTTTTCCAAGTCGGGTCGTCTCATCTTTTGTGGTACCTCGGATGGTAACGTCTTGGCGTTTGACGTCTTGGCGGACAAGAAGGGTCCAACTTTTACCTTGACGGGTGCTCACGAAAAGCAAGTCTCGTGCGTCGGAGTCAGTCCGCACGGTGAAGCGCTCTGTACCGGCAGTTGGGATAGTGTTTTGAAAATCTGGGCCTGAGACGAGCGTCATTTGTCTTTGCAATAATCAATAATACAGTATAGTACGATTCAGTTTAATGCGATTGCTGATGTGTGTGCGATAACGCTTCAGTACGGGCCACCGTTCCAGTTGAGCAGCATGACAGCATGGATACGTGCGAACGGAGTGGCAAACTGGAAACATCTCGTGGTCATTTCGTATTTATCTTAGTTAACTCCATAGATACGATAGAGCTCAACCTCGTGTGGATAGCCAAAGTCAATTCTAACCTTTTCCACCTTGGAAACGATCGAGGAATCGTGCAGTCCTTGCAGATAGTGTTCCACATTGTCAAACTTTCGTCGTTCGACACTTGTCAGCATTACAGTGTCTGGATTGATACGGAGTAGCTCTTCTTGAACTTGTAGAAGCAACTTCCAACTTTCACCATATAAGGGTTCGTAAATGCAGTCGCAGTTGAGGACAATGTCGAATTGGGAGAGTTGCGTCATCTTCAATAATTCTTGAAGCCCCTTGACAGACCAGTCCAGCGGTTGCGCTTGTATCTTTTGTTTCTCCAGAGTAAGATCATTCGAAGTCAGGTTCTGTCGCAGTTGAGGAACCAGCGTATCCATATCCGTCAGGACGACCGAGCACAATAACAGACGGTTTAGGAGGATGCCTGAAAATTCAGAGTTGCGGAGAATGTGTGTGTTAGCAATGCAGAACAACGTAAGCAAGAAACGACATTCTGCGCGTGCTGTATGTGGTCCTCAGTACGACGGTAACCTCCCTCCTTGCGGAGATTGGTGCGCCGATGTTTGGTGGTCATAATCCGTCATTTCTGTGTCGGAGTGGTGCATGACTTGATATCTCGTCCCTGGACTGCTTCAAACTGATCAAACGAGTAGACAATTATCTAGCTATAGCTTCCAACGTACCTGGAACGCCAAGTCCACAGCCAAGCTCCAAGACTGTCGAGTCTTCCGATATATTTATACCCGTTACAGAGCTACTCTGTTGAAGATATTGGAGAGCTACCACGGCGGCACGCCATACTCTAGTTCCAGCCCACTGTGTCCCGTGAAACATGGGCGCAATCTCTTGTTCGTCCAAGCACGTGGAGAGTTCAATGGCAGGTTCGACGCCCGGCCAAGTCACTTTGATGCCGATTTCGAGGCCTGTTTCACTACGGATCGACTCGAAAAAGGATTCGTAGCGTTCATCGTCACTATCGCCGCCATCGTC
>Ga0307978_1002960_pt1 | contig 11686 bp, 10 predicted proteins | sample OrgLakmetage1056_FD_203151 | JGI IMG/M metagenome (GOLD analysis project Ga0307978, IMG submission 203151) | Saline water microbial communities from Organic Lake, Antarctica - #1056 | ecosystem: Environmental > Aquatic > Non-marine Saline and Alkaline > Saline | place: Antarctica: Organic Lake...
GCAGATTGGATTCGGATACAAGCCGAGCGCTGAACAGAGAGATGGCTTAGGACAAGCCATCTACGTGCTGCTGCCTGGAACAGTAAGACTGACATTTGGATGTGAGCATGGTTGGAGCGGAAGCTTGCCCCTCTCCAGTACTTCTGAATACATATCACAGCGTTATGCGACACGCTTGTCTGTCTTCTTGTCCTTTTGCCACGAAAGATTGACTGAACTCGGATACAAGAGACGCGCATGACATCATAAAGCCGTAGAGTAAGCCATCCGCGTACCGCCGTCTGGACCAACAATGCCGAGTTACGCCGTTCAAGATAAGTAGAGTGAACGCTGGCAACTCGCCAAAGTGTTTGGATGCACAGAGTGGCGTGTTGAGATTCAGTAAACCGTTGTTGCTTGCGATAAAGATACTGGATTTTGATACAAGCAGAGACAACGCGTGAAAACCTTATCCTATCCAGCGTGCCTCGAACAGCCGCTTGACCCTTGACTATGGACTCGTGGCGCGATTGCGAGAGAGCAGACCGCGCAAGAATTCCTCTCACCAGCGCCTGCAGCATTATTACCGCCGTGATCTTCTTGGAGAACAATTTCCGAAAGTGAGCAGTCCTCACGTGCGCTTGAAGAATAATAGCCGCAAGCTGTCGGAGTTCCTTGATGGAGGACAGATCCGCGTACGTCCGCCATATGCTGGGCAGCAGATCAAACATCGACCTCAACTTTTCTCGGGTAGCACGTCGCGACTGTATCATCCGCAACCAGCTCTGAATACTGGTCGCAGCAGCGAGTGTTTGCAGCTTTGTCCAACAAATCTTCTCGGTCGATGCAGCAGGTTGCAGGCGGTAGCTCCTTGATAAGTGCCCCCGACAAACAGCCTGGATAACCACTACGCAAATTCGAATCGACTGGTAAGTGCAGGAAGTGGACGCCATTCTCCACCATGCCTGTAGACAAAGGGCGGCAACGTCCAAGTCTATCGATATGGAATCGCAAGAAGTGTCCGAAGCGTAACCACCACTAGATTCAGCGGTCACTCTTCTTGATCTGCTGGCTCGTTCGCATCTAATTCGATGATCTCGGTAAGCGGCTTGTATAATTTGTGCGCACATAATTGTACCGCCATGCTGTCTCTGCAGACGAAATGCCCTCCACCTTGCCTGAATTCTGTACACTGCGACGTGCTGCCGATCCATACCCTCATCCCGAGTGTCAGTCTCGTGCCAATCTGTATGCACTCTCAAAGCGGCCTTTCCGCATGGCTCTTCTCGTTGTACCAAAACGTCGTGATTCCCAGTAGGCGTAACGTTATCAAAGGTAAACGCCGAGGGAGTAGCATGTCTCCCAGGTATTGGCTTGGGTCTCACCTCGTTTCGATGCAAGCGTTCGTGCACTAAAGGCAATGTATTGGGAGCCGACCCACCAACAGCGATAATAGGTCGTCGACGCGGCTTTTGGTTGGGCGGCGTATAGTTCAGTCGTCTTTGCAGAGATTCGGATGCCGACATGGTCTTAACTGTGCGAGTCTTTTGTGTAGAGACCGACGCCAGACTGTTTTTTTGGGTAGTGGTCTTGGGTGGCGTCTTTTTGGCCGCCAGTAATGCCGCAGTGGATGATAATGATCGTGATTGATGGCGCGGTGAAATATTCACATTATCGGGAGGCTTGTGATTCAATCGACGCTCTAGTGACTCGGTTGCCGACAGTGGTTCGAGTGCGCGGGACTTTCGAGTGGAGACGGCCGTGGTCACGGAGGCAGCTCCCGTCTTTCGAGTGGAATGAGACGCGGAGGCTGCACCACTCACCGATGCTCCCGATCGATGGCGCGGTGAAATATTCACATTGTCGGGAGGCTTGTAGTTCAATCGTCGTTCCAGCGATTCTGTCGCCGACAGTGGTTTGATCGTGCGAAACTTTCGAGTAGAAGCGGCCGTGGCCAGAGAAGCACCTCCCGTCTTTCGAGTGGAACGAATCGTGGAGGCCGCACCACTTACCGATGCTTCCGTCTGATGGCGCGGCGAAATATTCACACTGACTGGTGGCTCGTAGTTGAGTCGTCGTTCCAGGGACTCAGTTGCCGACAATGGCTGAACGGTTCGTGTCTTGTAAACATTTGGTTTCTTGGACAGTTGGTAGAGACGCTCAAAGACTGGTGATCCATCGCCGCTGCTCTTGGCCGGCAGCATGGAGCGACTGGATAACGTAGTTCCACCCAACGACGAGTAGTGCGAAGGCGAGCTCTGCTGCTTGGCGCGGGCACTTTCTGCCTTGGCTTTTGCCTTGGCATGGCTGTAGAGGCGATCAAAGACGGATTCCCCCACCGTATTCCCCTCTTGCCGGTAAGGCTGGCGTTGACGTCGCCGACTGTTGGCAACGTGACTGCCCGGACCCCCCACTACGGTAAAGCCTTGTCGCTTACTCGGTGAAGTATCACCGGTGGACGTGGGAGGTGGAACAATGACTCCATTAGTAGTAGTAGCAACAACAGCGTCGGGCGAATTCGAAAACGACAGTAAATCAAAATCATGCTCGTGCACGGACAGGGACAGGGATTCACTCTGCCACTGCAAATCCTCCAATTTGGAAACCAAACTTGCCGTCGTGGTTCTTACTGGTTCCCATGAGTCGTCGTCCAGCGAGTGGTCTAGCAAATGGTTCGTTCCGGGAGAGGGCGTGGCAGTCGTTTGCGAATATACTGCGGTGCGCGGTGTCGCTTCGGAAGTTGGGGTTTTGCGCAACGGATTATTCACCATGCTTTCTGATTCCTCATCATTGGAACCATCAAGGGATACCATGGGAAGATAGTCGATATTTTCAAGGTCTGTTCAGGATACCAACAAGGAGAATGAGCCACGATCTACACGATACAAGCGCTGTACTGGTACAGTACAGTAGTATGGTCCAGTGACACGCTTCTTTGAATGTGCACGACGCGTTCGTTTCCGTTTTTCTTACCTAGACGACCTCGACTAGTTTCGTTCCACGCGTCGTGTTCAACTCTACTATTCCCAAAGTCTTTTTCCATGGTGAAGAGCGTGTTAAGAAGTCGAATTCGAACTCATACGGTTGTTATTGACGGGCTCCTCCTCCATGCTCCATGGTCTCTTTCCGGCTACGCACACATTTTGTGGTTTCTTCTCGGTTCAAAAAGACACTCTAACTAACCAAACTCAACGGAAAGCCGGACTTCGTCTGGCCTTCCGAGAGTTGAACTTACACCGTACGGACGCTTCGACGACCGACGATGAGGAAGAAGCGGCGACACAAACAGCAGCAATAGCAGCAATAAAGAGTCGTCGCTGTGCTCGCTCCTAGAATGCTGTCTCTATCTCGTCCACTGCGGTCGCTTGCGATTCGACAAGCCCCTGGGGTATTAGCGGCTGCACGTTCGGTCTGTGCGCCCGCAATCAGCGCAACTGCAGCGTTCGATCCAACAATCGGCGCAAACTCCCTCCAGGCCAATCAGCAAGTCCGCCACCGGAGCAATCGCTCGCGACGCGGTCTCTACGATGGCAAGGACATTCGCAGTGGCAACAATGTCTCTTTTAGTATGAGAACGACCAAGCGAAACTTTAAACCAAACGTCTTTATCAAAAAGGTGTACTCGGAAATTCTCGACGACATGATCCAGTTTCACTTGACCGCGTCGGCTCTTCGGAGTATCGACAAGGCGGGGGGTTTGGACAATTACTTGTTGAACAATAAAAACATTGTCGAGGGTGAAGGCTTCGAAATTAAGCAAAAGATTCTCAAGCGACTCAAGAATCAAGCCAGAATGGATCGCAAGGCTGCCGAAGCGCTTGTTGCTGGTGCTGCTACTGGCGCTGCTGCGCCTGCTGCTGCTAGTAGTCCAACACTGTAGAGAGACCTTTAACTCCTGGTAGAAAACAATCCAATTGTGATTACGTCTACTATAAAATTAGTTACTATAAAAGTATTAGTGACAATGCAAACGAGAGTCTGTGTTGCTCACTCTCGGAAAACGCAATTATTCTAAAACACGCTTTGCAAAAAGCTGCCGCCACTCTGATTGCTAGAATTCTGGCTGTCGCCTCTGTCGTCAATGACAGTTTGTTGAACTGCTTGTTGGAATTTGATAAACGGCATGCTTTGCATGAAGACTTTGCCTGGGCCAGTCAACGTCGTACTGCAGCAACCCTCTCCTCCAAAGCAACACATGCACAAGCGACCGTTGGGTGTAATTCCCAGCGAGACTGAATTTTCAATCATGCTGACGGATCGACTATCCACTGTAATTGTTTCGCCGTCGTTCAAATACTTGTATACCGGCGTTCCTCCCGCAGCGACAAACAAGACGCTCTCATTGGTCCCCTTGATCTTTTGGCGAAAGCAACCAAACCCAGCGCAACAGCAAGTTCGAATCGAGCAGTCAAAGTCGCAGGCTGTATACGAGAATAGAAGAGAGGACTGCGTTAGACTGACTACTAGCGAGACGTTGGTCTTTTTGGTATCGCGTGGCTACCTCGGAGTGATGCCGTAGACTTACAAACGTCAACGTCGCCCAGATGACTCATGTAGGAACCGGACTGCGCAATCAAATGCCCGTTCGCATCCACATGGGTACCAAACTATCAAAAGAAAAGGAACGATAAGTAGACCGAGTGAGAAAGTAGAGTATCCAGTCCAGAGTCCCATCACAGCGACAAAGTTTCGACTTACCTTGATTGGAATAATCTTGGCAGGAAAGTTCGGAGTGATACCAACGAATCCTTCTTCAGATCCTTCGTTGCGCAGCAAAACTTTGACACAGCTCTCTCCTCCAAAGATACGCTGGCATCCTTCAGTGAAGCCTCCTCGGGCGCACAGCGTCAGTTCGACACTAGTCTTGAGCCCGGACGACCCAAACATGAAGGATCCAGTCTCTGTGATAAACTCCTCTCCTGGAGGAAGCGTCGACGTCAAGACTTGCATATCATGGCCACTAATCATCCACTCGTGTCCTCCGGTTGAGAATTCCTTGGTCTTTGACATGGGCGGAGTATACCAATTGAATCCCGACTTGAGAGGGTCGATCGCGCTTTGCTGCTCTTCGGTCAGCGATACCATCTCCGCTGCGGCAACATCCACAAAGATATCTGGCTCGTCCGCCATGGTTACGATTGCTTCTGCTGGTCTTTCTTTATTCTGCTCTCGAGCTGCAACCTCGATGCTGTCGATATCGGAACAAAGCGAAAAGTGTGAGATTTTGGTGGTGGAAAATTTGGTTGATAAGCCCTTGGCAGGTGCTGGATGATAATTCGAATGTGTACAAAATTCAAAATTCGAAATTTTTGCGCTGCCAAAATTATGTGGCTGATAAGTACTGTAATCACGTAACCAACCACGACCGGAAAATAAATGAGACAGTGAAAGGTTTAGGTGCTGGCTAGCTTCCGTCACACCTCAAGGCTCAAGGGCATCGAAGCCATCAGTAGTTGTGTTCAAACCTTCAAGGTCTTTCAAAGGTTGTGCCGACTTTCGCTAGCCGTTGTCCATAACGCAACTGACAGCATTGAACACAACTGGTGCCGATACCCAATACTCCAAGCCAACTACGACGACCGACAAAATGATGAAAGGTCGGATCGATGATCCGGACATTGTCCTTCACGCCGCTGGGTGGGACTATTTGAAAGTACCCGCTGCTGCTGATTCCAACTATGCGATTACTGGTAACGAAAGTCAAGTGGTTACTTTGAAAATTCAAGCTGGAGATCATTGTCAAGCGGAGCCGGGAACCATGATGTACCTCTCGAGTGGAATAAAGCAGTCGGGTAAGTTGGTAGGCAGGTTGTAAAGATTGCTTCATCAATATTTTCTTTGCTCACTTTTCCATATCTTTTTAATGTTAGTCTCGTGTGAGCCATCATCAGCTTGTGGTCGTTGCTGCAGTGGCGAAGATTGCTGCTGGGTCAACTTTGCAAACACTGGAGGCACTGGCGAGAATGGCTTTATCGCGCTTAGCCCAAACTTTCCAACGGGAAAGGTCATCCCAGTCGATTTGTCTTCTCCTCATGTGAATGGCCGTCTTATTGCGCAACAGGGTGCTTTCATGGCGTCTTATGGCGACGTTCAGGTTGGGACCTCCTTTGATTTTAAGTGAGTTGCAATCCAACAGTTGATCAAGATGTGCCGTACAGTACTATATGCACAAATTCCATCCTCACTTCTCACGTTCGCACTGTTTTATAGTTTCATGCGATGCTGTTGTGCTGGTCTAGGATTGGTTCGTCAGAAGATTGAAGGACAAGGAATTGTCTTTTTGGAATCCACGGGAACGATTGTTCAAAAGATTTTGATCGAAGGCGAGACTGTGCTTGTGGATACCGATTGCATCCTAGCTTTCGCGGACAGCTGCAAGCTTGATATTCGCCGAGCTGGTGGTATACTTGGTATGGTGGGTGGAGGAGAAGGTATATTTAATACTACGTTGACCGGTCCTGGATTAGTTATCATGGTAAGCATGAACCAGATCATGTTTCGAGAGGCGTTGGTGGCAAACAAGATCTATCGTCGCTAGAGTAGTGATTGACGGTGATAAAACAGTTCATCTTAAAGTCGATATTATTGGAAGTTCTAATAGAGAGACGTTAGGATGGACCCATGGACCTAGCTCGAGCTAAATTAGCTACAGAGACGCTTGCTGCATTCACACCGAGATATCGTCGTGCTGTAGCGTTATGCCACCGAACCACATGAAAATTTCAAAAATCGTCGACGACGTCCGGTACAGAAGGTTCGTTCTAAGTATCGTACAGTACATGATCCGACGTACAGTATGTACGCGGCTTGAACGAGGGGCATACCAAGAGCCTTCCTAATTAGCCAAACACCTGAAAATTTGAAGACACATTTTTGCTCTTTCGATTCCCCGACGATAAAGCAAACCAGTGAGTGCAACAACAGGAAGATGCATTAAACGTTCCTCGATCAACAACCTCTCATCTCTCGATCGACAATCGACACCGAGTTTCTGTAACACACTTGAGAAAGCACGATGGCATCCTTCGCAACTGCACTAGACAGCCCTCAGCCGTATGTGCCGGGACAGCCGGTAAAGGCAACACCGATTTTTGCATCTAATGTTCCAGTCGCACAGCAGCAGGCGGCACCCGTCATTTCGAGACCCGACCCGTCACCAGGAGTTCCCATGCTTGCCGGGTTCGAACTGTGGGTGCCTCCAAAACCAAACATATATGAAGACGGCATGCCGCTGGTATGTTCATTACTGGGAGTTCTATAGATACCTCGGTTGTGGTATACTACCAGTATAGCAGTACTTCGACCTGATACTCGACTCACATACTCGCTCATTCGAACCAATCCCACACAGTACGAGATCCTAGGAACCGATGCACAGATCTTACAGTTCCCCCTCCGACCCGGACGACAAGTCATGTGCTTTAGTGGGGCCATGGCTTACATGTCAGATGGCTTAAAGATGGAAGTCAAGCTGGCAGGCTTAATGAAGACGTTTGGCCGTCTAGCTGGTGGTGGATCGTTGTTTCAAGTCATGTACACCAACGAGGCGCAGCAAGACGGATACATTGCCATGACTCCCGATTATCCAGGTGTCATTGTGCCTATTGATATGACATCCTGTCCTGCTGGAAAGATTGTTGCCATGCGCGATTCTTTCTTGTGCTCTACAGTTGGTCTGGGAGATGTCATGACCGATGTCGGTGCAGGCTTTAACCCTGCTAGTAGTGTTGGTGGTTTTTGTTGCAACGGCGTCGACTTGATCACGCAGACCCTTACAGGTGGAGAGAGTGCGTTTATCATGGCCATGGGCACTGTCATTAAAAAGGAGCTGCAGCAAGGTGAAAATATATTGGTTGATACTGATAGTATTCTTTGTTTCGAGTCGAGCGTAGCAATCGATATCGAATGGGTCGGAAAGTAAGTGCTGCTTGAGGGTCTTGACTGTATATGAAAACAAATAATGCATGGATCTCACGGCTTTCTTTCTTCGCCCATGGTAGTATTGCAACCATCTGCTGCTCTGGTGAAGGCATCTTCAATACGACCTTGAGCGGTCCAGGCAAGATTTGGATTCAGTAAGTACCATGAATTGTCTCAAAGACTCTTTCTCTGCAATCGACTCACACATTCGAGTCGCCTCTTCTTTCTCTTGACTGCAACAACAGATCCCTGAGCATCGACAAGATGCGCAAGCTCTTTCCGCCGAATGTTGTCACAAAGAACGACAATTCGGGTAGCGGAGACAGCGGAGACAGCGGTGGGGGGTTTTAACGACTAGCCTAGTCGTCGATCGCTGTAGTAATATAAGAATAACTTCAAGTTTCTATCTACAATTCTGCTAGATAAGCGGTCTATTCCAGGGGAGCTGGTAACCAATCGATTCAATCCGTTCCGATTTTCGATTCACCAGGTTCACTATTGCTGATTTTCAATAGCAATTGCGCACGAGCTGTTGGCTCGCAGGGAGGCTATTCGCCGCCGCGTTTGCGACACGATTCGGTCACCGACGACGGTCCAATTGCGCAAGGGTCTCATGAAAAACTGGGTGTAAAGAACAGTGCCGTGTCGATTCAAGGAAGCTGGGGTAATGGAAAAGCTACTCTTCGAGGTCACTACATAATCGGCACTCATGATAGCGCTCCAAACGTCGGCCAGATTGGTATCCAAGGCCAGTTGGTATGGGCGGCCCTCAAAGTCCGACCAGGGCTCGAACGAATTGGTTTCCGAATACACTGTCACTTGTACAGGTTGGTCTTTGGGCAAGTGAGTGTCGAGGATGGAAAGATAGTGGGAATTTGGCAAGTACCGATCGCTGTGTTTGCCGCAAGGGGTGATGTCACCCCGCCGAATGTGAACTGCTACCGTCAGGACGCCGTCGTTGCCCGTTGCCGCAGTATGATTTTGTGGGACGAACATGAAGGAACGTATCAAGTCACGCCATTCTGCAGTCCAAAGGTCGGAAACCGTCGCAAGATTGCGGTACTGCCCCGTGCGGAGAAAATGGGATCGTTTCTTGTTTGGTGGACAAGCAAACTTCAAAACGTCTTGCAGCCGAATGTCTCGAATGAGCTGTTGGTGTGCCGCGATGCGCTGCTTGTGCGATCTGCCAAGATCTATATCGCAAGCTCCTGCATAGGTCAGGTTGTTCCGGTATGCGTAGGCGTGTGCAAGGAGCATGTCTTGAATGACGGACCCAGATCGGTCGGTGCGACACTTGGAGTAGACGCTCCGACGATGATGGGAAGCTGGCAAGGGATGTGCTGGTTCCCAAGCTCCTCTAGACTCATTTACAGTAGGGAGAGTCTCTACTGCCAATGCAATGCGCCGACTCGCTATTGTTCTTGCATCTGCAGTTGCATTAATCGCCATGACAGGCCGATGATAGCTGCCATTGGTATGCAGCAGCGATGCTTGCTCAACGAAGGAGGTTGGAACTGAGCTCCACGCATCATAAGTAAGCTGGCTAGAATACCGAAGCGAAGTCGCCATCATCATTACAAGGACGGTCACCTGAACCAAGATTCGTTGCCGAGCATAGGTCATGACTCAAGCGCCTGGTTTTGTGCAACAAAAGTCACACGAGCATGTCCGAACAAGAGACGACTGTACCGAGATCACCGCCATGGTGAAGTGTCGAAAATGTTGGTCGAGATGTCGGACCAGTACCGGTAGCGATATTTAAATTTCTCAACGGAAGAAACGCGCTGAGACGACTGGCACAGTTTTCCAGTCTTGCCCCGACTCCCAGTCTTGCTCAGACACCGACATTCGACATGATTACATTCTCATTTTTGGCGGGGACCATGGCGGAAGTTTTCGAATCTCCTGCTCCTACTGATGCCGCAGCACAAGGAACCAAGATGGAGGAAGCTTTCATACCATGCTCTCGGCTTCCAGAGCTCTTCAGCTATGGTCGATGTCAACGTGCTTTCTATACGGACATTAGTGACCATGACGAAAGCCAACAAGACGGCGACAGCAATGGTGATGACTTTGCAGAAGTCGAGCTGGCTGCGTCGGGACGAGAGATGCTGATGAATGCCTCTTTGGAATGGACGGCACTCGTTTCGCTTCTATATGGAAAGATTGGCTGGCTTGGCCAGTGTGTTCTTGTTGCTTGTGGTACAGCAGCAGACTTTGACGGGTATAAGATTGGATATCATGGCGTTCTGGACCTGCACGAGCTTGCGGGTATTATCATTTGGGCGACGAGGTTTCCGTCGCTGGTGCAAGCACAAGTCATCACTGACGGGTGCGACTTTGTGCTTCGTTGTCTGGAATCGCACTCAACTCCGAGGAGTGTGCGGCTAGCCCCTTTTGATTTCGAAAGCGCGAAACGCTGCCCGTTCTCCGAGCAGGGTTTATCTCGGTTCTTGACCGAATGCAAGGATATTCAAGAGATCGAGCTAGAACACTATATATTCGACGAGGGTCAGTGCCATGCACTGGTCACCGGCGTCAGAGACGACGTGAAGTTTGAACTACACTCATGCGAGTGTATCGATACTCCGACAGGACGTGCTCCAGCAGAGAAAGTCTTCTTTGATGGGATCGGGGGCAATCGAGGCCCGACTTCGCTACTCTTTTCCCATTTCGATACGATGCTTCTTGCAGAGGCTTTGCGTGGTAATAGCCGCGTCACGAAGCTGCACCTAGATCCTCTCAATTTCGCCGACGGTGGAGACTCTGTGCCCCCTCTTCTTCAAGCGCTTGACGAGAACCTTGGTCTCACAACGTTGATCCTTCGCAGAAATCCCATTGACGATGATAGCTGGAGCGTCATGTGTCAGTCGCTGATGTATCATCCGGCTCTTGAGGAGCTTGACCTTGTTTATACTGCCTCACATGATGCAAGCAGCCGGTCACTCTATCCCGGGATGAAAAATTGGGAGCAGATTCAGATGTCACAAGCTTCAAAGACTCGTCGCACGGAGTCGCTATTGGCGATGATGCAAGTCAATACTGTGCTAACGATGCTTTATATGGCACCAGAGGAAGTTGACCAAGGTATCTGGTGCAATGAGATTGAGCCACTTGTAGCGATGAACAAGCACCGGCCTCGTACCGTTGCCATACAGAAGGCTGGAGAATATATTCGCCCCGCCTTGTTTGGACGGGCATTGCACGCCGTCAACAACAGCAGAATGTTGCTTAACATGTTTCTTAAGGCGAATGTGGATCTGGTAGCTGGAAAGTGCCGTGTTCCTTCTCTTGCGTCGGGTGCAATACATCAATTTAGCTAAAGTATCTACGGTTGTTCAATTCTAAAGTTAGAGTTGTTTATTCATTGTCGTGCTGGCATGCAGCTGCATAGTTGAAGCAACGATGCCTACTAGATCTGACCAGAGTCGACCAGGTTGATGATTCGATGCAGAGTCCGGACGCCTTGTCGAAGATTGGTGCCGCGTCGTGTCATACGGACTTTATCTGCCTTGATTGGTCGTAGCATACTTTCGCGGCCCACCGACGCACGTCCTCCTGCGTGAGAGATCGAGAGCTTGCGTACGCAAAGGGCATGTACTCCCTTGAGACGCTTCAAATTCTCCCGAGAGCTACAGAGAATCTGATGTGAATGGAAAGCGAAGATACGTGAGATCGCGTGTCCGTCGTTTAGCAGAAACGTACATCGCTTTTGCATAATACGTACCTGGAAGTCCTCGCTGCATTGAACGACTCGTTCCAATAAGGATATTGCCAAGCAAAAGAC